>Ga0268257_1000421_pt1 | contig 52321 bp, 73 predicted proteins | sample AgamicAtPrz_FD_200249 | JGI IMG/M metagenome (GOLD analysis project Ga0268257, IMG submission 200249) | Agave microbial communities from Guanajuato, Mexico - At.P.rz (v2) (version 3) | ecosystem: Host-associated > Plants > Phyllosphere > Phylloplane/Leaf | place: Guanajuato, Mexico | collected... | reverse complement strand
AGAACTGGAAAAATTCTCCAGCCTGGCCCATCGCTGGTGGGATCCCGAGAGTGAATTCAAGCCACTGCATCAGATCAACCCCCTGAGACTGGACTGGATCAACGCCCAGGCCCCATTGGCGAACCAGAGGGTGCTGGATGTGGGCTGTGGCGGTGGCATTCTTGCAGACTCCATGGCGCGCAAAGGGGCCAAGGTGGTGGGTATCGATCTCGCAACCAAGGCTTTGCGCGTTGCGCAGCTGCATGCTCTGGAGGCGGGAACGCCCAATATTCAATACCATGAGGTCAGCGTCGAGCAACTGGCGCAGGAGCAGCCGGCAAGCTTTGATGTGGTGACCTGCATGGAAATGCTGGAGCATGTGCCCGATCCTGCGTCCATCGTGCGGGCATGTGCCCAGCTGGTCAAGCCTGGTGGCTGGGTGTTTTTTTCCACCATCAATCGCAATGCCAAGGCTTTTGCGTTGGCGATCGTGGCTGCCGAATACATGCTCAAGATGATTCCCAAAGGGACTCATGAGTACGCCAAGTTGCTGCGCCCAAGCGAGTTGGCACGCTTTGCGCGCGAAGCCGGCCTGGATGTGCAAGGCAGCAAGGGCATGGAGCACAACCCGATCTCGGGCCGCTATTGGCTCAGCAATGACACCTCGGTCAATTACATGCTGGCAACACGCCGCCCTCAGGAGTGACAGCCATGTGGAAGCACGTTAGAGCCGTTCTTTTCGATCTGGATGGCACTTTGATCGACAGCGCTCCTGATCTGGGGGCTGCAGCAGACAAGATGCGTGTGGATCGCGGCATGCCGTCGTTGCCACTCCATGCCTACCGCCATATGGCTGGGGCTGGAGCGCGTGGAATGCTGGGTATTGCGTTCGGCATGACGCCCGATTCTGCCGGCTTCGAAGAAATGCGGGAGGAGTTCTTTCGCAATTACGAGCAATGCATGACCGAGCGCACCTATGCTTTTGATGGCGTGCCCGAGTTGATCCGGGCGTTGGAAGCCGGCCCGCTTCTATGGGGTGTGGTGACCAACAAGTCCATGCGCTTCACCGAGCCGCTGACACGTCAGATGCCCTTGTTTGCTCAGGCTGCGGCCGTGGTGAGCGGGGACACTACGCCGCATTCCAAGCCTCACCCCGAGCCTCTGTTTGAAGCCGCACGACGCATGCAGATTGCTCCCGAGCATTGCATCTATGTCGGAGATGACGAGCGCGATATCCAGGCGGGTGCAGCAGCGGGCATGAAAACTGTAGCTGCACGCTATGGCTACCTGGGTGCGACAGCAGATACGGTTCACTGGGGTGCCGATGCGCATATCAATTCACCGCTTGAGCTGTTGAAGTTGCTGGGATGAGGCTAGAATAGGCACTAAGGGGCTGTCCTGGTTTCGACGTGGGTTCGGGACCGGTGCGGTGCATGTCGAGCTTGAGTGATGCTCGTAAATCTCCATTCAAAAAACTAACTGCAAACGACGAACGTTTCGCACTCGCCGCTTAATCCGGTGAGCCTTGCAACAGCACGCTAGTGGGCTGGGCAAGGGGGTAGCAATACCTCCCGGCTGCAAGGGAATTTACATTAGCTGGCTGGATACCGGGCTTCTTGGTATTTGGCGAGATTTTAGGAAGCTGGCTACCCAAGCAGCGTGTGCCTGCGGGGTTTGGGTGGCGAGATTTAAAACAGAGCACTAAACATGTAGATCTGTCCGGCGAAGGCTTACGGACGCGGGTTCAATTCCCGCCAGCTCCACCACCATAACGTCCAAGGGCGTTCACTGAAGTCCAGTGAACGCCCTTTTTCTTTGGTAAATCAACGGCTTGCCTTCCGTAATCGTCCGTCAAGGTTCGCGGGCATCCGAGGCAAAGTGGGGGTACAAGTGGGGGTACAAGTGGGGGTACAACTTACCAAAAGCCTATACTTTGGCTAGGTTGTACCCCCACTTTCAGGCCAAACCCAGCAACCATGCGGCCTGGCGGCCCATGCGTTGTACCCCCACCCTGGGGCTGAAAGCGGGCCCACCTAGGAAGGCTATACCCCATGCATGACCGATGCCCACTGCCGCAACGCCATCTACCCATCGAGCGGCAGGCCTGCGTGGTTGGTGCTACCTGGAATTGATCGGCGGCGGCAAGGGGCTGGGCGAGGCCAAGCAAGCGATGCTGCAACGCGCCGACTTCCTTGCAGCGCAGGTTGCCAAGGACATAGCGGCAGAAACCGACTTGGAGCATCGCCCCATCACGGACGGGCAGCGCGTGGTTGGCATCTACCGACGTTCCGTCATGCTGGCGAGTGGTTGATACGCAATGCCGCGATGACGGTATGGGGTTCAGCCTAGTGCCGTGGCGGCCGGTGACCGAACAACGGCTGGGGTAGCAGCTTGTCGCTACCGTGCGCGACAGTAGAGTGTCTTTGGATGCGGGGCGGCAGCGTGGGCCGCCAATCACCTAACTTTTGTCACAGACTTCGGTGTTCTACCGTAATGCCGCTCAAACGCTGCGCTGAAGCTGGACAGGTGTTCGTAGCCGACCCTGTAAGCCACGGTTGAAACATATAGGCCGGTCTCCAGCAGTTCCCAGGCTTTCTTCATGCGGATGTCCATGAGCATGCGGTAAGGGCTGGTGTCGAACATTTCCCGGAACCCCCGCTTGAGCTTGAACTCGTTGATGCCAGTGGTGGCGCACAGGTAGGGAATTGTCAATTGCCGGTCGTACTGGCTCATCAGAATGTCGCGTACACGTAGTATCCGATCCTGGTCGTCGCCGCGTAGCTGACTTGTGACAGGCGCTGATGGAAGGAAGGCGCGGGTCTGTTCGGCCAGCAGACTGAGCGCTGCTATCTGAAGATCCAGCAATCCGGCATCCCTGCCATGAAGATGCACCAACGACTGCGCTAACCTTTGGGTTCCACCGCCATATTTGCCGAAGAAGACATGCCTTGCAGAATGGTCGTTGCGTACTCCGTCGAGCAGGAGTCCCAGTCCATAGCGATGCAACAGGGCCTCGTGGGCAATCAATCGCAGTTGACGAATAGCGCGTCTAGCAGGAAAGCGGCGTTCCCCGCGTACGCTTGAGAAAGCAGCCACGGTGCTGTGACCGGCGACGAAATCGAAACGCTGCCCATCAACGCCCAAGGTGCTGGATTCACCTTCCAGTGCTACCGTAATCGTTAGCGACCTTCCCTCCCTTTCCATTGCGCTGCGCTCCAGCAGGTCATGCAGAGGCTGGTAGTGGGCATAGGCCAGCGCCAGGCCGTCATCAAGGTGACACATGTCGTTTATGCAGTCGCCTACTTCAATGGGTAGCTGCGAACGCAACCAGATCCCTTGACCGAGCTGTGTCGGGGTGGAAGCGTCTGTTGCATTGAGTCGGTAGGTCATGCTCCCCCCTTTTTGTGCTGGCTTTCTCCTTCCGGCGAGATGCCCTCGCTTCGAAATACCAAAGAAAAAATCCGAATCGCCTAAATTTTAAATGATACACATTCTCATCTAAAAATTAAAGTGGCCCAAAGGCGAATTGACGCCTCTTCATCTGCTTTTTTGACAGGGCCATCTTATGAATTACGAGCTCAGCGCGCTTCACCGCGCCGTCCTGCTTGCCTTACCAATATTCACGCTTCCTACCTTAGCGACCGCCGAGGATGCTTCCACGACGACGGCAGGAGCTACTGTTGCGGAATTGCCAACTGTCATCGTCACCGCCGACAAGACCGAACGTGCACTGGAGAAGGTGTCTGTCAGCGTAGCGGTGATTGAGGGGCTGGATCTCCAACAATCCGGCATTGTCGGCATGGAGCAGTTAGAGGGCCGGATACCGGGCTTGTCGTTCCAGCCGTTCGGGCAGGCTGGGCTGAATTCGCCTGTCATGCGTGGGCTGACCGCTAACTTCAATACTTTCTCGACCTCGACGCTGTTGCTGGTCGATGGTGTGCCGACGCATACCGCGCAGGGTTTCGACGATGCAATGCTGGACGTGGATCGGGTCGAAGTGCTGCGCGGGCCGCAATCCACCCTCTATGGGCGCAATGCCGAGGCTGGGGTGATCGCCATCCACAGCCTACCGATGGACAGCACTCCGCGAGCCAGCGTTTCGGCCGATCTTGGAAGCCGTGACAAGCGGAGCGTCCGCTTCTCGCTGAGCCGTCCGCTGGTAGAGGACAAGCTGTACGTCAGCATCTCAGGGGCATGGTTGAAACAGGATGGGTTTATCAACAACGCCTATTCTGGCGGCAAGGAAGACGACCGTGAGCGGCGTAACCTGAAGTTGGGTCTGCGCTGGACGCCCAGTGCCGCCAATGATCTGGTGCTGCGCTATGCCCGTCAGGACTACAACGATGGCGCGGCGCTATGGGGCTCGCGCAACACGCCGCGCAAAGAGGTGGCTTCCGGCACGCCGAGTTGGAACCGATCCGAAGGGCAGTCGTTATCGTTTCACGCCACGCATACCTTCGATTCTGGCCTGCGGCTGCGGTCGATCACGGCCTGGAATGATTTCACTGACGACATCCAGCAGGATACGGACTTCATGCCGCGGGACGTCATGCGCATCCGGCGCGATCACCGGATGCGTACGCTTTCGCAGGAGTTCCGGTTGGAGGGCAAGCTGGGAATGGTCGATTGGCTGATGGGTGTCTACGCAGATCGCAGCGACAACGAGCTGCACAATGTGGGGCGCCGCATGATGATGCTGGAAGACCTGCGCGCCGATCAGAAGAGCCGTACGGTGGCGCTGTTCACGCACTGGAATATCCCGCTGACTGAAACGTGGGGCCTATCCGCCGGCGCGCGCGTCGAGCGCAGCAAGGTGGAGATCGCCACACAAGGGACATCGAAACAGGATCGGGACTGGACGCATTTCTCGCCGAAACTGGCCATCCAGTATCAGTTCGCTCCTGAGCATCAGTGGTATGTCAGTGCGAGCCGAGGCTTCCGCAGTGGTGGCTTCAATGCACTCTCGGCGGCAACGAACTACGCCACCTTCGAGCCGGAGAGGAACTGGTCCTATGAGATGGGCTTTAAGGGCTGGGCAATGGACAAGCGGCTGCGCTATTCGGTGGCTGCCTATTTCATGGATATCGACGACATGCAGGTGATGCAGATGCCCATGCCTGGTGTCATGTACATCACCAGTGCTGCGACGGCTCAGTCAAAAGGTCTCGAACTTGACGTGGATTATCTGCTGGGTGGAGGCTGGCAGATCAAGGGCGGTCTGGCATGGAATCGCTACGCTTTGACCGCTTCATCGACGGTACGGCGCACTACTCCGGCAAGCGCAACCCATTTGCCCCCGACCTGACCGGCTACCTCGGCATCCGCTATGACGCGCCGCAAGGCTGGTACGCGCAGGGGCAGGTGCGTGGCACCAGCAAGGTCTATCTGGATGCGGCCAATAGCTATAAGCGCAATGGTTATGGTTTGATCGACCTAGTGATCGGATACCAGCACGGCAACTGGGAAGTCGCCGCTTATGTGAATAACGCAGCGAACAAGACCTACGATGCCGTCGGCTACCAGAATGGTTTTGTCACGGTCTACAGCCCGCCCCGCGAAGTGGGCATGCGCCTGACCTGGCGGATGTGAGGACAAGGGGAATGGACTTTCTCACATCGCACCCTTTGCAGCCGTTCTGGAATATTGCTGCTGCGCCCATCCAAAACCAGGCGCTGGAACAGGCATTGGTCCTGGGGCTGTTCGAGCGGCTACGTCAGCCTGCCGATGCCGCAGCTGTAGCTAAAGACCTGCAACTGGACAAGGCAGCAACTGCGCTATGGCTGGATCTGCTCTGGAGTCTGGAGCTGTTGTCACGGCAGTTGCCTGTCGATGCACCTGACGAGCTGCGCTATGTCACCTCATCTCTGGCCTTACGCCACTTCGTCGATGGGTCCAGCGAGAACTGCGCCCAAGGTTGGTTGTATCGCGCCCGTTTTTTGGCTCGTTTTGCCGGGCAATGGGAAACGCTGCTGCGCCACGGCTACGATCCGCAGGGCCAGGCTGCACCCAAAGGAAGTTGGGCGCTGGCTGCTCGCGAGCAGATCAACCAGGAACAGATCGCCGTGACCGTACCGGCGGTGCTGCGCCTAGTGGATACCCTGCCGGCCATGCCTGAAACGGGTCGCCTGCTTGACCTGGGCGGTGGCCCTGGCCATGTCGGTATTGCATTGGCGCAACGCCTGCCAGGCTGGCAGGGCGTTGTGTGCGACCAGCCGGAAACTGCCGAGGTTGCGCAGGAAAATATACAGTCGGCCGGATTGGCTCACCGCCTCCAGGCGCTGGGCTGCGACCTGAACACAGATGGTATCGGCAGCGGTTACGATCTAATTTGGTGCTCCGCTGTCCTGCATTTTCTGCGCGAGCCGCATGCGATGATGTGCAAGGCTAGCGAGGCGTTGAATCCCGGTGGTTTGTTGTTGATGGCGCACGCTGAGCAAAGAGATGATCCGGCGATAGCGGCGCGCGTGTTGCCGTTCTACGGCACGGTGGCGCTGCGCGGCAAGCCGCTGCCGCGACCGGGAGAAATTGCCCGGATGATGGCAGACGCGGGTTTGACCGACATCCGGTCATTGGGTCGTATCGATTTCCCGATGGCGCCCGTCTGGCTTCACACGGGGAGACGCCCATGAATGCGGTAACGGTACCTGCACGGCGCTCCTGGTGGCCGCAGCAGTTGCTGATTGGCTGGCTCAACCTGGTGCTGACCGCTCCCATCATCTACATGTTCGTGGGGTTGCCGCTGGTCATGCGCCAGCATGGCTGGAGCGGCACGGAAATCGGCCTTCTCCAACTGGCGGGCTTGCCTGCTGTGTTCAAGTTCGTTCTGGCTACATTGGTTGATCGTTGGCGGATCGGTGCTGCCAGCTACAGAAACTGGGGCGTCTTGCTGGGTGTCATGTATGCAGTAGCTCTTGCGCTATTGGCGGGCAACGATCTTGCCAATACGCCGTATGCGCTGCGGTTCACACTGACCATGCTGGCGAGCCTGCTAGGAACCTGGGTGGATGTGCCGGTCAACGCATTGGCCATCAGGCTGCTTCCAGAGTCCGAACGCATCCGCTTCGGGGTGATTCGCTCGGCTGCTGCATCGTTGGCTGCCATCGTGGGTGGAGGGGGGATGCTGGTGCTGCAGGCGCGTCTGGGCTGGGCATGGCCCTTCGCCATTTTTGCAGCCAGCATCCTGCCCAGTATCTTGTTGTTGTGTTGGTTGGCGACAGATAGTGACGGTGAAGACGAGCCGTTTTGCTGCCAGGGACCCCGTGCAGGCTTGAAGGAGTGGATCAGTTATTTCCGTACCTCCGAGCACCGCGTATGGACACTGCTGCTGCTGTGCTATTTCCCAGCCATCGGCGCTGCCTGGATTTACCTGAAACCGTTGATGCTGGACTACGGCTTTGCCCAGGAACAGATCGCATGGAGCATTGGCGTGGGCGGTGGCTTGGTGGCCGCAATTGCCAGCATGCTGGCAGGCCCGGCCATCAGGGCTATTGGGGCAGGAACCGCCTTGCCGCTGTTTGCCGCGCTGAATCTTCTGGTGATGATTGCGCTGGCTCTGGCTGTGAGCGCAGGGAGCAAGACAGTCTTGATGGCGGCGGCCCTGGCCTTGGCGCTGGCCATGGGGGCGACTTCGGGCCTCTTGTTCGGTCTGATGATGAATCACGCACGCCAGCATCTGGCTGCACTTGACTATGGCTTGCAATCCAGCCTCTTTGTGGCCTCTCGTACCACAGTGCCTCTGTTGGTGGGCATTTTTCTGGATCGGTTCGGCTACGGCGGATTGTTGGCTGGCCTGGTGATCGCGCTGGGGCTTGTATGCCTGCTGGCGTGGTACAGCCGTGATCGCATCTTCATTCACCGCGACGAACGCTTCAACGGGCGATCATGAGCACCACTGGTGACCAAAAAAAAGAGATCGGTGCACGATGCATCCTGCGGGCCGATCGCCATGACGTTTTCGAGTGGGAGTCCGCAGTTGGAAGACATGTTAGATGATGTGGCGAACAGGGGGGCACGGCTCGGTCGAGGTGAACGCTTTGCGATCTTGCATGTTCTGCTGGATCGTGATGCCTATGCCAACTCTCAAGGCGCGGCTCGAGCACGAAAAACCTGGCTCACCGAGCAGGGCGATCTTGCCAGACAACAGTTGCTTCGAATGGCATTGGTGCTGCCTGAGGGTGTTCCGGGTCACGCAGGCCGACCGATTGTTCGGTGTGCCGGCACATGCGTTCAGCAGCGTCGAGGATGCCATCGAATGGCTGCGGCCTCTGATGACACAGAATTTTGGCATCGCCAATAGCGAGACTGCGGTGATAAGAGCGCAGAGCGCATTCAGCAGATGATCGTCTCGCGCAGTGGGATGTAAGGGAGAAACGATGCAATCCACTTTTAAACCAATGCTCGAGACAGCCCAAACTGGGGGAGCGGCCGCTACAGCTTGGCTATGGGTCGGCTTTGTTCTGGCGAAAGTGTTCAAGTGGTGTAGCGCTGTCGGCGTATCCGGGGATGGAGCCATGCCCTACGTATGCACCCTCTGCGATGCAGTCAGCCTCTGAGATTTCCTGCAGGCGCTTAACACGCACGCCAGTGACTTCCAGCCAGAGGCGGATATCAGCCTTGCGCATGTGGATGGCCGGATGTCAGCGGCCTTGAATGGGGGCGCCGGGCTCGCCCGCTGGCGAGAACTGCTGCACATATGCAAGGTCGTTGGGTTGTAAGCGCCCCTCGTTCAAGAAATGCGATACCTCGCCAATGGCAGCGGCTGGGCGCATTTGCGTCACCATGTGTTCGCTGAACACGCGACGCGTCTGTGTCTTCTGGTCGCTCAGGATAGCGCGCACCAATGGCGCCTTGAACATCAAGCAGGTTTCTTTCATGGAGGCTCCAAAAGAGAAAACCCGCCGAGTGGCGGGGGTGTGGGGTGGATACAGGTTCCAGTGACTGCTAGGACGGATGGTTCGTGGTGTCATAAGTCATGCGCTGAATTGGATTGGGGTGCGATCCTTCAGGGCGGATGGCCATCCAGTGATCGCGCCGCCTGGCTTATCCTCCAAGCGCGCAACACCAACTGATGTCGCGAAGTTCATGTGAGCGCATGTCATGCGAATCAAAAATAATAAGTCGGGTGCTGCTAATAATGGGACACCGCCATGTAGGCGGTGGCTCAATGTGGCGTGGTGAGGATTTTTAGTATGACGATAAAAAAAGAAGACTTGGAAAAATGGGAAAAAGATGAACCGGATTTAATGGTTGATCCACTCTTTCTAAAGAAGAGAATCGCTGATGTAGAAAAGGCGTTGTTGATTAGCTTGCCAGATGAATATTTGGATTTTATTCATCTGGTCGGCGATCAAGCATGTAGCCCACTGTGTGAACTAGATAATTTTATAGCAACATATAATGGAATAACTAGGGTGGCCGTTATGGCTACTTTATCTTCTACAGATAGAGTTGTGAACTCAACAAAATTATTACAGGAGTCAGTCTATGATCATCGCCCATTGCTGCCTAATGGCTTAATTGCAATTGGTTCTGAATATGATGATGATGGTGACGCATATATTATTTATGACGTGAGGCCTGAATCTCCCACCTACAGGAATATATTTCATTGGCGATACTATGTAGACAATTTGATTGTGGGTGATGGATTGGGATTGTTGGCTCTATCATTAAGAGATTTTTTGCGTAAACCGGCATTGGAAAGTGAGCTCTAATTTATTGGGCGTTGTTGCATAAATAGGCCCCCTGAGACGGATAGCCTCGGGCCTTGAGTCAGTATTCGTCACCCAACCCCCTCTAAAGCTGCGCCAACTGGACGCAATACAACGCTGCACTCACGGAACGCGGCTCCCTGACCATCCGCCAACGTCTGCAACGAGCAAGTGCTGATCGCAGAGTGCAACTGCTTCAGAGGCGGGCACATTGGCTGCCGCGCTCTCCTGCACGGCCTCTGACAATACGCCGCTGTAGTGTGCGAGTGGGTTCTTAATTTGGAGGCTCCCAAAATGAGAAAAGCCCGCGGCGGCGGGCTGGGGTGATTGCTTGAATTCGGGTTTGGCTACCACTTGCCGAAGTCTTCGGGCTTCTCGTTGACCGACGGCATCCCCGGCAGTTCATCGGCGTAGACGAAGCCCACCTCGATATAGACGGGGCGGCGGTCGCAGTCCAGCATATCCTCATCGGGCGCGGCCTCATGCGCTGCGGAAAATCGTGCCATCCAGTTCATGGCTTCCTTGGGCGTGGTGGCCGTGTAGCGGCGCGTTCCATCAACGATCAGCAGCCAGACTTTGACCTTGACCTTGACCTTGACCTTCTCAGCTTGCGCAAGCTTCTCCAAGCGCTCGTTTGCCAGTCGCACACAGAAATGCAGTTGGTCGCGGTTTAGGTTGGTCAGGAATTCCGGTGTCGATGGCTTCCTGGGGATGGGGGCGAGCTGGTAGCCAATCTAGGCATAGTCGCATTTTTCGTTGCGATAGTGGGGTCCGTTGCGGTCTTTCTTCACAAGCTCTGCGATTTCCTCGACGGTTCCGTCTAGGCCCAAATAGCGCTTGGCGTGGCGCGCATAGTCAGTTTCAAAGTCTTCATGCAGCTTTTCAGTTCTTGCCAGGTAAGCATAGGGCTCCAGAAAACAAAAAGCCCGCTCAAGGGCGGGCATGGTTTGCACGGTTAGATTTCGCTAGCTATCGCTGCGAAGTGTCTTCAGACAGATGTTGTCGAGGCTTCCTGAATCAGCTTGGCGATTTCGGTGGGATGGGAGGCGAGAGAGGCATGGCTGGCATCCAGTGTTAGAACCTTTTTGGGATTCATGCGGCCGGACATCCAAACCTGGTTTTCCGGGGTAATCATGCGATCCTGGCTAGACACTTGGTACCAGCAAGGCTTGTGTTTCCAGGCGGGCTCGCTGATGGTATCTCCAAAGGTGCTTGCCAGTGGCGCTTTCTGGGTTGCCGCCATGACGAACCCTTCGTCTGCAGAAAGATCCTGGCAAAAGCTTTCATGGAACCTGTCTGGCTTTAGCCATAGATAGCCGTCGCTGTCAGGAGCCAAATTTGGGGCGGCGGCTGGTAGGTGCTTTTGAGTGATACCGCCGGGGCTCTCACCCGTATCAGGCGCAAATGCAGCGATGAAGACGAGCGCAACCACATTAGGCTGGTTACCTGCTTCGCTGATGACCGCGCCGCCATAGGAGTGACCAACCAGCACGACCGGGCCCTTGACCTGAGCAATCATTTTGCGGGTTCGTTCGGCATCATCGGCAAGAGAGGTCAGAGGATTCTCTACCGCTCGTATGTCTTGGTAGCCCAGGTTTTTCAGTTCAAGGATGACCTTGGCCCAATGGGCTGCACCGCCCCAAAAGCCGTGCACAAGTATGACCGTTGGCTTACTCATAGCGCTAACTCCGTTGTTGGTAGATCGCTGTGTGACTGTGTGGAGCTAGCTTTAGCCGATGAGTGAAAAGCCGTTTCCACCTACTGCATCGAGACTGTGGTCGCTGCAGCCGAGCAAATATAGATTCAAGTATTCAGTGGGGTTTGTAAGGCTTGATCTGACATTGGGATTGCTCACAAATCCTTACCTCATGCCTTTCTTTTCCGTCTTATCGAGCCGTCATTTAAAGCAGGTCAAAGACGCTCTTTGAGGCACTGAACTGTTTGGCTGTCCAGCCACTCGGCGTGCATGCCGGGGCACGCGAATTCATCGCGCAGCGTCTTGATGGGTGATAAGGGCCCATCGGCTTGAGCAGGTGTGCTGGCCAGCTAGGCAAGTCCCCTGCAGATGAAGATGATCAAAATCAGGCCTTCGACAATCGTTTTCATGTTTTTCTCCGTGGCGCCGACCGAGAAGGCGCGAGCAGTTTTCAGAATTGAGCCGATCGCATTCACATCGGCCAGGCATCTGGCGTGAGCGCCATCACCACGGCCACGCCGACCAGGTAGAAGAGGCCGAAGCCGGTGAGAGCCCATTGCGCCGCAATCAGCTGCTTTGTGGTGTGGGCAGGGGGATGGAGTCGAATGTATGGAATCTCCTGAGGGCAAAGAAAAAGCCCGCGAGCGGTTGCTGAGGACTTGAATAGAGTGCCGGTGACCTTTTGGATCGTGCCTGGGAAAGAAGGTGAGAGGGAGGAGGGTGGCTCCCAGGCCCGGCTGGAAATTAGAATGGGTCAACACACTGGAGGTGCTTCATGACCCAGGAGGAATCTGGCGCATTCGCTGCGCTGTCGATGATCGTGACGGCAGTAGTCAAGGCGCTTCCACCCGAGACAGCGCATCAGGTGGCGAGAGAGCTGCGCGCTGCACAGCTGGATGCCAAGCATCAGGATGGACCTGAAAGAACGGACCCCGCATTCAGGCTTGGCCGCGATCACTTGGTGAATGTGTATCGAGAGCTTCTCAACAACGTGGCTGAGGGCAAGGTCCACCTTGTCGGTGGTGGGAAGAAGTCAATCTGACTTGCCATCTGGCGTGACCACTGTCGCTCACGACGCGAAAGCCGCGCCGCGCTCCCAATAGACGGCAGTCCAGGCCCATTCCTGAGCTACCGTACCTGCTCGAGTGGCCACACCGGATGGCTCTGACTTTGGTGCAAAAAAAGCCACCCTGAGGAGGGTGGCTTAAAGAGGCTTCTCTCACATCTGAGTAGCTGCGCTCATTCAAAGACGTTACTTAGGGTGAATACTTTCACAAATGGTTGGCTGTGTCAGTATTTTCTATTGACTGATACATATTGATGCTAATTTTCTATCAATGATGACCCCGCTATAGCCCTGCGGGGGAAGGCACTGCATGCTGCATGCTGGCTAAACGCTCACATTTCAGAATCTCCATGCACAAAAAAGCCACCTTAGAAGGTGGCTGTTGAAAATGAAGCCTGTAGTCGTGGGGGCTGTCGAGCACGCTTGCTACCAGTACCGATAGCTATGGCGCATGCGCGATTGCCTCTCCTCTTGCCTCCTCTTGTCTTTTTCAGGAGGTCCGCACTGCTCGATGTTGGGTGGACTGGGGAGTTGCTCTCCTCTGGCGAAAACTCGTTTGACTGTTCTCCAAACTTTCAGGAATGACGATGGTATGCGGCTTATTGACATATAGACCTCCAGTCTATCGCTGCGAGCTGAGGTAGCTCGTCAGATCTCTGCGTGCTCCTTCGTCAGGCCCGTCGCTGGCAGCAGGTGCCAGGGGGTCGAGCTGCTTGGCTTCTGGCGTTGGTGAAGGGGCTTGCTCGAGGCTTGAAGGGATAGGTTGAATCTTTGAGGTCGGCCCAAGAAGCATCAACTACATGTCGCGCCAGAACTCGGTCTGTCGTTTGTAGCCAAGCAGCGAAAACATATAGACCTCCGGTCTATGGTGGCGAACCAAGATAGGCCGCCTAGCCCCAGAGTACTCCTTTTAATAACCTTAAAGAGCGGCTTCACATTTCGTGTCAGGAATGACCGTTTGGGTCCTGAGCTGCAGCACTTCCTTCAAAGAGAAAGCCACCTGAAAAGGTGGCTGAAGAACCAGGTTGCCTGCTCAGCAGGCGTTGTGAGCCTGTGAGTCATGGCCTGTCATTGACGGAATCTGTTTGAGGCTCGGGCGGTTGGGTGTCAGGCTTTGCTGATGGCTCTTGATCGAAGCTTGAAGGGCTTGGGGGAAGCTCAGAGATTGGCTCAAGGATGATTGACCACATGTCACGCCAGAACGCGACATATCTTTGGTACACAAGGAGTGGAAACATATAGACCTCCGGTCCGGGTGGTAAGTCCATGGAACTTGCCGGTACCCACCTGCGCTTCGAAATTGCATGAACACAGCTGGCGTTAACGCATCTTGAAGGCAATCTGGGATTTGTCTGCGATCCATCTAGACAACGTTATGGAATCGCGAAGAACGGAAATCTATCGCATGCTGTTCCTCTTGTTCCTCCTCCTGCTTATGTTCTGGTTCTGCTTGACTGGGATCGCTAGGTTCTTGAAGAGAGGGGGACTCGCCGTTAAGCGAGAGCATATCCTTCAGTGTGGCCCAAAAGGACGGGCGCGAGTACGTGAGGAAGCTGTCTGACATATAGACCTCCGGTCCATGTTGGCGAATCAAGATCGATCGCCGGAAATCACAGTACTCTTTTAAATAACCTTAAACGGCACCTCATAAGAAGAATGTCAGTCTTGGTTGCGCGAGCCCTCAAACCGCAGCGCAGCATGCAAGGCTCTTGTTTGGCCCGGCAAAACTCCTGCAAGGGAAGGTGCATGCAGGCCGCCGACTCATCTCTCAAAATCTCCGTGCGCAAAAAACCCACCTCATGGGTGGTTGCTAAAAAACATCCCCGCAGAGCGGGCCACGGCTAATCGATAAATCCGAGATCGCGCAGGGCTTCAGTCTCCTGGGTGTACTCGGCGTCCTCGATCAGCAGCACGCCATCGGGCCCATACACATTGCGCTGGGGCGCGCCCATGGCTTGCTCAATGCGTTCGACCTTGTAGCCGTGCCGCTCCCATATCTCGGTGGTGTTGATGCGTGTCATCAACCCGCTGTACCCATATCGCATGCCCGAGCTGCAACTGCTGGAGCCCACGCCCTTTGAGTTAAGCGCGCGCCGGGCTATGCCTCGCAGCTGCTGAGTAATCTGCAGGCCGTAATCAGTGCCCGCATTCAGGGCGGAACCGGGCTGAAGCCCGAAGCAGAGCAGGTCATCTGGGACCGCTCGCGCGACCGCGAAACTCAGGTGGCACTGGCGCGTGAGCTGGAGGTGATGCGCGCGGCCGAGGCGCTGGGCTTTCCGCTGCCGTCGGGGGCTGGTCGGCCAGTTGGCCGATGCCTGCCGTGAGTTCCACGACAAGCTTTCGGGCCTGTAGCTGGAAGGCGCGCTTGTCGGCCGCGGTGGCCAAGATGGACGCCGCAGCCAAGCAATCAGCCATTCTGGTGGACGGCTACAAGGTGAGCGCCAATGCCATCGAGGCCAAGGCCGCGAGCTTCGCGTCGCTGGGAAGCTGACATCAAGCAGTTCGAGGCCGGCAGCAACATCAGCCTGCAGACGGCCAAGCTCAATAACGATGTGGCCATCCAGAGCAATGCCGTGCGTTTGGAGGTAGCCAAGATTGGCCTCACGACTTTGGCGCAGCGCGTGGCAAGTGCCTGGGGCAGGGTGCCTGCGTCGGCTGGTATTTCGGGCTCAAGCAGCTGGAGCTATAGCGGTTCGCTGAATCAGTGAAGAGGGCTTGGTGACGATTCAATCCAGGTTGAAGCTTTGGTAGGTCCGGTGAATTTCCTCCACGATAGTTTTAAATCGTGCTCACCGAAACTCAAAGTGTTCTCTGTGCAGTTGCCAGGAGTCCGCTGGTAGCGATTGCTTGAGGGTCAGCTCTAATTGCTTGCCCATGGCGGCGGGACCACAGAACCACACCCGCAGCGGCTTATTGGCTCGATAACGTTGAAGCACCTCTTTGGGCGACCAGCGACGGCCATCAGCAAAGATGTCCAGATGTACATCGGGATGAAGCGTCGCAGCCTCTTCCAGAGCTTGAGCAAGAGGATCGGCCGCATGCTGGCAGGCGTATTGCAGCCAGGCTTGCGGGGCATGGCCGTCATGGTGAAGCTGGCCCAGCCAGGAAAGAAAAGGAGTCGCGCCAACGCCTGCGCCAACCCATACGTGCACGGCACCATCGTCGTGATCTGGAGGCACAAAGCGGCCATAAGGACCGTCCAGCTCCACAACGATGCCGGGCTGCAGACGCTCGGGCAGGCTGCGAGTCCAGTCGCCCAGTTGTTTGATGTGAAAGCGCACGACATGATCTTGCTGTTCCGCATCGGACAGCGTGAACGGGTGCGCCTCTTTCTCCCCTGTCAGGCGCAAAAAGGCGAATTGCCCCGCAGCATGGCCTGGCCAGGAATCATCCATACGGCATTGCACCTCCAGCACATTGCCGAGCTGCGTGCATGACAGTACGGTGCCCGCATGGGGATAGCGCGATCGCAGGTCACGCACCAGTTGCATCACGGCGGCAACGACGCCGAGGGCCATTGTCAACGTCAGCAGCCAGCCGCCCACTCCGCTCCAATAGCCAGGAGGAGTCAGCACAATGCCATGAAACACCAGTATCAAATACGCCAGAGGCATGAATCGATGAAACCAGTACCAGTGCTTGTATGGAACTGCGCGACGAGCAAGCGTAATGACCAGCATCAGGATCAATGCATAGAAGGTCCATTCGCCCAAGGTTTTGGCATAGGGGTTTAGGAGGCTGACCCACTCGGGTACGGGTACTTTGGCCAGCCTGCCAGTGCTACCAATAGCCGTCGCGATAAGGGGCTTGGACTGCTTGGCCAGCCAGTGCGCCAAGCTCAACGTAATGGCAATGATGCCCAGCCATTTGTGCAAACGGTAGGCCTTATCCATGCCGCCCAAAGGCGACTCCACCCACCGAGGGCGCAAGGCCAAAACCATGATGGCAGTCATGGCCCCCAAAGCCAGAATACCGGTAAGCAGCATGCCTTCTTGCCGCATCACCCACAGCAGGTCACCAGGTGGCGATGGTGAGAGCCAAAAAGCCTCCACTGCCCAAATCACAAAGAAAGAAGCCAGGACAAGAAGAATGGAACGGCGCAAGACAGCACTCCGGTTGGCTCAATGGCCGGCAGAACCAGAGTGCAGAAACAGATGCACGCAATAGCTCTGGTTCGTTCACCGCAGGCGGCTCCAGCACATTCGAGCTTGTTCAAGACTGATCAAGGTAAGGCTAGCATGGTGCTAGATAGACGTTCTACATTCCCAACTGATTTGCAGCGCATTGTTGCGGTATGTCTAGAAACGATAAGGATTACTTCTGGCCTTAGATCGATATTCGTAGCACCCCTCTAGGGTTCGACCGCTGAGCCCGCTCCCGGAAAACTTCGGGGCATGAAAAAAGCTCTCGCATCAATGCTGGCGCTGCTGGGCATTCACCAGCATCTGAGTGCCGAGCAAAAACAAGACATTGTGGTCGCGGCCGCACAAGCCACGCCGGGGGCGGTAACTGCCGGGGGCTTCCGGCTCGCAGGCCTGCCCCTCAGTGACTGGCTGGTCCTGGCATCGATTGCCTTTGTGGCATTGCAGGCAGCCTACCTGGTCTGGAAATGGCGCCGTGACTATGTGCATGAGCAGGCGCGCCAGGAACTGCGCGATAAGGCCAAGGCTGCCGTAGGGGGCACGCCATGAGCAAGATTCCATCGCAGCTGCGCACCAGCATCGGCGCCTTGCTGGTCCTGACTGGCTTGGGAGGCGGCACCTACTACGTGGACCAGGCCGCTACGGCCGAGGCCCAGCAGAATCAATACATCCAGGCGGTGGCTGCAGATCCAGACATGCCCGATGGCATGCGCATCGCCATGGTCATGGCCGCGTTCTATGAATCCAGCAATCGCCACATCGGCACGCCCTACGTGGACAAGCTGGGCAAGGGCCAGCCGCTGACGGTCTGCAATGGGCTGACCGGCCAGGATGTGGTCGCGGGCAAGTGGTACAGCCCCGCCGAATGCTTTCGCTTGGAGAAGAAGCGCTATGTGCAGTATGAGCAGATCGCCAAGCGCTCACTGACTTATTGGGGCAGCTACAACCCTTTTCAGCAGGCCACGTTCTACGACTTCCTGCACAACAAGGGCGATGGCAAATTCCAGACCAGCACCATGAGGCGCGATGCAAACGCGGGCAATTGGGTCAAGGCCTGCCGCGAAAACGTCCGCTGGAACAAGGGTACGGTCAATGGCTTGTCCGTGGTGCTGCCCGGTTTGAAGATCCGCGGGGATGCGAATGCCGAGATCTGCGAGTGGGGGCTGTCATGGCGCGGCTGATCGTCTACACATCCCTGGCAGCCGCAGCTGCCGGCGCGGCGCTGGCCTGGTCCTTTCAGGCGGCGCGCCTGGGGGCCGAGCTGGCCGACGAGCGCCTGCAGGCCAGCCAGTACCGCGAGCAGATCGCTGATGAACGCACGGCCGCCGGCCGGCGCGTGCTGGCCGTCGAACGCACGGTCAACGCCACATACCAAGGAGCCCTGAATGACGCCATCCAGAAGCAGGCCGGCTTGCAGGCTGCTGCTGATCGCGCTCGCCGCGAGCGTGACGGCCTGCGCCAGCAACTGTCCGATGCCGAGCAGCGACTTGCTGACGCTTCCCCCGCCGCCCTCATCGAGTACGCCCGAGCCCTCGGAAAAGTATTCGGACACTGCAGCCAGCGATACATGGAGCTGGCAATCCGAGCTGATGGCCACGCAGCTGATGCCGTAACCTGCCGCGCAGCCTGGCCAGTGATTCCCCAAACCAAGGAAACCCAATGAGCAAAATTGCGATCACGGAGCAAATGGTCGGCCGCTTCCTGTCCTGGCCACTACCGGCTGACTCTGCCCCTGACTGTGGCATCACCTTCACCCGCTCGCCACACGCTGGCATGAACCCCACGGGCACGAACTTGCTGCACTTCGGCCAGGCCAAGGAGATGCTCGAGCACTGCATCAACGGCGGCACTGTGGGCTGCTGCCAGCGCCAGTGCGCTGCCGCCCGACCAGCAGCGCGTGCTGGATGAAAAGCAAGAGCTGGACATCCGTATCACCAGGCTGGATGAGTTCATTCAGCGCAATGCCCTGTTTCGCCAACTTAACTCGGACGAGCAGGCTCGTCTGCGCCGTCAGCTCGACGTGATGCGCGAGCTGTCCGTGATCCCCGGGCGAGCGCATCGCCAGTTTCTAAACTTGTGCTGGGGAGGTTATGAGTTCAGGAGACGCTGGCCCCCAGGCTGGGTTGGCCGGGGCCGCGAATACCTGCAACCAGATCGCAGCGATCTAGCAACATTACTTGATGCAGTCGATGCAAACTGGTCAAGGAATGCAGTAGAGCAGTTGCCATCTATTTGGGCTTGCAGGGGAAGACATCTTGCAACGCCCTTGAGACCAGTGAGTTGGCATTCATGTGCCCAAGCTGCGGCTGGGCGTAAAGCATCATAGGAATGATGTCCAAGATTTGGTCGCGTGTGATGCCGTCTGGTATGCAAATGACTTTGGATGACACCAGTGTCTCAGCAACTCCTAATGCATACCCGCGTGCAATATTGACCTGTTGGTGGTCTGACGCTGTACCCGCTTGATATTTATGTGTTTCAGAGAGCCATTGATTCAGCTCATTCCCTGTGATCTGCTGCGCATGCAAATGTGGTCCATAGAGTAAGGCGACCAGCAGAGCGGCGGCGCCCTGAACAGCTTTCATCCTCTCATTCCTCCTGTGAAGGGGAATGTAGCTCAGGAAAAGGAGAGCGGGAAGGCGCTTTTGGATGCCTGTAAATGCTATGAGGTGCTTGGGCGTAGCGCTGAGCGCTCGATGACTGGCTCTTTTGAGCCGAGCCAACGACGCGCTTCCGTCTGCCTAGATTTGCTCGGTGCTCCCAAACGACCGTCCTGATGAGTCAGGTTGGTCGTTTGGGGTTATCGGTCTTGGCTCCGACTCCAGTATGTACGACGCAGTTTTTTTGCCTTGCTTGTTGGAGGCATATTTGCACCTAAGGAGGATTTGCAATCCGGTGTGTTGCAACCCGGTTTACCAGTGCCCTGGCTAATATTGACAATGCGCCTGTTACCTTCTTTGTCACGTACTTGTACGGGACCGTACCAGGGCGAGGGCGGCATGCCGCCACCGTCGAACAATACGTTGCTTCTTGTGCCAGTCAGATAACTCACTTGGTATCCGCGTGCATTGCCGAGGTTAGCCTTGCAGGTCTTTGAGTCCGGAGGCAGGGGCTGATTGGTACCGAATGCCACTGAGGAGCCGATGATGGTTGGCGCATTCACTCCTTTTTCACCACTAGACGCAAGGTTGACATAGAACCCCTTCCAGCTGTCTGCCAAGCTAGGGGTGTAGGGTACAGAGGTGGCGTCTTTCAGATGAGTCGTATTGGTATCGTTGACCATGCCCCAGCTGCCTCCACTCAGACCGTTGGCGCCTATTTGCGTATCCTTGATCATGTAGAAGCGGTTTTGCACGCTAGTTGCCTGACTTGCATACATAGGATGCTCACGGTCACCCGACACAGCCACCACAATGTCTACCGATTTTGAAATCGTCACATCCGGTGGGAAAAAGAATTTGCGCTTGGGCGTACTTGAACCTCCTAGTGCTGCCAACTGATAGGCCTGCCAGGTGCTTGGGCCGTAGTCGGTTGGACCTTGAGCTTCCAAGTCCACGCGCCATAGGTTCCCACCTGTGTCCGCTGCATATAGACGGTCGATTCTCATGCCAGCATCCCCATCGGGGATCCGGTTCATCAAAGTGATATCGGATGGCATGGAATAGGTCATGCTCGATAGCAAGCATGGGTTGCCTGTGCATTGAGTGCTAGACCCTCCGGGGCCCGCTCGCCAAAGCAGCTTTCCAGTCTCAGCTTCAACGATGAAAATGCCTCGCCCCATTGCATCAGCGCTAGAAACTAGATCGTTGTCCTGGTTCACGTCATAGCCTGCACCAAAGATTAATACTGGTTTCCCTATAGGCTTGCCACTGGCGTCTTTACCCACATTAACAATTGCCACTTTGGGCTGTGACCAAGTCTGACCAAGCTCTCCAAAGCCGGAGGTTTTCTCATTGATCTTCCACATTAGTTTGGGATTCGTGGGATCACTGACGTCTAGTGCATAAAGTAAGCGACCGCCACGGCGGGCAGACAGAAAAAGCCAGGCCGTATTGCCGTTCTGGTAGACGCTTGGGGAGCCGTCAAAGAAATAGGTCTTAGGCTGGCGAGTCGAGCTAGGTGCTTCGCCCAAGGTCAGGCCAACGTTATTGTCATAAATGCGCTGAAGCCCTCCATAGAACTCTTCAGGAATGAAGCTCCACAATTCGCCGCCGGGAAGGACATTGATGTTAGCCCCACCGGCATCCTTGGTTGCCATGGCACAAGTAGCTGAAATCTCGCACTCACCTAGTGGCTTGCTGGTGTTGCTGGGGTTATTTGGTTGATTGCCATTGATTGCTCGAAACAATCCATCGTTGGCCCCGTAAAACACTACGGTGCCTTCAACGTTCGGGTTCAGAGCATTTTTGGTGTAGTTCAGCGTTGATGGTCTTGAGTGCAGCACATCACCATGCACAGAACCTCGCACAATGATGGTGTTGTCAGGAGGGGCGCTTGTTTCAGGACCCGCACCTGAGCCTGTCACCGTAACCGCCACATCTTCGCCGCGTGTCCAGCGGATGATGTTGTTTCGCCGTGTCGTGTCAGTTGACACGCCACCTAGATTTGCAGCATTGCTAGTATCGAACTTCATACTGCTCAAGGCTGCGTTCTGGATACAACTGCTGCCTGTGCATGTGTAGACGTTGCGTTTGCTGAGATTCGTCAAGCCACTTAAGCGCAGTTGCTGACCAACGCCGCCTTTTTCAACGCGATGCCCATCCGCACGATCATAGCCGTCCACACCTTCTTCAGTGTCTGTTGCTTTGAGCCAGAACCCTCCTGCACTATCAGGTAACTTGGCGGTGTCCTTCGAGGTCCAAAAACTAACGGCACTCGGGTCCAAGAAGCCTGTTCCGGCAGAGCTAAGCACCGGTTTCGGCTGGTATGCGCTGCCACTCAGCAACTCTGCACCGCCCAAGTAGACCTGTGGATCGTTAGGGTTGGTTTCATCCAGCCCGAACTTGTACTGTTTGAGATTGCCCATCCAGCGAGGTAGCCCCCCGTCGGCGGGACGAAACATCCCGATATACACCTGGTTGGCATAGACACCTTGGGTGTTGGTGCTGACAGGAAGCACTGGCGCGGCAAATACGCTGTTCGTCGCCATGATCTGGCGAGCAATTTTGTCGATCGCCGCGGTCAGTCCGTCGGTATCACCCAATCGAACAAATATAGGCAGCGAGCCACCGCGACGCGACGTTGAGTCCATCAGTTGCTCATAGTCCGGGTTGGACCCGTCATAGAGAATGATTGTGTAGGTCTTGACTGGCTGATATTGGGTTGAGCCGACCGTTGGCTTGAGCATGAAGGTGGACCATTCATCAGCCGGATCATTTTTCCACTGGGATTTGGCGGAGTTATAGGGCGAGTAAGGGGACTTGAAACTGCCCATGGGAACATCCACAAAGGGCTTGCCGGTGATGCTCGCCAGTGATTTCTGCCCGTCGTTGGCTCCGCCTGGTTTATTGCTATTGGTGGCTAGGGTCAAATAGACAATGAAATTACTGGCGCAACTATCTGCGGCGGGATCTGAGCCATATCGCGTTCCCGACAAGCCCGTCAATCCGTTGTAGAACGCAAAACCTTCTTGGAGAGTCTGACTGAACAGGTTTCCAGCCCCTTTATCCGTCGCTAAGCTCAATTGGGCCACTCGCGTCTTAAAGGCTTGAATGTTGGTGCTGTTGAGAGGAAGTAGATCGCCGGAGCTCAGGCCATTTTTGCCCACGGGCAGTACGAACTGCCCGCCGTTCTTGCTTGTATCTTGGGGGAAGTACATCAGCCCCAGCTTTAGTGGCAACTGCGTGATGGATGGGGTAGCGGCCTGATTTCTTGCAAGCAAGTTCTCAAGGCCTGTCAATGCGCCATACAAGCCACATTGCTCAAAACCAAAAGAGGTACCGGGATCTTTGACAGACAGAGCCCCGCAGGTAAAAGCTGCGTTGGCACTGGATGCAGCCGCATTGTCCAAAACGATGACGAGATTCGAGCTGCTGCCACTGGCTGCGCCGTTATAGATGTCGATGTCTTCCGCGTGAGCGACGCGAGCAAGGCCAAATATTGCGCTCGCCACACAGGCAGCATGCAGCAACGTGCGAGAAAAGTGCGAAGTGTGCATGACAAATTTTCCTTGCCTAGATTGCCGCCGAGTCAGCAACTGACGCTGGGGTTACGTTGACTGACGCCCTGGTGAATCGTAGTGACCGGTTGGGCCGTATTGGGGGCTGTAGTGACTGCTTCAAGATCCCACATGGCATCCCTGCAGCGCGAATCAGTACCATCCCCTGTATTGACGATGCCGGAGTCCTTGATGCTGGAGCTGATAGTGCACTCCGCGTCTTCTGCATTCGCGAGAGGATCGAGTTGCTGGCTTTCCACTTTTTGTGTGGCAATGCAGGTAGGCGTGACCGTGACGGTATAAGTTGCGCCATCCAGGCCGCTATTGTTGATGTCTACCTTGTTGGTTTGGGGCGAGAGAACCGTGGTGAATGCTCCTCCGGAAATCATCCGCTCAATGCCAAGTTGGGCGGCTGACTCCGCTTCCTTTTGCGTCTGCAGATTGCCTACGATCCGTGTGTTGATATTGGTCGTACGTACCGATGACGCGACCACGAGCATCAAAATGGCCAGGAAAATCATTGCTACAAGCAAGGTGGCGCCCCGTTGGCGCGAGAGATGAAAATTCATGGCTATTCTTTCGGGCCAGCGATGTTGTTCAAACGCACGACGGTGCTGTAGACGCTACGTTTGTAGCTGTCATTGAACGGCCCCACCGTGCCGCCCAGTCCCATGTCGTAGGTCCGGGTGTCTTTCCACCCCCCCGTGGCATTGATGCTGCGTGCCAACACATTGATGCGTACAGCCATCACGCCATTCCAGTCTGTGGGGGTCGCGGTGTAACTGTCCGGTGCTCCATCGCTATCGGTATCCACTCCGAAATCAAACTGAAGACCCTCGATACCATCCACCAATGTCACAACACGAGTGGCACTCTTTACGTATTCGGCAACGTTCAGCGTAGGTGGCTCGGTATTGCTGATGAAATAGATACGCTGAACCACCTTCCGTACTGGAGCCAAAGCTGCAGATGTGCAGTTGTCGTCGCTTCCCTTTTGCCGAAGAGTGAAAGCATCACTGCCTCCATAGGCCACCGCAAATCGCTGAAGGTCTTTCGGACAAGCAGATACCTGCATGAACATTTCATCGGTGCTTCCGGTGACTGCGCTGGAGGCTTGAGCGGTGGAGGAAACACGCGTGATCAGCAGCATGCCTGTCCCAGCTTTGGCATTGCTAACACAGGAAGGTGCTGTTGTCTGTGCTTGAATCGCTAGAGGAAGCTGGCGCGCAGCAGCGTTGTAGCCTAATTGAGCAGGAGTTGTCTCGGCATCGGGGCACAGTACGGCAGGTGCTGCGGTTCGGCTCAAAACCTGTGGGTTGACCATGCCAACGAACCCGGCCATTTCGATGTCTTCGCCCAGGACCTGCAGCGCGTAGCGCCCGTTTTCAATCTGAAGGGAGCTCTTGTCTAGTTCGTTACGGTTGGCAATGGTTGAAGTGATAAGCGCAATCAGCGCCACAAGCAATACCAAGCCCAAAGCTAGAGCCACCATGAGCTCTATCAACGTAAGGCCTTGACTATGCCGGCGTCTTGAACGGGAATCCATAGTCATGGTGCGACGCCCCCGGATAGGTTGCCAATGTGCACCTTTGTAGTGACAACGCGATGCTGCGTGTTGGCCCCGAAAGTCGTTGCCGAGCCGCAGGGAAAGGCCGAGCCATCGCTAAGAGTTGGCGCAGCCGTTTTTACCAGGCCTTGCCAAGCCACGGCAATGAGATACACCGTATCGGCGTCTTCGGCTGTTTGCAGGACACAACCGACGGCATTGATGAGGGCGCCGACGTTTTGGGTGTCATTGCGCATATCCGCGCCTTTTAGCAGCTTGTCCCATGCGTCCAGGTCGTTTTTGGCCTGAGTTTTCTGCGGGTTTGTAGCAACGACATCGGCAGGACAATCCGGCACGGTGGACGCATCGGTCCCCAGTTGGAGACCTACAGCCCCATCGGAATAGCAGGCTGCTGCCTTGCGGTTGGCATTGATGCGACTGGCCATGTCTTGCACCAGTTCCAGAGCACGAGTTCGCTGAAGTGACTCTAGTTCGGCCATGTGGGAGCGGCTGCTGACGCCAACCAGTCCCAGCAGGCCAAACATCAATATGATCAGCGTGATCAGAATTTCGATCAGCGTTGCTCCAGCCTGAAGGTGCTGAGGGCGTTTCATGATGTAGATGCGGGGCAATTTGCGCTGGAGGGTTTGCCGCTTAGCCCGACGCTGATGCAGCGCTTAGTGACACCATTCATCGCCACAGACGAACCTATGGTGAATTGAGTGGCCGAGACTGATGTATCGATACGGCCATCTCGGCCATATGTGATGCTGGTGACATTGCCATCGTTAGTTATGTTGAGGCTGCCCATAGCCTCCTGACTGCTGAAGGTCGAGGTGCCATCGGTCACAACCCATCCTTGATTCCAAGCACTGCTACCAGGCTTGAGTTTCAAGCTAACACTAGCGTTCTGGGTAATGGCTTGGCTGCGTGCCAACGTGAGTGCCGTCATCAATTCGAACGAGGCATTGCGCACGCGCTGATTGGCGATAAATTCCCGAAAGGAAGGCGCCGCAGCCATGCTCAAAATGACGAGAATGCTGACCGCAGTCATCAACTCGATCAGCGTGAAGCCACGTTGAGAGGCTCTCCTCACCAACATACCGACACCCCCTGATTGCCAGCCGCTGATTTGGTGCCTGCCTCATCGATGGTCAGCTTGCCGCAGCCACTATCACGTGTGGCTTGAGCTCCTTTGGGGGTGGCTTCAACTGTGAAGCCGGGTGGTTTACTGCCAGCTTTGACTGGTGAGGTTATGTCGTAATTTCTGGCGACATCTGGCGATGGGCTGATAAGAAGCAGCTTGGCAATGCTGCTGTCTTGGGTCGCATCGGGCGATGAAGCGTTGGCATAACTTCGAGCGTCAAGCAGATAGCGCTGTTGGCGACTGCTGACTTCTAGCATGAACGACTGAGCTGCGCGTCGGTTCGATTTGGTGATGAAATTGATGTACGACGGGTAGGCAACGGCCGCCAGAATGCCAATGATGGCTACGACGACCATCAGCTCGATGAGGGTGAAGCCCCGCTCTCGCCTTCCCCCTTGACCCTCTACTGTCTTTCTTGCCTGCATCAGTGCTTCCAGACTTGTTATTTATTACGTGGGTCTGAAAATTATTGCATATGGCTACAGCAATTGGATGCATATTGCACATCGACATGAAGCTTCTGACAGATAGATGATATTGATGGACGCTATGTCCGCCGACGCCAGTTTTAGCTGCGAGTACCACCACGAAATGGGAAGGTCAATTGCTATGCCGCGTGGGTTGATGAAGCCGTCAGATCGGCGTCTGAGATGCCCATGACGATGCAGAGGAGGGATGGGCTATTTTGCTTTGCTCGAGCAGTGTTTGTGGTGTTTCAAGATGATGCAAATAACCTGCGGCCACATGCCCGGAAGGCTCTACTTTTGGCAATAAAGCACAGGGGGATCTGCACAAAGCGCTGCCGGTGTCATGCCGTGTCGTGTGAAGGGGGAAAAATCGCACCGATTTCGCACCGATGCCCTGAGAGCCGCATGGAGTCAAGTGCGGACGCGGGTTCAATTTCCATCAGTAACGTCCAAGGGCGTTCACTGAAGTCCAGCGAACGCCATTTTTTTTGTAAATCAATGACTTGCATTCCATGGTCGCCCGCCAAGGTTCAAGGGCATCCGAGGCGAAGTGGGGGTACAAGTGGGGGCGCAACTTGCCAAACGCCTATGCTTTGGCTAAGTTGTACCCTCACTTTCAGCCCAAATCCAGTAACCATGCAGCTTGGCGGCCATGCCCTGCAAGTCAGCCCAGCGGCTCCAAGCGCTGGTTCTGCAAGTACCGTCCTGACGGAAAAGAAAGCAGCTAGTTACCCCGGCGTGGGGCTGACGACATTCCGTAAGGCGCGTGATGTCGCCAAGCTGCAACGTGCGAAGGACAGCGACCCTATAGAGGCACGCAAGCTGGAAAAGCTCAAAGGCGGGCTTGAGGGGGGGCTTCAAGGCTGTGGCGATGGAATGGCACGGCAAGCAGGTGTCTGGCTGGAGTGCCGGCCACCGAACGCCAGCTAGATGTGAAGCTTCAATAGGTTGTATCCGGTGTTCATCCGGGTTCGATTTGAGAGACTGGAAGTCGCCAAACACCCAACCTACTCAGGACACCCAACCGGATGAACACCCCAGCACGCTCGCCCCGGACTATTGACCAGTCCAAGGCACTGCTCATCGTCGAGTTGCGCCGCCGTCGGATGCTTTAGTCGCGCATTGCCCGTTATGCAGGTGTCTCGGCCTCCACCGTCAGCCGTGTGCTGGCCTGTCTCGCCCCAGTGACCTGCAGCCTGCTGAGCCGGTGATTCGCTACGAGCACGAGGCTCCTGGTGACAGGCTGCACATTGACACCAGGAAGCTCGGGCGCATCGTCAGACCCAGCCATCGAGTGACTGGCAACCGGCGCGACTCGGTCGAGGGGGCAGGCTGGGAGGCGTTGTTTGTGGCCATCGACGACCACGCGCGCATCGCCTTCACCGCCATGCATCGCGACGAGAAGAAGCACGAAGCCGTCGCGTTTGTGCACAACGCGGGGCGTACTACGCGGGGCTGGGCGTGCGCATCAAACGCCTGCTGACTGACAACGGTGCAGCCTTCCGGTCCAAGGAGTTTGCTGCTGCCTGCAAAGCCTTGGGCATGCAGCACAAGTTCACCAGACCGTACCGGCCGCAGACCAACGGCAAGGCCGAGCGGTTCATCCAGTCAGCGCTTCGCGAGTGGGCCTATGGCTGGACGTACCAGAGCTCAGCTGAGCGGACCCATGCCCTGGCGAGCTGGCAGCACTACTACAACTGGCACAGGCCGTACAGCGGCATCGGTCACATCGCTCCGATGCTCAGGCTCAAATCTGCAAACGACCTTTTGACGGTTCACAGCTAGAACGCACCGCCTTGCTGCTGGTTCCCTTGCTGTACCAGCGTCCCGGCAACCTGCGCATGATGGAGTGGGCCGAGCTGGATCTGGACGCAGGCCTGTGGACCATTCCCAGCGAAAGGATGAAGAGCACCAGACCGGAGAAAGAGGACGGCGGGCCGCTCCTCGGTATTCAGCGCGAGGACACATCTGTTCCAGCCGGTCAGGAAGAAATGAGTGTCGCGTTCAGCCGTCAACTGCTGGTTGACTTCTGCGGTGATTTGCTTCTTGTCTTGCGTATTGGCTCCCAGAATGAAAAAACCGCAGCCGTGGGCTTGAGTGAGGTTGATGAGTTCTAACGGGTAGGTTTCTCGAGTGTCTTGGGTCTCAGGGGCATGTGGGCATGTGGGCATGTGGGCGTGTGGAGCAGCTGGAACTTGAGTATTCTTGTTTACGGACTTTCCCTTTCTGCGTGGTTGTGATTGACGACTTTGAGGGCAACCAATATTGGCGCTTTGGCGCCGTTGCCTGAAGGCGGGAAACAGCTGCATATTCTTCTCAGCGGACAGCCTTTGGTGGCCGCTGAAATTCGGCGTTAGCAACAGATTGCCCTTATGAACAATGCAAAATCCGCACAGTCCGTTCGTATACGAATACTGGTGGTGAATACTCCGCTTGATGTTCGGTTCGCAGTGCAACGCGGCAGGTCGGGTTTGCTCGATCCAATGGATGGCCAGCACGAGCCTCTTCGGTTCGAGTTCTCACTTCGCCTGGGTTTGCCCCTCTCGACAGGTGCAGTCAATTTCTTGGGTGAGTTCGCTCAGGGCCCATCTTCCGAACGTTTCGTTTACATCAATTCCGGCACCCTTGCGGGGCAGGCTGGCTCGCCCTGGACTCGTCGCGCCAAGCTGAAGCTGGCGTCTATTCCCCAGGAAGTCGTTGACGCCGCGCTCTCCTCTGGAGGAGTCATTGAGGCACGCGTTCAAGGGACGATGGGAGACGGCGGCCCTGTTTGCGCTTCGCTGAAGCCGCATGCAGTCGTCTGGGGCATTGCGCGCGATGTTGCTTAGCCTTCGGGATCAATCTTTGCATGCATATTTTCTCCCTTTATGAGAAAAGCCCGCGTGGCGGGCTGGGGTGTTGTGGTGAAATTTTTCAGTAGTGCGTTTGTTGACGCGGGCGCTTTATTTCATGTGCGCTGCACTTGCCTAGGGAGAGGACGATGGGCAATCGTGAAGTAGATGGCTTTCAGGTGTGGGCTGAAGTCAGTCAGCAGGGTGCCGAGCTGGCTGGTACGTTCGTCTTGACGAGGGCGATAGATTGCAAGGTCGGCACGAAGCGCTTCAGAGTGATCACTGTGCACACTTTTCGTCCTTGGAGGCCGCGCAAGCAGCACCAATCCAGGTCGTACAAGCGATCACATCAGTTTCCGAGACTGGTGTGCCGAGCCCACTCGTTTACTGAATGGGCGGTGTGTCCACACCATTGGATTTGAAAGTGGAATCGGGCTGCAATAGGCAGCAGACTTGAAGAGCGCCTGATTATGGATATCCCGCAAGCTGGCAAGGTCCGTTCAGTAGCTGGCGTTAGGTTGGGCAATTGAACGGCTCTTGTTATCTGAGTCTTTTAAGCGGCAGGCCTGTTCCATAGCTGATGAGTTTCTACAGATATGTCTGGATAGGAAACCCCCGATACATGAACCCGATCACGCCCCGCATTCTTGGCTTGGTAAAGGAGTCGATCGGCTTCCTTCATGGCTTGCTCAAACTGGAAGGACCTGGTGATCAATGAAATTCCGAAGCTCATGGTCAATTTGGGGCCGGTTGGAAGAACGGTATTTCTTGACCCGAGATCACGCTGGATTCGCTGCGCAATGAGTTCTGCATCTTCCGGCGTTATGTCTGCCAATAGCAGCACAAATTCTTCGCCACCGAACCGAGCAACCAGGTCGTGCTCTCGCACATTGTTTTGCAGAGTTGAGGCAACCAGTTGCAGCACCATATCGCCACGCTCGTGTCCCCAGGTGTCGTTGATGCGTTTGAAATGGTCTATGTCGCAGGCCAGCACTGCCATGGGATAGCGTCTCATGTCGGCGAGACGCTTCTGGGCATGTTCTTGAAAAGACCGGCGATTCAGGATCAGCGTCAAAGCATCAATGTCTCGTTCCATGCGCAGCTTGCCGACTGTTTCCTTCACGGCAATCGCGGCCATCACCACAGTGAAGAGCAACGAGAAATTCAGAATGCTCAGCAGCGTCAGGATCCAATAGGGTGACCTTGGCAAGGCCCGTAGATCCGTGTATCCCAGCAACCAGATCAAGGCGGGTCGAGTGAAGGTGTAGGCGGTGAAGAGGATGCTTAGCCAGAGCAGCGATTTATCGAGCCAGTCAAATGAGCTTTTCTTCGAGCAGACCTGCAGGATGGGGAGCAGTAAAACAAGGCTGGAACCCACGCTGAAAGAGCTCACTCGAGCCCAGACATTTGGCTCGATCTGGCTGAATTGATAGAGCGCAGCCAAGGTGACTATGGCGATAAGCAATGCAACTTGTGGTTGGGTCGATACACTCCATCGTTCTGCCCAGCTTCTGGCAAGACACCACGCACTCAGCAGGTAGCAGCTGCCGATCAGTAGTGCGTAGCGATTCAGCTCCTCCAGGGTAAGTAGAGTCTGTGCCCCGAGAGTCAGAGCAGTGAGTGAATAGGCGCAAGCTTGCCAAAGCAGAAAGCGCTGGGATCGTTGGACAAGCCAGGCAACGATCAATATGGCTGCCAGAACCAGTATCGCCAGCGAAGGCGTCAGAACCAGGATAAGGTCGTTATTCGCGAACATCTGACTATCGCCTCCTCGATCAAAGATCGAAACGGTTTAGCGTTGCCTGCTCCTCGATTGCAAAGCGACAGCCTTCGGCAGCTATTCGTACATCTTGGTGTGCGGCATCAAGAGCTATTGCAATGCCCAATGCCAGATCTGTGTCATCCGGATTCGAATTTGGAGAAGTAGACGCAGTCGATACTCATTTCCAAAAACAAATAAAACCCATTACTGCTGTGTCTTCGGAAGGATGTCAGGCAACTACTTACTTGACCTATTGCTATCCCTCCGAGGCTTCTCGTTGAGGCATTTTGTGGTCACTTCGCTCGATCCATTGGGCGCTCCTGTGTCGCGCGGTGTTTGGCAGACATCGGCCAGCTCACGGGTGACCTGCAACGCATGCCAGAGAATACGCAGCGAAGGGTCGGATAGAGGAAAAATCGCGATGCGCAAGTGGTCAGTGATGTTGAGCATGGTGTTGGGGCTGGTCGCTGTAGGCTGGGCTCTATCGCGGGCTAGTGGCGGCGACGCGCGCGGCGAGTTTGATGCGCAGGACGATGGGCAGGTAGCTCACTCAATCGTACCGATTCGTGCCTTGGAGGTGATAAACGACAAAGTCAGTCCATCTCTGGCTTTGTCAGAGGCCCAAGGGCGGCTGTGGTTGTTGCAGCAGTATGGCGGTGATTGTGTTTCGCGGCGCGAGCTGGACGGCCGCTGGGTTACTGTGGTGGGCACGGATGCGCGTGAAAGTGATCGTGGCCAAGCTCTGGGTGCGAATGTTCAATCGCCTGACAGCATCGCTTTTGCACCTGACGATACTCTGTATGTGGCTGACACAGGCAATCACGTTATCCGCGCATTGGACCTGGAGACCGGGCGCATTCGCTCCGTAGCTGGTGATGGCAAAGAAGGCGACGCCGATTCGCTGGCCAGGCCGGAGTCGTTGCTACGCACGCCAGATGGTGCCTTGTGGTTTATTGCAGGCCCGCATCGCTCACGCAAGGTCTATCGCCTGGAGCCCGGAACCGGACGACTTGATGTGGCTTATGACCCCAAGGAGGCGAGCCCCCAATGGGGTGGCAATGAAGGGGGCGACTACATGGCAGATCTAGCAGCAGATGCACAAGGGCGCATCTACGTCGCTGACAACGCGAATATGCGCCTGTTCCGGCTGGATGCATGGAGCGGCCCGCCTGCCAATCCACGCATGCCTGCGGCCACTGTGCTGGCTGGCAATGGCACATTGGGCGTTCTGCAAACTGACCGCCCATCCACAAACAGCTCGCTTGGATACATCACCAGTTTGGCGCTGGACCCCGAAGGCCAGGTTTATGTATATGAGGCCTCCGTTGAGGGACGCTTAGCCAAGCTTGATGCCAGTGCAGGTCGCTTTGTGACTGTGTTACCACCCGAGACCTGGGTTTAGGCTGCCTGAGCAAGCACCTATGCGCTTGAACCTGCGGCAGGCGCGCCTGCGCGTGGGGAACGAAGGAGTGCTGTATCTTGCCGATCGCTTGAACCATCGCGTGCTGTTGCTGACACCGTGAATAGGCGTTGGTAAACGGTTCAGGGATCGCATGTGAAAGAGCGTAGCCGGTCACAACAAGCGGACTGGTCAGCTCTAGTCGGCTTGGATGGCCTACCCAAGCGGAATACCCATATTGTGGAGGCCTTCTTCCGCACGGCGTCCTTCAGCACCTGCAGATCTCTTTGTCAGCTTTCGGCGATACGACAAATGATCATGCGCTTGAACATCAGGGCCCCAGAAATAGAAAAAGCCCGTGGGGAGGGCTTCGGTCGGCTGAATAGAAGAGGTGTCTTGCTAGCAGAGCTGGCGCTCGCAAGGGATACCGTTGTTGTCCCCATCCATCTTGGTCCCGGGGCAGTTCCGTATGAAGTAGGTTGCCTCTTCACATGAAGTCATCTGAGAGCAATGGGTACGCCCATCGCACTGGTATTTTGGCTTGCTGGGGTTGACGCTGCGGCCCATGTCAATGTCACGAGCGCGCGGCTCGTTGATGAGGAGCTGAATTGCTGCGGCTTGCTGCTGCCGCGCCTGATAGGTTACGTAGGCCTTCCAGGCTCCAATAGCAATCAGTGCATAGATGATCAATCGAAACAAGGTAGTGCCCCCTCATATTTGAATGGAGGGAATCCTGGGCCATGTGAGCAAGGGACACATTTCAGCGTCAAGGGCGCTTGTAGGTGGCGAGCTCAAGCATGGCGAAACCTGCTACCGCAAAGCACGTTGCGGCGCCTTCCCAGATATATGCAACGCGATAAGTGTTCATGTTCTTGAACATTGAGTCTCCAAAAAATGACCTTCTGATTGCGGGTAATGGTTTCTCATTAAGAAATGAAATAATTCGACCGGATTGGCTTTGGAAAATGATCCGAGTGCTATCAAAATGAGATGGTGGAATCGAGTTTTTAAGTAAGCGTTAGAGGTCATGAGAACTAAAGCTATAGCAGTTGGTATCGCGGCTATTTGCGCTACTTCACTTGCTTTGGACTGCTTCGGGAAAAACTCAAATGTTGTCGCTAGTGAAGTCAATAGAGCAGCTTCAGAATCTTTGAAGATTTATCGAAGACATGGCATGGCGGGGCTGAAGGGTGCTGTGTCTGAATGCTGGCAACAGCCGCGTGATTTCTGCCTTTACCTTGACGTGGCATCACAGCGAATTGCAGCAACCGCGAATCGCAGTGGCACTGCTGTTGACAAGTATTTCTTCACATCCACAGCGATGGAGCGGGGCCATGGATGGCTGTCGCTGAATACGCGAAGTGCCAAGGCCAATGTTCAGTATTTGCAGGCTGTAGAGCAAATCATGGACAGCCTCTTGAGCTCCCATCAGGAAAAAATGATTCACAGCGGTCAGTAGTTTTGGTAGGTGCCTCCTTCAGACACTGCTTTGTTTTGTCTTCCGACCACTCGGCATGCATGCCCCCGGGCGACGAGCTCGTCGCGCAGGCTCTGGGTGAAGCCTTGTGGCTCATCGGCTTGGCCATCTGGCACGGCCAGTCAGGCCAGTCTCCGCGCAGATTGCAACGAGCAAGATCAGGCCCTCAAGTAGCTTTGTCATGGTTTTGCTTCGTAGCGCTTATGTGGAAAGCGCGAGTAGCTATCAGTATTGATGGCTGCTCGCGTCACATCGGCCATGCATCTGGCGTGAGCGTCATCACCACGGCCGCTCCGACTAGGCAGAAGGGGTCGAAGTCGGTTGGCGCCCATTACGCAGCGACCAGCAGTTTTGTTAAAGGGGGAATGTATGGAGTCTCCTGTAGGTAAAGAAAAAGCCCGCGAGCGGTTGCTGCGGGCTTGAATAAAGAGCCGGTGACCTTTCGGGTCGTGTCTGGGGAGGGGTCAGAAGGGGGGGAGGAGCAAACCCCAGGCCCGGCGTAACAGGTGGATTGCGTCGAATTCTGCATGACGCTTTTGGCGCAAACAAGACGAATTCTGCTTACCTAAAAGTGGTGATACACCATCTGGCGTGACCACCGTTGCCACGACGCGGCTGTCGCGCCGTGCCCCTAATTGACGTCAGCCCAGGTGAATTCCTGAACTGTCGCACCTGCTTGAGTGGTCGCGCCGGATGGCCTCGCTAAAGCCCTGCGTGGGAAGACCCATGTATGCCAGCATGCTGGCTAAGCGCTCATATCTCAAGATCTCCGGGCACAAAAAAGCCACCCGTAGGTGGCTTTACTGGTGATTAGATAGGGCTACTGCTTGAAGTCCAGTCCTTGTCTGACGGCATCTCGCATACGCTGGTCCCGCTCATCCCCGGGCATTGGTTTGCTATTGCGATCCTCGATCCTGGCCTCAGACTCGGTGAAGGCCGGAGGCTCCGAGCGTGTAACCTGCCCTTTAGGCATATAAGAAGGCTGAGTCTGGAAGTAGAGGAATAGGGTGGCCACAGTGACTGCAGCAACCCATAGCTTACGAAGCCTCCAGCTCAAGCCAAAGCCTATGGCAGCGATCAAGAGTGGGATCAGGTTGATGAGCAGGGTCATTTGCCAATGTTAACCATTGGAACGGCATCGCCCAGGGAGGTGGTGGGGAGCTGGCCATTCCACTTTTCAATCCAGGCGCGCTCATTTTCCAGCTTGCGCAGTTGCAGCACTCGCGCATCGACGGATTGAGCCAGTACGGACTGAGACATGGCTTCGGTTTCTGCCTTTTCCTTGTCAATCGCACGTTGCAGACGAGCTTCCTGCAATTCGCGCTCTAACTGAGCCTTGGAGATGGCCAGCTGCGCTTCTTCCTTTTGGATAGCTTCGCGTCGTTCAGCAGCGGACTCCTGAGCATCTGTAATGATCTTTGGATATCGCAGGTTGGTAATACCAACAAAGCGCACCGAGAAAGGTGTAAGCGCTTCAATGGCTTTGCCCAGCTGTACGCGCAAGTCAGAGTTGATTTTCTCGTTGCTCGAGGCGATTTCACTGATCGACAGTTTGCTCAAATATTCGCGCACCTCGGCTTGGATAATCTGGCTGGCATAGGTGCGGTACACCTGCTCATTGGCAATCGTGGACACATAGTCCGAAACCTCTTTTGGCGCGACAGCATTAAAAAGCTCTGCCGTCTTTTTGGAGTTGATGCTCAAGGTTGCGCGAATCGTCACATCCAGGTTGAGCTTGTCTTCGGGGATAAAGATGCTCATGGACTCTTCATAGCCCTTGTCAGACACATCCAGCAAGACTAGCCGATCACAGTAGGCCCAGCACTTGCCCAGACGGAACTTGGAAGTTGGGATCAGGTTGTCCTGATAGCCGTCTTTGGTCATGATCTTGCCAACGTGCGCAGGCGGAACCTCCACTTTTTGACCGCATGCTGCTAATACAAAGGCAGCAGCTACCGCTGCCAAACTGGTCTTGTGTTTCTTCGATAACTTCAAATCGAGCCGCCTCCTTCGCAGCTATAAAGCTGAGATTGAAACAAACTGCAGCTCTGTATGCAAGGCTCTAGTTTTAAACCCGGATGTGTTCCGCGCGGCCCGCTGAGCCCTGCAGGGAAATGCATATGCATGCCGCATGCGGGTTAAAAACTCGCATTTCAAAATCTCCGGGTGCAAAAAAGCCACCTCAAAGGTGGCCGGTCAAAGAAAGACCGCTCAGGGCAGGTATTGGTTAATCAATGAAGCCGAGTTCACGCAGTGCTTCTGTTTCTTGGGTGTACTCAGCGTCCTCGATTAGCAGCACGCCGTCAGGCCCATACACATTGCGTTGGGGCGCGCCTATGGGTTGCTCTATGCGTTCGACTTTGTAGCCGTGCCGCTCCCATATCTCGGTGGTGTTGATGCGTGTCATTGGTTCACTTTACTCAAATTGAAGCCCTGCAAGCAAGGCCTTGGTTTTAACAACTGCTGCCACTAAGACTGGCGCAGAGGCGACTTTCGGATACAAGTGAATGCTCGACACTGATCGCTGCACTTGATGAAAGCTACGTGGTATGTACATACAGCCGCTTTTTGCCATTTCTGAGGTCAGTGAGTTGCAGCAGGTCATGAATAGCTATCCGCTCGCAACACTGATTGCTGAAGGCGCAGGCGAGGTGGAAATCAATCTGCTGCCACTGCTGTTGGTGAAGGCGGGCTCGTTGGGGCGGCTCACTGGACACGTGAACAAGAGTCATAACTTGTATTCAATGGGCCGCAGCATCAAGACCGTGACTGCGATCTTCCAAAGCCCGAATGCCTATATCTCTCCTAAGTGGTATGTCAATGGGCTGCGAAGCGGGCGAAATGCCCCAAGCTGGAACTACATGGCCGGTCAAGCGCAAGGCCGCATTCGATTTATCGATGATGCTTTGTGGATGCGCGAGCACCTGGATGCCTTAACCCATTCCCAAGAGGTGTTGAGGGAAGAGGCATGTTCACCAACTCAAGCGGATCCCGAGTTCCTGGGATCTGTGGCGGCGCGGCTCATCGGCTTCGAGGTGGACATAGAAAACCTATGCGGCAAGCGATTCTTATCCCAGCAGCGCATCGCCGCTGATCGGGACAGTCTGATTCAGCACCTGGCTCAGGATCAAGGACCTGGCGCAGCCGCGGTCTCCAGGCTGATCAGGTCTTAGCGAGTGCCATGGTCAGACAAACCGCAACGCCCTGAATCAAGACTCAAGACGCTCCGGTTTGCACCCTGATGTCGCTCAGGGGCTGGTGCTGCTTGGGAGGTGACGGACCAGACTTTGTGTGGATCATCCTTACTGCGTGGGGTTTGTTGCAGAGGAGATTGATTTCATTCGGTGCTTTTCTGTATTCCAACGTGGCAGTCAGGTCGCAGATGTCACCTTATCCCCTCTAGGGAGGGGTAGCAGCACGCGATGAAGTCAGTACGATCCTTGCTCGCACTCAAAGGGGATGAATACTCATGAAAGCAGCACTGATGATCTTGGCCACATTGATGTCGGCAGGCATGGTTTTTTCTGCACATGCCGACGAGGCAAAAGCAGCCATAGCTTCAGGAACCATCAATATGGCCGCGAACATGAATGAACTCGCTTTGGCTTGTGGGCACATGAGTTCCCAGGATGTGGAGACTGGCCGCATCAAGCAACGCGACGCGGCCATCAAGGATCTTGGTGTTGCTCCCGTCAGCTACGACAAGATGTATGCCGGTTACGCATCTGACTTCAAGAAGAAATGGGGCTCCATGACCCCAGCAAAACAAAAAAGCACCTGTGATCAGATGAAGCGCTAGGAATTCCTTCACATCCTGCAACCAGGCCCGCCTCGGCGGGCCTGGTTGCATGTTTTCAACTGTTGCTGGGCGGGGCTCATGCCGCTGCCTTCTCAGTAGCTTTCCACAAAAGGTATTTCCGTCTTATCAACCGCAATCATCATGCCCATGGTGTTGGGGTCGATTTCAATTGGGGTACTCCAGATCCGGGTTTTTCTGTGCTGGCCAAATATTGAACGCACAGAGCGGTGCATCTGAGCAGAGCTGCTCTCAGCCCATTACCTCGCAGATTATGGTGAAAAGAATGCAGGATTGCTGGCCAACTTGCATGTCTTGGGGCTGCGTGCTCGCGTCCAGGCTGCCTCATCCGCTTTGGCTGCTCGATAGCCAGTCTTGCCTCCATTGCGCAGGAGCTCGTGGCTGATGGTAGATGCAGCTCATTTGAAGCGGCTGGCAACGCAGCGGATAGATTCACCTGCGGCCAACGCCCTGGAGATTTCTTCTCGTTCAGGCATGGTCAATGCCAGACGAGAGCGATGCCAAGCCGCTGGTCGGATGCCACCCGTCGCACTCAGGATGGTGTGAATGGAGCTGTGTGGTCGGTCAAGCAGCTTGCCGATCTTGTGCAAGGTATCGCCAGCTTTCCAGCGATCCCACATCAGGGCCTTCTGAGCTTGAGTGCACCAATCCGCGGTCTTTGCTTCGTGCCAACACTCCTTGCGCCAGTGGCGGTCATTGTGTTGCATTGACTAGTTGAATCCACAGTCGATAGCTGCCTTAGATCACTGGCGGCTCTCGGTTGCGGCCATTGTTAGCCTGCGACTTGAACGGCGGCTAGTGCAGTTAGTTGACACTGGTGCAGCTAGATATAACGTACCAATAGGTTGTTCACCCGCTCCGAAACTGGAAAGCTGTGGTTGTCACGCCATCGCCACTCTCGTGGGGAGACTGCTCGTGGGCATAGGCGTGGTACCACCAAGCCATGCCTTGGGTGATCATGGCCAGGCCAACATCGAGAGTTTGTGGCCCCAATGGGTGCTGACGCAGGAGCGACCCAAAAGCAGACCTGTCGCCTGTATCGGTCTGTCTTGGTGCTGCGCAGCTCAGCCTCTTTCTGAAATGTCAGCTCGGCTAAGGCTTGCCGGGCACGCTCTCCGACGGCTGCTTGCGCTCAGGGGCGTCAATGTCCTGCAGTCTTGCCTTGAGCCGTTCGTATTGCCCTGGTTTCCGTATCGGGTGGTCAGGGTGCCTCCGTCTGAGATGCTGACGATAGGCAGAAGCGGGGTGAGCATGGATTCAGTCTATTCAACTCACAAGTAGATGGGAGCACTTTGAAGTCCATGGGGTGTAAGTGTGGACAGACAAAAGGGGTTAGACCTTTCGATCTAACCCCTTGTCATTTGGTCGGAGCGGCGGGATTCGAACTCGCGACCCTCTGCTCCCAAAGCAGATGCGCTACCAGGCTGCGCTACGCTCCGAAGGCTGTTAATGTAGCTTGAAATTGGGCTCGGAATTCAGAAATTCATGTGCAATTTGATGCAACTAGCCTGCAACCACATGCTGTTGAGGCTCGATTTTCGGCAAAAAAACCATGGGTATGGTGCTGCACGAGACGCTGTCGGTGCTTTGTCGTGTCGTGGGTGGGGTGAAAAATCGCACCGATTTCACACCCCCCTTGAGGGCCGCTTAGGATAAGGGACGGGCGCGGGTTCACTTCCCGCCAGTCCACCATCTCCCAACAACCCAGCACATGCTGGGTTGTTTCAATCATCTGCCCGTAGCTCAGTTGGATAGAGCAACAGCCTTCTAAGCTCACCCAACAATCAAGCGCACAAGCGGGTTTCCCGAGGTTTTATGCTCCGCTTTGCTGTATGTTTAAACAGTGTTTAAATGACGCAAACGTGTTGCAGCTAAAGCCTTTGCGGAGCAAGAATTCCTCTATTTCGTAGCTTGAACCCTAGTGCCTCGGCGCAGGTAGTGGCGCTTGGTCGTCTGCACAGACGTGTGCCCCAATTGCTTGGACGCAGCCAGTTCTCCGCGTTCGTCGGCAACATCGTCAGCGGCCTTTGCGCGCAAATCGTAGAACCAGAAGGCGCGGATCTGCGCGGCCAGCGCGGCATTGCCTGACTTATCAGCCTCGTCGGCGGCGTCAGATCGCGCAGTCTCAAACGCTTTGCGAAGCATTTGTTTGGACATGGCCTTGCCGTATTGGCTGACCAGCAGATTTGCGCTCCAAGTCTTGTGTGATCGTTTTCGCTCCTCGATACGATCCAGCAGGGCCTTGAGCTCGCCTTCGATGATGAATCGAAGCGCCGCGGAGGTCTTGCTCTGCTTGATTACGAGGTAGCCGTCAATGATGTCGTGGTCGGTAAGGGACCGGGTATCGCCGGGCCGCTGGCCAGTCAGATAGGCCAGGTCCATGGCGTCCTTCAATGCCACGTTGCCATGCTCGTAGACCAGGCGATAGACCTCATCGGATATGTAGACTTCGCGCTTGCCGAGCGAGTGGCCTTCAATGCCCGTGCAAGGGTTCTCGTTCTCCGTCCAGCCCCAGGCCCGGGCCATGTTGAACATGTGTGAGAACACGCGCTTGAGCCGGTTGGCTGTGGTGGGGGTGTCTTTGGCCCATTGCAGCAGCAGATAGATGTGCTTGGGCTTGATGGCATTCAGTGGGGCCGGCGTCGGGTTGCAGAAAAAGGTGCGCAGCTTCTTCAGATCACCTAGCTGGGTAGCCTGCGTGGACTTGGCTTTGAGGGGGATGACCTCTGCCTCGTATTTGTCCGCCAACTCTGCGAAGTTCTCAGAGACTGGCCGTGCAGGCATGGCAGACAGCTCAAGCCATTTCTGCACAGCGACTCTGTAATCGCTGCCCAGAGGAATCTCTTTGCGCGGCTTGGCTCCGGTGTCGAAGTAGTAGTAGGTTGTGCCGGACTTTTGTTTGCGAGCCCGGAAGTTTGGCATTGCTTTAACCATGGCTAAACGCAGGCTCCCATGTTGCGGTACTGACCTCTGGAATGGCTTGGCCTTCTATAGAGTGACGAGTCACGATAGGCCGGCCCACAGCGTTGAGATAGAACGGAATCTTCATGCTGCGCAGCGCGGCTGCCTGAAGCATTTCACGGGTCTTCCCCGCCTTGCCGCGCGCGATGCCAGTGAGTTCCCTGATTTCATCTGGAGTTAAGAACGTGCTCATGATCATTAATTCCATAAAAAAGCCCGCATCAGCGAGGCTCGGGGTGGTTGATAGGTTCGCGCCATCTGTCGCGCTTGTCGCCGCGGTCGCGGGCTCGCTTGCTCATCCTTGCGATCCTTCCTTGGCTGCGGACTGGGCGGCGATAGCGGCGCGCTGAGCGTCCCAGCTGCGCGGCATGTATTGGCAATCCACTGTTGGGCGGCGCAACTTATCCAACTCCGAGCAGAGCCAAGGCAGATCGGTTTCGCGGCACTTGTGCTGCTTCATTGCGGCTTCCAAGGTGAAGCGCTCTGCATCGTCCAAGCTCGTCGTGTAGCCCCCACCTGAGCGCCAGAAGCTCGGGCAGTTTCCGACCATTGCGCTCCAGCGAGCATCCTGCAGGTAGTACATGACATCCGCATCCCGCGCGTCTGCCTGCGCCTGGGGTGCTGCGAGCCGGGCATGGGCCTGCGCCATGCGGAAAATGCTTTTCGCATGCCAGTCCGGGTCAACAATGATGGTGTCGGCCGGATAGTTCTTTGCAAACCACTCGCGGAAGCTATCGGGCGTATCCGCCTGCGCGGGAAGTTCGGTAGCAGTAGCCAGCAGGGCGCGCAGCTCGTCTGACGCATCGGACATGGCTTCAACAGCCTCGCTATCAAGTACGCGGTTCAGCAGCTCGACTGGCGCCAGAATCTTCCCGCCATTTACTGCGGGGTTGGTTGCCACGTCGATATGCCAACAGATCAGTTCATGGGTCGCCCACTTTGCCTCGTCTCGCATTGCATTGTTATTTGCTACTCCGAGGTGAGCAGACACCAGCTCTTCGTCTATCACTTGCTGCCATACGTTCGCAGGCGCATCTGCTGCCGGGGTGGCTGCAAGCGCGATCAGTTCACGAACGAAGGACTCAAACTGATGCTGCTCGGCTTGGACTGCACGAAGCTCACGCGGTGGCTCGTCATCTTCGAACAGCGTGGAGTGCTCGATCCAGATGCGATGCTTGCGCATCAGTGCCTTGATTTGTGCCTCATCAGGCTTTTCCGCGACTGCGGGCGCTGCCTGGGCAGGGGCCGGCTCCTGAATCTGGTGCAGGCAGGTGCTGCGCGCTGCGAGTGCCGCTTGATAGCCCAGCACCCACATAGCCTTGTCATTGGTGTTCAGGCAGTCAGGTGCATCTGCGATCGTGATCTTGTCTTGCATATTGGTGGCTCCCAGAATGAGAAAAGCCCGCGGCGGCGGGCTTGATGGTCGGAAAGGTTTGCCAGCGATCGCGTGGACTTACTTCGGTGGCTGGGGCAATCACAGTAGGATGTACCTCTTTTTGGGGAGGAGTGGTTATGGAGCGGACAATTCAGGGTCTACAGGTGTTTTCATCGGCTTCGCTGACAGGAATCGATTCGATGTATGCGGCCAGGGTAGGGGTCTGTTCTCAGGGTGGAGAGACTCACTACTTTCAAGTCGGGGAAGCCGAGACGGAGTTGCACGCTGAGCAGCTCGCTGCGGAATACATCTTGCTAATGAAGGAGCTACCAATCGATTGGGTAGATCAGTGTCTTGAGTCGCCAAGCCCCGAGTAAGGCGGCTATTGGTCTTAAAAGCCCGCTCAGTGGCGGGCCGGAAAGTTGTCAAGGTTGAGGTTGTCAGTGGCCGCAAGGAAGTGGCTGACCTTGTTCCTCTTTGAAGTCTTGAGGCAGCGGCGCGCCGCAGCTTCCGCAGCGTTTGTTTGGATTGGTATTGCTCATCTCGTTGCTCCTCATAAAAAAGCCCGCACGAGGCGGGCAATGGCAATTGGGTGGAGGGACCTCTAGGTCTTGTTTCGGCCGCGATAGTCGAGGTCGGTCGCTGAGTAGTTCTCGCGCTTGCGCCAGTCCATCTGTACAGGGCCGGCATGTTCGGGAGGATAGGTGATGCGCTCTTTCTCCCGGCTGAGCTCCCATCGCTTGGCCTCCACGACATGGTGGACGGCCGACTTTTTAGTTGTGCTCATTGCAAGGCTCTCGCTAAATTTCCAAACAGTTGCCCCACGGTACAGGCTTACTGCAGACAGGTCTATTGATTTCTTTTTCGAGGGGTATCGTTCGACCGCCTCCAAGGACCGCGTCCTTCAGTGAGGCTGAATGTTGTGATTCCAAGGTCTTTCAATTCACCTATACTGGTTTCACTCGCTGTTCAGGCCGTTCGCCCCAACAGCGCCTGTCTGACACCTATGCCGCCCCTTGGCCGCAGGTAGCCGCTCTTTCTTGCAAAGCACGCGGTGGTCACTCCCCTCTAGGCGAACTCCCCCAGATCCTGAACATCCTTATGGATCTGCGTTGCCCCCCTGCATTCAGAGCGGGCCTTCCCTATCTCATTTGACGGTCTGCGCAATCGTGCGTGCAGCCGTCCGTTTCATGCTGCACAAAAACATTACAGAGCAGATTGGCCGCTATGCGGTCACGCCTCTGACTCAGCCGAGCTCCAGCGGCCAATTTCTGGCTTCCGTTTCCATTCGCCGCGGTGCATATGACCGCGTCATTCGATTTGTTCCCCAGTTTTCTAACGAGTCGCTTGCCTCTAACTATGCCCTGACTGAAGGGCGAAACATGGTGTTGAACCAAAGGCTGAACTGAGCGGCTGAATCCTTCACTCACAGGAGACACTTTGGCTAAAGAAGAACTAATCGAGATGTCGGGCCGAGTTGACGAGGTACTGCCAGATGCGCGATTTCGCGTGACTCTGGAAAACGGCCATCAGCTCATTGCTTACAGCGGCGGAAAGATGCGCAAGCATCGTATTCGTGTGCTGGCTGGTGACAAAGTGACCGTCGAAATGTCGCCCTACGACCTGAACAAAGGGCGTGTGACCTTTCGCCATCTTCCTCCTCGTACTGGTGCTGCTACTGGGGCCAAACCTGCCTTCAAGCGCCGCCGCTGACCCTTATCAATCTTGTAACCGCTCATCGCTGACATGCGTGAGCAATCTTTGAAAGAACACAATGCAATCCAATCTCTACGTTACCAATCTCGGCTATTCCATCGACAGCGAAGCCCTGCGCACACATTTCGGCAGCTGCGGTGATGTGGTCGCTGCAGACGTCATCATTGATCGCGACACCGGCCGTTCGCGCGGTTTCGGCTTCGTTGAAATGGGCACTCAAGAGCAGGCCCAGAAAGCGATCGAAACACTGAATGACCAGCCGCTTGGCGGTCGCGCACTGGGAGTGGCCTTGGCCCGTCCACGCAAATAATCTTCTTCAATCTGTAAGAAGGGCTCACGCCAAAAGCGTGAGCTTTTTTCTTTTGCAGCCTCTCTTCCCGCAAGAGCAACTCAAGAGACAAGCTTCTTGACTTCCTGAAGCTGAACCTCCAGCCAGCCCGCCTTGATGGTCAGCTCTTTGCATTGCTGGGCAGCTGCTTGAAGGATGGCAACACATCTCTTGGCATTAGTAGGTCCGTTGCAGTACCTTATGGGAAAGGTTTGCTGGTAGTTTTGACCTGCTCCTTCTCAAGGAGTCAGCTCTCTTAGGCAGGCCAGCTGGATTCGCAAGGCAGTGGATTCACTGCAAGGAGGTCGTGATGGAAACGATAGAGCAGATGGCTGACAGACGCATCCGCGAATCCGAAGTAAGCCTGGACCATATCGACCTGCTTATGAAGCGTGCACAGAAAGCGAGCGCAAAGGCGTCTGATCAGGCGGAGATAGAGCGATTGCTAGAGCAGGCGACTAAGCAGCGGGAGAAGCTGGATCTGCATCTTGCGGCTCTTAAAGAGGCCAGGCAGCAGTCCGATCTGGCGCGGCTTGTGGAAGAGGGAAAGAGCTTCAGGGACAGCCTTGAAAGAATACGGATGGGCATTGAGCGCTTGCTCTTGTCACTAATTTAGGACTTCTCAGCCCTGCTCCAATAAAGAAGCCCGCTCGATGGCGGGCCTCTCTAGATTGGAGATATTTGCTATCTTATTTATGGCAAATTTCCCTGGAAATAGAAAGAAGGCTTTTTCAGAAAGCCCCATACCTGTAAGCAAAGTAGCCTGCAGCAATCATGCCAAAGATTGCAAGCGTCAGCATGATTCCTGCAATAGTGTTTCCTGGTTGAAAGCCGGCTAGCTTATTGCCTTCTGGTTTTTGGGATGCACTCGTTTCCGGCTCTTCTTCTTTTGGCCAGGGGAAAAACATGCACTTCAAGTTTGCCCAGAAGCCGTGAACTTTGCGTTGAGAAAGTTCATGCATAAAAACTCCTTACGTCATTCGATCTGGATATACATCCCAACCATGCTCTGCCTCCAGCTGCATAGCATTGGAGGGTTGCGCTGACCTTGCGTCCGGATTGTCGATGTCCACATCGCTATTTTTCATAGGCACATTCGGCGACCGTGCATGGTCATCGTGAGAAATCGAGTGACTGATGATTTCTGGTTGCAGCGCCTGTGGCGCTGGAGCAATAGTGATTGCTAGATCTTCACGTTGCATTAAGTCTCCGGTCTTGTCAGTTGAGCAATCCTCAAGGATTCGCCTTGCTTCAGTGGAAAAGAAAGCAGTTCCGAAAGGGGACTAGGCTTGAGCAAGCACAAGAGGCAGAAGCTCACTTAGATGGTCAATTGACTGCGCCACGTCTTTCCCATCTTTGATTTAGCTCGACTTCGGGCATGCTTGAAATCTGGAGGGTTCAAGCCGCTCAATCGACTTGAGAGCTGTAGGTTTCGGATCTATACAGGCAGGTTATTTGACCAATTGCCTTGTCCCTACGGTACGCCTATTTCATGGAAAAAACCGTTTTAACGCAAACACTTACATAGGAATTGTGACCATTGATACGTTTGCATCTATGGCATGTAGAGCTAGCAATAGGCAGGATCATCCGTACGCTCAAGCGACTACCTTCTTGATTTCCTGGATCTGGCCATCAAGCCTTCACTGCCTACTCTTTGCACTGCTGGGCAGCTAAGTGAGTCGATAGAGCCTACCTTTTTTCGGCTTGACCGGCTTTACCTCTAGTAAGCGCAAATCCGAGTAGCGTGCCTGCAGCCAAGGCTCCGCCGACTACCCGCCAGGGGGACGCGTGCACATAGGAATCTGCGGATAGTGCTAGGGCTTTTGATTGACCAATGGCGTTGGCAGAAGCCGTCTTCACCTTTTCCAAGGTAGATGCAGCCTTGCTGAAAAGCATCGATGCCGCTGGATCTGCATCATGCCCATTCGACGCTAGAACGTTCCGCAAATCATCAAGTAACCGGTTTACATCACTTGGAAGCTCTGCAGCACTTTCTTTTTGAACTTTCATAAGGACTCCTGATTGAACAAAGGGGGAGTTCAGAGTAAGCGATGGAAGTTTCATGAGTTGTAGTCCAAGCTCGGGCGTTCACATATGAAGTGTGACGGCAGGCTACGATGTGCTATCGATTTGAACTAGATAAAAGCGTCTTTTGTTTGGATTTTGTGATTGTTCAAAGTGTTGCCAGTTGGCGCCTCCCAGCCAGTTAGCGCTTATTTCGGTGGCCAAAGCGAATGCACTAAATCCTCATCTGAATGAATACAGTTTGAATGCCGGTTCACCTCAGCTGACATGCCACCTCGAATGGCCTACGAGATGTTGTGCTGTGAACCTGCACACTCGTCTGTTGTTTGGGAGTTAGCAGGTGCTAAGAGGGTCTAAAAGTCTTCCGTGTCGGCAGCGTTGCTCGGGGCTGTGATTTTTGCGTCATCGCTTAAGAAACAACCTTCTTGATTTCTTGGAGCTGTACCTCAAGCCAGCCCGCCTTGACGGCCAGCTCTTTGCATTGCTGCGCAGCTTCTTGAAGGATGTAGGGCTTGCTGCGCACCGCAGTGCGCTTGGCGGTGCGCAGCCATGCAGTTTCATCAAAGAGCTCCGGCGGCTTGCCTCCGGCCTTTTGCGCCATCTGGCAAAGCCGTTCGTGTGCCTGCTTTGCTTCATCCAGCAGGCCAGGCGCGATACCTGAGACGCGCCAGCCCTTGTGTACGGACACAGGATCCGCCTTGGCCGCCAGGCGGCGCTGGCGCTCGAGCTCCGCGCCTTGGGCTCGCATGGTGACCATACGAGTGGCAGAGATCGGATCGCCGTTGTGGTTCACAAAAGTCAGACTCATGGAGGCCTCCAAAGAACAAGCCCGCTCATTGGCGAGCAGTCGATTCATTGATGTGGGCACTTAGCCCTGCTCATAAAGATCTATGAATGGGTGATCAGTTGCTGGCGCTGCCAGCCAGCGAGGCGGGCAGGTCGCCCAGGCGGTTGCGGCCTTCGCCGCCCAGTGCTTCGATCAGATCCGGAATCAGGCGCGAGAGCTCACCGGTGGCAATCGTCACATCGGTATCAAAGCCGCTGTCATCCTTGCTGTTGCCGTCCATGACGGCATCGAGCAGCGCGATGTTCTTGATCTGCAGGCCTTCGGTCAGCACAAAACTCACACGGTCGTCCCAGGTCATGGCCAGCTTGGTGGGCAGCTTGCCGTGCTCGATGTGCTGGCGCACCTCATCAATATCCAGCGGGTGGCGGGCGTAGCGCACCACGGCCTTTGATTCGTCGCAGGCTTTCAGTTCTGTCTCGCGGTCGGCGCTGAAGCCTGCGGGCGGCTCCTGGGTCATCAGCCAATGTGCCATGGCGGCCTGTGGACTGGTTTGCGTGTCCAGCAGTGCCAGGGCGAAGCCGGGGAGACCCTCGACTAGCAGTGTCACCACCTCGTCGGCGCGGCCCTGGGCGCTGGTATCGAGCACCAGGGTGCGCTCCTGAGGGTCGATCCAGACCCACATGCTGCCTTGCTTGGTGAAGGCCATGGGCAGCAGATCCAGCTTGGCCTCGTCCTTGAGCTCGCGCTTTTCCTTCTTGCCGGGCTTGCGGCCCTCGGTCTTTTCGATGTGCTCGGCCTTTTCGTTGACCTTGCGATTGAGCACGCTGGCCGGCAGCACCTTGGCCTCGGTCATGAAGCGCATGACCCATTGACCGGCCACGGACTCGACCAGCGGGCCGTGCTGCTCGCCGCGCGGCGGCACCCAGCCCACGGAGCGCTCCTGTGTGGCGCCGCACTCCTCAAAGACTGTCTTTTGCAGTGCATTCTCCAGCACCTGCAGATCGCTTTGCCAGCTCTCGGCAATGCGGTAAATGATCATGTTCTTAAACATTGAAGCTCCAAAAAAATAGCCCGCATATGGCGGGCAATGGTTTTCCACTAAGAATTGAGATGGTTCGACCTGCTAGGCTTTAGATAATGTCTTGGGTGCTATCAAAATAAGATAGTTAAATCGCGTTTTAGTGAGGCGTTGCAGGCCATGAAAACTAAAGCTATTGCGGTTGGCGTCGCGGCAATGTGCGCTTCGTCATTTGCTTTGGAGTGCTTCGGGCAAAACTCCAATGCTGTCGCTAGTGAAGTCAACAAAGCAGCCTCTGAGTCTTTGAAGACTTATCGACTACATGGACTAGCCGGGTTGAAAGAGTCAGTGGCTGAATGCTGGCTACAGCCGCGTGATTTTTGCCTCTACTTGGACGTTGCAGCTCAGCGCATTGCGGCTACTAGAGGCCGCAGAGATACCGCGCTTGACAAGTATTTCTTCACATCAGCATCCATGGAGCGCGCCCATGCATGGCTATCGCCGAATGCTCGAGGCCCTGTGTCCAATGTCCAGTACCTTTATGCCGTAGAGCAAATGATGGACAGCATCTTGAGCACCCAGCAGGAAAAGGTGATCTACAGCGGTCAATAGCTCTCGGCAGGAGCCTACCTCAGACGCTGCACGGTATTCTCACCCAGCCTCTCGGCATGCCGAGGGGCAGAAATGGCAGCCGCGCACGATGAACTCACGGCTGTATTTGCGGGAGTTCTTTTCGTTGAGCCACTCTCTAACTGTCAGCTGTGCGTTCAATGATCATGCTCTTGAGCATCGGGCCTCCATCAACAAAATAGCCCGCGTGCATGCGAGCTGTCAGATGAACTAGTTAGCCAAGAAGCGGTCCAACAAGAACTCACTCTGGCTTTGGAGTGAGTAGCCTAGAGGCTCAACTTTCTTTGGGGACGCCATGAAAGTGCTTCTTGTGATTTCCATCCTCGCCACTACGCTTACTGGCTGTGCAGCGTTGTCGAGGCCTGAATTTGTCTCGATGGCTGATCAGCGATCCAGTTGTGCAATGGGATCCATGAACATGGGAGGGGACATTGGTCGATGGATGTATGGCCCTGATCGGCAGCCATGGACTGGCGGAGATGGTCCGTTCTTTGTTCGTAGCAACATATAGCGTGTATTGATTCCTGCCCGAATCAAGCAGAACGGATGAGACATGCATCGTCGTGCCGGTGGTTTCTTGCTGATCGAATCCTTCTATACAGCGCTTCGCCAGGGCGCGCGACTCACTTGCTTATGGCTCTTCTCTGACGCACCTCACGATATTCTCACTGAGCCAAATAGCTTTCATTCCAGGGCACTGCCAGGCACTAACGGCTGCCTTTTTGAAGGACGCAGCAGTTTTGTCGAGTCCCGTTCCTGATTCAGCTTTGCAGCCTGCTAAAACTACGCAGGTCGCAAGGATCGCGAGGCCGCTCAGTATGAAGCCTCGAACGAGGGACAGGTTGCGCTTCCTACTTCGCCTCGACGGTAAGTGCACAAGCTGGATTGGTGGCTTGGTCATAAGCCTCTGTCTCTTTTTAATTGGAGTGAACTCAATCGCATTCATCGCACACCTTGAGGTCTACAGCTCGCTAGTGGACTGCTTGAGTGCGGGTTCTCAGACAAGGGGCTGAGAAATTAGGTTTGAACCAAGCTATTGCGCTGAATGCTTCAATGTTTATTGTCTATGTTTTGGGGCGATGAAGAAGTAAGCACCTTCTTCGGTGAGGTCTTGTGGATGTCAAATTACGGGCGTTCCTTCAAGCATTGCACAGTCTTATCGTCCAGCCACTCGGCGTGCATGCCCGGACAGGCGAACTCGTCGCGCATGCTCTGTGTGATGCTTTGGGGTTCATCGGCTTGGGCATCGGGCGCGGACAGCCAGGCTGCGAGGAGCAGGGCGCCAACGATGACCAGCAGGGAGTCAAGAATCGTCTTTAGCATAAGGATCTCCTGTTCAATAGAGCGGTTGCTGCTTAAAGGGGCCATGCTTCCGGCGTGAGCGCCATTACTACGGCCGCGCCAACCAGGCAGAAGAGGCCGAAGCCGGTGAGCGCCCATTGCGCCGCGAGCAGCAGCTTTGTGGTGTGGGCAGGGGATGGAGTCGAATGCATGGAATCTCCTGAGGGCAAAGAAAAAGCCCGCGAGCGGGTGCTGCGGGCCTTGGTTGAGTTGAGGTGCTTCTCGTGGTGATTAGGCGGTCAAGTTTCTATCAGCGCCGCTGAAGCTGCCGTAATCAATCGGGAGTAGCGACTTGATATGCTGACAATTCATCAGAATCAATGGGGGGAGGACTATGTCTAGTTTGGGATCAATCGCGCTAGTCGTCGGCGGAGCATTGAGCGCGTTTGCCGCAGTAGCTCACTTGGCGTGTATCGCAATTGGCGCTCCCGCATACCGGGTGATGGGAGCGAGTGAGCGGATGGTTCGAGCTGCCGAGCAAGGAAAACCTCGGCCAGCATTGATAACTCTTTTCATTGCAATGATTTTGTTCATTTGGGCGGGTTACGCATTGGCCGGGGCTGGCGTCATTGAGCCTCTGCCGCTGACCAAACTCGCTCTCACCGCTATCTGTGCCGTGTATCTTGCGCGGGCAGTTGCTTTCCCACTTCTCAAACCGGTGTTCCCTGCAAACACGCAGACTTTCTGGCTCGTGTCATCTGGTATCTGTCTTGTGATTGGGCTGTCTTACTTGGTCGGCCTCGTCGAATTGTGGGGCGCACTCTAGGCATTTCACTGATCAAGATTCAGTACCTTGCGCAAGCACTCGTGACCACAAAAGAAAAGCCCGCGAGCGGTTGCTGCGGGCTTGAATAAAGAGCCGGTGACCCTTTCGGGCCCTGCCTGGGGAAGAGGTCAGAAAGGGAGGGAGAGTTAACCCCAGACCCGGCGTAACAGGAATATGGCGTCGAATTCTGCATGATGCTTTTCGGGCGATCAATAGGAGCTCGTCTTACAGCAAAGAGGAGTAGAACCATCTGGCGTGACCACTGTCGCTCACGACGCTGAAGCCGCGCCGCGCTCCCAATAGATGGTGGCCCAGGCGAATTCCTGGGATGCCATACCTGCTCGAGCAGTCACGCCAGATGCCCCTGAATTCAGGGCAAAAAAAGCCACCCTGCGGAGGGTGGCTTAAGGAGGCTTCTCTCACACCTGAGTAGCTGCGCTCATTCAAAGACATCAATTAAGGTGAATACTTTCACCAATTTCTGATGCTGTCAGTATTTTCTATTGATAGAAGCAAATTAATACATATTTGCTATTTTGATGAGCCCGCTTCAGCCCTGCTGCTGGGAAAGGCGCATGCGAGGTCAAGGCCGGTGAGTGCCTATTGCGCGGCGAGCAGCGGCTTTGTGTAGGAATAGCGGCTGGAGTCGATTGCATGCAAGCTCATGTGGAAAAACAAAAAGCCCGCGAGCGGTTGCAGCGGGCGCGAATAGAAAGCCGGTGACCTATTTGGTCATGCCTGGGCAAGTAGAGGAAGTGAAAGGAGTCTGTGACCCCAGGCCCGGCAAAACAGGTTCATTGCGTAAAATTTTGCCCAAAGAGAGTCACAGAATCAATATCTGCGTGGGGTCACAAACGAGCTCTTCGCCATCTGGCGTGACCACTGTCGCCACGACGCAAGCGTCGCGTTCCTGATTGCCGCCAGCCCAGGCCCATTCCTGAACTGCCGTACCTGCTCGAGCAGTCACGCCAGATAGCCCCCGCTACTTTCCCGGGGTGGTCATGATGGGCACCTAAGACCGGTGCGATTACCCTCTTGCAGTATTCCAGCCAAGCCCTTGCAGGCCTGGTTTGTAAGAGCCGGGGAGCCGACCCCCGGCACCATCAAGAAAAAGAGCAGAACACCCGGCTTGCGGTCAGTCGGAGGCGGCATCTCGGATTGCCCAAATCCACGCCCGGTTGAGGTTTTCTGTACCGCGCTCTTTCTTGATGGCCCCGCTATAGCCCTGCGGGAGAGGGCACATGTATGCCACATGCTGGCTGAATGCTCACATCTCAAGATCTCCGGGCACAAAAAAGCCACCTTAGAAGGTGGCTGTTGAAAATGAAGCCCTTAATCGTGGGGGCTGTCGAGCACTCTTGCTACCAGTACCGATAGCTATGGCGCATGCGCGATTGCCTCTCCTCTTGCCTCCTCTTGTCTTTTTCAGGAGGCCCGCACTGCTCGATGTTGGGTGGAGTGGGTAAATCCTCGCCCCTGGCGAAAACTCGTTTGACTGTTTTCCAAACTTTCAGGAACGACGATGGGATGCGGCTTACTAACATATAGACCTCCGGTCTATCACTGCGAGCTATGGGCGCTCGCCAGATCTCCAAGTACTCTTTTGTCAGGTCATGTCGTTGATGGTAGGCGCCTGGGGACCGGACTGCTGAGCTTTTGATTGTGGTGAAGGGGCTTGATCGAGATTGGATGGGATAGGATGAATCTTTGAGGTTGGCTCAAGAAGCATCAACCACATATCGCGCCAGAACTCGGTCTGTCGTTTGTAGCCAAGTAGTGAAAACATATAAACCTCCGATCAGATGCTTGCTTAAGTGGCGGAGATTTTGTTGAGGACCGCTTGCAGCAAGAGGCGGTTCGTTTTTTTTCGCAGCATCTGTTCAGGAGAGTCCTCCTGCAACTGTGCATCCGTTTGAAATGGCGTGTGAAAGATTCGGTCGTCATCCGCCACGTTCCGGGATTCGACTTCCTGTTTTACGTCGGGACATCGGGAGCGGATGCTGAAGATGGTTTTGTCGATGAAAGACATATAGACCTCCGGTCTATGTTGGCGGTCCAAGATAGGCCGTCTCACACCACAGTACTCCTTTTAATACCCTTAAACGGCGCGCTCAAAGCCCACGTCAGGAATGAACCGCGGGGCGTCATTCGCAGTCGCTTCCACAACGAAAAAGC
>Ga0268257_1000420_pt1 | contig 52383 bp, 46 predicted proteins | sample AgamicAtPrz_FD_200249 | JGI IMG/M metagenome (GOLD analysis project Ga0268257, IMG submission 200249) | Agave microbial communities from Guanajuato, Mexico - At.P.rz (v2) (version 3) | ecosystem: Host-associated > Plants > Phyllosphere > Phylloplane/Leaf | place: Guanajuato, Mexico | collected... | reverse complement strand
TTGATGAAGCACCTGGCCATGAATGGTTCGACCTGGAGCTTGGCATCGTGGTCGATGGCCAGCGCCACAGCCTGTTGCCGATCGTGCTGCAACTGCTGCGCAGCAACCCGGAACTGCTGCGCCCCAGCGAACTGGCCCGGCGCAGCGACGACGAACACCTGCTGCTCGACCTCAACCGCGGGCGCCTCGACGCCCCGGCCTTGCGCGTCGCCCTGCCGTACGGCCGGATCAAGGCGGTCATGGGCACGCTCGGCGAACTCTACCTGAACGACCATGCCGCGGGCCCATCGCTGCGCCTCGACCGCGCCGACGCCGCGCGCCTGAACGAAATCGAAGGCCTGCCGCTGCACTGGGAAGGCGGCGAGCATGTGCGTGATCTCGGCCGCCGCCTGCGCGATGCCCGCGACCTGCAGGCGCCAGCGCCGGCCGGCCTGCAGGCCAGCCTGCGCCCCTACCAACAACAGGGCCTGAACTGGCTGCAGGCACTGCGGGAAATGGGCACCGGCGGCATCCTTGGCGACGACATGGGCCTGGGCAAGACCTTGCAGACCCTGGCACACCTGCAGCTGGAAAAGGAGTCCGGGCGCCTGAACGCACCGGCGCTGGTCGTCATGCCCACCAGCCTGATCCCGAACTGGCTCGACGAAGCTCAACGCTTCGCCCCCGGCCTGCGGGTCGTAGCCCTGCACGGGCCCGGGCGCAGCAAGCATTTCGCCAACCTGCAGGCTTATGACCTGGTGCTGACCACTTATGCCCTGGCCCCCCGCGACCTCGAACACCTGCGCACCCGGACCTGGCACGTGCTGGTGCTGGACGAGGCGCAGAACATCAAGAGCAGCACCAGCAAGGCCGCCCTTGCCGTCTGCGAACTGCAGGCCGGGCAGCGCCTGTGCCTGACCGGCACGCCGATGGAGAACAACCTCGGCGAGCTGTGGTCGCTGTTCCACTTCCTGATGCCGGGCTGGCTGGGCGACCTGAAGCGCTTCAACCAGGACTACCGCACCCCGATCGAGCGCCACGGCGACAGCGAACGCATGGCCCACCTGGCCAACCGCATCCGCCCATTCCTGCTGCGCCGCACCAAGGAACAGGTGGCCACCGAACTGCCAGCCAAGACCGAGATGGTGCACTGGGTCGAGCTCAGCGATGCCCAGCGCGACACCTACGAGGCCGTGCGGGTGGCCATGGACCAGAAGGTCCGCGACGAAATCGCCCGCAATGGGGCCGCCCGCAGCCAGATCGTCATCCTCGACGCCCTGCTCAAGCTGCGCCAGGTATGTTGCGACCTGCGCCTGGTCAAAGGTGTGGAAAGCAAGGGCAACCAGGCGGACAAGGGCAAGCTGGGTGCGCTGCTGGAAATGCTCGAAGAACTGCTCAGCGAAGGGCGCCGGGTGCTGCTGTTTTCGCAATTCACCTCGATGCTGGCGTTGATCGAGGAAGAGCTGAACAAACGCAGGATCCGCTACAGCCTGCTGACCGGTGATACCCGCGACCGGCGCACGCCGGTGCAGCAATTCCAGCAGGGTGACAGCGAAGTGTTCCTGATCAGCCTTAAAGCAGGTGGCGTGGGACTGAACCTGACGGCGGCCGACACGGTGATCCATTTCGACCCGTGGTGGAACCCGGCCAGCGAAAACCAGGCCACTGATCGCGCCTATCGCATCGGCCAGGACAAGCCAGTGTTCGTGTTCAAGCTGATCACCCGGGGCACGGTGGAAGAGAAGATTCAGCTGCTGCAGCAGGAAAAAGCGGCGCTGGCAGCGAGCCTGCTGGACGGCGGCCAGGCCGGGCAGTGGCGGCTGGGGGATGAGGAGATCGAAGCGCTGTTTGCGCCGCTGCCCGGGAAGCGCGGGCGATAGCCCGGATTCCTTCACTGCCTGTACCGGCCTCTTCGCGGGCACGCCCGCTCCCACAGGTACGGCACCGCCCTTGAGGGCACCGATATCCCTGCGGGAGCGGGCGTGCCCGCGAAGGCGCCGACGCGGTCAGTCGACCAACTGCGCTTCCTTCAACGCCCCCAACGCCTCCAGCCAGCGGGGCTGCTGGCGATAGTCAGTGCGCGCGAAGCCACGCCCGCGCATCCGCGCAATCCGCGGCGAGGGCTTGACCTTCATCCGCTGGGCCGCACTCAGCGCCAGCTCTGCCGCCGCTCGGTCGTTGCACACCAGCCCCATGTCGCAGCCCGCGGTCAAGGCCGCCTCGATCCGGCTGGCCGCATCGCCGACCACATGCGCACCGGCCATCGACAGGTCATCACTGAAGATCACCCCGTCAAAGCCCAGCTCACCACGCAAGATGTCCTGCAGCCAGCGCCGCGAGAAGCCGGCCGGCTGGTTGTCGACCTGCGGGTAAATGACATGCGCCGGCATCACTGCCGCCAGCTGCCCGCTCAAGCGGGTGAACGGCACCAGGTCAGCTTGGCGCAATTGCTCGAGGCTGCGCTCGTCAGTGGGAATCGCCACATGCGAATCCGCCTCGGCCCAGCCATGGCCCGGGAAATGTTTGCCACACGCCGCCATGCCCGCCGCGTTCATGCCGCGGATGAACGCCCCGGCCAGTTGCGTGGCACGCAGCGGGTCACCCTCGAAGGCGCGGCTGCCGACCACCGCACTGCGCTGGTGGTCGAGGTCGAGCACCGGGGCAAAGCTGAGGTCCAGGCCAACCGCCAGCACCTCGGTCGCCATCAACCAGCCGCACTGCTCGGCCAGGTATTCGGCATTGTCGTTGTCGGCCAGCGCACGCATGGCCGGCAGGCGCACAAAACCCTGGCGCAGGCGCTGCACGCGCCCGCCTTCCTGGTCCACCGCCAGGATCAGGTCGGGGCGGATGGCACGAATCGAGGCGCACAGCTCACGCACCTGGCGCGGGCTGTCGATGTTACGGGCAAAGATGATCAGGCCGGCCACTTCAGGCTGGCGCAGCAGGTGGCGGTCTTCGGCGGTCAGCCATTTACCGGCGATATCCACCATCAAGGAGCCTTGCAGGCTGACAGTCATGGGTAATCCTTCATTGAAGACTGAGAGAAGCCCACTGGGGGCAAGCGGCCTGCTCGATGCGCACCAGGCAATGCGCCGGCACCCGTTCGAACAGGCTGAGCAAATCGGTGTTGCGCAGACGTATGCACCCATGGGACCGCGCTACGCCCATGGGTTCCGTATCCGGGGTACCGTGCAGATAGATATAGCGGCGGAAGGTATCGACCGCGCCAAGGCGGTTGACCCCCGGTTCGCAACCGCTGAGCCAGAGGATGCGGGTGAGGATCCAGTCCCGGCCGGGATATTGCGCCTGCAAGGCCGGCGACCACACCTCGCCGGTCCAGCGCCGCCCGGCCAAGACCGCATTCAGCGGCAGGCCTGCACCGATCTTCGCCCGCACCTGGTGCAAGCCACACGGCGTGCAACCCGAACCATTGCGCTCACCCGCACCGTTGCGCGCCGTGGAAACCGGCAGGCGCAGGCACAGCTGGCCACGTGCGAAGCCATACAGGCGCTGGTCGGCAAGGGAAATGTGCAACAGATCAAGATCGGACATGGGCGCTAGCTTAGCCGAAGCGCCCTGCCCCGCCCAGCCTTCAGGCCTTGGCAGTGGCGCTAGCGCTCTTGCTGCGCGGGCGCAACTGGGCGGCGGCCATGGCCGCGTCGGTGACGCCGCTGTCGGCACGCATGCCTGCAGCGAGGAATGGCACCATCAGGCGCATCACCTGCTCGATCGAGGTGTTGATACCGAAGTCGGTCTCGGCGATCGCCCGCAGGGCCTTGATACCGGACATGCTGAAGGCTGCGGCACCGAGCATGAAGTGCACGCGCCAGAACAGCTCGAGTGGCGGAATGCGCGGCGCGGCTTCGTTGACCAGCAGCATGTAGCGACGAAACACCTTGCCGTACATGTCTTCCAGGTACCGCCGCAGGTGGCCCTGACTCTGGCTGAAGGCCAGGCCCAGCAGGCGCATGAAGATCGACAGGTCGTTGTTGCTGCGTGGCTGCACGGCCAGGGCCTGCTCCACCAGCATTTCCAGCAGCTCCTCGAGGCTGGGCTTGTGCTCCGGCTTGGCCTGACGCCGCTCCAGCTCACGCTCGAGGCTGGCGCAGAAGGGCCCGAGGAAGCGCGAGAATACCGCCTGGATCAGCGCCTTCTTGGAGCCGAAGTGATAGTTGACCGCCGCCAGGTTGACCCCGGCCTTGCTGGTAATCAGCCGCAACGAGGTTTCGGCGAACCCCCTTTCCGCGAACAGCTGCTCGGCAGCATCGAGAATGCGTTCAACGGTTTCCGATTGGGCCATGACTACTCCGACTACTCCGCCAGACAAACAGGTGTTTGAAACATACGTTTCAGCCCTGCTTCTGTCAAGGCTCGGTGACCGGTCGGTCGCCATTAAAAGGCGCCGCGCTTCACGCTGCAAGCGTCAAAACAGGAGCGGCGCCCGCCGGGGGTTGCAGCACCGTTTCGCAGTTTTCTTGCTGCGGGTAGCTTGCAGCGCATCCAGTACTGTATATAATCCCAGTCACTGTACAAAAAGACAGAGCGCCCAACATGTTGAAACTGACGCCACGCCAAGCCGAAATTCTCGCGTTCATCAAGCGTTGCCTGGAAGACAACGGCTTCCCGCCGACGCGCGCCGAGATCGCTCAGGAGCTGGGCTTCAAGTCGCCCAACGCCGCCGAGGAGCACCTCAAGGCCCTTGCCCGCAAAGGCGCGATCGAGATGACCCCGGGCGCCTCCCGTGGTATTCGCATCCCCGGTCTGGAAGCCAAGGCCGAAGAAAGCGGCCTGCCAATCATCGGCCGGGTTGCCGCCGGTGCGCCGATCCTTGCCGAACAGCACATCGAGCAATCCTGCAACATCAACCCCGACTTCTTCCACCCCCAGGCCGACTATCTGCTGCGCGTACACGGCATGAGCATGAAGGATGTCGGCATCTTCGATGGCGACCTGCTGGCGGTACACACCTGCCGCGAAGCCCGCAACGGCCAGATCGTCGTGGCCCGCATCGGCGACGAAGTCACCGTCAAGCGCTTCAAGCGCGAAGGCAGCAAGGTCTGGCTGCTTGCCGAAAACCCCGAATTCGCCCCCATCGAAGTCGACCTGAAAGAACAGGAGCTGGTGATCGAGGGCTTGAGCGTCGGCGTCATTCGCCGCTGATCCAGGAGGCGTCATGCAGCAGTTCATTCACGCACCCGAGCAAGCCCAGTTGCCATTGTTCGAAGCATTCCTCGCTCAACCCGTACTGCCTGGCCTGAAAGCCAGCGAAGTGGCGCGCAAGAGCAGCCAGCCCGAGCTGTTCAGCGAACTGTCGCTGCGCGGAGCCCCGGGGCACTGCCAAAGCCTTCTGGCACCAGTGCTACGCGAACTGAGCGAAGAGGACGAGACGCGCTGGCTGACCCTGATCGCCCCACCGTCGAGCCTGACCCAGGCCTGGCTGCGCGATGCCGGGCTCAACCGTGAACGTATCCTGCTGCTGCAACCTCGCGGCAATCAAAGCCCGCTTCAACTGGCCTGCGAAGCCTTGCGCCTGGGCCGTAGCCACACCGTGGTCAGCTGGCTGGGCAGCGTCAACGCCACTGCACGCCAGCAATTGCTGCGCGCCGCCGGTACTGGAAACGCACAAAGCCTGAACATCCGCCTCGGCTGATGTTCAGGCTTTGCCTGTTACTGCATGAAACCTGACGCCCTGCTGCACCTCAGTGCAGCACACGCGGCCCTTCATCACGCTCAAGCTCGCCATCCATCAGGCGACCGGCCATCTGCACGCCGACGCTGAGCATGGCCTTGGCCACTTCCACATGCTGCCCCTGCAGAAACGCCTTGGCGTCTTCCGAAAAATCCAGGGTTACCAGAGAGCCCTCATCCTCGGCGCGACGCAGTTCGATGCGGCCATCAGGCAACTCGACAATTTCCAGAAACGACGTAGACATAAATGGCAGTTCTCCGCGAAAGGCCAGTATTGTACCAGCCGTAGCGGCTATCAGCACTCACTCAACGCGTCACGGAAACGCCTTACAAGACCCTTGAGGTTGCTGCGCCAGCTTTCCAGTTCCGCACGTGACAGCGCTGGATGCTCGGGCTCGTCGAGATTGACGGCCTGGATCAGTGGCTGGGTAACGTCGGTTTTCGGTGTTTTCTTCGCGACCGGTGGTCGGAACAAATCGGCATAAGCACTGAGCATCTGTGCCAGCCAGGTTTCACGCTGGCGGGCCAACTCCAGCAGCTCGGCCACTTCCGGGATGGCGATGCCGTTCAGTGCGTCGTCGGCCAACGCTTGTTCGACAGTAGCAACGACAGGCAAGCGGTAGAAGCCACCGATCTCATGGCACAGCCCCAGCAGCGCGCCGTACAGGTGAAACAGCGCCGATTCACGCTCAGCCTGGACCAGGCCCTGGGCGTTCATTGCCTGGCTTTGTTCGGCCTTGGCCATGGACTCCAGGGCGAGGCCGGCGAAGAACAGTTTCTGGTTGGTGCGGGTGTAGAGTTCCTGGGCCATCTCGGTGCCCTCCCATGAGGCTGCAAGGCGGATAGCTGCATCATAAATGATTGGGGCCGCAAAGCGGCCCCAATCACAACACTCAAGGATCAGCGCTTGTCTTCAACCTTCCACGCATTGCCGTCGTAGAACGCCTTCCAGCCGGTCGGCTTGCCATCGACTTCGGACTGCACGTACTGCTCCTTGGTCTTGCGACTGTAGCGGATCACTGCAGGGCGACCGTCCGGGTCTTTCTGCGGTGCCTCACACAGGAAGTGGTACTTCGGATCGATCTCGTGCTTGTGCGGCACGATTTCCAGCACCAGCGGCGCCCGCGTCTCACGGTTCTTGGGGAACTGGCTGGCAGCCAGGAACAGCCCCGAAGCGCCATCACGCAGCACGTAGGTATCGTCAACCTTCTCACACTTGAGCTCGGGCATATCCACCTTGTCCATCTTCGGTGGCGCTGCCTCGCCGCTCTTGAGCAGCTTGCGGGTGTTCTTGCAGGCCGGGTTGGTGCAACCGAAGAACTTGCCGAAACGGCCGGTCTTCAGCTGCATCTCGCTGCCGCACTTGTCGCATTCCAGGCTCGGCCCTTCGTAGCCCTTGATGCGATAGTTGCCTTCTTCGATCTCATAGCCGGCGCAATCCGGGTTGTTACCACAGATGTGCAGCTTGTGCTTCTCGTCCAGCAGGTAGGCGTCCATCGCCGTGGCGCAGATCGGGCAGCGGTGCTTGCCTAGCAGCACACGGGATTCCGATTCACCCTCGTCGTCGGCGGCAATCTCATCGCCCGGCACCAGGTTCACGGTGGCCTTGCAGCGCTCTTTCGGCGGCAGGCTGTAGCCCGAGCAGCCGAGGAAGACGCCGGTTGAGGCCGTACGAATCATCATCGGGCGGCCACATTCCTTGCACGGAATGTTGGTCATGGTCGGCTGGTTGGCGCGCATGCCGTCTTCGCTGGACTCGGCAGTCTGCAGCTTCTTGCTGAAGTCGCCATAGAACTCGTCGAGCACGTTCTTCCAGTCACGCTCACCCTGGGCCACGTCGTCGAGGTTCTCTTCCATGTCGGCGGTAAAACCGTAGTCCATCAGGTTGGAGAAACTCTCGGACAGGCGCTCGGTGACGATGTCGCCCATCTTCTCCGAGTAGAAGCGGCGGTTGTGCAGGGTCACATAGCCACGGTCCTGGATGGTCGAGATGATCGCCGCATAGGTCGACGGACGGCCGATGCCGCGTTTCTCCATTTCCTTGACCAGGCTGGCTTCGGTGAAGCGCGCCGGTGGCTTGGTGAAATGCTGGCTCGGGTCGACCTGGATCAGCTTCAGCGCTTCACCCTGGACCATTTCCGGCAACACGTCGTCTTCGCCCGGCTTGCTCTGTTGCGGCAGCACACGGGTGTAACCGTCGAACTTGAGGATACGGCCCTTGGCCCGCAGCTCGAAGTCGCCAGCAGCCACGGTGACGCTGGTGGACAGGTACTGCGCCGGCGGCATCTGGCAGGCCAGGAACTGACGCCAGATCAGCTCGTACAGGCGCTCGGCGTCACGCTCCATGCCACTGAGTTTGGTCGGGTGGGTGTTGACATCGGAAGGACGAATCGCTTCGTGCGCCTCCTGGGCGCCTTCCTTGCTGCCATACACCAGCGGCGCCTCCGGCAGGTACTGCTTGCCGAATTCACGCTCGATGTAGCTGCGCGCCATGTCCAGGGCGTCGGCCGACAGGTTGGTCGAGTCGGTACGCATGTAGGTGATGTAGCCAGCTTCGTACAAGCGCTGGGCCATCATCATGGTTTTCTTCACCCCGAAGCCCAGGCGGTTGCTGGCCGCCTGCTGCAGGGTGGAGGTAATGAACGGCGCCGACGGCTTGCTGCTGGTCGGGCGGTCTTCGCGCTTGACCACGCTGTAGCTGGAGGCCTTGAGCTTTTCCAGCGCAGCCATGGCCTGGGCTTCGTTCAGCGGCTTGAAGGCCTCGCCCTTTTCGCGCGCCACTTCGAAGCGCACCTTGGCGTTCTTGGCGGTGCCGAGGTCGGCGTGGATTTCCCAGTACTCTTCCGGAATGAACGCACGGATCTCGCGCTCGCGCTCCACCACCAGCTTCACCGCCACCGACTGCACACGGCCGGCGGACAGGCCGCGGGCAATCTTGGCCCACAGCAGCGGCGAAACCATATAGCCGACCACACGGTCGAGGAAGCGCCGCGCCTGCTGGGCATTGACCCGGTCGATGTCCAGCTCGCCCGGCTGCGAGAAGGCATCCTGGATGGCCTTCTTGGTAATTTCGTTGAACACCACACGCTTGTAGCGGCTGTCGTCACCACCGATGGCCTCGCGCAGGTGCCAGGCAATGGCTTCCCCTTCGCGGTCCAAGTCGGTTGCGAGATAGATGGTGTCGGCGTCCTTGGCCAGGCGGCGCAGCTCTTCGATCACCTTTTCCTTGCCGGGCAGGATCTCGTACTTGGCCTTCCAGCCGTGGTCCGGGTCGACGCCCATGCGTGCGACCAGCTGGCGGCGGGCCTTTTCCTTCGGCGACAGCGCCGGAGCCTCACCCGCGGCCTTGCCACGCTTGGCGGCCGGCTCTTTGCTGGCGCTGGCCGAACCGCTGGTGGGGAGGTCTCGGATATGGCCGATACTCGACTTCACCACGTACTGGTTGCCCAGGTACTTGTTGATGGTCTTGGCCTTGGCCGGGGATTCCACAATGACCAGCGATTTGCCCATGGATCGGAGTATTCCTGAATCTGAAGATGAAAAACGCGTCAGGTGCCAGACGCGGCACCGCTATATATAGTGGCAAAAGTGTGAGGTCAAGTTCGGACTATCACTCGTGCGACTTGCCCAGCAACCCGGGCAGCCCCTCTTCGGCCTTGACCAAAGCAAAGCGTGGCACCTGCTCGCCGTCAACCTCGACGGACTCCTGGAACATCGAAAGTGGCCGTACCCAGAAGCTGTAATCACCATACAGGCATTGGTAGAACACCATCCACTCTTCGTTCTCGGAGTGCCGCGCAACACTGAAGACACGGTACTCAGGCCCTTTGTAATGCCGGTATACGCCTGGTTGTATCTGCATGTTGCCCACCCTCTTGAATAAAACCTGTAAAAAACAAAACCGGGGCACAAGGCCCCGGTCGCTGTCCCGCTACGCGATCAGACGCGCTCGAAGACAGTGGTGATACCTTGGCCGAGGCCGACGCACATGGTCGCCACCCCCAGGGTGCCGCCATTCTGCTTCATGACGTTGAGCAGGGTGCCGGAAATCCGTGCCCCGGAGCAACCGAACGGGTGGCCCAAGGCAATGGCGCCGCCGTGCAGGTTAACCTTCTCATCCATCTTGTCGAGCACTTTCAGATCTTTCAGCACGGGCAGGGCCTGTGCAGCGAAGGCTTCGTTGAGCTCGATGAAGTCGATGTCGGCCATGGTCAGGCCGGCGCGCTTCAGGGCTTTCTGGGTCGACGGCACCGGGCCGTAGCCCATGATCGCCGGGTCGACACCGGCTACCGCCATGGCGCGAATGACCGCCAGTGGCTGGATGCCCAGGTCCATGGCGCGCTGCCCGGACATGACGATCATGCACGAGGCACCGTCGGTGATCTGCGACGAGGTACCGGCAGTGACGGTGCCGCCCTTGGGGTTGAACGCCGGCTTGAGCGCCGCCAGGCCTTCGAGGGTGGTTTCCGGGCGAATGGTTTCGTCAAAGTCGAATACCTTGAGGAAGCCGTTCTCGTCATAGCCCTGCATCGGGATGATCTCATCCTTGAACTTGCCTTCGACCGTGGCCTTGTGAGCCAGCTGGTGCGAACGCAGGCCGAACAGGTCCTGCTGCTCACGGGTGATGCCGTGCATCTTGCCGAGCATTTCCGCGGTCAGGCCCATCATCCCGGAAGCCTTGGCGGCATGCAGGGACAGGTGCGGGTTGGGATCCACGCCATGCATCATGCTGACGTGGCCCATGTGCTCCACGCCACCGACCACGAACACATCGCCGTTACCGGTCATGATGGCCTGGGCGGCGGTGTGCAGTGCGCTCATCGACGAGCCACACAGGCGGCTGACGGTCTGCGCTGCGGAGGTGTGCGGGATCTGGGTCATCAGCGAGGCCATGCGGGCGATGTTCCAGCCCTGCTCCAGGGTCTGGTTGACGCAGCCCCAGATCACGTCCTCGACCTCTTTCGGGTCGACCTTGTCGTTGCGTTCCAGCAGCTTGCTGATCAGGTGCGCCGACATGTCTTCGGCACGGGTATTGCGGTGCATGCCACCCTTGGAGCGGCCCATTGGCGTGCGACCGAAGTCGACAATCACCACGTCTCTTGGATTCAGGCTCATATCAAATCTCTCGCTCTAGCTCGTTGACCGCTCAGTTGAAGAAGCGCTGGCCGTTCTTGGCCATTTCACGCAGCTTGGCGGTCGGGTGGTACAGCGGCCCCAGGTCGGCGTACTGATCGGCCAGGGCAACGAATTCGGCCACACCGATCGAGTCGATGTAGCGCAGCGCACCACCGCGGAAGGGAGGGAAGCCAATGCCGTAGACCAGACCCATGTCGGCTTCGGCGGCGGTTTCCACGATGCCGTCTTCCAGGCAGCGCACGGTCTCCAGGCACAGCGGGATCATCATCCAGTTGATGATGTCTTCGTCGGTAACTTCACGCTGCTCGAAAACGATCGGCTTGAGCACATCGAGCACGGTGGCATCAGCGACCTTCTTCGGTTTGCCGCGCTTGTCGGTTTCGTAGGCGTAGAAGCCCTTGCCGTTCTTCTGGCCCAGGCGGTTGGCCTCGTACAGCGCGTCAACGGCCGAGCGGCGCTCGTCCTTCATGCGGTCCGGGAAGCCTTCGGCCATAACGTCGCGGCCGTGGTGGCCGGTGTCGATGCCGACCACGTCCATCAGGTACGCCGGGCCCATCGGCCAGCCGAATTTTTCCATGACCTTGTCGATTCGCACGAAGTCGACACCGGCGCTTACCAGCTTGGCGAAGCCGCCGAAGTACGGGAACAGCACACGGTTGACCAGGAAGCCCGGGCAGTCGTTGACCACGATCGGGTTCTTGCCCATCTTCTTGGCGTAGGCCACGGTGGTGGCGACCGCCACTTCACTGGACTTCTCGCCACGGATGACTTCCACCAGCGGCATCATGTGCACCGGGTTGAAGAAGTGCATGCCGACGAAGTTTTCCGGGCGCTTGAGCGCCTTGGCCAGCAGGTTGATGGAAATGGTCGAGGTGTTGGAAGCGAGGATCGCATCGTCCTTCACCTGGGTTTCCACTTCAGCCAGCACGGCCTGCTTGACTTTCGGGTTCTCGACAACGGCTTCGACGACGATGTCGACATTGGCGAAATCGCCATAGGACAGGGTCGGGCGAATGGCGTTGAGTGCCTCGGCCATCTTGGCCGGGGTCAGGCGGCCCTTCTCGACGCGGTTGCCGAGCAGCTTGGAGGCCTCGTTCAGGCCCAGCTGGATGGCTTCCTCGCGGATGTCCTTCATCAGGATCGGCGTGCCCTTGACCGCCGACTGGTAGGCAATGCCGCCGCCCATGATACCGGCACCGAGCACCGCGGCCTGCTTCACGTCGCGGGCGATCTCGTCATGCGCCTTGGCCTTGCGCTTGAGTTCCTGGTCGTTCAGGAACAGGCCGATCAGGCTTTCGGCGACCGAGGTCCGGGCCAGTTTGGCAAAGCCTGCGGCTTCCACTTCCAGGGCCTTGTCACGGCCGAAGTTGGCCGCCTTCTGGATGGTCTTGATGGCTTCGACCGGGGCCGGGTAGTTCGGGCCAGCCTGGCCGGCAACGAAACCTTTGGCGGTCTCGAAGGCCATCATCTGTTCGATGGCGTTGAGCTTGAGCTTTTCCAGCTTGGGCTGGCGCTTGGCCTTGTAGTCCAGCTCACCGCTGATGGCACGCTTGATCAGGTCGAGGGCACCGGCCATGAGCAGTTCAGGGGCGACCACGGCATCGACCGCACCCACCTTGAGGGCGTCTTCGGCGCGGTTTTCCTTGCCGGCGGCGATCCACTCGATGGCATTGTCCGAACCGATCAGGCGCGGCAGGCGCACGGTACCGCCGAAGCCCGGGTAGATGCCCAGCTTGACTTCCGGCAGGCCGATCTTGGCGCTGCTGGACATGACCCGGTAGTCGGCAGCCAGGCACATTTCCAGGCCACCGCCCAGGGCGATGCCGTTGATGGCCGCGACGGTCGGCACTTCGAGGTCTTCGAAGGCGTTGAAGATGCGGTTGGCTTCCAGGTTGCCGGCGACCAGTTCGGCCTCGGGCAGCTTGAAGTTGTCGACGAACTCGGTGATGTCGGCGCCGACGATGAACACGTCCTTGCCACTGCTGACGATCACGCCCTTGACCGAGGCGTCGGCCTGGATGGCGTCGACAGCCTGGCGAAGCTCGTTCAGGGTCAGGCGGTTGAACTTGTTGACGGACTCACCCTTGAGGTCGAACTTGAGCTCGACGATGCCACTTTCAAGAGCCTTAACCGTGATGGCTTTACCTTCGTAAATCATCAACTGATCTCCACGATATGGAAGCTGAACGTACACGCCGATCGCTGCAGCAAAAGCAGGCCTAGCTGCCCTGCCCCAGGCACACCCGTCAGCGCGCTAGTCGGAAGTATGGCTTGGCGTGACATACAAACGCTCAATTCATACGCCCGTTTGATTTGGGTGTGCACACATTCTCCGAAAAGATCGGCGTTGTCAAATGCTCACGAGCGGGGTGAAAACGCGACTTTCCAGTCATTTTGTATCGCCCAGGTACAAAACATGATGACAGTGATCGCTGACCATTCATGTCAGCGATTGACCACGGGCGACGGGAAAACGCTTGCGTTTTTTAGCTTGCGCGGCAGTTCCTGGCAGCTACACTGCCACGTGCTTGAATGAATACCCGGCCTGCCTGGCCTTTCTGCGCAGCAGAACGCAAAGCGGCGACTTGGCATCCCACCCCTTCAGGGTATGCCAAGCCGCCGCTTTGTCGTTGTAGAGGTTCAACAAGCGCCGCGTACCCTCGCGGGACAGGTCTCAGGCCAGGGTTTCGAGGACATAGGCAACATCCTGCAACACAGCCGTTTCGCCGCGCTCGGTCCAGTACAGCGCGATCATCCGTGCATCGGCTTCTACCTTGTAGACGCTGGCCGGCAAACGCGCCAGGGGCTGCATGAAGCGCGGGTCTTCACAGGGTTCGCGCCACTGGTTCCACCACACCCCGGGGCTGACCTGCCAGAAGCTGAAGCTGTCCTCATGCCCGCGACGGCGCGCCCGGTGGTATTGCGGGCACGGGCTTGGCGGCTGCCTTTCCAGCCAGTGCGGCCACTGCTGCGGCGCCAGTTGCATGGCCAGGCCCATGCGCCGTGCCTCCAGGCGCAGCTTCATCTGCTCATTCTGCTTGCGCGAGGTGCGCAGCCAGGAAAGCGGGCTGAGAATCAGCGCAAGGATTGACACCACCAGCAATACCGTCATATCAGTAGTTCCCATAAAACGTTGCAAATGAGCCGGTTAGCCATTTTTCACGGAAGACCCGCCCGAAAGCGACCATACTTCTTCTATCGCGATTGTCAGGAGTTCCGCTCATGCAATACGAACATCTTCTGGTCGCCGTCGACCTGACCGAAGAATGCGACCCGGTGATCAAACGCGCCATGGCGCTGGCGGCACCGTCGAATGCCAAGGTGTCACTGGTGCATATCGTCGAGCCGATGGCCATGGCGTTCGGCGGTGACGTACCGATGGACCTGTCGCAGCTGCAACAGCAGCAGTTCGACCAGGCCAAGGAACGCATGGAACGCCTGTTCAATAAGTACCCGGATATCCACCGCGGCGACTCGCACCTGACCTATGGCCAGCCACGCCAGGAAATCCACCAACTGGCCAAGGACCAGAAATGCGACCTGATCGTGGTCGGCAGCCACGGCCGCCATGGCCTGGCGCTGCTGCTCGGCTCCACGGCCAATGACGTGCTGCATGGTGCACCGTGTGATGTACTGGCGGTGCGCTTGCAGAAGAAAGAATGATTCAACCTGTCCCGGCCTGTCGCCGGCAAGCCAGCGACAGGACCGGGGCAGGCTGACGCCAATCAGCCTTCCAGCTCGGCCCAGCGCTCGACCAGTACATCCAGCTCGGCCTGGAGTTTCTCGATCTTCGCCAGCACTGCCGAGGTTTCTGCAATCGGCCGCTGATAGAAGCCCGCCGCATTCACCTCTTCCTGAGCTTCGGCCATGCGCTGCTCCAGCTCGTCGATCTGCCCAGGCAGCATCTCCAGCTCACGCTGCAGCTTGTAACTGAGCTTCTTCTTCGAACTGTCGGCCGCCGCCGCAACCGGCGCCGGTGCAGGCTTGGCCTCGACCTTCTCGACCACCGCGCTGTTGAGCTCGGACTTGCCGCCCTTGCTCTCGGTCACGCCCAGCAGTTTCGGCGAACCGCCCTGGCGGATCCAGTCTTCATAGCCCCCCACGTATTCGCGCACCTTGCCCTCGCCCTCGAACACCAGGGTGCTGGTGACGACGTTGTCGAGGAAGGCCCGGTCGTGGCTGACCATCAGCACGGTGCCCTTGTAGTTGGACAGTACCTCTTCAAGCAGCTCGAGGGTTTCCACGTCGAGGTCGTTGGTCGGTTCGTCCAGCACCAGCAGGTTGGCCGGCTTGCTGAACAACTTGGCCAGCAACAGCCGGGCACGCTCACCACCGGACAACGCCTTGACCGGCGTACGGGCACGCTGCGGGCTGAACAGGAAGTCGCCCAGGTAGCTCAGCACATGGCGGTTCTGGCCATCGATGTCGATGAAGTCACGGCCTTCGGCCAGGTTGTCGATCACCGTCTTTTCCAGGTCCAGCTGGTGGCGCATCTGGTCGAAATAGGCCACTTCCAGCTTGGTGCCGCGCTCGACCTTGCCGGAGGTCGGCTGCAGGTCGCCGAGCATCAGCTTGAGCAAGGTGGTCTTGCCGGTACCGTTGGCACCCAGCAGGCCGATGCGGTCCTCGCGCTGCAGGACCATGGAAAAATCCTTCACCAGCATCGGCCCGTCCGGGTGATGGAAGCTGACGTTCTCCAGCACCATTACCTGCTTGCCGGACTTTTCCGCCGCCTCGATCTGGATATTGGCCTTGCCCTGGCGTTCGCGGCGCTCGCTGCGCTCCACGCGCAGCGCCTTCAGCGCACGTACACGGCCTTCGTTGCGCGTACGGCGGGCCTTGATGCCCTGGCGGATCCATACCTCTTCCTGGGCCAGGCGCTTGTCGAACAGCGCGTTGGCGGTTTCCTCGGCGGCCAGCGCGGCCTCCTTGTGCACCAGGAAGCTGGCATAGTCACCGTTCCAGTCGATCAGGCCGCCACGGTCCAGTTCGAGGATGCGCGTGGCCAGGTTCTGCAGGAAGGAACGGTCGTGGGTAATGAACAGCACCGCGCCGTTGAAGCCGCGCAGGGCCTCTTCGAGCCAGGCGATGGCACCGATGTCCAGGTGGTTGGTCGGCTCGTCAAGCAGCAGCAGGTCGGGCTCCGAGACCAGCGCCTGGGCCAGCAGCACGCGGCGCCGCCAGCCACCGGACAACTCGGCCAGGGTCTTGTCGGCCGGCAGTTGCAGGCGGCTGAGGGTGCTTTCCACCACCTGCTGCAGGCGCCAGCCGTCACGGGCTTCCAGCTCGTGCTGGACGTGCATGAGTTTTTCCAGGTCTTCATCGCCCTGGATATTCAGGCTCAGGTGATGGAACTGCGCCAGCAACTCGCCGACGCCATCCAGGCCGGCGGCCACCACGTCGAACACCGTGCGCTCGTCGGCCACCGGCAGCTCCTGTGGCAGCTCGCCGATCTTCAGCCCCGGGGCACGCCAGATCTCGCCGTCGTCGCCCTTCTGCTCGCCCTTGACCAGGCGCAGCATGCTCGACTTGCCGGTGCCGTTGCGGCCGATGATGCACACCCGCTCGCCACGAGCGATCTGCCAGGACACGTGGTCCAGCAGCGGCATGGCGCCGAATGCAAGGGACACATCGCTGAATTTGAGCAGGGTCATGTTGGTCTCCATAAATCGGGCGCGCATTCTACCTGACTTGGCCCCGGACGGCATCTGCCTGGCCGGCGGGCGAGGGTTTGGCGACATCTGGTCGAACTTAATATCCCGATACAAGCACAGTGCTTTCACCCGCCGCCGGCAAACAGCTAAGCTAAGGCAATAGCTTTCAACAGTGCTGGCTCCGCCGTCACTTCCCCATGGTTCAACTGCCCGGACGTATCATGCGCAGCCGCCTGTTACATATTGCCTCCTGCCTGCTGCTGACTGCCGCCACCTGCGCGGCGCAGGCCGCCGACCTTACCCTGCAACGCCAGTACTACGACGAGGCCAAGCGCGCGCTGGCCAAGGGCGACAAGGGCCCGTACCTGCGCTATGCCCAGGCCCTCAGCGACTACCCGCTGACACCCTACCTGGCCTATGACGAGCTCACCGCCCGCCTGAAAAGCGCCAGCAACCAGGAAATCGAAGACTTCCTCGCCAAGCACGGCGACCTGCCCCAGGCCAACTGGATGAAACTGCGCTGGTTGCGCTGGCTGGCCGAACGCGGCGACTGGAACACCTTCGTCAAGTACTACGACCCCAAGCTCAACTTCACCGAACTGGACTGCCTCAACGGCCAGTACCAGCTCAGCCATGGCCTGCGCGCCGAAGGCTTCGCCACAGCTGAAAAACTGTGGAACGTCGGCAAGTCGCAGCCGGCCACCTGCGACACGCTGTTCGCCATGTGGGCGGCGGAAGGCCAGCTGACCGAGGCCAAGCGCTGGCAACGCGCCAAGCTGGCGGCCCAGGCACGCAACTACAGCCTGGCCAACAACCTGGTCCAGACCTTGACCACCCTCGGCCCGCAGGGGCGTCTGCTGGTCGACGTGGCGCAAAAGCCCGAACTGCTCAACCAGCCGTCGCGCTTCACCCCGGCCAATGAAGCCATGTCCGACGTGGTCAGCCTCGGCCTGCGTCGCCTGGCCCGGCAGGACCCTGAGCGGGCCATGGCGCTGCTCGACGACTACGCCCAGCGCATGCATTTTTCGCGCGACGAGAAAGTGGCCATCGCCCGCGAGATCGGCCTGACCCTGGCCCGTCGCTACGACCCGCGCGCGCTCGACCTGATGACCCGCTACGACCCGGAGCTGCGCGACAACACCGTCAGCGAGTGGCGCCTGCGCCTGCTGCTGCGCCTGGGCCGCTGGGAAGATGCCTATGAGCTGACCAGGCGCTTGCCGCAGGACCTGGCCAGCAGTAGCCGCTGGAAATACTGGCAGGCCCGCAGCCTGGAGCTGGCGCAGCCGAACAACCCGCAAATCCCTTTGCTGTACAGGAACGTGGCGCGCGAGCGTGACTTCTATGGCTTCCTCGCCGCCGACCGGGCACAGACGCCCTACCAGCTGAACAACAAGCCGCTGGTGCTCAGCCCGCAACTGGTCAACAAGGTGCGCAACACCCCGGGCATCCGCCGCGCCCTGGAGTTCCATGCCCGCGGCCAGGTCGTCGAAGGCCGCCGCGAGTGGTATCACGTCAGCCGCCACTTCACCCGTGACGAAATGGTCGCCCAGGCGCGTCTTGGCTACGACCTGCGCTGGTACTTCCCGGCCATTCGCACCATCAGCCAGGCGCAGTACTGGGACGACCTCGACATCCGCTTCCCGATGGCCCACCGTGACACCCTGGTGCGTGAGGCCAAGGTTCGCGGCCTGCACTCGAGCTGGGTATTCGCCATTACCCGCCAGGAGAGCGCCTTCATGGAGGATGCACGCTCCCCGGTGGGCGCCAGCGGCCTGATGCAGTTGATGCCGGCCACCGCCAAGGAAACCGCGCGCAAGTTCAGCATTCCACTGGCATCGCCGGCCCAGGTGCTCAACCCGGACAAGAACATCCAGCTCGGCGCCGCCTACCTGAGCCAGGTGCACAGCCAGTTCAACGGCAACCGGGTGCTCGCCTCGGCGGCCTACAACGCCGGGCCAGGACGAGTGCGGCAGTGGCTCAAAGGTGCCAAGCACCTCAGCTTCGATGTGTGGGTGGAGTCCATCCCGTTCGACGAAACCCGCCAGTATGTGCAGAACGTGCTGTCGTATTCGGTGATCTACGGGCAGAAGCTCAACTCGCCGCAGCCGTTGGTGGACTGGCATGAGCGGTACTTTGACGACATGTGAGGGTCGCTGAACCTGTACCGGCCTCTTCGCGGTGAACCCACGTCGAGGCCGGTGCAGGCAACCCGTCATTCCAGGATTTCGACTTTCATCCCGACTTCAAGCTGCCCACTGCCATCCACCGCCAGGTTCTGCCCGAACAACACATCCCCCTCCCGCTCCCGGAACGTCCTGAGCGTGGCCATCGGCTCGCGGTCCGCACTGCGTTCACCAGTCGCCGGGTCGATAGTGGTGAAGATGCAGCGTACACTGGGCTTGAGCACGCGAAATTCCAGGCTGCCGATACGAATCCGTTTCCAGCCATCCTCGGCAAAGGGTGCCGCCCCCTGCACCACCAGGTTGGGCCGAAAGCGCAGTATCTCCATCGGCCGGCCGATACGCCGGCTGAGCTCGTCCAGCGAGCCCTGGCCGATCAGCAACAAGGGGAAACCGTCCGGAAATGCCGCCCGGTCACTGTTCAAGCCGTAGCCATTGGGCAGGTAACGCGCGCGTTGCTCGGGGCAGTGCACCAGGCGCACGGCCTTGCCCAGCAGCTCGCTCAGCCAGGCCGCCGCCGCATCGCCCGCATCCGGCACGCGCAGGGTGTCGCGCCAGATGGTCACGCCGCGCAGTGCATCGTCGGCGGACGGTACCGAAACCGACAACGCCGGCTGCCCCGGCGCCTGGAGCAGCAACTGGCCACTGTCGTCATCGCTCGCCCTGATCTGGCCAAGCTGTGGCCAGGCGCGCTGGGTGAGGAAGCGTCCGTTCTCCTCCTCCACCACCATCCAGCGCCGATCGCCCTGCAAGCCCAACAACCCTACCGCTGAAGCCTGCAGGCGTTGCGCCTGCCCGGACTTCACCGGGTACCGATACAGCTCACTGAGAAACATCCCTGCCGCCTTGCGTCATGTCCAAAACGCCAAGCTTATACCGGCACGGGCCCGCGATCACGCAGTGGCGGTATCCAGCAACAAGCGTTGCTTGACCACGTCGACCAGGCGATCAGGCTGGAACTTGGACAGGAAGTTGTCGCAGCCCACTTTTTTCACCATGGATTCGTTGAAGCTGCCCGACAACGAGGTATGCAACACCACGTAGAGACGACGCAAACGGGCATCGCCACGAATCTCGGTGGTCAGCCGGTAGCCGTCCATCTCCGGCATTTCGGCGTCGGTGAAGATCATCAGCAGCTTCTCACAGACATCCTCGCCGGCATCGGCCCAGCTCTTGAGCATGCGCAGCGCCTTCAGCCCGTCACTGGCCACGTGCAGTTTCACGCCCAGTTGGGACAGGGTGTCGCGCAACTGCGCCAGGGCCACGCTGGAATCGTCTACCAGCAGCACCTCGCGGCCGCGCGCCCGGGCCAGTATCGGGTCAGCGAGTTTGTCGCCGGAAACCCGGGCGTTGTACGGCACGATCTCGGCGAGCACCTTCTCCACGTCGATCACTTCGACCAGCTTGTCGTCGACCTTGGTGATGGCAGTCAGGTAATGCTGGCGCCCGGCACTGGCCGGCGGCGGCATGATCGCCTCCCAGTTCATGTTGACGATACGGTCCACACCGCCCACCAGGAAGGCCTGCACCGAGCGGTTGTACTCCGTCACGATGATGGTGCTGTCTGGCCCCGGCTGCAGCGGGCGCATGCCAATTGCCTGGGACAAGTCGATCACCGGCAGGGTCTGGCCGCGCAGGTTGACCACCCCGCAGACGAACGCGTGACGCTGGGGCATCAAGGTCAGCTTGGGTAACTGAAGCACTTCCTGGACCTTGAACACGTTGATCGCGAACAGCTGGCGACCGGCCAGGCGAAACATCAGGATTTCCAGGCGGTTCTCACCTACCAGTTGCGTGCGTTGGTCTACCGTGTCGAGAATGCCGGCCATTGGAAAACCCCCAGGCTTGAGTCGGAAAAATAGAAATCATCCACCCTGTATCGGCGGCTTCAGGCCCAGCTTGACCCTTGCTGGAAAATGCCATGAAGACAATTGATATCACTTTACCATCATGCTTTACTGCGGACACAGCCACCGCGAACCAGCCGCCCGGCAAAAGTTCCACACCTTAGCCATGCATCAGGGAAACCCTTAGCGACAATCGGGTGCAACCTGATGTTCGCGCTATCCTTTAGCCATTAATGTGACGCCATTCTCACTGCATGAATGGAGTCAGGCTTTTGCTAGCTATCGTTTCGGCGTGCCCGTCCTCTGCACCCGTCCCACGCGCGGGGGCATCATGAAGGACAGTGCCTTATCGTTCGATGATGCGCTGCAGAGGTTTCTGCTGGACGCGCAGGTGCTGCTGACCCAGGCGCAGGAGTGCCTGCAGCATCTGGACCTGATCGAAAACGACCCGGATGCCTGCCGTGGCCTCGACAACGCGCTCGATAGCCTGGCCCGGCAAGCCATGCACCTGGGCTTGCGTGAAGTGGCCCATTACACGACTGCCCTGCAACAGCTACTCGCCCCGGCCTGCCACGGCGGTTGCCTGCAGCGCGAAGCCCTGCCGGCGGTAGGGGAGTGCCTGACCCTGCTTGCCTGGCAACTGGAACTGGTCGACCCGTTTACCGGCCGACTCAATCTGGACATCGGCGAGCAACTGGTGCTGCTGGGTGAACTGGCCAAGGTCGTGCAGCAACCGTTTGCGCAAACGTGCACGTATTGCGATGAACAGGGCCGGGTGTGCATCCACCCACCTGGCGAGGCGGCAGACGACACACACACCGACGGTTCATCGTCCAGGTACTGAACCGGCGCGACGTGCAACTGGCCACGCTCACCAAACCCGGTAAGGCGAACTTGGGAAAGTGCAGGAGGTTGGCGTGGCCAGGGTGACCCACTACCGCGCAAGTGATGTGTGACGCGACAAAACAGCTAGCACTTTGCCACCCGACAATACCCGGCCAGCGGGTATTGCAAAGCGCTACCCAGCCGCGACCGCTGCAGTGCGAAGTGGTAATATGCGCAGCCATGAACCCCTGCAAGCTGTTGAAAGATGGCAGGTTCATGTGTTCGCCAAAAAACATCGAAAGTAACTGCGCCAAAGCTCCTGACCAGCATTGTGCAACGCCCTCCATCAGCAATACTTCAGTGGCTTCCCTACCTATGCTCGCACGCTTGATGACTCCTTTGCGCTGCCACTCCCGCGCTGCCCTGCTGCGCTGGGCAACAGTCGGGCTGTGCGTGGCCTCGCTGGTCGCCAACCTGGCGCTGTACCTGAGCAGCCAGGCGATCCCGGCCAGTCTGCTGGTGCTCCAGTTGGCAGCCACGCTGGGCACGGCCGTGCAATTGGGCCTCGGCGCCGGCTCGATCAGCCTGCGCCCGGCGGAGCTGGCCGAGCGCATGCTCAAGGTCCAGGAAGACGAGCGTCAGCACTTGAGCCGGGAACTGCACGACGACATCGGCCAGTTGCTCACCGCTGCCAAGTTGCAGTTGCAATGGTTGCAGCGGCGCATGCCCGACGAGTTGCAGGGCCACTGCGACGCTCTGCGCAGCACGCTGGATGACACCTTGGGCAACGTGCGCAATGTGTCGGCCCTGCTCAACCCGCGGCAGTTGGCCAGCCTTGGCCTGGAAGCCAGCCTGCGGGCGCACCTGGTACGTACCCTGGCCAACAGCGGCGTGCACTGGAGCCTGGCGTGCAACCAGCGCCTGGGCGGTATCGACGAGGCCGTGACCATGGCGGTATTCCGCATTACCCAGGAAGCCGTGACCAACATGCTGCGCCATGCCCAGGCTCGCAACCTGGTGATCGGCCTGCAACGCACCCCCGAGGGGCTGGCGTTGTCGATCCGCGACGACGGCCGCGGCTTCGTACCCGCCAGGGACCCGGCCGAGGCCGGCCAGCGCGGCCTGGCCGGCATGCAGGAGCGGGTCACCGCACTGCAAGGCAGCCTCGCCATCACCAGCCAGCCCGGCCAGGGCACGCACATCGAGGCGGTGTTCCCATGGCCACCGCGTACCCAGCAACGCGCCAGGAGCACGGCTACCCATGACCTGTAGACTGCTGCTGGTAGACGACCACTCGCTGATCCGCGCCGGGGTGCGCGCCCTGGTCTGCGACATTCCCGGCTATGACGTCATCGGCGAAGCCGACGACGGCAGCCAGTTGCTGGAACGGGTGCGCATGCTGGCACCGGATATCGTCCTGCTGGACATCTCCATGCGCTCGACCAGCGGCCTGGATGCGCTCACCCAACTGCGCGCCAGCGGCAACCCCTGCAAAGTGCTGATCCTGTCGATGCACACCGACCCGGACCTGATCATGCGCGCCCTGGAAAGCGGCGCCCACGGCTACCTGCTCAAGGATGCCAGCGCCACTGAACTGGAGCAGGCCCTGGCGGCGGTGCGCAACGGCGAACGCTACCTCAGCCCGGCCATCGCCCACACGGTCATCAACCAGGCATTGCAACACGCCAGGCAGGGCAAGCAACCCTCTGCCGAGCGGTATAGCCTTACCGCACGGCAGCTGGAGATCCTGCGCCTGATCGTGCGCGGCAAATCGACCCGGGAAATTGCCGCCGGCCTGGGCCTGTCGATCAAGACCGTGGAAACCCACCGTTCGCAGATCATGAAACGCCTGCAGATCCATGACGTGGCCGGCCTGGTGCTGTTCGCCGTGCGCGAGAAGATCATCAGCCTGGACGACTGAGCAACGGCGACCCGACGGGCAGGTGCAGGCGCAATGCTGCGGGCCTGGCCTGGAAGCGCAGGGTGTCGGCCTGCACCGGTTCACCATCGAGGTTGATGTCCAGCCCCTGCGAGCACCTGATCTCGACCCAGGGCAACCTGGCCCGGACGAACAGGCCGTCCCCGGCCAGCAGGTCACGCAGGGTCCCGACCACTTCCTGGGGTGCCGGCAGGATGGCGATGTCAAGCAAACCGTCATTCACCAGCGCGTCGGGGCACAGCACCTGCCCGCCGCCTGCCTGGCGGCCATTGCCGATACCCAGCGCCAGCAAATCCCCTTGCCAGTCGAAGCCTGGCCCGTGCAACGTCACCGAAGCCGCCTGCAGCTCGCTGAACCGCGACAGCCCGGTGAACAGGTAGGCGGCAGCGCCCAGCACCTTCTTCAGGTCTTCGGAGGTATTGGCCGTGACCTGGCTGCCAAAACCGCCGGTGGCCATGTTGAGAAACAGCTGCTCGCCGGCCTGCCCGAGGTCGATCGGCTGGGCAGGAACGTTCAGCAAGGCCAGCGCCGTGGCGACCTCCTGGGGGATGCCGGCGGCCTTGGCAAAATCGTTGGCCGTGCCCAGCGGCAGCAACGCCAGGCTGGCCTCGGTGCGCGCCAGCCCCATGGCTTCGGCGACATCGCGCAGCGTGCCGTCCCCGCCCCCCGCAACAATATGGCGGTAGCCGGCAGCCAGCGCCTCGTTGACCAGGCGCCGGGCGTCCCCGGCCTCCCAGGTAACCCGTACATCCAGCATCCAGCCGCTGTCACGCAGGCCGTGCACGGCGCTGCGCACGTCTTCGTTCATCGCCTGCTTGCCGTGCAGGATCAACATTGCCTTGCGCCCTTGCATCTACGCCCCCTCCAGGAATGGACCCACCCAGATCTCGACCCTCGACACGTGCCGATCGTTGCATGCCCCTGTGCAATTGATCGCCTGAACCGGGTATTTTTTCAACATCCGGGAATGCCCGACTATGCTCTGCTAATGCATGCGGCAGGTTTTTGACCCCGGCGCGGATTTCTTCCAGACCCGTCGCCCCCTTGACGCCTGCGCACCTGCGCCTGTCGCAATCGTGGCCAAGGACGCGCGCCCTGCGGCGGCGCACGCCCCTCATTCCGTGACCTTCAGCGAGGACCCCGGGTCATGCGCATTCTCTGGACGCTGCCTTACCTGCCCTGGCCTACCACCAGCGGCAGCAAGACCCGGCAATACCATCTGCTGCGCGCCCTGGCCCAGCGGGGCCACCGCATCACCCTGCTGGTGCAATCGAAAATCCCCCTCGACGAGGCGGCACGCGAAGCCCTGGAGGCACTGGTCGAACGCTTGATCGTGCTACCCCGGCGGCCCTTGCACAGCCCGCTCAACCTGCTGGCCGCGCCCATCATCGACTACCCGATGCGGGCGATCATCCATGGCCTGGCGCCCTGCCTGCGGCACCGTTTCGAGCAATTGCTGGACGAGCCCTGGGACGTGATCCAGATCGAACATAGTTACAGTTTCCAGCCCTTCGAAAAGGCCCTGCAGGCACGCGGGCTACCCTACATGCTCAGCGAGCACACGCTGGAGTCAGTGGTGGGCGGCGCCAGTCACGATCGCCTGCCGCTGTGGCTGCGCCCGCTCAACGCCTTCGACCGCTGGCGCTACCGGCGCTGGGAGCAGCGGGTATTGCGCCAGCCCACCGAGCTGGTGGCAGTCAGCAGCCACGATGCCGAACTGATCGCACAGATCAGCGGGCGCCCGGTGAATGTGGTGATCAACGGAGTGGACTGCGATTTCTACCAGCACGTGCAACCCGCGCTGCACAGCCAGCGCCTGCTGTTCGTCGGCAATTTCGAGTATGGCGCCAACCTGGAGGCGATCGAATGGGCGCTGGAAGAGATCATGCCGCAGGTGTGGATGAGCAACCCGGCGGTACGCCTGGCGATCGCCGGGCACGCCATGCCGGCCAGCTGGAAACTGCACTGGAACGACCCGCGCATCGAATGGGTCGGCTACCGCCCCGACCTGCGCGAGCTGCAGCGGCGTTCGGCACTGTTCTTTGCGCCGTTGCGTTATGCCGGTGGCTCCAAGGTAAAGATCCTCGAAGCGATGGCCGCCGGCCTGCCGGTCATCACCACTGGCAAAGGCGTTTCAGGCCTGGCTGTGAACAACGGCGAGCACTATCTGGGCAGTGACGAAGGCGACCAGCTGGCGCTGTTGATTACCCAGTTGCTCAACCAGCCCTGGCGCATGAGCCAGTTGAGCGACGCCGGGCGCCAGTTCGCCCGCCAGCGCCACGACTGGCGGGTAGCCGCCCAGCAACTGGAAAATGTGCACATGCGCCTGTCCCAGGCGGCACCGGCCGAAGCCGCGGCACCGACCAATGCCTGGCTGGGCCGCTCAACCAAGTAGCTCGCTGAACGGGATGAACGGCACGCTATCGCCCTGCTTCGGCGTGCTGCCTTCGCGCACCTCGACCAACCCATCGGCCCAGGCCGCACTGCGCAGCACGCCAGAGCTCTGGTTCTTGTAGATGCGCACCTGGCCCTGCTCGATGCGGGCGCGCAGGTACTCGCGGCGGGTGCCGGGCCTGGGCCAGTCGAAGCCCGCTGGCACGTCGAAACGTAGCGGCATAACCGCGGCCACGCCCTGGCGGCGCAACAGGTAGGGCCGGGCCAGCAAGCCGAAGGTGACCAGAGTCGACGCCGGGTTACCCGGCAGGCCGATCACCGGCACGCCCTGGTAATGGCCGCAGGTCAGCGGCTTGCCGGGCTTGATTGCCAGCTTCCACAGGGCCAGCTCCCCGGCTTCGCGCAGGGCGGCACCGAGGTAGTCGGCCTCGCCTACCGAAACCCCACCGGTGGACAGGATCAGGTCGACATCGCCCAGCCGGGCCAGGCAGGTGCGGGTTCGCGCCAGGTCATCCGGCAGGATGCCCGCATCGACCACATCGCAGCCCAGCCGCTGCAGCCAGCTGACCAGTAGCCGCCGGTTGCTGTTGTAGATCTGCCCCGGGCCCAGCGGCAGGCCAGGCTCGACCAGTTCGTCACCGGTGGACAGCACAGCCACCCGCACCTTGCGCACCACCTCCAGGCGCTCGTGGCCGAGGCTGGCAGCCAGGCCCAGTTCGATCGGCCCCAGCCGGGTGCCGGCGCTCATCACCTGCTCGCCCTTGCGGGCCTCCTGGCCTTGGGGGCGAATGTTCTGCCCGGTTTTCAGCGGTTCGAGGAAGCGTACCCGGCCTTCATCCGCCGCTGCGGTGTTCTCCTGCATCTCGACACAGTCGGCACCTTCAGGCAGCGGCGCGCCGGTGAAGATACGCGCACAGGTACCGGGTTGCAGTGGTTGCGGCGCATGGCCGGCAAAGATCCGCTGGCTGACCGCCAGCGGCTCGCCCTGCCAGTCGGCCAGGCGCAGGGCATAACCGTCCATGGCGCTGTTCGGCCAGGACGGCAGGTCGAGCGCGGCCACCAGGTCGCTGGCCAGCACACGGCCCTCGGCCTCGGCCAACGGTAGAAGCTCGGTGCCACGAATCGGGGCCGCTTCGGCCAATGCCAGCAGTTGCTCCAGGGCCTGTTCCACCGGCATCAGTGGCCGGGCCTGGCTGGCCTCAGCCACGGCTGTCACAGGCGGCTGCCTGCTTCAGGTGGGCTACGAAGTTGCATGGGCGATGGCGAGCATCCAGCTGTTCCGCGAGGATACCGTCCCAACCGGTGCGCACCGCGTTGGTCGAGCCCGGCAGGCAGCATACCAGGGTACCGTTGGCCAGCCCGGCGAGCGCGCGCGACTGCACGGTAGAAGTGCCGATATCGGCCACGGAAATCTGCCGGAACAGCTCGCCGAAACCTTCCACCTGCTTGTCCAGCAGGCAGGCCACGGCCTCTGGCGTGCTGTCACGCCCGGTAAAGCCGGTGCCGCCGGTAATCAGCACCACCTGCACGCGGTCATCGGCAATCCAGGTTGCGACCTGGGCGCGAATCTTGTACAGGTCGTCCTTCAACAGCACACGCTCGGCCAGACGGTGGCCGGCCGCGCTCAGCCGGTCGACGAACAGTTGGCCGGAGGTATCGGTGTCGAAGGTGCGGGTGTCGCTGACCGTGAGCACGGCGATGTTCAGCGGCACGAAGGGGGTATCTGCCTTGGCTTTCATGGAAGTCCGTCACACGAAGATGGGATGGCCGCAGTTATAACACAGCAGGCGGCCATCACAGCGTGACGCCCTTGGCCCTTGCGCTTGGTCAATGCCTTGGCCGAGCCGCTATGCTGCACTGTACACGGAACTTGCATGGACGCCCTGCGTCTTAATGTCATCTAGCACCATCGCACTGGAGAAACACGATGATTCAACGGACCCTACCCGCCTTTCTGCTTGCCCTGGGCCTGGGCGCCCTCGCTGGCTGCGCATCGCCAACCGTCATTACCCTGAACGACGGCCGCGAAATCCAGGCCACCGATACCCCGAAATTCGATGAAGACTCCGGCTTCTACGAATTCGAGCAGCTGGATGGCAAGCGCACACGCCTCAACAAAGACCAGATCCGCACTGTGAAAGAGCTCTGATTGCAGCTCGCGTTTTTGCCAACGCCCTTTTAACAACAAGGGGTTGCGTGCAAAAACCGGATGCAGTAGGATTTCTTTCATCGGAGTGTAGCGCAGCCAGGTAGCGCGTCTCGTTCGGGACGAGAAGGCCGCAGGTTCGAATCCTGTCTCTCCGACCAAATCCTTATCCAGAAAGCCCGCCATCGTGCGGGCTTTTTGTTGTGTCCGAGAACCGGTCCCCGCTTGGGCAAGGACCGCATCAAGGCTGAAACGTCAGGCAGTGAGGCGCGAGGTGACTTCACCCAGTTGCCCAGACAAGCCATGCAGGCGCAGCCCGGCCTGTTCGGTATGCTGCACCGCCTCCTGGTTGGCCGTGGCAATACGGGTGATCTCGACCAGGTTGCGCGAGATGTCTTCGGCCACGCTGGTCTGCTCTTCGGCCGCCGTGGCGATCTGCCGGTTCATGTCGCGGATGGCCTCCACTGCCAGGGTGATGCGCTGCAACATCTGGCCTGCCTGCTGCACCTGCTCGGCGCCCTCCTCGCTGCGCTGCTGGCCGCTTTCGATGGCCTTGACCGCTTCCACCGCCCCGGACTGGACCGCTTCGATGATCTGCTGGATCTCGGCGATCGACGCCGCTGTGCGCTGGGCCAGGCTGCGCACCTCATCGGCGACCACGGCAAAACCGCGGCCGGCTTCACCGGCGCGGGCCGCCTCGATGGCGGCGTTGAGCGCCAGCAGGTTGGTCTGTTCAGCTATGCCACGGATCACTTCAAGCACTTTGCCAATGCGCGTGCTGTCATGCTCCAGGTCGCGAATCACCGCCGCCGTGCCAGCAATTTCGCGGTTGACCAGGCCAATGATGTCGATGGTCTGCTGCATCACCTGCTCGCCCGCTTGTGCACTGTGGTCGGCGTCGTCCGCTGCGCGGGCCGCCTCGGCTGCGTGGCGCGCGACCTCCTGGGCGGTGGCAGACATTTCATGCATGGCCGTGGCCACCTGATCGGTGCGCTGGAACTGGTCGTGGGTGCCGCGGGCCATGTCGCCGGCGATGCTGCGCAGCTGGCCGCTGGCACCTTCCAGCTCCTGGGCGTTGTCCTGCAGGCGGCCGACCGTATCGGCGAGGAAATCGCGCAAGGTATTGGCCGCACGCGCCAGGCGCCCTAGTTCATCCTCACGATGGCTGTCGACGCGGGCCGCGAAGCGGCCCTGGCTCAGCTGTGCCACATATTCGATCAACTGGCGAATCGGCTCGATCAGGCTGCGGTTGACCAGCCACACGCTGAGCAGCCCCACCAGCACCGCCGAGGCGAGCATCACCAGCAGGCCCAGCCATACCGTGCGTTCGGCGCTGGCACTGAGGCGGGACGCGCGCTCGCGGGCATCGGCGCGCAATTGCTCGACCAGCTCGCTCATCTGCTCGCTGGCGGCACGGTCCACACCCTTGACCGCCTGGTCGCCGGCGACCGGGTCGCCACCCGCCGCCAGGAATGCCTGGCGGCCCTGCGCATACGCCTGGCCGAGCTGCCGGTGGCTGTCACGCAGTTGCTGCAGCGGTGCCTTGAGACGGGCGTCGCTGCTCTCGATCAATCGCCCGAGCAGTTGCTGCACCTGCTGCTCGCGGGCCTGGAACTGCTGCCAGTACTTGTCCATGTCAGCGGGTTGGCGCCCACGCAACAGTACGTTTTTCCATTCCTGCACCTGGATCTTGAACTGCAGGTTGGCTTCGTCGATCAATTGCGAGGCCTGCAGCGGCCCGTCGACCAGCTCGGCATAGCCGCGCACGCTGGACGAGAGAAACTGAAAACACACCAGGGCGATCAGCAGCATGGCCAACAGGCTGCCGCCGAGCAGCGAGAGAATTTGCACTCTGAGCGATTTACGCAACATCTTGGGTCTCGAGAACCAGGGGGAAGACGGGGGCGGCCGACGCAGCCCCGGTTACTGGCAGGCCAAAAAAAGGCTGCCATCAAGCAATGGCAGCCAGGTCAAGCACGCAACAGTCGAGGCAGATACTCTCAGGCAAATACTACAGAAATGTTACAAGGCTACGACAAGCTAGCCCGCCGTGAACTGCAGCGCCGCCAGCCGTGCATACAGCGGGCTGTCCTCGATCAACTGGCGATGCGTTCCCACCGCCACCAGCTTGCCCTTGTCGATGACGGCGATCCGGTCGGCATGCTGCACCGTGGCCAGGCGGTGAGCGATCACCAGCGTGGTACGGCCGGCCATCAGGCTGGGCAGCGCCTGCTGGATCAAGTGTTCGCTTTGTGCGTCGAGGGCGCTGGTGGCTTCGTCCAGTAACAGGATCGGCGCATCGACCAGCAACGCCCGGGCGATAGCCAGGCGCTGCCGCTGCCCGCCAGACAGGCCGATGCCGCCCTCGCCCAACGGGGTCTGGTAACCCTGCGGCAGTTGCCGGATGAAGGCATCGGCGTGGGCGCCGCGGGCCGCTGCCTCGACCTCGGCCAGGCTCGCCTCGGGCCGCCCATAGCGGATATTGGCCTCGACCGTGCCACGAAACAGCGAGGGGCTTTGCGCCACCAGGGCGAACTGCCGGCGCAGTTGATCGGGGTCCAGTTCGGTAATCGCCTCGCCGTCGAGCAGGATGCGCCCTTGCTGGGGGTCGTAGAAGCGCAGCAACAGGTCGAACAAGGTCGACTTGCCCGCACCCGAGGGCCCGACCAGCGCCACGGTCTGCCCCGGTTCGATGGTCAGGCTGAGGCCATCGATAGCCGCGACCGATGGCCGTGACGGATAGGCGAACACCAGCGCCTGCAGCTCGATACGCCCACTGGCCCGTGGCTGCGGCAGCACCCGTGCCACGCTGGGCGCCAGGATCGCAGAGCTGGCCGCCAGCAATTCAGCGATGCGCTCGGCTGCGCCCGCCGCCCGCTGCAGCTCGCCGATCACTTCGCTGAGGGTGCCGAAGGCACTGCCGACGACCAGGCTGTAGAACACGAAGGCGGCCAGTTCGCCCGCAGAAATACGCCCGGCGATCACGTCCATGCCGCCTACCCACAGCATCACGCCCACCGCACCCAGCACCAGCACGATGACCAGGGTGATCAGCCAGGCACGCTGGGCGATGCGTTGCCGGGCCACGGCGAACGCCGCCTCCACCGTACTGGCGAACAGCCTGCGGTCATGCGCCTGGTGGTTGTAGGCCTGCACGGTCTTGATCTGCCCGAGGGTCTCGGCCACGTAGCTGCCCACGTCAGCCACGCGGTCCTGGCTCTGCCGCGACAGGCGGCGAACCCGTCGGCCGAACAGCAGGATCGGCGCCAGCACCAGCGGCAGGGCCACGACCACGATGCTGGTGAGCTTGGGGTTGGTGATGAACAGCAAAACCACGCCGCCGACGACCATCAGCGCGTTGCGCAGGAACATCGACAGCGATGAACCGATCACCGACTGCAGCAACGTGGTGTCGGCGGTCAGCCGCGACTGGATTTCCGAGCTGCGGTTGTCTTCGAAAAACCCGGGGTGCAAGCCGAGCAGGTGGTCGAACACGGCCCGCCGGATGTCAGCCACGCAACGCTCGCCGATCCATGACACCAGGTAGAAGCGGCTGAAGGTGCCCACTGCCAGGGCCAGCACCAGCAGCAGGAACAGGCCGATGGTCTGGTTGAGCTGGTGCGCGGAGCGGGTCATGAAACCCTGGTCCACCAACAGGCGGATACCCTGCCCCATGGACAGGGTGATGGCTGCGGTGATCACCAGGGCCAGCAAGGCCAGCAGCACCTGGCGACGGTAGGGACGAAGGAACTGCCAACCCAGGCGCAAGGCGCGGCGTTGGCGCGGGGAAACCGGTTCAGGCATGGCGATGACCACGATGGCAGGGAAAGTGCAGCCTAACACTCATCGGCCTCTGCGGTACCCTGCCGGGTAGCTATAGCCTATTGGTCTAACCAGGCGCTGGAGCTTTACCGCCGTTTCTGTTGGACTGTCTCTGCCGTGGCGCTGCGCTTGGAGTCACAGGCCAGTCACGGCGCAGGGTTAACCTGAGCTTGAACCTGATAAGGAGGCACTAGATGAGCTTGCAGCATGGCAGCGACAACCAGAAGCCCCGGCCCACCCCGCCTGCGCAGGTGTGCGGCTCGATCATCGACGCCCAGGGGCGCGAAGTACCGATCACCGAGCAGATGATCCAGCAGGCCTGCAAGGCCCTGGAGGAAAGCCGGGGCGAGCGCGTACGCAAAGGTTGATCGGCGAATCCCTATGACCCGGCGCTTGCGCCGGGTTTTTATTTGGCTGAATCCTGCACTGCCCTGTTCGCGGGTGAACCCGCGCCCACAGCGATCGGACAGGTGCGGAGGACGGAGGCAGCAGTCAACAGGCTGTCAGACCAGCACCCCACCCAGGGCACTCACCAGCTGCGCCAACTGCGGCGATTCACCGCGCAAGCGCACCGCCAGCCCTTCGATTTCACGCCGCGGCGGGTACTGCTTGCGCAACTGGTCGAATGCCGCGCGCTGTTGCTGCGGGTCGTCGCTGAGGCTGCGGCGGAAGTCGGCATCGTCACGCCGCGGGTCGTACACGGCGCGACACAGGGTGGCCAAGGCCCAGGCCGGGTCGGCATCGGCATCCAGCTCGATCTGTGCCAGCGGCGGGCGTGGCAGCAGGTCGCCCAGTTGCACGTGTTCCTCCACGCCCAGGAAGCGGCACAACGCCTGGTAGATCTGCGCCGTGCCCCGCTGGCGACCGTCGAGGCTATAACCGGCAATGTGCGGCGAGGCCAGCGTGCAGAGGTCGGCCAGTTGCAGGTCGACCTGCGGTTCGCCCTCCCACACGTCCAGCACCGCATGCACGTCTTCACGCTCGAGCAGCAGTTCGCGCAGGGCATGGTTGTCCACCACCGGGCCGCGGCTGGCATTGATCAGCCAGGCGCCCGGGCGCAGACGTGCCAGTTGCGCCTGGCCCAGCAAGTGCCAGGTCGGATGCTCGCCGCCACGCTGCAACGGGGTATGCAGGCTGATCACATCGCATTGCTGCAGGAGGGTATCGAGGCTGACGTAATCGCCGCCCTCGACGGCCTGGCGCAACGGGTCGCACACCAGCACCTGCCAGCCCAGGCCATGCAGTACCCGCACCAGGCGCCCCCCCACCTCACCGGCGCCCACCACGCCGTACACCCGCTCGGGCAGCGCCACGCCATCCAGCTCGGCCAGGGTCAGCAGACTGCCCAGCACGTAATCGACCACACCCCGCGCGTTGCACCCCGGGGCGCTGCTCCAGCGGATACCGGCCTCGGCGAAGTAGTCCAGGTCCAGGTGGTCGGTGCCGATGGTGCAGGTGCCGACAAAGCGCACGCGGCTGCCTTCGAGCAGTTGGCGGTCGACCTTGGTCACCGAGCGCACCAGCAGGATGTCGGCGTCCCTGACGCTGGCGGCATCAAGGCTTCGCCCAGGGTAACGGCGAATTTCACCGAAACCCTGGAAGAAAGCATCGAGCAGCGGGATGTTCTCGTCGGCAACTATCAGCATGGCGCTCTCCTGTCTGGGGAACGCAGTGTAGGCGCAACGCCGGCCGTGTTCCAGAGCGCTTCAGTCGGCTTTCTTGCGGATCCAGTACAGGAAGGTGCCGGCGTTCTCCTGCTGCTGCAGCAGTTCGTGACCGAGGAAGTTGCAGAACTTGGGGATGTCGCGACGGGTCGAGGGATCGGTGGCGATGACCTTGAGCAGGCCGCCAGCGGCGAGGTCACGTACGTGCTGGTGCAGCATCATCACCGGTTCCGGGCAATTCAGGCCGGTGGCGTCGAGGATGGCGTCGGGGGTGAATTCGGTCATGGGGGGCTCCGCAAGTGATGCGCCATTGTCGCGCATAGCGCGACGCGCTCCAAGCACCACACGCTCCACTCGCTCTTCTTGCTCTTGCTCTTGCTCTTGCTCTTGCTCTTGATCTTGATCTTGATCTTGATCTTCGCGACTTCAGGAGGCCGAACGCAGGCCTTGCGGAGGGAGGTGACGGGCATGGATGCCCGTCAAGCGCTGAGGCCCCATGGATGGGGCCTGCAGCGCGTCCTCCCGGGAGCAAGGCCGGAGTGAGGGAACCCCGGAGCGCAGCGCAGGGGCCGGATGATAGGAGCGCAGCGTTTTTTGGCTACTTTTTGCCGCGTTTGGCAAAAAGTGACTCGCCGTAAGGGCGAAAAGGTGAGTCAGCGTCGCCATCGCCAATGGACTTTGCGCGTGATAAAAACCAGCGCTATCCCGCTTCAATCTTTTCGCTTTTCGCTTTTCGCTTTTCGCTTTTCGCTTTTCGCTTTTCGCTTTTCGCTTTTCGCTTTTCGCTTTTCGCTTTTCGCTTTCAAGCGTGGGCTTCAACAACGAGGTCAACATTCATTTTCGAGGGTGGCGCTTAGTCACCTTTCCGCCCTTACGGCGGGTCACTTTTTGCCAAACGCGGCAAAAAGTAACCAAAAAACGCTGGCTCCCATCATCCGGCCCCTACGCTGCGCTCCGGGGTCCCCTCGCTACGGGCCTGCTCCCGGGAGGACGCGCTGCAGGCCCCATCCATGGGGCCTCAGCGCTTGACGGGCATCCATGCCCGTCACCTCCCTCCGCAAGCCCTTCGCTCGGCCTCCTGAAGTCGCATTCGGCGGCGCCTGAACTATCGCGCGCTTAAAAGCAAAAGCAAAAGCAAAAGCAACGGCAACGGCAACGGCAACGGCAACGGCAACGGCAACGGCAACGGCAATTTCCGGGCCTTGCTTAACGCGGTTTCAAGTCCATTCGACGCAGGTGGCAAGTCACTTCCTCACGGTCGTGGTACAGCTGCTTGCAGGCAATCGACACCTTGACCTTGCGCGCCTTGAATGTCGCCTCCATGCGCTCGAGCAACCGCCGTACTTCGGCGTAGCGCTGTTTCATCGGCAATTTCAGGTTGACCACCGCTTCGCGGCACAGCCCCTCGCCCAGCCAGGTTTCGATCAGCGAGGTGGTGCGCGCCGGCTTCTCGACAATGTCACACACCATCCAGTCCACCGGCTGCTTCGGCTGCCAGGTGAAACCATCGGCCATCAGGTGCTGGACCAGCCCGGTATCCATCAGGCTTTCCGCCATCGGCCCATTGTCGATGGCCGTCACCAGCATGCCCCGACGCACCAGCTGGTAGGTCCAGCCGCCCGGCGAGGCCCCCAGGTCGACACCGGTCATGTCATCGCCCAGGCGCTGCGCCCATTGTTCACGAGGAATGAACTGGTGCCAGGCCTCTTCCAGCTTGAGGGTCGAACGGCTGGGCGCCTCGCGGGGAAATTTCAGGCGCGGGATGCCCATCGGCCACAGCGCGCTGTTGTTGGCCGGGGCGACGCCGGCGAACACACGGCGGCCGCTGAGGAAGGTAAGCAGCAGGCGTGGACGGCTGGCGTCGTCTACCAGGCGACCAGCCTTTTCCAGGGCCTTGCGCAGCGGCACCTCGAATTTGCGGCAGAAGGTGGACAATTCCTTGCCTTCGTTGCTGTCCAGCACTTCCAGCCACAGGCTGCCGAACACCGGAAAACCGGCCAGGTGCGCCTGCAGCACACTGATACGGTCACTTTCCGGCAGTTCGACATAACCGCCACGGGCCCATTGCCGAGGGAAAATCAGCTGGTTGAAACGCAGTTCCCCCATCAGACGCTCGGCACCGCCCTCCTCGCTGCAGACAAACTCGGCGCTGGCACTGTGCGGCTTGCCTTTGGCATAACCGGCGATGCCCAGGCGCGCGGCATGTTCGCTGATTTCGGCGCAGACCTCGCCCTCGAAACCGGGCCGGCAATGCATGAACAGGGTATTCATTTCTCACTCCACTACGGCGGGCGCACCACAGGCGCCGGCAGGGCGGCGATGATAAAGGAAGATTGGAACCCGCGACACGCCCCGCCGGTCCAGAAAAGGGTCAGGTGGCGCAAAGCGGTCTAACCTGACCTTTCAGCCAGGTCCGCAAAGTGCGGGCCGATACAGAGCGGTGCCCCGGCAGGCCTGAGCCATTGCCGGCCACCGGCGCAGAAGGAGTTGGCAATGCCCTCGCTCGATAGCCTGAACACCCTCAAGTCCCTCACGGTGGGTGACCAGACCTACCACTACTTCAGCCTCCCCGAAGCTGCCCGACAGCTGGGCGACCTGCAGCGCCTGCCGATGTCGCTGAAGGTGCTGCTGGAAAACCTGCTGCGCTGGGAGGACGGCAAGACGGTCACCGGCGACGACCTGCGTGCCCTTGCCCAATGGCTGGGCGAGCGGCGCTCCGACCGCGAGATCCAGTACCGCCCGGCGCGGGTACTGATGCAGGACTTCACCGGCGTGCCGGCCGTGGTCGACCTGGCCGCCATGCGCGCCGCCATGGCCAAGGCCGGTGGCGACCCGCAGCGAATCAACCCGCTGTCCCCGGTGGACCTGGTGATCGACCACTCGGTGATGGTCGACCGCTACGGCACGCCACAGGCCTTCAGCGAGAACGTCGACATCGAAATGCAGCGCAACGGTGAACGCTATGCGTTCCTGCGCTGGGGCCAGAGCGCCTTCGACAACTTCCGCGTGGTACCGCCAGGCACCGGGATCTGCCACCAGGTCAACCTGGAATACCTGGGCCGCACCGTCTGGACCCGTGAGGCCGACGGCCGAACCTACGCTTTCCCGGACACCTTGGTCGGCACCGATTCGCACACCACCATGATCAATGGCCTGGGCGTGCTCGGCTGGGGCGTGGGCGGCATCGAAGCGGAAGCGGCCATGCTCGGCCAGCCGGTGTCGATGCTGATCCCGGAAGTGATCGGCTTCAAGCTGACCGGCAAGCTGCGCGAAGGCATCACCGCCACCGACCTGGTGCTGACGGTGACGCAGATGCTGCGCAAGAAGGGCGTGGTCGGCAAGTTCGTCGAGTTCTATGGCGATGGCCTGGCCGAGTTGCCCTTGGCCGACCGCGCGACCATCGCCAACATGGCCCCGGAATACGGTGCCACCTGCGGCTTCTTCCCGGTCGACCAGGTAACCCTGGACTACCTGCGCCTGTCCGGCCGCCCCGAGGCGGCCGTGCAACTGGTCGAGCACTACTGCAAAGCCCAGGGCTTGTGGCGGCTGCCAGGGCAGGAGCCGCTGTTCAGCGACAGCCTGGCGCTGGACATGCACGAAGTGGAGGCCAGCCTGGCCGGGCCCAAACGGCCGCAGGACCGAGTGGCCTTGGGCCAGGTGCGCCAGGCCTTCGACCACTTTATCGAACTGCAACCCAAACCCTTGGCCAAGGAAGTCGGCCGCCTGGAAAGCGAGGGTGGTGGCGGCGTGGCGGTGGGCAACGCCGACCAGGCCGGGGAAATCGACTACAGCCACCAAGGCCAGACCCATACCCTGCGCGATGGCGCGGTGGTGATCGCTGCGATCACCTCCTGCACCAACACCTCCAACCCCAGCGTGATGATGGCCGCCGGGCTGGTGGCAAAAAAGGCCCTGGAAAAAGGCCTGCAACGCAAACCCTGGGTCAAGAGTTCGCTGGCGCCGGGTTCCAAGGTCGTCACCGACTACTTCAAGGCCGCCGGGCTCGACACCTACCTCGACCAACTGGGGTTCGACCTGGTCGGCTATGGCTGCACCACCTGCATCGGCAACTCCGGCCCGCTGGATGAGGCGATCGAAAAGGCCATCGGCAGCGCCGACCTCACCGTAGCCTCGGTATTGTCGGGCAACCGCAACTTCGAAGGCCGCGTGCACCCGCTGGTGAAGACCAACTGGCTGGCCTCGCCGCCGCTGGTGGTAGCCTATGCCCTGGCCGGCACCGTGCGCCTGGACCTGACCAGCGACCCGCTGGGCATCGGCAAGGACGGCCAGCCGGTATACCTGCGCGACATCTGGCCCAGCCAACAGGAAATTGCCGCGGCCGTGGCCAAGGTCGATACGGCGATGTTCCACAAGGAATACGCCGAAGTGTTCGCCGGTGATGCGCAGTGGCAGGCAATCGAAGTGCCCCAGGCGGCCACCTATGTGTGGCAGGCCGATTCCACCTATATCCAGCACCCGCCGTTCTTCGACGGCATCGGCGGGCCACCGCCGCAGGTCACGGACATCCGCAACGCACGAATACTGGCGCTGCTGGGCGACTCGGTGACCACCGACCACATTTCCCCGGCCGGCAACATCAAGGCCGACAGCCCGGCCGGGCGCTACCTGCGGGAACAGGGTGTGGAACCACGCGATTTCAACTCCTACGGCTCGCGGCGCGGCAACCATGAAGTGATGATGCGTGGCACCTTCGCCAACATCCGTATCCGCAACGAAATGCTGCCGGGCGAAGAAGGTGGCAACACCCTGCACGTGCCCAGTGGCGAGAAACTGTCGATCTACGATGCCGCCATGCGCTACCAGCAAGCAGGCACTGCGCTGGTAGTGATTGCCGGGCAGGAATACGGCACCGGTTCAAGTCGCGACTGGGCGGCCAAGGGCACCAACCTGCTGGGCGTCAAGGCGGTGCTGGCAGAAAGCTTCGAACGCATTCACCGTTCCAACCTGGTGGGCATGGGCGTGCTGCCGCTGCAGTTCAAGGCCGGGCACAACCGCAAGCAACTGGGGCTGACCGGCAAGGAACAGATCGATGTCCTGGGCCTGACCGGTGCAGAGCTCCACCCAGGCATGAGCCTGCCCCTGCGCATTACCCGCGAGGATGGGCAGCAGGAGCAGATCGAGGTGCTGTGCCGGATCGATACCCTGAACGAGGTGGAGTACTTCAAGGCAGGGGGAATATTGCATTTTGTGTTGCGTCAGTTGATCGCCAGCTGAACCGGGTATGCTTGGGCCGCTCCGACAGGCGACGGGTAGCGGCCCGTTTTTCCATTGACCCGAGAAGGACCACCCGTGCCTCGCCTCCACCTGATCGCGCTTCTGTTTCTGGCCCTCGGTTACACCCTGGCCTTGAGCCTTGGCAACCTTGACATCGCCACCCTGCCCAGCTTCCTCGCCCTGCTTGCCAGCGCCCTGCTTGCTCGTTGCCCGCAGCGCTGGCTACAAACCCTGGGCCATACGGTGTTCATCCTGCTGGCGATCGCCCTGGCACTGCACTGGCTGCCCGGTTTCAACGCAGCCAAGGTCATCGACCGCGCCACCTTCAGCCCCGGCGCCCAGCCCTTCACGATGTACCTGAACCTGGACAAACCGCTGATCGGCGCCTGGCTGCTGCTGGCCTGCCCTTGGCTGATGTTGTGGCGCAGCCAGGGCCTGCCGGCCAGTCTGCTGTACGCCCTGCCCCTGACCTTGCTCGCCTGCCTGGGGGGCGCCTGGTCCCTGGGCATGATCGCATGGGCGCCGAAATGGCCCGAACAGGCCTGGCTGTGGCTGCTGAACAACCTGTTGTTGGTCAGCCTCACCGAAGAGCTGCTGTTTCGCGGTTATCTGCAAGGCAGCCTGCAGCGCCTGCTGCGCCATCAGGGGCTGGCGTTGTTCGCCGCTGCCATGCTGTTCGGCCTGGCCCACCTCGGGGCTGGCTGGCAGTGGGTATACCTGGCCACCCTCGCTGGCGTGGGCTACGGCCTGGCGTACCGCTGGGGCGGCGTGGTGGCTGCCGTGCTCTGCCATTTCGGCCTGAACCTGGTGCATTTCTCGCTGTTCAGCTACCCGATGCTGGCTCTTGGCTAGCTATTCGGTCATCATCTGACTTCTACGTCATTAATCCGCAGTAAAAACGTAATAATGACGCAAACAAGCTTGAACGTGCCCGGCGACTAACCCAGATTGCATAATGGCTAATTGCCATGGATCAAGCCTTGTAAATATTCACTCAATAAAACCAGGGCCTTGCCGATAGCTTTGGAAAGCCCTGCGGACTATCAACCCATGCGTAACAACCAGCCGATTACCCAGAGAGAAAGGACTTTCCCTGCCCAGCAGCGGTTGATCTCCACCACCAATGCCAAAGGGGTGATCACTTACTGCAACGATGCTTTCATCGAGATCAGTGGTTTCACCCGCGAAGAACTGACCGGTGCGCCGCATAATCTGGTGCGCCACCCGGACGTGCCGCCAGCCGTGTTCGCGCACATGTGGCAAACCCTCAAGCAGGGCCAGCCGTGGATGGGTATCGTCAAGAACCGTTGCAAGTCCGGCGACCATTACTGGGTCAACGCCTACGTCACGCCGATCTTCGACAATAACCAGGTGGTTGGCTTCGAATCGGTGCGGGTCAAACCCACTGCCGAACAGATTCGTCGCGCCGAGACGCTCTACCAGCGCATCAACCAGGGCAAGCCGCCCGTACCACGCCGCGACAAGTGGCTACCGGTGCTGCAGGACTGGCTGCCGTTCATCCTCATCAGCCAGGTGGGTTTCCTGATCGGCAACTGGCTCGGCCATTCCTGGGGCTTCGCCCTGGCCGCCGGGCTTTCCGTACCCCTGGGCCTGCTCGGCCTGGGCTGGCAGCAGCGCGGCCTCAAGCGCCTGCTGCGCCTGGCCGAGCAGACCACCTCCGACCCGCTGATCGCACAAATGTACACCGACAGCCGCGGGGTACAGGCACGCCTGGAAATGGCCATGCTGAGCCAGGATGCACGCATGAAAACCTGCCTGACCCGCTTGCAGGACAGTGCCGAACACCTCAGCGAACAGGCGCGCCAGTCCGACACCCTGGCGCACAAGAGCTCATCGGGGCTGGAACGCCAGCGCGTGGAGACCGAGCAAGTTGCCGCCGCAGTCAACCAGATGGCCGCCACCACTCAGGAAGTGGCCAACCACGTGCAGCGCACCGCCGATGCCACCCAGGAAGCCAACCGCCTGACCAGCCAGGGCCGGCAGATCGCCGGGGAAACCCGCGAAGCCATCGAGCGCCTGTCGGCTGCGGTCGGCGAAACTGGCCAGACGGTCACCCAACTGGCCAAGGACAGTGACGAAATTGGCGGCGTGGTCGATGTGATCAAGGGCATCGCCGATCAGACCAACCTGCTGGCATTGAACGCAGCCATCGAAGCGGCGCGTGCAGGTGAAATGGGCCGTGGCTTTGCCGTGGTGGCCGACGAAGTGCGCCAGCTGGCACAGCGCACCGCCGAGTCCACCGGGCAGATTCACGGGCTTATCGCCAAGCTGCAACAGACTGCCAGCAATGCCGTACTGACCATGGAAACCGGCCACCGCCAGGCGCAGGAAGGCGTCGACCGCGTGATGCAGGCCGACGAGGCACTGGTCGGGATCAGCGAAGCGGTGGCCAATATCACCGACATGGCGACCCAGATCGCCGCCGCGACTGAAGAGCAGACGGCGGTAGCCGACGAAATCAGCCGCAACATCAGCACCATTGCCGAGCTTGCCGACCAGACTGCCGAACAGGCTCAGCATTCGGCGCTACTCAGCGAAGAGCTGACCAGCACAGCGGGTACCCAGTACTCACTGGTGGAGCGTTTCAACCGCTAAGGCGGTTTCCACGGGTACTGCGTCGGCTTGTAGGACGGCTTCAGCCGCGATCACCGTTCCTACAAGCCGGCGTAGTCACCCGATTACCAATCCAGGCGCAAGCGGCTCTCGAAATAGCGCGCTTCGCCACTCAGTGGGTCCTCGAAACGCAAGCTTTGCGCCAGCAGTTTCAACGGACGCTGGTAGTCATCCTCTTCCTTGAGCAACTGCGGATAGAACGGATCATTGCTGATCCCCGCACCCAATGCCGCCATGTGCACACGCAACTGGTGGGTCTTGCCGGTGACCGGTGACAACCCATAGCGCCACAGGTCGCCATGCTTCTCCAGCACTTCGGCCCAGGTTTCACTGTTGGCCTCCCCTTCCACTTCGTGCATGCGGAAAAACGGCTCGCCATGCACCAGGCGGCTTTTATGCACCAGCGGAAAATCGTGTTGCGGCATGGCTGCGGCAATCGCCTGGTAGCGCTTTTCGATGCGCCGCTCGGGGAATAGCCGCTGATAGGCACTGCGACTCTGCGGATTGGCAGAAAACAGCACCAGCCCGGCCGTATGCCGGTCGATACGGTGCAACGGCACCAGGTGCGGGTTGCCGAGGCGGTGGATCAGGCGGCGCAGCAAGGTCTGCTCGACGTATTCTCCGGTCGGCGTTACCGGCAGGAAATGCGGCTTGTCCGCCACCACCAGGTGTTCATCCACGTGCAACACCGCCTCCTGCACCGGAATCGGCCGCTCGTTCGGCACTTCTCGAAAGTAGTGCAAACGCATGCCCCGTTTGTACGGCAGCTCGGCCGCAACAACTCGCCCCTCGGCATCCAGCACCCGCCCGCGGGCAAAGCGATCGAGCCATTGAGCCCGGTCGATGGCCTTGAAATGGTCACACAGGCAGTCGAGTACCGTCGCCCAGTTTCCGGGTGGCAGGCACACCGTGCTGGCTTGCTGGCGGGCGGGGTCGAAAGGCGTGGTCATGGCGGAGCTCGGAACATTCACGGTCGCGCATTATCGCCCAAGCCCGCGCCCTCAACCAGCCTTGGCCATCGCCTCGCTACGGTCCTTCAGCCAACGCAGTACCTGCACCGGCTCCCAGCGGCCGGGATCGTACAGGGCATACAGCAACCCCTGGTAACCCACCACATCCAGCCCGCGGTGGTAACCGGCACGCTGAAACAAGGCTTCAATTTCTGCAAAGCAGGTATTGAAGTGTACCTTGCCAAAGGGTGTACGGTCGTCGGTGACCAGGCCTTCGAGGCGCAGTTCCAGAACAGCGTCCGCCACCCGTTCGACGGGCATGCGGTTGACGCTGTACTTGAGTTGCTCGACATTGAGCATGGCTTCACCTCGATACTGTATTTATATACAGCATACGAACATCCCCTTGCCTTCGTCAATGTGCTTCATTGCAGCCCCTCCTCGTAGCCGCTACCTCTGCGAATCGTCAGCACCTGTCGTCTTGGCGTGCCCGGCGTCACCGACAGATGTACCCATTGGTCGAACTCGAGGATCAGTTGGTCGAAGGAAATGGCGCTTTCGCTGATGCGGCGCGCGACTTCGCGCGGGCTTACTTCGACCACCGTAAAGTCGGCGGCCAGCCCTTGCAGATGCTGGCTTGACGGCGCCCCGCCAATGCGCCTGTTGACTGCCGGGCTGCGATAGCCACTGCTGACGATGATCGGTGCGCCGAACAGCGCGCGAACCTGCTCCAGAACATTGCACAACAGTTGCAGGTTGGCACGCGCCTCAGCTGGCGGGTCGTTATCGAGCCCTTCCCTGGCGGCGAGCTGCGAAACGGTCATTTCAGCGAGGGTGAAATGGGGGGAAATGTGCATCGTTGGAGTCCTGATGATCGGTGGAAAAGGCCGGCCTCAGCGTGCCGGCAGGAGATCATCACGACGCAGCGCGCCACATGGAGCAGGGAGGCGCCTCCCCTGGTGCCGTCATTGCGCGAGAAACGCCACGACCTGCTCCGCATCGAACGGCCAATGCAGCTCGGCGCCGTTGTCGCAGCGTCGCAGCACTGGAATGATCAGGCCGTAACGCTCGAACATGGCCTCGCTTTCGGCAATGTCGACCAGTTCCACCAGCAGGCCGTGATCGACAAAGGGCATCAGCACGGCCTCGGCCACTTCGCACAGGTGGCAGCCGAGGGTGCCGAACAGTTGGCATTCAGGCAGCATGGGGCAGGTTCCGGTTTTGGCATGGAGGGAAGCCTATTCTAGGCCGCTCCTGCCCCATGCGCACCTGACCAGGTTCAATCCTGACTGGTCGCGCCGATACGATGCAACGACAGATCGGCCCCCTGGAACTCCTGCTCATGGCTCAAGCGCAGGCCATGCAGCGCGCGGATCGCACCGTACACGGCAAAGCCACCGGCCAGCGCCACCAGCACGCCCAGCAGGCTGCCCAGCAACTGGCTGACCAGGCTGACACCGCCCATGCCGCCCAGGGCCGCCTGGCCGAACACACCACAGGCAATGCCGCCCCACACACCACACAGGCCATGCAACGGCCACACGCCCAGGACATCGTCGATCTTCCAACGGTTCTGTGCCGCGGTGAAGGTCCAGACGAACAGCCCGCCAGCGACCAGCCCGGTGACCAGCGCGCCGATCGGGTGCATCAGGTCGGAACCTGCACACACCGCCACCAGCCCGGCCAGCGGCCCGTTATGCAGGAAGCCCGGGTCGTTACGCCCGGCCAGCAAGGCGGACAGGGTGCCACCGACCATGGCCATCAGCGAGTTGATCGCCACCAGGCCACTGATTCCTTGCAGGGTCTGCGCACTCATGACGTTGAAACCGAACCAGCCAATGATCAGGATCCACGACCCCAGCGCCAGGAAGGGAATGCTCGACGGCGCAAACGCCACCAACCGGCCATCGCGATAGCGTCCGCGTCGCGCGCCCAGCAGCAGCACCGCCGCCAAGGCCAGCCAGCCGCCCATGGCGTGCACCACCACCGAGCCGGCAAAATCATGGAACGGCGCGCCAAAGCGGGCCTGCAACCAGGCCTGCAGGCCCAGGTTGCCGTTCCACACCAGCCCTTCGAAGAACGGGTAGACAAACGCCACGATCAGCGCCGTGGCACACAACTGCGGCACGAAGCGCGCCCGCTCGGCAATGCCCCCGGAGATGATCGCCGGGATCGCTGCGGCAAAGGTCAGCAGAAAGAAGCACTTGACCAGCGTATACCCCTGGTCGGCCGCCAGCGCGGCGGCCGGCTGCAGGAAACTGACCCCATAGGCGATCCAGTAGCCGACGAAGAAGTAGACCAGCGCCGAGATGGCAAAATCGCTGAGAATCTTCGACAAGGCATTGACCTGGTTCTTGTGGCGCACCGTGCCCACTTCGAGAAACGCGAAGCCGGCATGCATGGCCAGCACCAGAATGGCGCCCATGAGAATGAACAGGGTGTTGGAACCGTGGACCAGAGTGTCCATCGCGCTGTGCGTGTTTTCCATGAAGTAGGCAGACCTGTTGAAAAAGCACCAGAACAGTTCAAGAACCTGCATCCCTGCACCTGATCGGTGCCAACCCCTTGCCCTGTTTCGGTGAGCCTGGCGGAGCCTGCGCGGTTTTTTCTTGGGATTGTCGTGGATTGGGTTAAGGTTTATCGGTAGCCGCTGCGCTGACGCCCTGAATCGGCGCAATACCTGCCTGGAGCGCCCCGCAACGTGGCAAAGCCTTAGCAAGGCCCATACCAGCAGCGGCACTTGAACCTTCGGCGTGTGCTATCACTCGAACTACCAACATTCATCGACAGGGAGACACCCATGGCCAGCAAATCGGCAAAGACTGCACAAGAGATATTGATGGCTGACTTCCAGGCACTGGTGCGCGACACCGAGAAGCTGCTGGCTGACACCGCCAACCTGGCCGGCGACCAGGCGGACGAATTGCGCGGGCAGATTCACGAGCGCCTGGCCCAGGCCCGCGAAACCTTGCAGCTGACCCAGGACTCGGTGCGCGAACGCGGCCAGGCAGCGTTGGGCAGCGCCGAGCAGTACGTGCAGGAAAACCCGTGGCAGGCGATCGGCATCGCAGCGGGCGTCGGGCTGTTGATCGGCCTGCTGGCCAACCGCCACTGAGGAGATACCATGGATAACGACGCCAACGGCGCCAGCGCTGCAGGCAAGCGCCTGGGTGCAGCTGCGCTGGGGCTGCTGCACAGCCATATCGAATTGTTCGGTATCGAACTGCAAGAGCAGAAGGGTCGCACCTTGAGCCTGCTGTTGTTCGCCGGCCTGGCCCTGGTGTTCGCCTTGCTGCTGCTGACGGCCCTGTCCGGGCTGCTGCTGGTGCTGCTGTGGGACAGCTATCGCCTGGCTGGCATCATCGGCCTGTGCGTGTTCTACGGGATTGCCGCGCTGTACTGTGGATTGCGCCTGAAAGCTGCGGTGTTCGATGAGTCGTCACCCTTCGGTGCCACCCTCGAGGAACTCGCCAAGGACCGGGAGCGCCTGTTGCCATGAGCCTGCCAGAACTGCCAAACACGCGTAACCCGCGTGAATTGCGCAAGGCACTGTTGCGCCTGCGCATGGAAATGCACCGCCAGGAAATCCGCCATGAGTCCGGGCAGTTGCTCGAGCCACTGCGCCGCGTGCGCGGCATGGGCAACTCGCTGCAGGATGGGCTGGGCATCAAGCATGCACCGCTGTGGGGAATTGGCGCTGTGGTAGCGCTGGGTTTCCTCACCGGCAAGGGCGTGCGCAGCGGTAACCTCGCGCGGCTGTTGCGCCTGGGCAGCACCTTGCTACCGTTGGTGCGCCTGTACCTGCAAGGCAGCCGCCGCCCCTGACGGGGTTGAATCCATCCTGTGGCCTCAGCCCCTGCGGGAGCGGGTTGATTCGCGAATGCGCAGTTCGACCATCGGCGCATTCGCGGATCAGGCCACTACCTCAGCCCAGGTATGCAACTGCCCCTTGCGCAAGGACGCACGACACAGGAAGCTATCGCCTTCGATGCACAGGAGACCGCGCCTTGGACTGGCACACCCTGCTCACCCGCGAACGCCTGGGCAAAGCGCTGTACAGCGCCGATGAGCTCGGGCGCAGCCCCTTTCACAAAGACCACGACCGCATCATCTTCTCCGGCGCTTTCCGCCGCCTCGGGCGCAAGACCCAGGTGCACCCGGTTTCCAGTAATGACCATATCCACACACGCCTGACCCACTCGCTGGAGGTCAGCTGCGTGGGACGCTCGCTGGGCATGCGCGTCGGCGAAACCCTGCGTGACAACCTTCCGGACTGGTGCGCCCCGAGCGACCTGGGGATGATCGTGCAATCGGCCTGCCTGGCTCATGACATTGGCAACCCTCCCTTTGGCCACTCTGGCGAAGACGCCATCCGCCACTGGTTCCAGCAGGCCGCCGGACGTGGCTGGCTGGATGACATGAGCGACGACGAGCGCGCCGACTTCCTCAACTTCGAAGGCAATGCCCAAGGTTTTCGCGTACTCACCCAGCTGGAGTATCACCAGTTCGACGGCGGTACCCGGCTGACCTATGCCACGCTCGGCACCTACCTGAAATACCCGTGGAGCGCACGCCACGCCGACGCCCTGGGCTACAAGAAACACAAGTTCGGCAGTTACCAGAGCGAGCTGCCGCTGCTCGAGCAGATCGCCCGCAAGCTTGGCCTGCCGCAACTGGAGCATCAGCGCTGGGCGCGCCACCCGCTGGTGTACCTGATGGAGGCCGCCGATGACATCTGCTATGCGCTGATCGACCTGGAAGACGGCCTGGAAATGGAGCTGCTGCAATACGCCGAAGTCGAAGCGCTGCTGCTCGACCTGGTCGGCGAGGACCTGCCGGAAACCTACCGCCAGCTCGGCCCCGGCGATTCCCGCCGGCGCAAGTTGGCCATCCTGCGCGGCAAGGCCATCGAACATCTGACCAACGCCGCCGCGCATGCCTTCGTCGAGCAACAGCAGGCCTTGCTGGGCGGCCAGCTGATGGGCGACCTGGTCGAACACATGCATGGCCCGGCCAAACGCTGCGTGCTTCAGGCCAAGGCCATGGCACGCAACAAAATCTTCCAGGACAAACGCAAGACCTTGCACGAGATCGGCGCCTACACCACCCTGGAAATTCTGCTGAACACCTTCTGTGGCGCTGCCCTCGAGCAACACGGGGGGCGCGCGCCCTCGTTCAAGAGCCGCCGGGTGCTGGACCTGATCGGCAACAACGCCCCTGACCCGCACGGTTCTCTGTACAGTGCCTTCCTGCGCATGATCGACTTCATCGCCGGGATGACCGACAGCTATGCCAGCGAAATGGCGCGCGAGATGACCGGGCGTTCAAGCCCGGCCTGAACCGCGCCACTGCAGCCCGGGCCCTGCCCGGCGCTGCAGCGCTGACCGAAGGAAACTTCCTACATATACAATCGGCAATATAAACAATGCGATTAAACATTAAAAATCGGTTACCAAACTTGCTTTGACATTCAGCAGAACATCCATATTTCGTAGCCAGACTTGCATAATCGTGTAAGCCATTTCCCATATAGGGCTAATAGCCCTTCCTCGCGTCCCCGATGACTTCCAACTGCGATAAGGTGCCGCCTGTCACCTCAATAGCCCGCAGGGAAGTTGAACATGCAATCCATATTTATTGTCGACGACCATCCTGTCATCCGCCTGGCCGTGCGTATGTTGCTGGAAAACCAGAACTACAAGATTGTCGGCGAGTCGGACAACGGCGTGGACGCCATGCAGATGATTCGCGAAACCAACCCCGACCTGGTCATTCTCGACATCAGCATCCCCAAGCTGGACGGGCTGGAGGTGCTTTCCCGCTTTCAGGCCATGGCGTTGCCCCTGAAGGTTCTGGTGTTGACTGCGCAATCACCGGCATTGTTTGCCGTGCGCTGCATGCACTCCGGTGCCGCAGGCTATGTATGCAAGCAGGAGGACCTGAGCGAACTGCTGAGTGCAATCAAGGCCGTGCTGGCCGGTTACAATTATTTCCCCAGCCAGGCTATGAAGCACAACCAGGCGGTGGATGCCGACCTGAAACTTTTCCGACAGGTGAACGACCGTGAACTGATGGTGTTGCAGCTGTTCGCCCAGGGGCGCAGCAACAAGGAAATAGCCAAGGGCATGTTTCTCAGCAGCAAGACGGTCAGCACCTACAAGAAGCGCCTCATGCACAAACTTCAGGCCGACACGCTGGTCGACCTGATCGAAATGGCCAAGCGCAACGCTTTGGTCTGAGGCTGTCATGGCGTGTCACATCGCTCGCCTGCTGCTCGCCCTGCTCCTGTTCAGCAGCGTGGCACAGGCTACCCCTCCAGGAGCCTCGTCCTACACGTTGCTGGCCCGGTCAACCGCCCGGCCCGCCCAGCCAGCGCTCACCGCCGAACAACGGCAGTGGCTGGAAACCCGTCAGGAACTGGTGCTGGGCACCTCGGCACCGGACTACCCGCCATTCGACATCACCAGCGGCGGCCGTGAATACCAGGGCCTGACAGCCGAATACGCCAGCCTGATCGGCAAGGCTCTGGGCTTGCCGGTCAAGGTGCTGCGCTTTTCCAATCGGCAGGCGGCGGTGAAAGCGTTGCGGCGTGGCGACATCGACCTGCTTGGCAGTGCCAATGGCTACGAGGCAGCTGCCGACGGCCTGGCGCTTTCGCAGCCGTATGCCATCGACCAACCGGTGCTGGTAACACGGGAAAATGAAAACCGCGCACTCGACAGGGGGCTGCCCGGCATGCGCCTTGGCATGCTCTACCATTACCTGCCCAGGCGGGAGGTGCTCAGTGCCTATCCCCAGGCCGAGTTGCTGGCCTTCGGCTCGTCCAGCGATGCCTTGAACGCGGTTGCGTTCGGCCAGGCCGACGTGTTCATCGGCGATACCATTTCCACCCACTACCAACTGAACCGCGGCCACTTGCCGCGCCTGCGCATGGCCAGTTTCGGCAAGCACGAGGCCATCGGCTTCGGCTTTGCCCTGCGCCAGCAGGACAAGCTGCTGATGGAGCTGGTGAATGCCGTGCTGGATAGCCAGCCCTCGGCCATACGCGCCAGCATTTTCAAGCGCTGGAGCGCCGGTGGTGATCTGCTGCTGAGCGAGCGCAAGCTGCAACTGACCGAGGCCGAGGAGCAGTGGTTGCGGGACCACCCGGTGATGCGCGTGGTGATCGATGACACTGCCGCGCCGTTGTCCTATTTCGATGCTGCGGGCTATTTCCGTGGCATTACCGCCGACCTGCTGGAACTCATTCGCCTGCGTACCGGCCTGCGCTTCGAGGTGCAGCGCGCCAGTGGCATCGCCGACATGATTGCCCGCCTGAAGGATGGCCGCGCCGACGTCATCGCCGCACTGACCACTGGCGGCCAGGCCGAGGGCAACCTGCAAATCAGTCGCCCCTACCTGGAAAGCGCCTACGTGCTGGTCAGCCGCAAGGACAACGAAGCGCTGACCTCGCTGGACCAGATGCAAGGGCGCCGCATTGCCATCAACCGCTACAGCGCGATGGACGCCATGCTGTCGCGCAATTACCCGCAGGTTGGCTGGGTAGAGACGGAAAGCACGTTCTATTCCGTGGCGTTGCTCAACAGTGGCGCGGTCGACGCGCTGATCACCCCCCTGGTCGACGCCAACCACGCCCTGGCCAGCAACCCCGAGCTGGTCATCCGCACCACCGTTGGCAGCGAACCCGCCAATTTCGCCATGGCCTCCGCCCCCTCCTCCGCAGTGCTGGTATCGATCCTCGACAAGGCACTGATGAGCATCTCGCCAGAAGAGCTGGGGGTGATCAACAACCGCTGGCGCGGCTTCGGCCTGCACGATGACGGCAACGGCCAGGACTACCGTCGGCTCGCGGTACAACTGGTGCTGGGCGCTGCCGTGCTCTTGCTGCTGGCCTTGCTGTGGAATGCCCGCCTGCGCCTGCAGATCAGTCAACGTCAACGCGCAGAACGTGCGCTCAACGACCAGCTGGCGTTCATGCGCGCCCTGCTCAATGGTACGCCCCATCCCATGTACGTGCGTGACCGCGACGGCTGCCTGCAAAGTTGCAACTCCAGTTACCTGGAAGCTGTGCAGGCCTGCTCCGATGAGGTCATAGGCAAACGTCTGAACGACAGCCTGTTCGCAGAGTACGAGGACATCCGCCAGATCGAAGCGGATTACCAGAGGGTGATGGCAGCCGGCACCCCGCTGATCATGGACCGCCCGCTACGGATCAAGGGCCGCGAGATGACCATCTATCACTGGATACTTCCGTATCGCGACTCGCTGGGCGAGGTGCAGGGCATCATTGGCGGCTGGATCGACATCAGTGATCGCCGCCAGCTGGTGATGGAGTTGCGCCAGGCCAAGCAGCAGGCCGACGATGCCAACCGCGCCAAAAGTACTTTCCTGGCGACCATCAGCCACGAGATCCGGACCCCGATGAACGCGGTCATCGGCATGCTGGAACTGGCCGTCAAGCGTGCCGACCAGGGCCGGGTGGACCGCAGCGCACTGGAGCTGGCCCACCATTCAGCCAAGGACCTGCTGGGCTTGATCGGCGACATCCTCGATATCGTGCGCATCGAGTCCGGGCACTTGATCCTTGCACCCGAGGTGGTCGACCTGGCGGGCCTGGTCGAATCGGTGGGGCGCATCTTCGAGGGTCAGGCACGCGAGAAAGGCCTGGCCCTGGAAGTACTCATCGACCCCGCCGCACGCTGCCATGCACAGCTCGACCCGCTGCGTTTCAAGCAGGTGCTGTCCAACCTGGTGAGCAACGCCATCAAGTTCACCGAACACGGCCAGGTACGCATCAACGTCAGCCTGGATGAGGCCAGCAGCCCCCCTGTGCTGGAGCTGGAAGTGCGCGACAGTGGCATCGGCATACCGGCTGACGACCTGCAACGCCTGTTCAACCCGTTCATCCAGGCCAACCCCCACAGCCAGGGTGCCCGCGCCGGCACCGGCCTCGGCCTGGCCATCTGCCGCAACCTGTGCGAAATGATGGGCGGCACCCTGAGTATCAGAAGCCTGGAAGATGTCGGCACCCAGGTACGCCTGAAGATGCCGCTGCAGCGGGTCGACGGTGCAGCGCTGGCGGCTCCGCTGCCCGAGGAGCTCGAGGTGCCTGATCCACGGCTGAGCGTGCTGGTGATCGACGACCATCCGGCCAACCTGCAACTGATGGCACAGCAGCTTGGTTACCTGGGCCTGGAACATGCCAGCGCATCCGACGGTCACGAAGGCCTGGCCACCTGGCGGACGGGCGACTTCGATGTACTGGTGCTCGACTGCAACATGCCGCACATGAACGGCTATCAACTGGCGTCTGCGGTACGGGCCGAGGAAAGCCAAGGCAAACGCCCGCGCTGCACCATTCTTGGCTACACCGCCAACGCGCAGCCCGAGGTACGGCGCAAATGCCTCAACGCCGGCATGGATGACTGCCTGCTCAAGCCCATCAGCCTGAGCACCCTCAGCCAGCGCCTGGCCGGCATTCGCCCGCGCCGCACGCAGCCACGCCGGCGCAAGCTGTATTACCTGGATGGCCTGGCCGCGGTGGTCGGGCACGACCCCAACGACCGCCAGCGCTTCCTCGAGACCTTGCGGCAAAGCCTGCAGGCCGACCTGGCCACGTTGATGGCGCTGGATCCGCAGCACGACAGCAGCGCCATCGCCGAACAGGCCCACAAGGTACTCAGCGCCGCACGCATGCTGGAAGCGCCCGAGTTGATGGCAGCCTGCGAAGCCCTGGAGGCCAGCGGCCTGTCCACCGCCCAACTGCGCCTGCGACGCCAGGCACTGGCGCGGCACATGGGCCGGGTGGAACGAGCCCTGGCCAGGGAACTGGCCGCAGATACCTGTACACAGGCAGGCAGCCAGGCGTGTTAACTGGTAGACTGCGCGGCGTTATTACCTAAGAGGATTGTTTCATGGCCACAAACCGCTCCCGTCGTCTGCGCAAGAAGCTGTGTGTCGACGAGTTTCAGGAATTGGGCTTCGAGCTGAACCTGGAATTCAAGGAAGATCTGGATGACCAGGCAATCGATGCTTTCCTCGACGCGTTCCTGGCAGAAGCCATGGACGCCAACGGCCTGGACTATGTAGGCGGTGACGATTTCGGTCTGGTGTGCTCGGTCAAACGCGGCTCGGTCAGCGAAGAACAGCGTGCAGCCGTTGAAGCCTGGCTCAAGGGCCGCAGCGAACTGACCAAGATCGAAGTCAGCCCGCTGCTGGACGCCTGGTACCCGGAAAAGCCGATCAACAAGGCCGAGTAATACCGGCCCGATCGCTGAAAAGGCCACCTTC
>Ga0268257_1000417_pt1 | contig 52569 bp, 49 predicted proteins | sample AgamicAtPrz_FD_200249 | JGI IMG/M metagenome (GOLD analysis project Ga0268257, IMG submission 200249) | Agave microbial communities from Guanajuato, Mexico - At.P.rz (v2) (version 3) | ecosystem: Host-associated > Plants > Phyllosphere > Phylloplane/Leaf | place: Guanajuato, Mexico | collected... | reverse complement strand
TGACCGGCGGGGTCGTATCCTCTCTGGGTAAAGGCATTGCCGCAGCCTCCCTCGCAGCCATTCTTGAAGCCCGTGGCCTCAATGTGACCATGATGAAACTGGATCCGTATATCAACGTCGATCCGGGTACCATGAGTCCAATCCAACACGGGGAAGTGTTCGTTACTGAAGACGGCGCTGAAACCGACCTGGATCTTGGCCACTACGAGCGTTTCATTCGCACCAAAATGACGCGCCGCAACAACTTCACCACTGGCCGCATCTACTCTGACGTTCTGCGTAAAGAGCGCCGCGGCGACTATCTGGGCGCTACCGTTCAGGTTATTCCGCACATCACCAACGCGATTAAAGAGCGCATCATTGCCGGTGGCGAAGGCCACGACGTCGTGCTGGTTGAAATCGGCGGTACCGTAGGTGATATCGAATCCCTGCCGTTCCTCGAAGCCATTCGCCAGCTGGCGGTGGATATCGGTCGTGAGCACGCGCTGTTTATGCACCTGACCCTGGTGCCGTACATGGCCGCCGCCGGTGAAGTGAAAACCAAGCCGACCCAGCACTCCGTAAAAGAGCTGCTCTCTATCGGTATTCAGCCTGATATCCTGGTTTGCCGCTCCGATCGCGCCGTTCCGGCCAACGAACGTGCGAAAATTGCATTGTTCTGTAACGTGCCGGAAAAAGCCGTTATTTCAATGAAAGACGTCGATTCCATTTATAAAATTCCGGGCCTGTTGAAATCACAGGGGCTGGACGATTATATTTGTAAACGATTCAGCCTGAACTGTCCGGAAGCTAACCTGTCTGAATGGGAACAGGTTATCTATGAAGAAGCGAATCCGGCAGGTGAAGTGACTATCGGTATGGTTGGCAAGTACATTGAACTGCCGGATGCCTATAAGTCAGTTATCGAAGCGCTGAAACACGGTGGCCTGAAGAACCGCGTCTCTGTAAACATCAAGCTGATCGATTCGCAGGATGTTGAAACGCGCGGTGTCGAAATTCTGAAAGATCTGGATGCTATTTTGATCCCTGGCGGCTTCGGCTACCGTGGCGTAGAAGGCAAGATCGCTACCGCACGCTATGCGCGTGAAAACAATATTCCTTACCTCGGCATTTGCCTGGGTATGCAGGTTGCGCTGATCGAGTTTGCGCGCAACGTAGCGGGGATGGAAAACGCGAACTCTACGGAATTTGTGCCAGACTGTAAGTACCCTGTAGTGGCGCTTATCACTGAATGGCGCGACGAAGAAGGTAACGTCGAAGTCCGTACCGAGAAGAGCGATCTGGGTGGCACCATGCGTCTTGGCGCACAGGCCTGCCAGCTGTCCGACGATAGCGTGGTTCGCAAGCTGTATGGCGCGCCGACCATTACCGAGCGCCATCGTCACCGCTATGAAGTCAACAATATGTTGTTGAAACAGATTGAAGCAGCGGGTCTGCGTGTTGCAGGCCGCTCCGGGGATGATCAGTTAGTCGAGATCATCGAGGTGCCGAACCATCCGTGGTTTGTAGCCTGTCAGTTCCACCCGGAATTTACTTCTACGCCGCGTGATGGACATCCGTTGTTTGCGGGCTTTGTGAAAGCCGCCAACGAGTACCAGAAGCGTCAGGTGAAGTAAAAAAGTTAGAACGGCAACGCGTACCATGGGTACGCGTTGTTTGTCTGGAGTTTTAGTTTAACTTGTACTGAGGAAAATCTAATGTCCAAAATCGTTAAAGTCATCGGTCGTGAAATCATCGACTCCCGTGGTAACCCGACTGTTGAAGCCGAAGTACACCTGGAAGGTGGTTTCGTAGGCATGGCAGCTGCTCCGTCAGGTGCTTCTACTGGTTCCCGCGAAGCGCTGGAACTGCGCGATGGCGACAAATCCCGTTTCCTGGGCAAAGGCGTAACCAAAGCTGTTGGCGCGGTTAACGGCCCGATTGCACAGGCAATCCTTGGCAAAGATGCCAAAGATCAGGCCGGCATCGATAAAATCATGATCGATCTGGACGGTACTGAAAACAAATCTAACTTCGGTGCGAACGCAATCCTGGCAGTTTCTCTGGCAAACGCCAAAGCCGCTGCTGCGTCTAAAGGTCAGCCGCTGTTCGAACACATCGCTGAACTGAACGGTACTCCGGGCAAATACTCTATGCCGGTTCCGATGATGAACATCATCAACGGCGGTGAGCACGCGGATAACAACGTTGATATCCAGGAATTTATGATTCAGCCGGTTGGCGCGAAAACTGTTAAAGAAGCCATCCGTATGGGTTCTGAAGTTTTCCATCACCTGGCAAAAGTACTGAAAGCCAAAGGCATGAACACTGCCGTTGGTGACGAAGGCGGCTACGCGCCGAACCTGGGCTCTAACGCCGAAGCGCTGGCTGTTATCGCTGAAGCCGTTAAAGCCGCTGGCTACGAGCTGGGCACCGACATCACCCTGGCGATGGACTGTGCTGCCTCTGAATTCTACAAAGACGGCAAATACGTTCTGGCCGGCGAAGGCAACAAAGCCTTCACTTCTGAAGAGTTCACCCACTTCCTGGAAGATCTGACCAAACAGTACCCGATCGTCTCCATCGAAGATGGCCTGGACGAGTCTGACTGGGACGGTTTCGCATACCAGACCAAAGTACTGGGCGACAAAATCCAGCTGGTTGGTGACGACCTGTTCGTAACCAACACCAAGATCCTGAAAGAAGGCATCGAGAAAGGCATCGCTAACTCCATCCTGATCAAATTCAACCAGATCGGTTCTCTGACCGAAACTCTGGCTGCGATCAAAATGGCGAAAGATGCTGGCTACACTGCCGTTATCTCTCACCGTTCTGGCGAAACTGAAGACGCGACCATCGCTGACCTGGCTGTTGGTACCGCTGCAGGCCAGATCAAAACTGGTTCTATGAGCCGTTCTGACCGCGTTGCTAAATACAACCAGCTGATTCGTATCGAAGAAGCGCTGGGTGAAAAAGCACCGTACAACGGTCGTAAAGAGATCAAAGGTCAGTAATTCACGCTGAACTTTCATCTTTAGAAAAACCCGCTTCGGCGGGTTTTTTTTTATCATTACCCCGCCGGTACGCTATGACGCGTGCATACCGCCTGTTCAATAATTGCGGCAGCCCGCGCTGCCCCGCCGGCGTTTATCAGCTGAGTCTGAAGGGCGGTGATGCGCTGCGTGTACTGCTTATTTTCCAGCAGATCGAGAAGATGCTGGCTGAGCGTGCGGCTCGGCGAAAAACGGCAGGTCTTAATGCCAATGCCGCTGAAGACCACCCGGGCGGCGACCCCTGGCTGATCGAACGCCAGGGGCACGGCGAGGATCGGCGTGGCGGTGGCGATGGCGTCCATAACCGTATTCAGCCCTGCGTGGGTAATAACGGCGCTGGCATCGCGCAGTACCGCCAGCTGATCGGTAAATCCTACGGTTTGCGCCCCCGCTTGCGCCAGCCGGGCGGTTTGACTTGCATTCAGTCCGTCACAGTGGGCAATAAGCACCGGCACACCAGCCTGTCGGCAGGCGTGGGCGATCGTGCGAAACAGCCTGTAGCGGTGGCCCTGGAGCGTGCCTAAGGACGCAAAAACAAACGGCTTCTTATTGCCGGAAGAAAGCCTTGGCGGATCGTAGCGCAGCGGGCCTACCGCATGAAAGCAGGGGGGTAAGGTGCGTGGAAAATCAAAGCCTGGGATGGTCTGGCTGATTTGCGCCAACGGCGACAGGCATTGATCCAGCCTGGTGCGCGAGGGCAGACCAAACGCCCGGGCATGACGGGCAATGACCCGCCCCTGTCTCGACATCAGCCAGTCGTATACATCCGCGCTGGAGGCGTATAATTTCCGGCTGCGATCGCTGGTGCCATAGCGAAAAGGCATCACCGGCAGGGGGATAGTATTATCCCGGTTTACCGGCAGGGCGCAGCAGATAGAGATAAAGGGCAGGTTAAGCGCTTGTGCCACCAGCCCGCCTGCCGGCTCCATCTGATCGACAATCACGGCGTCAACATTGTGCTGGCGGAAGGCGAGGGGCAGTTCACGGCACAGCATATCGGTAACGCTTGCCATCCCTGATAGCAGGCGAAAAAAACCTGGCTCGTGCATCGCAGAAAGCCTCGGCTGACCCACTGCGACGAAGTGCGCCTGCGGTTCCCTGAGCAGCGTGCGGGCTTCTTCCTGCTGAAAAAAAGTGACCCGATGGCCGCGCAGGATAAGGTGTTTTGCCAGTGCTTCCATAGCGTGCATATGGCTGTATAACGGTAGCGTAATGACCGCAAAATGACTCATTCTGCTTGTCCAGTATTCTGATGGCTACTCGGTCAAGGGGGTTAACGTCGACGCGAGCCGGGTGGGCGATGTCTTAAAAGCGTAGCGTAAGTTTTCATGTTTTTAACATTGCCTTCTGACAGCGGCTTTCCACCCTAAGTCCGTTAGCCTGGCTATCCTTAAACTGACAGGTATAAATCGTGGCCAGGGTTGTTTTGCCTGATTATGTGCGATCTGCAATAATGCCCCCCCGTAAAACTGACCAGAGATAACTATGCAGTACCCGATTAACGAGATGTTCCAGACCCTGCAAGGCGAGGGTTACTTTACCGGCGTGCCCGCTATCTTTATTCGTTTGCAGGGATGCCCGGTTGGCTGTGCCTGGTGTGACACCAAACATACCTGGGATAAGCTTGCGGATCGGGAAGTGTCGCTGTTTAGCATCCTGGCGAAAACCAAAGAGAGCGACAAATGGGGGGCGGCGAACGCGGAAGATCTGCTGGCCATTATTGGCCGCCAGGGCTGGACCGCGCGCCACGTGGTGATCACCGGCGGCGAACCCTGCATTCATGACCTGATGCCGCTCACCATGCTGCTTGAGAAAAACGGCTACAGCTGCCAGATCGAGACCAGCGGCACCCACGAAGTGCGCTGCTCGCACACCACCTGGGTGACGGTATCGCCGAAAGTGAACATGCGCGGCGGTTACGACGTGCTCTCCCAGGCGCTGGAGCGCGCCGACGAAATCAAACACCCGGTCGGACGCGTGCGCGATATCGAAGCGCTGGACGAGCTGCTGGCGACCCTGACGGATGAAAAGCAGCGCGTCATCGCCCTGCAGCCCATCAGCCAGAAAGAGGATGCCACCCGCCTGTGCATCGACACCTGCATTGCCCGCAACTGGCGGCTCTCCATGCAGACCCACAAGTATCTGAATATTGCCTGATGCTTACAAAGGCCCCGTTAAGGGGCCTTTGTTTTAGGCAACAGCGCCCAGGTTACTACCACGGAGCCGAGACAAATCGCACTGTTAAACAGCAGCGCATACTGCGCCGCGCTGGCCATCCCCAGCGGCAGCAGCAGGGCGTAAAGCGACGCCGTCACCGCAATCCCCATCGCCCCGCCCAGCGAACTGCCCATCTTATAAATGCCCGAGGCCACGCCCACCTTGCTCTGCGGCGCGTTCATCACCGCTGTGTCCGTGGACGGCGTGGCATAACAGCCCAGCCCGAGCCCAAACAGCATATTGCTCAGCAGGACGGTAACGATATAAACCTCTTTGCTCAAAAAGGTGCAGGAGATAAAGACAATCCCGGTGGCGGTCAGCAGCGGCCCGGTCAGCATCGGCAGGCGCGCACCGTAGCGCTGAAGCAACTTCTCTCCTACGCGGATCATCGCCAGCACCGTCACCAGATAGCCCAGCGTCATCATGCCGGTTTGCAGCGGCGTCAGCCGGTGGCCCTGCTGTAGCCAGATGCTGGCGATCATCATGGTGCCGATACAGCCGTTAAGCATGAAGTTGGAGAAGACTGCCGCGCTGTAGGCCCGGTTTTTAAACAGCGCCAGATCGATCAGCGCCGCATCCCCCTTGCGCAGCCCGATGCGGATAAAGCACAGCGCTGCCGCCGCGGCGCCGCCAAGCACCGTAAGGGATAACCCGCTGCCCCAGCCCCAGCTATGCCCTTTGCTGATGAACAGGTTCAGCAGCACCAGCATCAGCACAAAGCTCACCAGGCCGCTGATATCCAGCCTGTGCTGCGAGACGCTTTCGCTCCGGCTTTCGGGGGTATTGCGGATCAACAGCAGCGCGGCCACGGCCACCAGCATCGAAAAGACAAAGATCCAGCGCCATCCCAGGGTGGTGGCGATGGCCCCGCCGACAAAAGAGCTCAGCCCGCTGCCGCCCCAGGAGCCAATCACCCAGAAGCTGATGGCCCGCTGGCGCGCTTTGCCTTCGTACCAGGTTTTAATCAGGGCGAGGGTGGCGGGCATGATGCAGGCGGCCGAAAGCCCCTGGATCGCTCTGCCCGTCAGGAACAGCACCGGCTCCCGCGCCACAAATAACAGGCCGCTGCCGATGATGCTCAGCACCAGACCGATCAGCGTCAGGCGCACCCGGCCAAACTTATCGGCAAAGCCGCCGCTGGCGACCACAAAGCAGCCGCTGAACAGCGCGCTGAGGCTCACCGCCAGGGTGAGGGTCTCCAGCGAGATATCAAGACTGCTTTTCATCGCCGGCACCACGTTGATAACCGACTGGGCAAATAGCCAGAACGTCAGCACGCTCAGAACGATGCCGGCAAGCAGGCGGTCGTTGCCTGCGTAAGGCCGGGAGCCGGTCAGGGGAACGGTACTCATTGTGCAGCCCTCCTGGGGATACGGGGTTTAGCGCAGATAGTGCTCGGTAAGGGCGCTCCACAGGGCGGCACCGGTAATCAGGATCTTGTCGTTAAAGTCATATCCCGGATTGTGGACCATGCAGCGGTCGGCCTCGTCGCCGGCGCCGATGGTGAAGTAACAGCCGTCGGGATTTTTCTCGAGCATAAAGGCAAAATCCTCGCTGCCCATAAAGGGAGGAGCGGCGGTAACGGTCTGCTGGCCAAACAGGTCCGCCGCCACGTTGCGCACCATCTCATTGGCCGCCGGATTATTGATTAATACCGGACTGCCGTTGATATGGCTGATGGTTGCGGTGGCGTTAAAGCTCTCGGCCTGGGCAACGGCGATGTCGTGGATCCGCTGTAAGACGGTCTGGCGCACTTTTTCATTCAGAGTGCGTACCGTCAGCTTCATTAGCACCCTGTCGTTGATGATATTGGGCGCGTGGCCGGCCTGAATGCTGCCGACGGTAACGACGGCCGGCTCAAAGGGGGTGATATTGCGCGAGACGATCGACTGCAGGGCGAGGGTGATATGGCAGGCCACCAGGGTGGCATCGACGGTATGTTCCGGCATCGCCCCGTGGCCGCCCACGCCCTTTACTTCAATGTGCAGGGTGTCGGATGAGGCCATCATGGCGCCATCGCGCAGGCCGATATTGCCAAGCTTTTGCCCCGGCATATTATGCAGGCCGAAGATATGGTCGCAGGGAAAGGCCTCGAACAGGCCGTCTTCCACCATTACCCGCCCGCCGTACAGCAGCTCTTCCGCCGGCTGGAAAATCAGGTTGAGGGTGCCGTTAAAGCGGCGGGTGCGGGCCAGATATTCGGCGGCATACAGCAGGGTCGCGGTATGGCCGTCGTGCCCGCAGCCGTGAAATTTGCCGTCGACGGTGCTGCGCCAGGCCTTGCCGCTGTTCTCCTGCATCGGTAGCGCGTCCATATCGGCGCGCAGGCCGAGGCGTTTACTGCCGTTGCCCACCTTCAGGGTGCCTACCACCCCGGTTTTGGCCATCCCGCGATGCACCTCGTAACCCCACTCTGCAAGCAGTTCGGCCACGCGATCGCTGGTCTTATGCTCCTCGAAGCCCGTCTCAGGATGCTGGTGAAAATGGCGGCGCAGCTCAACGAACCGCGCTTCGGTGCTCCGCAGCGCTTCAATCATGGGATGTGTCATTTTTGTTATCCTTTTGTGGGCCAACAGTGCTAATTTCGAGTTTATGCCGTTCGCCACGCCGGAAAGTGCACTTTTTTGCCGTGAAGCGACGCATTATTTTTGATTGTTTTTCATACAATTCGGTTATGACAAAAAGTAACCCGTCATTATTTGTCTGCGTGGAGTGCCAATGGAGCAGGGTGGGGGTGAGTTCTCGATAACGGTGCAGGATATCCGTCAGCTTCAGCATGAGGAAAACGACGGGCTTACCCTGCTGTGGGTGCTGGCGGGGGAGGCCAGCCTGCGAACCGGCGGGCGGCAGGAGATCCTGCGCGCCGATAGCCTGACGATCGTTAATCGTAACCAGCGCTGGCGGTTAGAGAGCGACGCCGGGAATACCACCATGCGCGTGGCGCTCTCCGGGCGCTGGGTAGGGCAGCTGTACCCCGACTTTTTTGCCCATGATTATGTTATCCCCACCGCCCGCTGCGACGCGCTACGCCATCTGCTGCGCCAGCTGCTGGTGGTAACCCTGATTAACGACAGGCACCGCTACCGGCTGGAGGCGCACCGCTGGCTGAGCGAGATCCTGCTGCTGCTGATCGACCGCTTTCAGCAGCCCGCGCTTCCCGCATCGCGCGACCACCATCCCGACCTGAGCAAGCGCATCGCCAGGGTGGTGGAGCGTATCCACGCCAGCTATACCCGCCGCATTACGCTGGCCGAAATCGCAGGCAGCGAGTTTGTCTCCGAAGCCTGGCTTTCGCGGCTCTTTCGCAAAGAGATGGGGGTGAGCTTTATGCAGTACATCACCGCCCTGCGGCTGGAAAAGGCCGCCGGGGCGCTGCGTCTCACCCGGCGTCCGCTGCACCAGATTGCCCTTGAGCAGGGCTTTGCCAGTACCCGCATGATGAGCGATCTGTTTCGCCGGCATCACGGCATCTCCCCCGGCGAGTACCGCAAGGCGGGGCGCCACGGCCAGGACGCCGCCCGCCCACGGCAGGACGCCCGCACCCAGCTCTATCCGGTGGCGGTGGATAAACTCTTTACCCTGCTTAACGAGCCGGAAACGCGCCGCTGGGAGTCTTCAGCCTTAACAACCCATCCGCTGCAGGAGCGGGTTCTGGAGCTGAGCCAGCTTAGCCCGGTGGCCGCCTCGCTTCGCCACGCCGGGGTGGTGATTACCCTGCGGGAGCTGGACGATCTGCTGCGGGACGACGTTCGCCGCCAGCTGGAGAGGCTTGCCGGGGCGCTCCCCATTCAGGGGATTGATATCGCCGAGCCTTTTCTCAGCAGCCGGCTGTTTGCCGGCGGCTGGGACGATCCGCTGATGGCGGGCTATGCCTGCTGGTACAACCTTCATCAGCTGTTCAGCTGGCTGGCGCAAAAGGGCTGGACGGTGTTACTGCATACCGGCTTAACCACCCGCTGCGATCTTCTGGCGCGCTTTTTACAGCAGTCGGTTAACCATTTCACCCCGGGCATAACCGCCGGCTGGCAGTTTGTAATGCACTGGTCACCCCAGGCGAACGACGAGACGCGCCAGCAGGCCTGGCAGACGCAGCGGAGCACGCTTCGCGGCTGGCTGCCGCAGGCGAAGCTCGGGGTCTGGCACCGTTTTTCCCCTACCGCCGACGCGGCCCACGACGAGGCGCTGCTCGGCTCAACAATCATCAGGGAGGCCGATTTCCTCGCCTGCGCGGCGGATGCCAACGAGCTTCTGGATCTGGCGCAGCCGGATCCCGCCCGCCTCTCCTAGTCGGAGAATTATCCGGTGCAGAAGGTGCGCCAGATCCAGGCCTCGCTCCGCCAGCACCGGCTCTCGCTGCCGGTTTGGCTGCTCTCCTGGAATACCCTTACCGGCAACACCCGGGCGACAAACGGCTGGTTTTTCCGCGGGGCGCTGCTGATGCACAACCTGCTCGGACTCTCTGAGCAGGTGTCGCTGGCCGGGTTCTGGCTCAATTCCGGGCTGCAGGGGGAGGCGCGCGCCAACAACGCCATCGACACCTCGAGCCTGGCGCTGCAGTACAACCACGGCCTGCCGCGTCCGGTCTTTTGGGTGCTCTGGCTCTGGCGGCGCCTGCGGGGTGAGGTGCTGATTAACGACAAGAGCGTGCTGCTGCTGCGCCACGGCGGCGGCTATCAGCTTCTGCTGCGCAATACGGTGGTCTTTAACCCGCTGCTCTCCAGCGAGGAGGCGTTTATCCAGCGTTTTCGCCAGCAGTATCACCTCAAGCTTGCGGGAATTGACGGCACATGGCGTATCAAGCGCCATCTGTTCGATCAGCACAACGGTGCGCTCTATCCGCTGATGGAGGAGGTGCGCTGCGCGAGCGGGCCTGACGAAGAGGTGTGGCAGTGGATGGGGCATAAAGCGCGTCCAACGCTTTCAGTTGGCGATGAACGGCTTCAGGATGGCTGGCAAATCATGGAATCGCTGGAGAGCAACGCGCTGCTGCTCTTTGAACTGACGCCGTTAGCGCCCGGGGAGAGGGCGCCTGAACAATCTCACTCGCCGCGGTAGACGCAGCCGGCGGTGCAGGTCTCTTTGATCGTCACCGCGCTCAGCAGCGGCACCAGGGGCTTCATTTGATCCCAAATCCATTTCGCCAGCACTTCGCTGGTGGGGTTCTCAAGGCCCGGGATATCGTTCAGATAGTAGTGATCGAGGCGGTCGTAGGTCGGCTTAAAGGCCGCCTTCAGTTCGGAGAAATCCATTATCCAGCCGGTATGCGGATCGACCTCACCCGTAATTTCAAGGCGCACCATGAAGGAGTGCCCGTGCAGACGGCCACATTTGTGTCCTTCAGGTACGTGGGGCAGGCGGTGAGCGGCTTCGAAGATGAAATCTTTAAACAGTGTGGTGGACATCGTGGACTCTCAAATGCGGAAAAAACGGCCGCATAGTACCGGAAAGCACATTTTTTAGCATTAACTAAAACCGGCAAACCCGCCGTGGGCCCTGGCCGTTTGGGTTTATCACTTTTTTATCTTTTATTATCAGCTAATTAGATAATCGTTTTTATTGTTAACAATGATAACTAAAAGAGGTTAGTTCTTTTGGTTATTTATTATTTCCATCCCTTCTTTAATTGTTATTATCGCCGCCGTTAACCTTATCGCTAGTTTGGTCTTTTTGCATAAATTCCGCTTTGCTACTGGAACATAACAACGCATGACAACACAGGCCCCACCTTCGAATATGCTGCCGCTAAACCCGGAGCAGCTGGCGCGCCTCCAGGCGGCCACCACCGATTTATCTCCGCACCAGCTTGCCTGGGTCTCCGGCTATTTCTGGGGCGTGCTGAACCAGCAGCCCGGCGCTGCCGTCGCCGCACCCGCCGCGGCAGTAGAAGCGCCGGCCATTACGCTGATTTCCGCTTCGCAGACCGGCAACGCCCGCCGCGTTGCGGAAGCCCTGCGCGACGACCTGCTGGCTGCTCAACTGAACGTGAACCTGGTGAACGCCGGGGATTATAAATTTAAGCAAATCGCGTCAGAAAAACTGCTGGTGGTGGTGACCTCAACCCAGGGCGAAGGTGAGCCGCCTGAAGAGGCCGTGGCGCTGCATAAGTTCCTGTTCTCGAAAAAAGCGCCGAAGCTTGCCGGCACGGCCTTTGCCGTCTTTGGCCTCGGGGATTCTTCATATGAATTCTTCTGCCAGTCGGGTAAAGATTTTGACAGCAGGCTGGCCGAGCTGGGCGGCGAGCGCCTGCTGGATCGCGTGGATACCGACGTGGAGTACCAGGCCGCCGCGGCCCAGTGGCGCGAGCGCATCGTCGAGGTGCTGAAAGCCCGGGCGCCGAAAGAGAGCCCGGCGCAGGCCGCCGTTACCGCCAGCGGCGCGGTTAACGAGGTCTTCTCCAGCCCTTACACTAAAGAGGCGCCGCTGACGGCGACGCTCTCGGTGAATCAGAAAATCACCGGCCGCGATTCTGAAAAAGACGTGCGTCATATCGAAATCGATCTGGGCGACTCCGGCCTGCGCTATCAGCCGGGCGATGCTCTTGGCGTCTGGTACCAGAACGATCCGGTGCTGGTCAAAGAGCTGGTAGAGCTGCTGTGGCTGAAGGGCGACGAGCCGGTGAACGTGGACGGCAAAACCCTGCCGCTCTCTGAAGCATTGCAGTGGCACTTCGAGCTGACCGTTAACACCGCCAACATCGTGGAAAACTACGCCACCCTGAGCCGCAGCGAAACCCTGCTGCCGCTGGTGGGCGATAAAGCCAAACTACAACAGTACGCCGCCACCACGCCGATTGTGGATATGGTGCGTTTCTCCCCGGCCCAGCTGGACGCCGACACCCTGGTTGGCCTGCTGCGTCCGCTGACCCCGCGCCTCTACTCCATCGCCTCTTCGCAGGCGGAAGTGGAGAGCGAAGTGCATATTACCGTGGGCGCCGTGCGCTACGATATCGAAGGCCGCGCCCGCACCGGCGGGGCCTCGGGCTTCCTGGCGGACCGCGTTGAAGAAGAGGGCGAGGTGCGGGTCTTTATCGAGCACAACGACAACTTCCGCCTGCCGGCCAACCCGGAAACGCCGGTCATTATGATTGGCCCCGGCACCGGCATTGCGCCGTTCCGCGCCTTTATGCAGCAGCGCGCGGCGGACGAAGCGCCGGGTAAAAACTGGCTGTTCTTCGGCAACCCGCACTTTACGGAAGATTTCCTCTATCAGGTGGAGTGGCAGCGCTATGTCAAAGAGGGCGTGCTGACCCGCATCGACCTGGCCTGGTCCCGCGATCAGAAAGAAAAAGTCTATGTACAAGACAAACTGCGCGAACAGGGCGCAGAGCTGTGGCGCTGGATCAACGACGGTGCCCACATTTATGTCTGCGGCGACGCCAATCGTATGGCGAAAGACGTTGAGCAGGCTTTACTGGAAGTGATTGCCCAATTCGGCGGTATGGATGCCGAAGCGGCGGATGAATATTTAAGTGAGCTGCGCGTCGAGCGCCGTTATCAGCGAGATGTCTACTAATGAGCGAAAAACACCCTGGCCCACTGGTGGTCGAAGGCAAACTGACTGATGCCGAGCGTATGAAGGTAGAGAGCAACTACCTGCGCGGCACCATTGCCGAAGATTTAAATGACGGCCTGACCGGCGGTTTTAAAGGCGATAACTTCCTGCTGATCCGTTTCCACGGCATGTACCAGCAGGACGACCGCGATATCCGCGCCGAGCGCGCCGAGCAGAAGCTGGAGCCGCGTCATGCGATGCTGCTGCGCTGCCGCCTGCCGGGTGGCATCATCACCACTAAACAGTGGCAGGCTATTGATAAATTTGCCGGTGAAAACACCATTTACGGCAGCATCCGTCTGACCAACCGTCAGACCTTCCAGTTCCACGGCATTCTGAAGAAGAACGTGAAGCCGGTACACCAGATGCTGCACTCGGTGGGGCTGGACGCGCTGGCAACCGCCAACGACATGAACCGTAACGTGCTCTGTACCTCTAACCCCTACGAGTCCGAGCTGCACGCCGAAGCCTACGAGTGGGCGAAGAAGATCTCTGAACACCTGCTGCCGCGCACCCGCGCCTATGCGGAGATCTGGCTCGATCAGGAGAAGGTGGCAACCACCGACGAAGAGCCGATCCTCGGCCAGACCTACCTGCCGCGTAAGTTCAAAACCACGGTGGTGATCCCACCGCAGAACGATATCGATCTGCACGCCAACGACATGAACTTCGTGGCGATTGCCGAAAACGGCAAGCTGGTGGGCTTTAACCTGCTGGTGGGCGGCGGTCTCTCCATCGAACACGGGAACAAAAAGACCTACGCCCGCACCGCGAGCGAGTTCGGCTACCTGCCGCTGGAGCACACCCTGGCGGTGGCGGAAGCGGTGGTCACTACCCAGCGCGACTGGGGTAACCGTACCGATCGTAAAAACGCCAAAACCAAATATACCCTTGAGCGCGTGGGCGTAGAGACGTTCAAGGAAGAGGTTGAGCGCCGGGCGGGCATCAAGTTTGAGCCGATCCGTCCGTACGAATTCACCGGCCGCGGCGATCGCATCGGCTGGGTGAAAGGGATCGACAACAACTGGCACCTGACCCTGTTTATCGAAAACGGCCGCATCCTGGATTACCCGGGTCGTCCGCTGAAAACCGGCCTGCTGGAAATTGCTAAAATTCATCAGGGCGAATTCCGCATTACCGCCAACCAGAACCTGATTGTGGCCGGCGTGCCGGAGAGCGAGAAGGCGAAGATCGAGAAGCTGGCCCGCAGCCATGGGCTGATGGAGGCGGTGAAACCGCAGCGCGAAAACTCCATGGCCTGCGTCTCCTTTCCGACCTGTCCGCTGGCGATGGCCGAGGCCGAACGCTTCCTGCCGTCGTTTACCGATAAGGTGGAAGCGATTCTGGCGAAATACGGTATTCCCGATGAGCATATCGTCATGCGCGTGACCGGCTGCCCGAACGGCTGCGGCCGCGCGATGCTGGCGGAGCTGGGGCTGGTGGGTAAAGCGCCGGGGCGCTATAACCTGCATTTAGGCGGCAACCGTATCGGCACCCGTATTCCGCGTATGTTCCGGGAAAACATCACCGAGCCGGAAATCCTTGATTCCCTGGACCAGCTTGTCGGGCGCTGGGCGAAAGAGCGCGAAGCGGGTGAAGGCTTCGGCGACTTTACGGTGCGTGCGGGCATCATTCGCCCGGTGCTCGATCCCGCAAGGGATTTCTGGGAATAACCTGTCCCATCATTCCCCCTTTGCCCGCGGCAAGGGGGAATAACGCGAGGTAACTATGTCCATACTCGATCTAAATGCCCTTAACGCCCTGCCGAAAGTCGAACGCGTTCTTCAGCTTGCCGACGTCAACGCGCAGCTGGAAAAGCTCGATGCCGAAGGGCGGGTTGCCTGGGCGCTGGAAAACCTGCCGGGCGAGTTTGTGCTCTCGTCGAGCTTTGGTATTCAGGCGGCGGTAAGCCTGCATCTGGTGAATAAAATTCGTCCGGATATCCCGGTGATCCTCACCGATACCGGCTATCTGTTCCCGGAAACCTACCAGTTTATCGATGAGCTGACGGAGAAGCTGAAGCTGAACCTGAAGGTCTATCGTGCGGAGCAGAGCCCGGCCTGGCAGGAGGCCCGCTACGGCAGGCTGTGGGAGCAGGGCGTTGAGGGCATTGAGAAATACAATGAGATCAACAAAGTCGAGCCGATGAACCGGGCGCTGAAAGAGCTGAACGCGCAAACCTGGTTCGCCGGGCTGCGCCGGGACCAGTCCGGCAGCCGCGCCAGCCTGCCGGTGCTGGCCATCCAGCGCGGGGTGTTCAAGGTGCTGCCGATTATCGACTGGGACAACCGCACCGTTTATCAGTATCTACAGCAGCACGGCCTGAAATACCATCCCCTGTGGGATCAGGGCTATCTGTCGGTGGGCGATACCCACACCACCCGTAAATGGGAGCCGGGTATGGCGGAAGAAGAGACCCGCTTCTTTGGCCTGAAGCGCGAGTGCGGGCTGCACGAAGGGTGATTTTCCCCTCACCCCGGCCCTCTCCCCATAGGGGAGAGGGGGAAAAACAGATCTGCGCCTCTCCTTAAACCGCACCAGACTATTCCCTCTCCCCTCAGGGGAGAGGGTTAGGGTGAGGGGAACCCCAGTGGCTTACGCTTTCCCCGCCTTCGCCAGCTCTTTCACCAGCGGCAGCATAATGCGCACCACGTCGCGGCTGCGGTGCTCAATGCGCTGCGGCAGGACCTTGTCGATATACTCCTGATTATCCAGCCTGACGCTATGCCAGCTGTTGCCGTCCGGGAAGGCCTTCGACTTTGCCCGCTGCTGATAGCCATCTTTTTTACCCAGCGACCAGTTGGTCGCCTCGACGTAAAGCACCGGGATCCCGGCCTTATCAAAGACTTCGCCATCGTTACAGCAGCCGGTACCTTTCGGATAGGTCGCGTTGCCGCCAGGGTTAGTGGCGGCGAAGATGCCGTGCGCCCGGGCCAGGGCCAGGGCCCGATCGCGGGTGATCTTGCGTACGGCGGCGGGGGTGGTTTTGCCGCTGTTGAAATAGAGCTTATCGCCGACGATCAGGTTATCGAGGTTGATAACCAGCAGGGTGTTCTTCTTCTCTTTCTCGCTCATGCGCTTCAGCACGTTCTCGGCGCCAAGCCGGCCTTCCTCTTCGCCGCTGGTGGCGATAAAGCGCACGCTGTACTGGGTAGGAATATTTTTCAGCCGCTCGGCCAGCTCCAGCATCACCCCCACGCCCGCGGCGTTGTCGTCAATGCCCTGCAGGGTTAACCCGCCGAGGTTGTTGTCCACATCGGCGTCGCTCATGGGCGCATAGGTGTCGAGATGGGCAAGGATAATGATCTGCTGCGCCGCTTTACCCTCGTGGGCGGCAATCACCGTGGTGCCGGTGATGTTATGCCAGTTTTGCGTCTGGTTGCGGGAGGTATAAATGAAGCGGCTCTGGAAAGTGCGGATATCGCTCTCATAACCCATTCCGGAAAACTGCTGGCGCACATAGTCGGCGCAGAGCATCTCGGCCGGGGTACCGGTCATCCTGCCTGGAAAAAGGGTCGCGATATGCCGGGCCTGAGCGGCGGCGATATCGCCAAAGAGCTGCGTTTTTGCATGAACCGGTAAGATACAGCAAACGCCGAACGCCAGGGCGGCGATACGGTGGCGCATTGCGCGAAACATAGGGAGTCCTTAAAAAAACAGAGCAAAAAATTAAACGCGCCTAGTATGAAACTGTGACCAGGCTTACACAATTTGAAATACGCCTAAACGCCCGAAAAATCGCGCGTTAAGCACTTTTTGATATTAGCTTTTCCAGGGCGTTATTCCATTGAGTAACTACTCATTCCAATTCGTAATTTCATTCGCCCGTAGCGGCCCCCTATAGTCCCTCTATTCCTGTTGTTAGCGAGTTGTAGCATTGTGGACTACCTGCCTCTGTTTGCCTCCTTAAAAGATCGTCCTGTGCTGGTCGTTGGAACCGGTGAGATCGCCGATCGCAAAATCGCCTTCTTGCGCAAAGCCGGCGCGCGCGTACAGGTGATTACCGGCGCAGAGTTTCAGGAAGCCATGCTCGATAACGTGGTGCTTGTCATCGCCGCAACGGAGGACCGCGAGCTCAACCGCCGGGTGTTCGATGCGGCCAATGCCCGTCACCGTCTGGTGAACGTGGTGGATGACCAGCCGCTGTGCTCGTTTATCTTCCCCTCTATCGTCGACAGGTCGCCGCTGCTTATCGCCATCTCCTCCGGCGGCAATGCCCCGGTGCTGGCCCGCCTGCTGCGCGAGAAGATAGAAGCCCTGCTGCCGGCCAGCCTTGGCCGGATGGCGGAGGTCGCGGGGAATTTCCGCGAGCGGCTGAAATCGGTGGTTACTACCACCGACGGACGACGCCGCTTCTGGGACCGGGCATTTCGCGGGCGCTTCGCCAGCCTGATGGCGGCGGGGAACGAGGCCGCGGCCGAACGGCTGCTTGAGCAGTCGCTCGCAACCGGCGGCAGCGCGCAGGGTGAAATTATTCTTGTGGGCGCCGGGCCGGGCGATCCGGGGCTGCTAACCCTGCGCGGGCTACAGGTTATTCAGCAGGCCGACGTGGTGTTTTATGACCATCTGGTCACCGACGGAGTGCGCGAGCTTATTCGCCGCGACGCGGAGCAAATCTGCGTGGGCAAACGCGCGGGTGAGCACTCGGTGGCGCAGCACGATACCAACCAGATGCTGATAGCGGCGGCGAAAGCGGGCAAAACCGTGGTGCGCCTGAAGGGAGGCGATCCCTTTATCTTCGGGCGCGGCGGCGAAGAGCTGCAGGCCGCAGCCGAGGCCGGGGTGCCATTCCAGGTGGTACCGGGGATCACCGCCGCCTCTGCGGTAACCGCCTATGCCGGCATTCCGCTTACCCACCGCGACCACGCCCAGAGCGTGACCTTCGTAACCGGGCATTACAAAGCCGACAGCGCCCCCTTCGACTGGGCGCATCTCGCCCAAAGCCGTCAGACGCTGGCTATCTATATGGGCACCATGAAGGCGGCGGAAATCAGCGAACAACTCATTCAGCATGGCCGCGCGGCGACAACGCCGGTGGCCGTGATATCTCGCGGTACGCGCGTGGATCAGCACGTGGCTACCGGCACATTACAGGACCTTGCGCACCTTGCGAAAGACGCCCCCATGCCCGCCCTGATCGTGGTGGGAGAGGTGGTGCAGCTGCACAGCACGCTCGCCTGGTTTCAACATCCAACAGACGCAGAGGGCTTTGGTTCTTCTGTGGTGACTCTGGCTTAAGGAACGGTTATGGACCAAAAACGACTGACTCACCTGCGGCAACTCGAAGCGGAAAGTATCCATATTATCCGCGAAGTGGCCGCTGAATTCGCTAACCCGGTCATGATGTACTCCATCGGCAAAGACTCCAGCGTGATGCTGCACCTGGCGCGCAAGGCGTTTTATCCCGGGACGCTGCCGTTCCCGCTGCTGCACGTGGATACCGGCTGGAAATTCCGTGAGATGTACGAGTTCCGCGACCGTACCGCCAAAGCCTACGGCTGCGAGCTGCTGGTGCATAAAAACCCGGAAGGGGTGGCGATGGGCATCAACCCGTTCGTGCACGGCAGCGCCAAGCACACCGACATCATGAAAACCGAAGGGCTGAAGCAGGCGCTGAACAAATACGGTTTTGATGCCGCCTTCGGCGGCGCGCGCCGCGACGAAGAGAAATCCCGCGCCAAAGAGCGTATCTACTCGTTCCGCGACCGCTTCCACCGCTGGGATCCAAAAAACCAGCGTCCGGAGCTGTGGCACAACTACAACGGCCAGATCAACAAAGGCGAGAGTATCCGCGTCTTCCCGCTCTCTAACTGGACCGAGCTGGATATCTGGCAGTACATCTATCTGGAAAATATCGAAATCGTCCCGCTGTACCTGGCGGCAGAGCGCCCGGTGCTGGAGCGCGACGGCATGCTGATGATGATCGACGACGATCGCATTGATTTGCAGCCGGGCGAAGTGATCAAAAAACAGATGGTGCGCTTCCGTACCCTCGGCTGCTGGCCGCTGACCGGCGCGGTGGAATCCAGCGCGCAGACGCTGCCGGAGATCATCGAAGAGATGCTGGTCTCCACCACCAGCGAGCGACAGGGCCGCGTCATCGACCGCGACCAGGCCGGCTCCATGGAGCTGAAGAAACGTCAGGGTTATTTCTAAGGAGCCGCCATGAATACCACTATTGCACAACAAATTGCCAACGAAGGCGGCGTGGAAGCCTACCTGCACGCCCAGCAGCACAAAAGCCTGCTGCGCTTCCTTACCTGCGGCAGCGTGGATGACGGCAAAAGTACGCTGATTGGCCGACTGCTGCACGATACCCGCCAGATTTATGAAGATCAGCTCTCGTCGCTGCATAACGACAGCAAACGCCACGGCACCCAGGGCGAGAAGCTCGATCTGGCGCTGCTGGTGGATGGCCTGCAGGCCGAGCGCGAGCAGGGGATCACCATCGACGTGGCCTACCGCTACTTCTCCACCGAGAAGCGCAAATTTATTATTGCCGATACCCCGGGGCACGAGCAGTACACCCGTAATATGGCCACCGGCGCATCCACCTGCGACCTGGCGATCCTGCTGATCGACGCCCGTAAAGGGGTGCTGGATCAGACCCGCCGCCACAGCTTTATCTCCACGCTGCTTGGCATTAAGCACCTGATCGTGGCCGTCAACAAAATGGACCTGGTGGACTATAGCGAAGCGCGATTCGACGAGATCCGCCAGAGCTACCTGACCTTCGCCGAGCAGCTGCCGGGCAACCTGGATATTCGCTTCGTGCCGCTCTCCGCGCTGGAGGGGGATAACGTCGCCTCTCAGAGTGCCAGCATGCCCTGGTACAGCGGCCCGACGCTGCTGGAACTGCTGGAAACGGTAGAGATCCAGCGGGTGGTGGATACCCAGCCGATGCGCTTCCCGGTGCAGTATGTGAACCGTCCGAACCTCGACTTCCGCGGCTTTTCCGGCACCCTGGCCTCCGGCAGCGTGCAGGTCGGCCAGCGCGTTAAGGTGCTGCCGTCCGGCGTGGAATCGACCATCGCACGCATCGTCACCTTCGATGGCGATCTGACTGAAGCCGGGGCGGGCGAAGCCATCACCCTGGTACTGAAAGATGAAATCGACATCAGCCGCGGCGACCTGCTGGTGGACGCGCGGGAGTCACTGCCGGCGGTACAGAGCGCCGCCGTGGACGTGGTGTGGATGGCGGAGCAGCCGCTGACCGCGGGCCAGAGCTATGACATCAAAATCGCCGGTAAAAAGACCCGCGCCCGGGTGGACGGCATTCAGTATCAGGTGGATATCAATAATCTTACCCGCCTTGAGGCGGGCGAGCTGCCGCTGAACGGCATTGGCCTGGTGGACTTCACCTTCGACGAGCCGCTGGTGCTTGATGAATATCAGCAAAACCCGGTCACCGGGGGCCTGATTATTATCGACCGGCTCTCTAACGTAACCGTGGGCGCCGGGATGGTTCGCGAACCTAAAATCCAGGCCGCAAGCGCCGCGCCGTCAGAGTTCAGCGCCTTTGAGCTGGAGCTTAACGCGCTGGTGCGTAAGCACTTCCCGCACTGGGGCGCCCGCGATCTGCTGGGAGGCAAGTAATGGCCGCCCATGATGAGAACGTCGTCTGGCATCCTCATCCGGTTACCGTCGCTCAGCGCGAACAGCTCCACGGCCATCGTGGGGTTGTGCTGTGGTTTACCGGGCTCTCGGGCTCCGGTAAATCCACCGTTGCCGGGGCGCTGGAGGAGGCGCTGCACCAGTCAGGAGTGAGTACTTATCTGCTGGATGGCGACAACGTGCGCCACGGCCTGTGCAGCGATTTAGGCTTTAGCGATGACGATCGCAAAGAGAACATCCGCCGGGTAGGGGAGGTCGCCAGCCTGATGGCCGACGCTGGCCTGGTGGTGCTTACCGCCTTTATCTCCCCGCACCGCGCCGAGCGGCAAATGGTGCGCGAGCGGGTGGGCAGCGACCGCTTTATCGAGGTCTTTGTCGATACCCCGCTTGCCGTCTGCGAGCAGCGCGATCCTAAAGGGTTGTACAAGAAAGCGCGCGCCGGCGAGCTGAAAAACTTTACCGGCATCGACTCGGTATATGAAGCGCCAGAAAAGCCGGAAATTCATCTGCAGGGCCAACAATTGGTAACAAATTTAGTGGGCCAATTATTAGACCTGCTCAGACAGGGCGATATTATCAGATCCTGAGACGGTATCGGGCTCAGGCTTCCCGATGCGTCATGGCACAGGATTATCGATGCGTAACAGCGAAAACTTTATTTTTACCAGGTCAGAAACGGTAGCAACAAACGACGAGACGACCTGGTCTTTTCCTGGGGCGATTGTCGGCTTTCTCGCATGGCTGATGGCGCTGGGCATCCCGTTCCTGATCTACGGCAGTAACACGCTGTTTTTTTTCCTCTATACCTGGCCTTTCTTCCTCGCGCTGATGCCCGTGGCGGTTGTCATCGGCATCGCGCTGCACTCGCTGCTCGACGGCCGGCTGCTCTACAGCGCAATCGCCACCATTGTGACGGTGGTCGTTCTTTTCGGGCTGTTATTTTTGTGGCTCATGGGATAAGTTCAGCCATAATTCAAACCGTAACCAACTATGTGCAATGGTGTGCTGGCGCGAATCTGCGGAAAAAATGTGGTACATTTGCCCGCGATGTTGCGGCATCTCTGTAGCCCGGATATAGAGTCGTGGGCAAAGTTATGGGATGATGATGCCGTTTTTCAGGGGGCAGGATGGGTAAACTTACGCTGCTGTTGCTGGCTTTGCTGGTCTGGCTTCAGTATTCGCTGTGGTTCGGTAAGAACGGCCTTCACGACTATAGTCGCGTCAGCGATGACGTGACGGCACAGCAGGCGACAAACGCCAAACTTAAAGCGCGCAACGATCAGCTTTTTGCCGAAATTGACGATCTCAACGGCGGCCAGGAAGCTATTGAAGAGCGCGCGCGCAATGAACTTAGCATGACTAAGCCGGGCGAAACCTTTTATCGTCTGGTGCCGGATGCGTCTAAACGCAACCAGGGCTCAGTACAAAACAATCGATAATCAGCCCAGGATTACGACATGGCAGTAACTTATACGGACGTATGCGCCGTTGTGCCGGCCGCCGGATTTGGCCGCCGCATGCAGACAGAGTGTCCTAAGCAGTATCTCTCTATTGGCGATAAAACCATTCTCGAGCACTCGGTGGCGGCGCTGCTGGCGCACCCCAGGGTGAAGCACGTGGTTATCGCTATCAGCCCTGGCGACGCGCGCTTTGCCGCGCTGCCGCTGGCAAACCACCCAAACATTACCGTGGTCGATGGCGGCGCCGAGCGCGCCGACTCGGTGCTGGCCGGTATCCAGGCGGCGGGTAACGCTCCCTGGGTGCTGGTTCACGACGCCGCGCGCCCGTGCCTGCATCAGGACGACCTGTCGCGGCTGCTGGCCATCAGCGATACCAGTCGGGTCGGGGGCATTCTGGCTTCGCCGGTGCGCGACACCATGAAGCGCGCCGAGCCCGGCCTGCAGGCTATCGCCCATACCGTTGAACGCGTCGATCTCTGGCACGCGTTGACCCCGCAGTTTTTCCCCCGCGAACTCCTCCACGACTGCTTAACGCGCGCCCTTAACGAAGGGGCGACCATCACCGACGAAGCCTCGGCGCTGGAGTATTGCGGTTTTCATCCCCTGCTGGTCGAAGGGCGCGCTGATAATATAAAAGTGACGCGCCCGGAAGACTTACGGCTGGCAGAATTTTATCTTACCCGTTCGACCCCTCAGGAGAAGGCATAATGCGAATTGGACACGGTTTTGACGTACACGCCTTTGGCGGCGCAGGCCCAATTATCATTGGCGGGGTACGCATCCCTTATGAAAAAGGTCTGCTGGCCCATTCTGATGGCGACGTCGCCCTGCATGCCTTAACCGACGCCCTGCTCGGCGCCGCGGCGATGGGGGATATCGGCAAGCTATTCCCGGATACCGATCCGGCCTTCAAAGGCGCCGACAGCCGCGAGCTGCTGCGCGAAGCCTGGCGCCGTATTCAGGCCAAAGGCTATACGCTTGGCAACGTCGACGTGACCATCATCGCCCAGGCGCCCAAAATGCTGCCGCATATCCCGCAGATGCGCGTCTTTATTGCCGAAGATCTCGGCTGCCACATGGACGACGTTAACGTCAAAGCCACCACCACCGAAAAGCTGGGCTTTACCGGGCGCGGTGAAGGCATCGCCTGTGAAGCGGTGGCGCTGCTGGTGAAGGCGGCCAAATGACCGGATTCGACGACCTCACCTATCTGCACGGTAAGCCGCAAAGTACCGGGGTGCTGAAAGCCAACCCGGAAGATTTCGTGGTGGTGGAAGATTTAGGCTTTGAGCCGGACGGAGAAGGCGAGCACATCCTGGTACGCATTCTGAAAAACGGCTGCAACACCCGGTTTGTGGCGGAGGCGCTGGCAAAATATCTTAAAATCCACGCGCGTGAAGTGAGCTTCGCCGGGCAGAAAGATAAACACGCGGTCACCGAGCAGTGGCTGTGCGCCCGGGTGCCGGGCAACGCGATGCCGGATCTGAGCCAGTTCCGGCTGGAGGGCTGTCAGGTGCTGGAGTACGCCCGCCATAAGCGCAAGCTGCGCCTCGGCGCGCTGAAGGGCAACGCCTTTACCCTGGTGCTGCGTGACGTGAGCCATCGGGACGACGTAGAGCAGCGGCTGGTCGCCATTAACGAGCAGGGGGTGCCTAACTACTTTGGCGCCCAGCGCTTCGGCATTGGCGGCAGCAACCTGCAGGGGGCGCTGCGCTGGGCGCAGAGCAATGCGCCTGTGCGCGACAGGAATAAACGCAGTTTTTGGTTGTCGGCGGCCCGCAGCGCGTTGTTTAATCAGGTTGTCAGTGAACGTCTGAAAAAACCGGACGCGAATCAAGTTGTTGTCGGCGATGCGCTACAATTAGCGGGACGCGGCAGCTGGTTCGTGGCAACGGCAGACGAGATGGCCGATCTGCAGGCGCGCGTCGCCAACAAAACGCTGATGATCACCGCCCCTCTCCCGGGTACCGGAGAGTGGGGAAGTGCGGGCGAGGCGCTCTGCGCAGAGCAGGCGGCCGTTGCCGACGCCGCGGAATTACAATCTTTGCTGGTGCGGGAAAAGGTCGAAGCGGCACGCCGGGCGATGCTGCTCTATCCGCAACAGCTGAACTGGAACTGGTGGGATGACGTAACCCTCGAGTTACGATTCTGGCTACCGGCAGGTAGCTTTGCCACCAGTGTTGTCAGGGAACTTATCAACACTTCGGGTGACTATGCGAATATTGCTGAGTAACGATGACGGGATCCACGCCCCGGGCATACAGACGCTGGCCAGGCATCTGCGCGAGTTTGCAGAGGTGCAGGTCGTTGCTCCCGATCGTAACCGCAGCGGCGCCTCCAACTCGTTAACCCTGGAGTCGTCGCTTCGCACCTTTACCTGGGAAAATGGCGATATCGCCGTGCAGATGGGCACCCCCACCGACTGCGTCTTCCTCGGCGTGAATGCGCTGATGCGCCCGCGCCCTGACGTAGTGGTCTCCGGCATTAACGCCGGGCCGAACCTCGGCGATGACGTGATTTATTCCGGCACCGTCGCCGCCGCCATGGAGGGGCGCCATCTCGGTTTCCCGGCCCTGGCGGTCTCGCTTAATGGCCACCAGCATTACGATACCGCTGCGGCCGTTACCTGCACCATTCTGCGCGCCCTGAGCCGCGAGCCGCTGCGCACCGGGCGAATTCTCAATATCAACGTGCCCGATTTACCTCTCGATCAGATTAAAGGCATCCGCGTTACCCGCTGCGGTAGCCGCCATCCGGCAGACAAAGTTATCCCCCAGCAGGATCCGCGCGGCAATACCCTCTACTGGATAGGGCCGCCGGGCGAGAAGTGCGACGCCGGGCCGGACACCGATTTTGCCGCCGTTGATGAGGGCTACGTGTCGGTCACGCCGCTGCATGTGGATTTAACCGCCTATAGCGCGCAAGATGTGGTGTCAGACTGGCTGGATCGTGCCGGAGTGGACGGGCAATGGTAAGTAACCGTGTACAAACCCTTTTAAATCAGCTTCGTGCTCAGGGTATCCGCGATGAGAAGGTGCTCGACGCCCTCACGCGGGTGCCGCGCGAGAAGTTTGTTGACGAGGCGCTTGAGCACAAAGCCTGGGAAAACGTCGCCCTGCCGATTGGCCAGGGACAGACTATTTCACAACCCTATATGGTGGCGCGTATGACCGAGCTGCTGGAGCTTACGCCGGACTCCCGCGTGCTGGAGATCGGTACCGGCTCCGGCTACCAGACCGCTATTCTGGCCCATCTGGTGCAGCGCGTCTGTTCGGTTGAGCGTATCAAAGGGTTGCAGTGGCAGGCGCGTCGTCGCCTGAAACAACTTGATTTACATAATGTTTCAACACGTCACGGCGATGGGTGGCAAGGTTGGCAGGCACGCGCCCCCTTTGATGCCATCATCGTGACGGCAGCACCGCCCGAAATCCCGGTCGCGCTCTTATCGCAGCTGGATGACGGCGGCATTCTCGTTTTGCCGGTGGGCGACGAACAGCAGCAGTTAAAGCGTGTACGTCGGCGTGGCGACGAGTTCATCATCGATACCGTGGAAGCCGTGCGCTTTGTGCCTTTGGTTAAAGGGGAGCTGGCCTGAGACTCAGATTTTTCCAGGGTTATTCAGGCCAATTCAGCGTATGGTGGAGGCGCACAAGATTCGTGCCTGCACGGATAATTTTAAGTCACTGGTAATTATCATATTCCTGGGGGATAAATGAGCGCGGGAAGCCCAAAATTCACCATCAGCCGTGTTGCGGCATTATCACTGGTTTCACTCTGGCTGGCGGGATGTTCTTCTTCAGATAACGCCCCTGCGCCGGTGAGCTCGGTGGGCGGCAATAGCGGTTCAGGTAACACATCCAGTGGTATGCTGATTACTCCGCCGCCAAAGATGGGCAGCACCTCAGCACAACAAACTCCGCAAATTCAGCCTGTCCAGGCACCAGTTATCCAGCCAACGCAGATGCAGCCAGTCGATCAGCCTGTTCAGACCGAAAATGGCCGCATTGTGTATAACCGCAAGTATGGGAACATTCCGAAAGGTAGCTATACCGGCGGCAGTACCTACACCGTTAAGCGTGGCGACACGCTGTTCTATATTGCCTGGATCACCGGGAACGATTTCCGCGATCTTGCCCAGCGAAATAACGTACAAGCCCCGTATGGCCTGAATGTCGGCCAGACGCTGCAGGTTGGCAACGCGACGGGTAAACCTCTTACGCCAGGCAACAGCGTTTCGGCGGCAGATGTCTCTGCGCAAAATAACAGCGTGACGCCTGCACAAAAATCAAGCACGGTGGTTGCTTCACAACCTGTAATTACGTATTCTGAGGACTCAGGTGAACAGAGTGCTAACAAGATGTTGCCGAATAATAATGGTTCTGCGACCGTCGTCACAGCACCGGTTACGGCACCTGTGGTTAGTTCAACCGTACCCACTGCCAGCAGTGTAACGTCCAGCTCGCCGATTGCTTCATGGCGCTGGCCGACTGAGGGCAAGGTTATCGAGAACTTCTCTTCCTCCGAGGGGGGAAATAAAGGGATCGATATCGCAGGCAGCAAGGGACAGGCTATCATCGCGACCTCAGACGGACGCGTTGTGTATGCCGGTAACGCGCTGCGTGGTTACGGTAATCTTATTATCATAAAACACAACGATGATTACCTGAGTGCCTACGCCCATAACGATACGATGCTGGTCCGGGAACAACAAGAAGTTAAGGCGGGGCAGAAAATAGCTACCATGGGTAGCACCGGAACCAGTTCTACACGCTTGCATTTTGAAATTCGTTACAAGGGGAAATCCGTAAACCCGCTGCAATATTTACCGCAGCGATAATTTGGCGGGACCAACCACTTCGGTTGTCTCGTTCAGGGATCACGGGTAGGAGCCACCTTTATGAGTCAGAATACGCTGAAAGTTCATGATTTAAATGAAGACGCGGAATTTGATGAGAACGGAGCTGAGGTTTTCGACGAGAAAGCCTTAGTAGAAGAGGAACCCAGTGATAACGATTTAGCTGAAGAAGAGCTGTTATCGCAGGGTGCCACACAACGTGTGCTAGACGCGACTCAGCTTTACCTTGGGGAGATCGGATACTCCCCACTGTTAACAGCAGAAGAGGAAGTTTATTTCGCGCGTCGCGCACTGCGTGGTGATGTCGCTTCACGCCGCCGCATGATTGAAAGTAACCTGCGTCTGGTTGTGAAGATTGCCCGTCGTTACAGCAATCGTGGTCTGGCTCTGCTGGATCTGATTGAAGAGGGCAACCTGGGGCTGATCCGTGCGGTTGAGAAGTTTGATCCTGAACGTGGGTTCCGTTTCTCAACATATGCCACCTGGTGGATCCGACAGACTATCGAACGGGCAATCATGAACCAAACCCGTACGATCCGCCTGCCGATTCACATTGTGAAAGAGCTGAACGTCTATCTGCGTACTGCGCGCGAGTTGTCCCATAAGCTGGACCACGAGCCAAGTGCGGAAGAGATTGCCGAGCAGCTGGATAAACCGGTGGATGACGTAAGCCGTATGCTGCGTCTCAATGAGCGTATTACCTCGGTTGACACCCCGCTGGGTGGCGACTCCGAAAAAGCGCTGCTGGACATCCTGGCCGATGAGAAAGACAACGGTCCGGAAGACACCACGCAGGACGATGACATGAAGCAGAGCATCGTCAAATGGCTGTTCGAACTGAACGCCAAACAGCGTGAAGTGCTGGCACGTCGTTTCGGCCTGCTGGGCTATGAAGCTGCGACACTGGAAGATGTGGGCCGTGAAATCGGTCTGACTCGTGAACGTGTTCGTCAGATTCAGGTTGAAGGTCTGCGTCGCCTGCGTGAAATCCTGCAGGGACAGGGGCTGAATATCGAAGCGCTGTTCCGCGAGTAAGCAATTTTTCGTTAAAAAGGCCGGTCGAGAGACCGGCTTTTTTTTTGCCTCAGGGATGGGCGGTCTCGTGGAGCAGGCGCCAGCTTATCGCTCCCTCCTTCTGGTGCAAAACGGCGGTAGACCAGCGTACGTTTACCGGCTGGTCCGGACGGGTCTGGGTTTCACGATAATGCACCACCGCGCCGTCCTGCCACTGGGTAACCACCGTTAGCGCGTCAAGGGCGATCCTAAGCCCTGGCCGGCTGCCCCCCTGGCTGGCAAAAAAAGCGGCCACCGCCGCATAATCCATGCGGGCTCCCGTCGGGGCGATCATGGTAAAGTCTGCGCCAAAGCGCGACAGCAGCGCTTCCAGCGTTCCCTCTCTCTTACCCAGCCATTTCTCAATTAGCACGTGGGCGTCGATAATTTCCTGAACGTAGCGGTTCATTGCTTCTCCTTCTGAAGGTCGATAACGACCCTCTGGTTATTAAATTTCAGAAGCGCCACGGCGGGGATCAGGGTGATGGCCGCGGCGATAAAAAATGTACTGCGCCATGCTTCCGGCGGCGTAAGGTGCTGTTGCAGCCGGCCGAGGAGGAGCGTGAGCAGCGTGGCTCCGGCAAAAAAGCTCAGCTGGCGGTTGAGATTCCACAGGGCGCTGGCGTCGGGCATATCATCATGGCTTATTGTCAAAAAAGCGCAGCTCTGCGCGGCGCTGCTGCACAAACTTCCCCCGGCGCCCATCAGGGCAAAGGCGACAATTAGCAGACCATGGGAGGAGGCCGCCCCGACAAGGGTTAATGACGCAATGCCCGCAGCCTGCAGCAGACAGCCGGTCAGAATAAGGGGGCGCGGGCCGGTGCGGTTAAATAATTTGCCGGTTGCCATAATCGCCGCAAACGAAGCCGCTGACCAGGGGAGCATCAGCGCCCCGGTCAGCGCGGGAGCGAGCTTTACCACGCTCTGAAGATAGAACATGCCCACCAGATTGACGCCGATAAACATTCCCGGTACGCACAAATAGACCAGCATCGAAAAGCGCAGCAGCGGGTTGGCCAGCAGCGGCAGGTGCAGCCAGCGGCCGGAAAGGCGCAGCGGCTCGTCGTTCTTTAACCAGACCAGCGCCAGCAGCAGCGTGAGGGCGGCGACGGGCAGGGTGGCAAAGAAAATCCACCGCCAGCCGAGAGACTGCACCAGCAGCCCGCCGGCGGCCGGAGAGGCGGCGGGCGCCAGCAGGGCTATCATCATCACCAGCGACGATAATCTGGCCCGTTCACGGGGAGCAAACAGCTGCCACGTCAGCGCCTGTCCCGTCGGGATCAGCAGTCCTCCCCCCATCCCCTGAACCACCCGCCACGCGATCAGGCCCTCCAGCGAGGTCGAGAGGCCGGCCGCCGCACCCGCCAGCGTAAACAGGCTGAGCGAGAGAATCATCACCTGCCGGGCACCGATCGCCCGCGTCAGCGAGGCGCTAAAGGGGATAACCAGCGTAAGTCCGGCGATATAGCCATTGCTCACCCACGCCAGGGTTGCGGGTGAGGCATCAAGGGCGGCCGCCATGGCGGGAAAGGCGACGCTGGCGATAAACATATTGATAAGGTCGAGAAAGAAACCCAGCAGATAGACTGCCGCGACTTTGCTGCGGTAGGTCATTTTTATTCCTCCATTAAGAGGGCGTAATCTATCCGGCGCAAGGAGGGGGATAAACGGCGGACGCGGCGATATACTGTCAAAACTATTTTGACAATACCGGATGTTACTATGCTGAATTTGCAGCGAATGACCCTCTTTGCGGCGGTGGTTGAAAGCGGAAGTTTCACCGCGGCGGCGCAGAACCTGGGGCTCACCAAAGCCGTGGTCAGCTTTAACGTTCGTCAGCTTGAAAAGGAGCTCGGCGTGACGCTGTTAATCCGCTCGACGCGGCAGCTCACCCTGACCGAGCCGGGGCAGCTTTTCTACCAGCGCGGGGTAGCCCTGTTAAAAGAGGCCGAATGCCTGCAGGACGACGTGCGGGCCAACCATACCGGGCTAAGCGGCTCTTTGCGTATCACCACCACGCCGGAGTTCGGCGCGCAGGTGGTTATCCCGCTGCTGGCTGAGTTTTGTCAGCTTCACCCCGGGCTGCGGGTGCGGCACGCCTCCTCTTCCCGCCAGGAGGATCTTATCTCCGAGCGGTTCGACGTCGCCATTCGCCTCGGCACCCTGGCCGACTCCCGCTACCACGCCGCGCTAATTTCCCGTTTCGCTATTTTGCCGGTGGCGTCCCCCGGCTGGCAGGAAAGGCATCGGGTGGATTCCCTGGCGGCGCTGGCCGGCGCGCCCTGGATAATCCACGAGCGCCTGCCAGCGCCGCTGCGCTGGGAGGTCACCCATCGGCAGGGGAATCGGGAAACGCTGGAAATAAGCAGCACGCCGCAGATTGTCGCCGACAGCGCGCAGGCGCTGATGGCCTTTGCGCGTGCGGGAAGCGGGGTGGCGTTACTGCCGGAGTGGCTGGTGAAAGAGGCGATAGCGCAGGGGGAGCTGGTACATCTGCTTCCCGACTACCGTTTTATCAGGCAGGGCGTTTACGCAATCTATCCCGACGCGCAGCACGTTCCCGCCAGGGTACGCACCTTTATCGATTTTTTGCGCCAGCGCATGGGTTAGCGGTCCATCATTTTTTGTATCAGCGCAGAGAACTGCGCGCGTTCATCCTCGCTTAAGCGGCCCAGAAAAGCCTCATCCACGCCGCTGCTGACCGGCTGGCAGCGCACCAATAGGGCCTCACCTTCCGGCGTAAGAAAGACAAAGCGGCGGCGTTTGTCCGCCGGATCCTGCTCGCGCTTTACCAGCCCGCGCGCTTCCATGCGGCTGAGCATTTCGGCGAGGGTCGCCTTGGTGCTTACCGCCACTTCGGTTAAGGCCACCTGTTCAATTCCCGGATGTTCAGCAATCGATCGCATAACCGCATACTGCGGCTTTGTCAGTTCGGGCAGGGCATGCTGCCAGCGCGCCGTATGCTGTTGAAAAAGCTGGCGTAACAGGTGGAACGCCTCTTGTCGTAATTTCATGAACACCCCGCCTTACTCATCATGCACCTATGATAGCCCTAATCGCGCGGGAAATTAACGCGGCGATTTTTAACCGCCGGTGCGATCGTGTGCGAACGATCTTGTCAGCCAGTCCGATCGGGTGTAGGGTTATCATAATGTTCGTACACGAACAAAATGTTATTGAGGTAAAGCATGAGATTGATCGTTGGAATGACCGGCGCGACCGGCGCCCCCCTTGGCGTAGCGCTGCTTCAGGCATTGCGTGAGATGCCTGAAGTGGAAACCCACCTGGTAATGTCGAAATGGGCCAAAACCACCATTGAGCTGGAAACGCCTTTCAGCGCCAGAGAGGTAGCCGCGCTGGCGGACGTGGTTCATAGCCCGGCCGATCAGGCTGCGACCATCTCATCCGGCTCTTTTCGTACCGACGGCATGATTGTCATTCCCTGCAGCATGAAAACGCTGGCGGGGATCCGCGCGGGCTATGCCGAGGGGCTGGTGGGGCGCGCCGCCGACGTGGTGCTAAAAGAGGGACGCAGGCTGGTGCTGGTCCCGCGTGAAACGCCGCTCAGCACCATCCATCTGGAGAATATGCTGGCGCTCTCCCGCATGGGGGTGGCAATGGTGCCGCCGATGCCCGCGTATTACAACCACCCGCAAACCGCCGATGACATCACTCAGCATATTGTGACCCGCGTGCTCGACCAGTTTGGCCTTGAGCATAAAAAAGCGCGCCGCTGGCAGGGCCTGCAGGGGGCAAAGCATTTTTCACAGGAGAATGAACATGGCATTTGATGATTTGAGAAGCTTTTTGCAGGCGCTCGATGAGCATGGGCAACTGCTGAAAATTGAAGAAGAGGTCAACGCCGAGCCGGACCTGGCGGCGGCCGCTAACGCCACCGGGCGTATTGGCGACGGCGCGCCGGCCTTATGGTTCGATAATATTCGCGGCTTTACCGACGCCCGGGTCGCCATGAACACCATCGGCTCCTGGCAGAACCACGCCATCTCAATGGGGCTGGCGCCAAATACGCCGGTGAAAAAGCAGATCGACGAGTTTATTCGCCGCTGGGATAACTTCCCTGTCGCCCCGGAGCGTCGTGCGAACCCGGCCTGGGCAGAAAACAGCGTCGATGGCGACGAGATTAACCTGTTCGACATTCTGCCGCTTTTTCGCCTGAACGACGGCGACGGCGGTTTTTACCTGGATAAAGCCTGCGTGGTCTCCCGCGATCCGCTCGATCCCGACAACTTCGGCAAGCAGAACGTCGGCATCTACCGCATGGAGGTGAAGGGCAAACGCAAGCTGGGCCTGCAGCCGGTGCCGATGCATGATATCGCGCTGCATCTGCACAAAGCGGAAGAGCGCGGCCAGGATCTGCCGATTGCCATCACCCTTGGCAACGATCCCATCATCACCCTGATGGGGGCGACGCCGCTGAAATACGATCAGTCAGAGTACGAGATGGCCGGCGCGCTGCGCGAAAGCCCGTACCCCATCGCCACGGCTCCCCTGACCGGGTTCGACGTGCCCTGGGGTTCAGAAGTGATCCTCGAAGGGGTGATTGAAGGGCGCAAGCGCGAAATCGAAGGGCCCTTCGGCGAGTTCACCGGCCACTACTCCGGCGGGCGCAATATGACCGTGGTGCGCATTGATAAAGTCTCTTACCGCACTAAACCCATTTTTGAGTCCCTCTACCTGGGCATGCCCTGGACCGAGATCGACTACCTGATGGGGCCGGCCACCTGCGTACCGCTCTACCAGCAGCTGAAGGCCGAGTTCCCGGAAGTGCAGGCGGTAAACGCCATGTACACCCACGGACTGCTGGCGATTATCTCCACTAAAAAACGCTACGGCGGCTTCGCCCGCGCGGTCGGCCTGCGCGCCATGACCACCCCGCACGGGCTGGGCTACGTGAAAATGGTGATTATGGTGGATGAAGATGTGGATCCCTTTAACCTGCCGCAGGTGATGTGGGCGCTCTCGTCCAAGGTGAACGCGGCGGGCGATCTGGTGCAGCTGCCAAATATGTCGGTGCTGGAGCTCGATCCGGGGTCAAGCCCGGCGGGGATCACCGACAAGCTGATTATCGATGCCACCACGCCGGTTGCGCCGGATAACCGTGGGCACTACAGCCAGCCGGTGCAGGATCTGCCTGAAACCAAAGCCTGGGCAGAAAAGCTGACCGCTATGCTGGCCGCACGTAAATAAGGAGGAGAGAATGATTTGTCCACGCTGTGCCGATGAACATATTGAGGTGATGGCCACGTCACCGGTGAAAGGGGTCTGGGCGGTGTACCAGTGCCAGCACTGCCTCTATACCTGGCGCGATACCGAGCCGCTGCGCCGCACCAGCCGCGAGCACTATCCTGAAGCGTTTCGCATGACGCAGAAAGATATCGACGAGGCGCCGCAGGTGCCGACCATTCCGCCGCTGCTGGCGGAAGATAAAAGGTAATAAAAGCAAAACGGCAGCCTGGAGGCTGCCGTTTTTGATGTTTATTCCCGCCTCCCTTTGGGCAAGGAGGCGGGATCGAACCGCAGAGACTACACCAGATTTTTCAGGCGATAGATCCACTCCAGCGCCTGACGCGGAGAGAGGGAGTCCGGATCGAGATTTTCCAGCGCCTCTATCGCTGGCGAGGTCTCTTCGGCGGGCACGAGGAGCGACATCTGCGTGCCGTCCACCTGGGTGGCCGCCGCGTTCGGCGCCAGGCTTTCCAGCTCGCGCAGCTTCTGGCGCGCGCGCTTAATCACCTCTTTCGGCACGCCGGCCAGGGCGGCAACCGCCAGGCCGTAGCTTTTGCTGGCCGCACCTTCCTGTACGCTGTGCATAAAGGCGATGGTATCGCCGTGCTCCAGCGCGTCCAGATGGACGTTCGCAACCCCTTCCATTTTTTCCGGCAGCTGGGTCAGCTCGAAATAGTGGGTGGCAAACAGGGTCAGCGCTTTGATTTTATTCGCCAGGCTTTCGGCGCAGGCCCACGCCAGCGACAGGCCGTCGTAGGTAGAGGTGCCGCGTCCAATTTCGTCCATCAGCACCAGGCTGTTTTCGGTGGCGTTATGCAGAATGTTAGCGGTTTCGGTCATCTCGACCATAAAGGTGGAGCGACCGCTGGCCAGATCGTCCGCCGCGCCCACGCGGGTGAAGATGCGATCGACAGGACCAATTTCCACTTTCTGCGCCGGTACATAGCTGCCGATATAGCTCAGCAGCGCAATCAGCGCCGTCTGGCGCATGTAGGTACTCTTACCGCCCATGTTCGGGCCGGTGATGATCAGCATCCGGCGCTGGGGTGAGAGGTGCAGCGGGTTGGCGATGAACGGCTCGTTCAGCACCTGCTCCACCACCGGATGGCGGCCTTCGGTGATGCGAATGCCGGGCTTGTCGCTGAAGGTCGGGCAGCAGTAGTTGAGGGTATCGGCACGCTCCGCCAGGTTCACCAGCACGTCCAGCTCGGCCAGCGCGCTGGCGCTGAGCTGCAGGTCGCCAAGATGCGGCATCAGCGTATCAAAGAGCGCGTCATAGAGCTGTTTTTCCAGCGCCAGGGCCTTGCCTTTAGAGGTGAGCACTTTGTCTTCGTACTCTTTCAGCTCCGGAATAATATAGCGCTCGGCGTTTTTCAGCGTCTGGCGACGGACGTAATGGATAGGCGCCAGGTGGCTCTGCCCGCGGCTGATCTGGATGAAATAGCCGTGAACGGCGTTATAGCCGACTTTTAAGGTGTCGAGCCCCAGACGCTCGCGCTCGCGGATCTCCAGCTTATCAAGGTAGTCCGTGGCCCCATCGGCCAGCGCGCGCCACTCGTCGAGCTCTTCGTTATAGCCCGGGGCGATCACGCCGCCGTCGCGTACCAGCACCGGCGGGGCTTCCACCACCGCGCGCTCCAGCAGGTCGCGCAGCTCGCTGAATTCGCCCATCGCCTCGCGCAGTTTCTGCACCGGCGCACACTCCACCTCTGCCAGCAGTTCGCGCAGCAGCGGCAGTTGCTGGAAGGCGTGGCGCATCCGCGCCAGGTCGCGCGGGCGGGCGGTGCGCAGGGCAAGGCGCGCCAGAATACGCTCAAGGTCACCCACCTGGCGCAGCACCGGCTGCAGTTCGCTATAGCGATCCTGCAGCGCCGCGATGGTCTGCTGGCGCCCGAGAAGCGTGGCGGTATCGCGCACCGGCATATGCAGCCAGCGTTTGAGCATACGGCTGCCCATGGGGGTAACGGTGCAGTCGAGCACCGCGGCGAGGGTGTTCTCCGTGCCGCCGGCCAGGTTCTGGGTGATCTCCAGATTGCGGCGCGTGGCGGCATCCATAATGATGCTGTCCTGCTGGCGCTCCATGGTGATGGAGCGAATATGCGGCAGGGCGGTGCGCTGGGTGTCCTTAACGTACTGTAACAGGCAGCCGGCGGCACACAGGCCGCGCGGCGCATTTTCAACGCCAAAGCCGATCAGATCCCGGGTGCCAAACTGCAGGTTGAGCTGCTGGCGCGCGGTGTCGATTTCAAACTCCCACAGCGGACGGCGGCGCAGGCCGCGGCGGCCGTCAATCAGCCCCATCTCGGCAAAGTCTTCTGCATAGAGCAGCTCCGCCGGATTGGTGCGCTGCAGCTCGGCGGCCATGGTTTCGCGGTCGGCCGGTTCGCTCAGGCGAAAACGACCCGAGCTGATATCCAGGGTGGCGTAGCCAAAGCCTTTGCTGTCCTGCCAGATGGCGGCGAGCAGGTTATCCTGGCGCTCCTGCAGCAGCGCTTCATCGCTAATGGTGCCGGGGGTGACGATGCGCACCACTTTGCGCTCAACGGGACCTTTGGAGGTGGCCGGATCGCCAATCTGTTCGCAGATAGCGACCGATTCGCCCTGATTCACCAGCTTCGCCAGGTAGTTTTCCACCGCATGGTGGGGGATACCCGCCATCGGGATCGGCTCGCCGGCGGAGGCGCCGCGTTTGGTCAGGGAGATGTCGAGCAGCTGCGATGCCCGTTTCGCATCGTCATAAAAAAGCTCGTAAAAGTCGCCCATCCGGTAAAACAGCAGGATTTCCGGATGCTGCGCTTTCAGCTTCAGGTACTGCTGCATCATGGGGGTATGCGCGTCGAAATTGTCGGTCATGGTCATGGAGTGATGATGTCCATTTCTTTGAAAATAGAGCGCGTTGAGCGCCGCAAGGGTCATGAATTGCGGCTATTGTCGCATGAAAAAATGGCCCGGCGCAGCAAAATGTCACCGCTTTATGCCGTGCTATCGCCCATCAGCTGGATCACGATTTTCCCCTGTTCAACGCAAAGCTGAACCCGGGAGTGGGTCTTAAAGCCCGCCTCTTCCAGCCAGTCGCCCTTCAGATTTAGCGCCGCGTGCACGCTGTATTTTTTAGGGATTTTGGTGCGGCGATCTTCATGGCGCCTTCTGTATGACCCGACGGTTAACTGACGATAGGGCTTAACAGCTTTTAATACCGGCATAGCGGACTCCTTTCCTTATAAAATGCATCAGCAAAACACCTGTATAAAATGCCAGTAAAAGGGGCGCAAAACAAACGCAGAACTGCGAGGCGCCTTCAGGAAACGCAATGCAACAGCTGAAAGCGGGCTGAAATGCGCTGGCGAAACGGGTATCATAAATGCAACTTATAAACCGGTACGCTGTTATGTCAGGAAAACGCATTACCCGCGAAAAAGAGACCATCCGCAAAATGATCGCCCTGTACGAGGCGCGGTGCCCGCAGGCGGTAAAAGAGGCGGGACATTATCAGGCGCTGAATGCATACGCCGACAAACGCCTTGATAAGTGCGTGTTCGGCGAAGAGAAACCGGCCTGTAAGCAGTGCCCGGTGCACTGCTACCAGCCGGTAAAACGCGAAGAGATGAAGCAGGTGATGCGCTGGGCCGGGCCGCGGATGCTCTGGCGTCACCCCATTCTCACCGTCCGCCATCTTATTGACGATCGCCGCCCGGTGCCGGAACTACCGGAAAAATACCGGCCGAAAAAGTAGCGCTCAGCGCCGCATGGGGCGGCAGATAACCATCATGGCGACCGCGCTGCACAGGGGAAACAGCGCCAGCTGCACCCACGGCCACACCGCCTGCGGCGACGGAACCAGGGCGTGGTCAAGCTGGCTGCCAAGCAGCAGATTTCCCGCCAGCACCGCAACGCCGCCGGCGGTGGCGAGCGCGCCGTAGTGCGCTCCCAGCGTCGACTCTTCGGCAAACCAGGGAACCACGTCTTTTGCCGCCGGCACCAGCAGCATTTGCCCAAGCGTCAGCAACGTCACGAAACAGGCGGCAGGCAGCAGCCGCAGCCAGCCCTGCGCCGGCTCGCTGGCGGCAAACAGCGCCACGCTCAGAAAGGACGCCGCCACCAGCGCAAAGCCCATCGGCAATATTTTTACCACGCCCGCCCGGCGGGCCACCCGCGCCAGCGGGAGCTGAAGGGCAATGATCAGCACCGACGCCAGCATAAACAGCGGGCCGAGATCTTTTTCGCTGCCGCCCGCGCGCTGGATCTCCACCGGCAGCGCCAGGTAGAGCTGGTTATAGCTCAGCAGCCAGGCGCTGTAGGCGAGGATAAAGGCTACAAAGCGCGGCTTACGGAAGGTGGTCCACCAGGGCGTGATGTGCAGCGGTTTTTTCTGCGCGCTCACCGGCAGACAGAAGTGCAGCACCACCAGCGCCACCACAAAGACGCCGGCGCCCGCCAGCGCCACCTGACGAAAACCAAACCCCGCCAGCAGCGCGCCCGCCACCGGGCCAAGCACCGCCCCCAGCTCGCCCCAGACGGCAAAGAGTGCGAACCACTCGGCGCGGCTGCGTTTACCCTGCGCCTCGCTGCGGGTGCCCACTTTTGCCAGCAGGGCCTCGATAGAGGGGGAGAAGAGGGCGCCGCCGATGCCGGTCAGGCAGGCGCCGGTAATTACCGCGCCGAGGGAGTCGCCCAGCGCCAGCAGCAGATAGCCCGCCACCCGTACAATACAGCCGCTGAGAATGACGCTGCGCGGGCCGAAACGGTCGGACAGCGCGCCGCCGAGAATAAACATCCCCTGCTGGGAGAAGGTGCGCAGCCCCAGCACCAGGCCGATAAGCCCGCCGGAAAGCTGCATGTCATCGCGCAGGAAGATGGCCAGAAAAGGAACGACGGCATAAAAGCCGATGTTAAAGACAAACTGGCTGCCCGGTAAAACGGGCGGCCAGAGGCGGGTTGCCGGGCGGAAAGAGGGAAAAGGCATCAGCGCGCGTCAGACCAGAAAATGAATGTGTTTTTTACCATGATAGGCGGAGATCTCAATTTTGGTTTTTACCCGGAACACGTCCCACAGCAGCGGCTCGGTGAGGATCTCCTGCGGCGTGCCGCTGGCAACGATCTGCCCTTTTTGCATCACAATCAGCGCGTCGCAGAACATCGCCGCGTGATTAAGGTCGTGGATCGCCACTATGCTGGTTACCGGCAGGCCGCTGATGAGCTGCATAAGCTGCATCTGATGGTGGATATCCAGGTGGTTGGTCGGCTCATCGAGCAGGATCTCGGTGGGCGTTTGCGCCAGCGCCCTGGCGATATGCACCCGCTGACGCTCGCCGCCGGAGAGGCTCAGCCAGCCCTGGTGGCTTTTATCCAGCATATCCACGCGCTCCAGCGCCGCATTGACGGTGGCGTCGTCGTGGCTGGTCCAGCCTGAAAAGGGGCCGTGGTGCGGAATGCGCCCGAGCTTAACCACGTCGCGCACCCGCATATTGGCATCGGTCATCCCGTGCTGCTCAACAAAAGCCACCCGCCGCGCCAGCTGCTTTTTATTGATACGGGCAATGCTGGTGCCGTCCAGGGTCACGCTGCCCTCGTTCGGGCGACGCAGGCCCGCCAGAATACGCAGCAGGGAGGATTTTCCCGAACCGTTCGGCCCCAGCAGGCCCACCGTTTCGCCCGGCGCAATCCTGAGCGACACGTTATTGACGATGACTTTTTTACCCACCTTCCAGGTAATGTTTTCCGCGGTGATGCTCATTACTTATTCCTTGAACGGTAGATAATCACGGCAAAGAAGGGCACCCCCACCAGGGCGGTCACCACGCCAACCGGCAGGCTTTGCGGGGCGATCAGCATCCGCGAGGCGATGTCCGCCAGCACCATCAGGATCGCCCCCGCCAGCGCGCTGGCAATCAGCAGCGTGCGGTGCAGCGGCCCAAAGAAGAAGCGCATCATGTGCGGCACCACCAGTCCGACAAAGCCGATGGAGCCCGCCATGCTGACGATGGTCGCCGTCATCAGCGCGGTGGCGGTAAAGAGCGCCAGGCGCACCCAGGGGACGGCGATCCCCAGCGAGGCGGCGGCATCGTCGCCAAAGGTAAAGGCGTCCAGCGCGCGGGCATAATAAAGGCAGACCGCCAGCCCCAGCAGGACCACCACCAGCACCAGCTGGAATTCAGGCCAGCGCACGCCGCTAAAACTGCCCAGCAGCCAGAACATGACGTCCCGCGCCTGCTGCGCGTTGGCGGAGGTGCTGATAGTCCAGGCGGTTATGGCGTTGAACAGCTGCGAGGCTGCCACCCCCGCCAGAATGGTGCGCTCGTTGCCGCCCCGGGCGCCGTTGGTCAGAAAGGCGACAAAGGCGAAGGCGGAGAAGGCGCCGGCAAAGGCGCCCGCCGACAGGGTGACCGCGCCGGAACCGATGCCCAGCACCACCACCGACACCGCCCCGGTGGAGGCCCCGGCCGAAACGCCCAGCACATAGGGCTCAGCGAGGGCGTTTTTCAGCAGGCTTTGCAGCACGGCACCGCATATCGCCAGCCCGGCGCCGCAGCAGGCCGCCACCAGCGCCCGACTGAGGCGGAAGTCCCAGATCACGCTTTCGTAAATGCGGCTCAGCGGCACCGCCGTGAGCCCGGTTTTATTGGCGATGGCATAGAAGACGGTCTCCAGCGGAATGGAGAGCTCCCCCACGCTGACGCCAAGGGCGATGACCAGCACCAGCAGCGCCGCGGCCAGCGCCGCCGAGGAGGCCATCAGCAGCCCCTGGCGGCTATGTTGTACCACTGCCGTCATTCATTCAGCCCCAGTTTTCTGAGCTGCTGGCCCACCTGCTCGGCGCCGTAGAGGGTGCGGATGGTGGGGTTCATGGCCTGGCCATCCATAATGACGATATGGCCTTTTTTCACCGCCTCGAGCTGGCTGACGGCCGGATCGCTCTTCAGGAATTTGATTTTTTCCTCGGCGTTGTCCAGCGCCCAGCGGTTGCGGTCGAGGCTGGAGACCACGATCACGTCCGGGTTGGCGGCAATGATGCTCTCCCAGCCCACGGTGGGCCATTCGGTTTCGGAGGTGATGGCGTTATGGCCGCCCAGCACGCTGGCGATAAAGCCGGAGGCGCTGTTTTTGCCGCCGACGTAGGCGTCAGATGAGGGAGAGGAGCTGGAGAACCAGAAGACAAACGACAGGTCTTTTTTGTTTTTGCCAAACTCGGCGCGCAGATCCGCTTCGCGCTTTTTGAAGTCGGCGATCAGCGCCTGGCCGCGGGCTTCGACGTTGAAGATTTTGGCGAAATCCTCAATTTCCTGATACAGGAAGGTCATGTCCCACAGCTTCTGCCGGCTGCCGTACATATCGCCAACCGCTTTTTTGGTGGCGCACATGCCGGGTGACATATAGCTGTTCACCCCGACGGTGGCCAGATCTTCGCGTTTGGCGACTTTACTCTCTGGTCCCAGCAGCAGCGGAAGCTGGGCCGGTACGAAGTCGGGATTTTGCGCAAGAATAGATTCGAGGGTCGGGATCTCAACCGTCAGGGTTTTCACCTTTTCGTTTTTGGCGGCCAGTTCCGGCAATACTTTGGTTGGCCAGAAGGCGCTGGCGGCAACCTTATCTTCCAGCCCCAGCAGCAGCAGGATCTCAACCGTATTCTGTCCGAGGGCCACCACGCGCTCCGGCGCTTTGGTGAAGGTCTCTTTATATCCGCAGTTTTCAATGGTCAGAGGATAGGTGGTGGCGGTGGCGCCGCCCGCGGTGGCGATCAGCAGGCCGAGTGCGCTGACGATTTTCTTCATAGAACGCTATCCCTCATTAATTTTATTTTATGCAGCCCGTGCGTGGGGCTAATGTAAATGAAACTCATTCTTATGGCGAGGCTTTATACAGCGGAATATATATGGTGTCAATGAGTGACAATAACCATTTGAAATTAATAGTTTATCTGAATGAAATAAAGGGTAGGGAAGGGATGAAAACAGGCCGGGCGACGAGGCGCCGCCCGGCAGGCGGTGGTTAGTCCAGATCGGCGCCGTTGCTGGCGATCACTTTCTTATACCACCAGAATGATTTCTTGCGGGTGCGATTGAGGGGGCCGTTGCCCTTGTCGTCGCGATCCACATAGACAAAGCCGTAGCGTTTGCTCATCTCGCCGGTGGAGGCCGACACCAGATCGATACAGCCCCAGCTGGTGTAGCCCATCAGCGGGATGCCGTCTTCAATGGCCTCGCCCATGGCGCGGATATGCTCGCGCAGATAGCTGATGCGGTAGTCGTCGTTGATCTCGCCGTTGGCGTCAGGCTCGTCCTTTGCCCCCAGGCCGTTCTCTACCAGGAACAGCGGCTTCTGGTAGCGGTCGTACATCATGTTCATGGTGATGCGCAGCCCCAGCGGATCGATGCCCCAGCCCCACTCGCTTACCTCGATATGCGGGTTACGCAGCGACTTGACGATATTGGCGGCGCTGGTGTTGCCGGCGTTCATATCGGCGGAGGCGCAGCGCGAGGCGTAATAGCTGAATGAGACAAAATCGACGGTGTGCTTCAGCAGTTCGTCATCGCCCGGATCTTTGACAATCACCACCCCTTTTTCGCGGAACAGGCGGGCCGAGTAGGCCGGGTAGCTGCCGCGCGCCTGCACGTCGATAAAGAACAGATTTTCCCGGTCCTTCTCCAGCGCCGTCCACACGTCTTCCGGCTTGCAGGAGTAAGGGTAGAAGTTGCCCCCCGCCAGCATGCAGCCCACCTGGTTTTCCGGGTTCACCTCGTGGGCGATTTTGGTCGCCAGGGCGCTGGCCACCAGCTCGTGGTGCGCCGCCTGGTATTTCACCTGGTCTTCGTTTTCGCCCTCTTCAAACACCAGCCCGGCACCGGAGAAGGGGCTGTGCAGCATGATGTTGATTTCGTTGAAGGTGAGCCAGTACTTTACCAGCCCGTTAAATTCTTCAAAGCAGGTGCGGGCATAGCGGGCGAAGAGATCGACCATTTTGCGGTTGCGCCAGGATCCGTACTCGGTCACCAGGTGCATCGGCACGTCGAAGTGGCAGAGCGTCACCAGCGGTTCGATATTGTACTTTTTGCACTCTTCAAATACCGCCCGGTAGAAGGCAATCCCTTCTTTATTAGGCAGCGGCTCATCGCCGTTCGGGTAGAGGCGGCTCCAGGCAATAGAGGTACGGAACACCGTAAAGCCCATCTCCGCCATCAGGGCGATGTCTTCTTTATAGCGATGGTAAAAATCAATCGCCTCGTGGCTCGGGTAAAACTCATCCTCGCGCAGCGCGAAGCGTTTTTCCTTGCCGATCTTCACCGCCAGCCGGCTGGCGCCGTGGGGGATCATGTCGACGGTGGTCAGCCCCTTTCCGCCCTCACGGTATGCCCCTTCACTCTGGTTGGCGGCCAGCGCGCCGCCCCATAAAAATCCCTCTGGAAAAACAGCCATTTTTACCTCACTCATTACATTATGCCCGCGCTTCTTTTGCCTGCACCGGTGCGGCCTGCAGGACGCGGGCCTTTTCCGCGTCGTCTTCGACCGGAATATCTTCAAAGCCTAAAATCAGGGTCAGTACAAAGGAGAGCACTACCGCCAGCGCCATTACGCCAAACACCCAGACGATGGTCATCGGGTTGGCCGGGTCAAAGAACTGTACGCTGGTAAACAGCCCCGGCGCCGCCATCGAGTGGCTGGCGAGCCCGGCAATACCGGCTACCGCGCCGCAGATAAAGCCGCTAATCAGGCTGGCGATCAGCGGGCGTTTCAGACGCACCGCCACGCCGTACAGCGCCGGTTCAGAGATGCCGGCCATAATGGCGGAGGCCGCCGCGGCCAGCGCCGTCTGGCGTAGCTCCGGGTTTTTGGTTTTCCACGCCACCGCCAGCGACGAGCCGCCCAGCGACAGGTTGGCGCCGATTTCCGACGGCATCACCATGCCCTCTTTACCGGTTTCGGCAATGGTCTGAATGATGGTGGGCGTAAAGACGCGGTGCATCCCGGTCATCACCAGCAGCGGCCAGAGCGCGCCCATAATGGCTACCGACAGCCAGCCCAGATAGTCATGAATGGTGTAGACCAGCGCGGAGATGGCGGTCCCGATTCAGATCCCCAGCGGCCCAATCAGCACGATGGCCAGCGGGGCGGCAATCAGCACGATCAGCATCGGCTTAAGGAAGTTCTTGGTCACCGCAGGCGTGATGCGATCTACCCAGCGTTCGATATACGAAAGGCACCAGGTCATCACCAGCGCCGGGATCACCGTGTAGGTGTATTTCACCGCCGTTACCGGAATAAAGGCGAACTCAACGTGCTCGCCCTGGGCGGCCTTCGCCATCAGCTCGATAAAGCTCGGGTGCACCAGCACGCCCGCAATGGCGATCGCCAGCGACATGTTGGTTTTGAATTTTACCGCGGCCGAAGCGGCCACCATCAGCGGCAGGAAGAAGAAGGCGCCGTCGCCAATGACCGTCAGGATGGTGAGGGTCGGCGATCCTTTTGGCAGCGCGCCGGTCATCTCAAGGATCATCGCCAGCAGCTTAACCATCGACCCGCCGATGATCGCCGGGATCAGCGGCGACATGGTGCCGATCAGCGCGTCAAGGATCCCGGCGCCAATGCGCTTAAGCGTCAGCTTTTGCGGCCCCTGCGGCGCGGCGGGCTGGAGGTCGGTCGGCAGCAGGCCCACCACCTCGCGGTATGCCTGAGAAACGGTATTGCCGACGATCACCTGGCACTGGTTGTCGTTACGCACCACTCCCAGCACGCCGCTGATGCTTTTCAGCGTGGCGCTGTCGATCGCGCTCTCGTCTTTCACCACGAAGCGCAGGCGCGTCATGCAGTGGGTGACGGCGGTAATGTTCTCTGCGCCGCCGAGCGCGCTGACTACGGCATTCGCCAGCGCAGCATAGTTTTTGGCCATCGGGTTATATCCTGTTTTAACGGTAAGGTACGTCTTCATCGCACTGCGTGATGAAACTTAGATAGGAAACCGGTTCCACAAAATCATGAAGAGTTTCTTTTAATCTCACAAGAGTGCTTTTTAGCCATTTTTTATATTCGTGATGACGATCGCATAAAGCCGCCGCACAGGTGCGATCCCCGCTGCGACAATTATTTTGTGGTGCAGTACACTGCCGCTTATCGGTTTCAGAAGGAAAAGCAGAATGACCACGATGCTGGAAGTGGCGAAGCGGGCAGGGGTATCCAAGGCAACGGTTTCCCGGGTGCTGTCGGGCAACGGGTACGTAAGCCAGGAGACGAAAGAGCGGGTATTTAAGGCGATTGACGAGAGCGGCTACCGCCCCAATTTGCTGGCGCGCAACCTGGCCACCAGACGCACCCAGACTCTCGGGCTGGTGGTGACCAACACCCTCTATCACGGGGTTTACTTCAGCGAGCTGCTGTTCCATGCCGCGCGTATGACCGAAGAGCGGGGCCGCCAGCTGATTCTGGCGGACGGCAAGCACAGCGCCGAAGAGGAGCGCGAGGCGATCCAGTACCTGCTGGATATGCGCTGCGACGCGATCATCATCTACCCGCGCTTTCTCAGCGTGGATGAACTGGACGAACTCATCCAGAAGCACGAGCAGCCGGTGATGGTGCTCAACCGCCGCCTGCGTAATAACGGTAGCCACTGCGTCTGGTCGGATCATATCGCCTCCAGCCAGGCGGCGGTGGCGCAGCTTATCGCCCGCGGCCACCGGGAGATTGCGTTTATTACCGGCTCGCTGGACTCGCCCACCGGCATTGAGCGACTTAGCGGCTATAAGGCGGCGCTGGCGCAGCACAATATTCCGCTGCGCGAGTCGCTGATTGTGGAAGGCAAGTGGAACCCGGCCAGCGGGGCGGCGGGCGTTGCCACGCTGCTGGCGCGCGGCGAGCGGTTTAGCGCCCTGGTGGCCAGCAATGACGACATGGCGATTGGCGCGATTAAGCAGCTGCACGACAGCGGGCTGGCCCTGCCGCAGGCGGTGTCGGTGATCGGCTTTGACGACGTGGCCATCGCGCCCTACATCGTACCGGCGCTCTCCAGCGTGCGGGTGCCGGTGACGGAGATGATCAAAGAGACCATTAACCGGCTGATCTTTATGCTCGACGGCGGGGACTTTACCGCCCGGCAGCATTTTGCCGGTGAGCTGGTATTGCGCGATTCGGTGACGGACGGACCCTATGCATAAAAAAAGCCCCGGGACATCGGGGCTGCGGATAAATAATCCAAAGGTTAAGTAAGCGTGGCAGTGAGGGTTAAGCGGGCAGTGATTTCAGCAGGGCGAAGGCCTCCTTCATGCGATCTTCGCTGACCACAAAGGCGCGCAGCTGGCCGTCGGCGTCGGCGCCCCGGGCTACCATCCCCTGCGGTTCGATGGCGATCTGCCAGTTAAGATCCTGACGCTGGGTCTCCCCGGCCAGGTGCAGCGGTAGCTCAGGCGTTTTCACCTTCACCAGCATCGCCGGGAGCTTCAGCGGCGCGCTGCCGCCGAGCAGGTTTTTCGCCAGGTACATGGCGCTCAGCTGAATCGGCTGCAGGAACGGCAGGACCTGGCCGTTAATTTCCGCGCAGTCGCCGAGGGCATAGATATCCGGCCGGGTGGTTTGCAGATAGCTGTCCACCTTCACGCCGCGGTTGGTTTCGGCCCCGGCCCGCTGGGCCAGGCCGACTTCCGGGCGCAGGCCGGTGGCGGCAATCACCACGTCTACCTCTACGCTGCGGTTGCCATCGAGAGTGGCGCGAATACCGCCCTCGGTTTTTGTCAGCCCCAGCAGGCAGGATTTCAGCAGCAGATGCACGCCCATGTCGGTCAGACGATGCTGTAAGCGACTGCTCACTTCAGCTGGCATCAGCGCCGAAAGAATACTCGCCGCGTGATCCACCAGGGTGACGGCTTTGCCCGCCCGGCAGAAATCCATCGCCAGCTCGGTGCCAATCAGGCCGCCGCCGACGATCATTACCCGCCGCGCGTCGCGCAGGGTAGTTTCACTGGCGCGGTACTCCTGCTGGCTGTTTAAGGTGATCATCAGCTCGCGGCCTTCCACCGGCGGGACAAACGCCGCGGCGCCCGTCGCCAGCACCAGCTTGTCGTACTGCCAGCCGTTGTCTTTCGCCTTCACCACCCGGGCATCGGCGTCGATGTCGGTTACCCAGGTGTAAGGGAACAGACGCAGGTTGTACTGTTCGGCAAACTCCCCCGCCGTCTGGCGGGTGAGGTCGTCTGCGCGCTGGCTCTGGCTGATGACATGGCTTAAGTCAGGCTTGTTGTACTCGTCCATACTGTCCGCCGCGATAAGCGTCAGCGGCACGTCGGGGTCCTGCTTGCGGATATTTTTCACCAGCTGGCGGGCGGCGAAGCCCGAGCCGATAATCACAATACCGTGGTTCATTTTGCCTCCGAAGCCAGTACGTCAAAGACGTCTTTACCAAGGGAACATTCCGGGCAGAGGAAGTTGTCCGGCACCTCGCTCCACGGGGTACCCGGGGCGACGTCCTGCAGCGGTTCGCCGAGGCCTGGATCGTAAACCCACTGGCAGACGCTGCACTGCATGCAGGGACCCAGGTCGGCGGTGGTCTCTTCGACGCTGGCGCGCTCTTCTGGTTTAACCGCAGGTTTCACGCTGGCTTCCGGCAGCGGAGCGAGCGCCCACTGACGGGCAATGTCGCGGCCGTGCTGGCGGCAAATTTCCAGCGCGTCGATATCCGGGCGCCATTTAGCCTTCAGGCTCAGGGACATTTCAAAGCCGGCATCCTGCAGGCGGGTGGAGAGACGGTCTACCGCGCCGCCGCTCCAGCCGTGGGAGCCAAAGGCGCTGGCGCGTTTGTTACGGAAGCGCAGGCCGGTCATCTCTTCCACCAGGCCGGCGATTTTCGGCATCATCACGTTGTTCATGGTGGAGGTACCGACCAGAACCCCTTTCGAGCGGAAAACGTTGGTCAGCACTTCGTTTTTATCGCTGCGGGCCACGTTGAAGATTTTCACCGCCACGTTCGGGTCAACTTCGTTGATGCCCTGGGCGATGGCGTCTGCCATCATGCGGGTGTTGTTGGACATGGTGTCGTAGAAGATAGTGATGCGATCTTCCTGATAGTCCGCCGCCCACTTCAGGTACAGCTCAACGATCTGGGTCGGATTTTCACGCCATACCACGCCGTGCGAGGTGGCAATCATATCCACCGGCAGGTTGAAGCCGAGGATTTCGGTAATTTTCGGCGTTACCAGGCGGCTGAACGGCGTCAGAATGTTGGCATAGTAGCGCTGGCACTGTTCGAACAGCTCGGTCTGGTCCACTTCGTCGTTGAACAGGCGTTCGTCGCAGTAGTGCTGGCCAAAGGCGTCGTTACTGAACAGCACCGCGTCGCCGGTCATGTAGGTCATCATGCTGTCCGGCCAGTGCAGCATCGGGGTTTCCACGAAGATCAGCTGCTTGCCGTTACCGATATCCAGGGTGTCGCCGGTTTTCACGGTGTGGAAGTTCCACTCCGGATGGTGGTGGTGACCGTTGATGGAGTCGATAGCGTTAGTGGTGCAGTAAATCGGCGTGTTGGGGATATGGGACATCAGCTCGGTCAGCGCGCCCGCATGGTCCTCTTCCGCATGGTTGATAATGATGTAGTCGATATCGTTGAGATCGATTTCGCTGCGCAGATTCTGCACGAACTCGCGGCTGAACTTATGGTCGACGGTATCGATCAGGACGTTCTTACCTTCGCGAATGAGATAGCTGTTGTAGCTGCTGCCGCGCAGCGTTTTATATTCGGTGCCGTGGAAGTCACGAACTTCCCAGTCACGTTGGCCAACCCAATGAATGTTATTTTTAACCAGAATAGACATAGCAACCTCGATATTTAGTACGGCATGTTCATAAAAGATGTTTTACCTATATCAAGTTGCGTGCCAACTTTTTAATTTATTGATTTATATGTATTTATAATTTTTTAACTCATAATGGGTAGTCATTATGACTATCATTAAAGCTGTCAAAATGACATTATGCATTGTCAAAAAGACAGTGAGGCGCCTATGAGCTTTTCCGTAGATGTTCTGGCGAAAATCGCCATTGAATTGCAGGCCGGCATTGGCCACCAGGACCGCTTTCAGCGGCTGATCTCCACCCTGCGCCACGTGCTGGCGTGCGACGCCTCGGCGCTGCTGCGCTACGAGGGGCGGCAGTTTATTCCGCTGGCAATCGACGGGCTGGCGCAGGACGTGCTGGGGCGGCGCTTCACCCTCGAGGGCCATCCGCGCCTCGAAACCATCGCCCGCGCCGGGGACGTGGTGCGCTTCCCGGCAGACAGCGATCTGCCTGACCCTTATGACGGCCTGATCCCCGGCCAGGAGAGCCTGAAGGTGCATGCCTGTATTGGCCTGCCGCTCTTTGCCGGGCAGAACCTGATTGGGGCGCTCACCCTCGACGGCATGTCGCCGGATCAGTTCGATACCTTCAGCGACGAAGAGCTGCGGCTGATTGCCGCCCTGGCGTCGGGGGCGCTGAACAATGCCCTGTTAATCGAACAGCTGGAGAGCCAGAACATTATGCCCGGCAGCCCGGCGGCCTTTGAGCAGGTGGCACACACCGAGATGATTGGCCTCTCGCCGGGGATGCTGCAGCTGAAAAAAGAGATTGAGATTGTGGCCGCCTCGGATCTGAACGTGCTGATCGGCGGCGAGACCGGCACCGGCAAAGAGCTGGTGGCGAAGGCCATTCACGAGGCCTCGCCCCGGGCGGTGAACCCGCTGGTCTATCTCAACTGCGCGGCCCTGCCGGAGAGCGTGGCCGAGAGCGAGCTTTTCGGTCACGTAAAAGGGGCCTTTACCGGAGCTATCAGCAACCGCAGCGGCAAGTTTGAGATGGCCGACAACGGCACGCTGTTCCTCGATGAGATCGGCGAGCTGTCGCTGGCCCTGCAGGCCAAGCTGCTGCGCGTGCTGCAGTATGGCGATATCCAGCGGGTAGGGGACGACCGCAGCTTACGGGTGGACGTGCGGGTGCTGGCCGCCACTAACCGCGATCTGCGCGAAGAGGTGGTGTCCGGCAATTTCCGCGCCGACCTGTTCCACCGCTTAAGCGTGTTCCCGCTGTCGGTGCCGCCCCTGCGCGAGCGCGGCGACGACGTGGTGCTGCTGGCGGGCTTTTTCTGCGAACAGTGCCGCCTGAAGATGGGGCTTTCCCGGGTGGTGTTAAGCCCCGGCGCGCGTAAACACCTGCTGAGCTACGGCTGGCCCGGCAACGTGCGCGAGCTGGAACACGCTATCCACCGGGCGGTGGTGCTGGCGCGGGCGGCCCGGCACGGCGATGAGGTGGTGATCCACGCCCGCCATTTCGCCCTGCATGATGAAATGACGCCTGTTGTTACCCAGGACGCGCCGACGCTGAGCCATAAAAATTTGCGCGAGGCCACCGACGAGTTTCAGCGGCAGATGATTACCCGGGCGCTGGAGCAGAACAACCGCAGCTGGGCGGCCTGCGCCCGGGCGCTGGAGATGGACGTTGCCAACCTGCACCGGCTGGCGAAACGTCTGGGGCTGAAGGGCTAGATAATTCCGGCCTGATAGAAGTCCTGCAGGTTGATGGCGCCGCACAGTTTACCCTGCTCATCCACCACCGGGGCGGCGGTGATTTTGCGCTTCATTAAGATCTCTTTGGCCTCGATAGCGCGGCTTTCGGCGTTAAGCGTCAGGCCGCCACGGGTCATGGCCTCGTTAACTATCGCCTCCAGCCCGCCGCCGCCCACCAGCCAGCGGCGCAGGTCGCCATCGGTAAAGACCCCCTGAACCTGCCCGTCTTCATCGCAGACCGCCACCAGGCCAAGCCCGGTGCGGCTCAGTTCGAGCATGGCGTCCATCACGCTGGTGGTGAGCTTCACCTGCGGGATGGCATCCCCGGTGCGCATCAGGTGGTGCACTTTATTTAACAGACGAGCCCCGAGGGCGCCCGCCGGATGAGAGCGGGCGAAATCCTCTTCATTGAAGCCGCGCGCCTGCATCACCGCCATAGCCAGCGCATCGCCCATCATCAGGGTATTTACCGTGCTGGAGGTCGGGGCCAGGTGCATCGGGCAGGCTTCGCGCTCGACCGAAATATCCAGCACTGCTTTTGCAGCCAGCGCCAGCGGCGAGCGGGTTTTGCCGGTCATCGCCAGCAGGGCAACGGACTTTTCCTGCAGGCGGGGAATAATCAGATCCAGCTCTTTCGCCGAACCGGAGTAGGAGATAAACAGCAGCACGTCGCGGCTTTCGATCATCCCCAGATCGCCATGCAGCGCTTCGGCGGCGTGGACAAAAAAGGCGGGGGTGCCGGTGCTGGCGAGCGTGGCGGCAATCTTCTTGCCAATGTGGCCCGATTTACCGATGCCTGAGACGACAACCTTGCCCTGACACTCAATAAGAGTGTTGGCCGCACGTACAAACGCCTCGTTCAGCCTCTCCGGCAGGCGGCTGGCTTCCTGTAGCTCCAGCATCAGGGTTTGACGGCCCGCGTTTAACAGAAAATCACTCATCTTTTTCTCCGGTTACGATCCTTCAACGCCCTCTGCCACGGCGGGCGGGGCGGCCTATCATAGAGCATTCCCCGGTGACCTTCATGGATAACGATGAAAGATTTTGCGCATCGCCACAGAACCGCTTCCTTGTGGTGTTGCGGATGCTTTACCATACTTGCCACTTACCGAATTCGTTCAATGGATATGTCATGTTTAAGCGTCGTTATGCAGCGCTGTTGCCTGCGCTGATTATGCTTGCTGCCTGTAGCAGCAAACCGAAAACAGAGGAAGTTCAACAGACGGCGGGAGCCCCTTCAGGCGGCTTTCTGCTGGAGCCACAGCACAACGTGATGGCGATGGGCGGGGACTTTGCCAATAACCCTGCAGCTCAGCAGTTCATCGATAAGATGGTGAGCAAGCACGGCTTCAACAAACAGCAGCTGCAGGAGATCCTCTCCCAGGCCAAACGTCTGGACTACGTGCTGCGCCTGATGGACAGGCAGGCCCCGTCTGCTCAGGTGCCAACCGGTCCGAACGGCGCATGGCTACGCTATCGCAAACAGTTTATTACCCCGGACAACGTGCAGAACGGCGTGGCCTTCTGGAATCAGAACGAAGATGCGCTGAACCGCGCGTGGCAGGTTTACGGCGTGCCGCCGGAGATTATTGTCGGCATTATCGGCGTGGAGACCCGCTGGGGCCGCGTAATGGGCAAAACGCGCATTCTGGACGCGCTGGCGACCCTCTCCTTTAACTATCCGCGCCGCGCCGAGTACTTCTCTTCCGAACTGGAGACCTTCCTGCTGATGGCCCGCGACGAGCAGGACGATCCGCTGGATCTGAAGGGCTCCTTCGCCGGCGCCATGGGCTACGGCCAGTTTATGCCCTCCTCCTATAAGCAGTACGCGGTGGACTTCAACGGCGACGGCCACATCAACCTGTGGGATCCGGTGGATGCCATCGGCAGCGTGGCGAACTACTTTAAAGAGCACGGCTGGGTGAAGGGCGATCCGGTGGCGGTGCAGGCTAACGGCCAGGCTCCAGGGCTTGAGAATGGCTTTAAGACCAAATACAGCGTCTCCCAGCTGGCGGCGGCGGGCTTAACCCCGATGCAGTCGCTGGGTGATCACCAGCAGGCCAGCCTGCTGCGGCTGGATATCGGCACCGGTTATCAGTACTGGTACGGCCTGCCGAACTTCTACACCATCACCCGCTATAACCACAGCACCCACTATGCCATGGCGGTGTGGCAGCTGGGACAGGCGGTGGCGCTGGCGCGGGTCCCGGCAGCTTCACCCTTTAGTCAGTAAAGGATAATGTTCTTCAGCCGGTGCGCAGGCACCGGCTTTTTCTGAAGCCCCCTCGTAAAAACGCTAGCGCGTCCCCATATCCGTCGTGGAAGTGCTATCTTGTGCTGCATGTTTTTCAGGAGCCAAAAGCGATGATGACCGACAACGAATTAATGCAGCTCAGTGAACGCGTTGGCCTGGCGTTAAAACAGCGCGGCGCAACGCTGACCACCGCAGAGTCCTGCACCGGCGGCTGGGTGGCAAAGGTAATAACCGATATTCCCGGCAGTTCCGCCTGGTTTGAACGCGGGTTTGTTACCTACAGTAATGAAGCCAAAGCCCAGATGATTGGGGTGCGGGAGCCGACGCTGGAAGAGCACGGCGCGGTGAGCGAGCCGGTTGTTATCGAGATGGCCATTGGCGCGCTGCGGGCCGCCCGGGCCGACTATGCTATCTCTATCAGCGGCGTTGCCGGGCCGGACGGCGGCAGCGATCACAAACCCGTCGGCACGGTCTGGTTTGGCTTTGCCACCGCGCAGGGCGAGGGCATTACCCGGCGCGAATGTTTCAGCGGCGACCGGGAAAGCGTACGCCGTCAGGCAACGCAATATGCCTTAGAAACGCTCTGGCAACAATTTCTACAAAACACTTGAAGTACTGTATGAGCATACAGTATAATTGCTTCAACAAAACAGAAGTCCATGGTGAAGCGCAGTTGCTTCTCCCGGCATGACAGGAGTAATAATGGCTATCGACGAAAACAAACAGAAAGCGTTGGCGGCAGCACTGGGCCAGATCGAAAAGCAATTCGGTAAAG
>Ga0268257_1000416_pt1 | contig 52684 bp, 40 predicted proteins | sample AgamicAtPrz_FD_200249 | JGI IMG/M metagenome (GOLD analysis project Ga0268257, IMG submission 200249) | Agave microbial communities from Guanajuato, Mexico - At.P.rz (v2) (version 3) | ecosystem: Host-associated > Plants > Phyllosphere > Phylloplane/Leaf | place: Guanajuato, Mexico | collected... | reverse complement strand
CCAACCGCAAGATGACCGCCAAGGTCCTCAAGCAGCTGATCGACAAGACCGGCATCCCGTTCATCACCACCCAGATGGGCAAAGGTGTGGTCGACGAGCGTCACCCGCGCTTCCTGGGCAACGCCGCACTGTCGTCGGGTGACTTCGTGCACCGCGCCGTCGAAGCCGCCGACCTGATCGTCAACATCGGCCACGACGTGATCGAGAAGCCGCCGTTCTTCATGGTCCGTGGCGGCACCGAGGTCATCCACATCAACTTCCGCTCCGCCGAAGTCGATGCCGTGTACTTCCCGCAGGTGGAAGTGATCGGCGACATCGCCAACGCCGTGTGGCAGATCAGCGAAGCGCTGACCGACACCACACACTGGGACTTCACCCGCCTGATGGCGATCCGTGAAGCCAATGAAGCGCAGATCGCCGAAGGTGCCGACGACAACCGCTTCCCGGTCTACCCGCAGCGCATGGTCGCCGATATCCGTCGCGTGCTGCCATCCGAAGGCATCGTTGCCCTGGACAACGGCATCTACAAGATCTGGTTCGCCCGCAACTACAAGGCGCACAAGCCGAACACCGTACTGCTGGACAACGCCCTGGCGACCATGGGCGCCGGCCTGCCATCGGCCATGGCCGCGCACCTGGTGCATCCGGACCGCCCGGTGATTTCGGTTTGCGGCGACGGCGGCTTCATGATGAACAGCCAGGAGCTGGAAACTGCGGTACGCCTAGGCATGCACATCACCGTGGTGATCCTGCGTGACGACGGCTACGGCATGATTCGCTGGAAGCAGGCCAACATGGGCTTCACCGATTTCGGCCTGGACTACGGCAACCCGGACTTCGTCAAGTACGCCGAAGCCTACGGTGCCAACGGCCACCGCGTGGAAAGCGCCGAAGGCCTGCTGCCGCTGCTGGAGCACTGCATCAAGACCCCGGGCGTGCACGTGATCGACTGCCCGGTCGATTACAGCGAGAACGACCGCATCCTCAACAGCGAGCTGCGTGAGCGCGCGCTGGCGGTGTAAGGCGTAACGGCTTTATTGACATCAACCCGGCCACCACAGATATCTCACGATCCTGTGGTGGCCGGTTGGTGCTAATTAACAACCTCCTCACGCATCTCTTGATTGATCATTCTCATGTTCCCAACTCATTGAGAACACGAGACCATGACCATCGGCTCAACACACAACCATCCTGCTGATCTGGCTATCGAGCCATCCCTGTCCGTAAAGCCGTGGGCTGCGCGTTACCCTAACCCTCCTGATCTTTGCTTTGATTATCGCCGTCTACTCGAACAAGAGGGCGGAGTTGCATACGCCACTCAGCCGGATCACCGGATCTGTATTGTCGGTGCTGGTGTTACCGGGCTAACTGCAGCCCGAGAATTGCTACGTTGCGGCTTTACCCGTATCACCTTGATCGAGCAGTCCCGACGTTTGGGTGGGCGTCACCTTACGCTGGTGAATAACGCAGGGAATCACAAGCAGCCTGTAACCCCTTTTGAAATGGGGGCCATGCGCATGCCGTTCTTCAACAGGACTGGTGAGCCCCCAAAAGATGGGCGTTCGCTTATGGCCTATTACGCCAAGCTGTTCGAGCTACGAATATCCGATTTTCCAAATCCCGGGACACCTTGGGTGAATGCCACTGGAATATATCTTCGTGACGGGCAATTAGCGGGTGACAGAGACCCTGCGCTGTTGATCTGGCGCAATCCCGAAGGAAAGACACCACCACCCACTGCGATGCTTCAGCAGGTCTACGATAAATGGCGCCATTTTGCGGAGCAGTTCGCCGAGCGTATTGCTGCGGTTTATGGCACTTATGGTTGGGAATCGATGTGGTCGGCGATCGTCGAGCGCTATCATCGATTATCGTTTAGAGATCTGGTGCATTTACCCACTGTTACAGCTTGGGACCCTGCAAACCCTGGTGATTTTGGCGGGCTAGGCATGAACGGCGACGAGTCGGCCATCTTCTATGCAATCGGTATTGGAGATGGTAGCTGGGGAGCGTTTTATGACGTCTGCTGCCTTTACCCGCTGCGTACAGCAATCTTTGGCTTCAGCAGTCACTTGCAGTTGGTGCATGGGCGTGTTGACCAGGACGGTGTGCCTTACGCTGCGCCCCATCTTGAAGCCAGCAGCGTCCCTGACAGTAAAGGATTGATGTTTCAGGGGCCAGCCTATATCGGGCTTGCGGCGATGGACGAAAGCCTCATGTTTCTGGACGCCGGGATGGGCGGTTCCTCGCTGTATGACCACCTGCTGCAACGAGATGATGGGTTACTGACTGACACTTCGGTCTGTTCCCTACAAAAGCTGGAGGATGGTCGCGTACGAGTCGGATACCGTTGGCATTGCAGTGATCCGGTGCAGGGGAACGTCCAATACGAAGACTTCGACAGCGTGATCTTGACCATCCCTTCCTGGCTGATCGAAACCAACATCCGCCTCGACGGTTTCAGCCGTCAGATATTGCCGCAGACGATCATGGATACCTGGAAGCATGCTCATTGGGAGACAAGCTGCAAGGTTTATGCTCCGCTGAAGAAGAGCTTCCTGGACCGCAACCCAGCTTTTCCGCAAATCCTGGTCACTGACAGTTTCGTTCACGATGTCTATGCCTATCGCTACAACGACCATTACGCTGATGACTGCATCCTGCTCAGTTACACCTGGGAAGACGATGCAACGAAACTGGCCGCGTTCTCAGATGAAGAACTGGGTGACAAGTGCGTGAAGGAACTCGATCGGATCCTCCTTCGCTGCAGCAACGTGGCTGAACCCATATCGCCTTATATCGATACCCGAAACATTCGCATACAGCGTTGGATGACTGATCGAAACGCGCTTGGGTGCGCAAAGTTGTATCGGGCTGGGACCTATTACGATGCAGTGAGCCTGATGAAGTACAACCGTGATCTGAGTGCCAGTTCAGGGTTGTATCTGGCTGGAGAGTCCTTCTCTGTTGACGCCGGCTGGACCGAGCCGTGTTTACGCACGGCGCTTGATGTGGTCATCAACCTGTGCAACGGAACATCGGCATCGTTCAATGGTGGCTTTACCCTGAACCACTACCCACATTATCAAGCTGGGAAATAGCTGCATCCGGGAGTTTTTGTGGGGAATTTCCTACTGGAACACTTCTCTTGTCCTTCGATCCCATAGGAACTCCCCGACTGTCACTCCCCCGCCCAACCCCGCTTTACTGGCGCCCTTCCAAAACAACCATAAAAGGAAGCCGCCATGTCTGAACACTGCACGCCCGTCAGCCCCGTACGTATCGCTGTCATCCAGTACGACCCTCAGGTCGGGCTGGAGCATTGCGATGGCAACCTGAGCAAGGGCCTGGCATTGGCTCGGTGCGCGGCGCGTGAAGGCGCCAACCTGATCGTGCTACCCGAGCTGGCCAACACCGGCTACACCTTCCACACGCGTGCAGAGGCCTATGCCCATGCCGAAACGCTGGAGGAGGGGCGCAGCCTGAAAGCCTGGGCGGATTTCGCCAAGGAGTACCAGGTATATCTGGCGGCGGGTTTTGCCGAACGCGAGGGACTGAAACTTTTCGACAGTGCCGTTCTGTTCGGTCCGCAAGGCTTGCTCGGGCATTACCGCAAGGCCCATCTGTGGAACCAGGAAAAGCTCTGGTTTACCCCTGGCGACCTGGGCTTCCCTGTGTTCGAGACACCGATCGGCCGTATCGGCCTGCTGATCTGCTGGGATATCTGGTTCCCGGAAGTGCCGCGGCTGATGGCTGCGCAAGGCGCCGACATCATCTGCAGCCTGAACAACTGGGTATGGACGCCACCACCACTGTTCGATGAAACAGGGCGCTGCATGGCGTCCTACCTGACCATGACGGCGGCACACACCAACAACGTCTACATCGCTGCCGCCAATCGCATAGGTAGCGAGCGGGGCGGTCGCTTCCTGGGCTGTTCACTGATTGCCGGTACCAATGGCTGGCCCATTGGCGAGGTGGCCAGTGCAGAGGAGGAGGGCATTCTCTACGCCGATGTCGACCTCAGCAGCGCCCGCTCGGCGCCGATCTGGAACAGCCTCAACGACTTGCCGCGAGACAGGCGCACCGACCTTTACGATGCGACGCTTGGCTATCGCCTTCATGCATCTATGCCCCGCTGAGGAGTTGCACATGAAAACGCTACTCTTCCCCAACCGGCAGCGTTCGTCGGTGTTGATCCTTGCCTGCCTGCTGGTGCTGCTGGCAGCCAGCCTCGTACAGGGCCAATGGCCGGACTACACGCAACTGGCCGCGACGCTCGATCAACCGTTAAGCCGCCTGCGCTGGATAGTTGGTGATATCAGCGAAGTGGCCTTCTACAAGCATGAGTTGCCCGCCCTGGGCTTGCTGCTGGGAGCTTGCCTGGCGCACTGGGCCCATGTGCATGGGTATCGCTGGCACGGCTTTGCCATCTGCTACGGCAGCGGATTATGGCCGTGGGTGTTCACCAGTTCGCTGCTGGGCTTGTTGCTCAGTCACGCGTTGTGGGGATGGACCTTGGCCAGTGGCACCTGGCAACCAACCTTCGTTGCTTTCGTATCGTTGCCAGCAGCCATGGTGCTGTTTTTTGGTGCGGGTTGGCAGGTGACCATCAGCGGCGCACTGCTGGGAGCGCTGTTGGTAACGCCAGCCAGCCTGTTCATGGTCAATTACCTGAGCTACCCCCTGCAGTTGCCGGTGGTAGTCGGCAACGTAAGCGGCATGGCGCTGGCAAGCGTGGTGGCGTTCATGCTGTGCTGGCGCTTTCCATCATGGGTACGGCCCAGCCAACCGCCCGCCGCACCTGAACCCGTTGCGGCCCAAGCCGATTACGGTGTGGCCTGGACCTTGCGGCGTGTACTGGCCGATTTCAGCGAAGCGCCATTCTTTGGTAATGAACTGGCCAGCCTCGGGCTGCTGTTGGGGGTGTTCCTGGCATACATGCTGGCCCCCGCTGCGCCAGTCTACGGTTCGCTGCTGCTGATACCAATGGTTGCCGGGCAGGCGCTGGCATCACTGGTGGGAGTCGTGCTCTGGCGTCGCCAATGGCAGGCGCGAGGCTGGTACCCCACTTACATTCCCATCGTCTCTATCGTACCTGCCGCTGTGCTCACCCACGGTGGAGGCTGGCAAGTGGTCGTAGCCAGTTCAGTGCTGGGCGCGCTGGTAGCGCCACCGTTGGCGGTGGCCATCAGTCAGCGCTTGCCGGCCTACATGCATGGTTACATCGGCAATGTAGTGTCGATGGCCATCAGCACACTGGCGATCGTTCCGCTGGTCGGGCTGCTTGCTGGAGGTGGCGTATGAAAGCGCATGCAAACCTGCCCAGGTTGTCGATCGCCAGCCTGGGAGGGACGGTGAGCATGCGGGCAAGTGCAAGCGAATGCGGGGTGATACCCAAGCTTGACTGCGCTGAGCAACTGGCCGAGTTGCCACAACTGCGTGAGATGGCCCAGCTTGAAGCTGCCACTCTGGGTCTGCTCCCCAGTGCCTCGCTGGGCTTTGCGGCGATGCTCGAGGTGCTGGCCTGGGCCCGGGGCGAGGTGGCTCGCGGAGCACACGCGGTGATACTGACCCAAGGTACCGACAGCCTCGAGGAAACGGCGTATTTCCTCGATCTGCTCTGGCCGTTCGATGCGCCATTGGTAATGACCGGTGCCATGCGCGCGGCCAGCCAGCCGGGCAACGACGGCCCGGCCAACCTGCTGGCTGCGGCGCAGGTTGCACTGGCGCCGGGCAGCCGTGGACGCGGCGTTCTGGTGCTGATGAATGATCAGGTCCACTGTGCTGCAAGGGTTCGCAAGACGGCAAGCCTCGCGATGGCTGCATTTGAATCACCCGGGTGCGGAGCGCTGGGCGATGTTGTGGAAGGTGCCGTGGTATATCGTCAACCGCCTGGCCCACGGGAGGTGCTGCCGTTACCGCATCGCACCGAGCATCGGGTTGCAATGCTGGAAGCTTGCCTGGACGCAGATACGGCGTTGTTGAAGGCTACAGCGACACTGGGCTACGAGGGGCTGGTCTTCGCCGGTTTTGGTGCTGGCCACGTTTCCGGTAGCTGGTCCGAAGTGCTTGGTCATCTCACGCCCACCTTGCCAGTGATTGTTGCTACCCGCACAGGCAGTGGCCCAACAGCCACGGCCTCTTACGGTTTTGCCGGTGCCGAGATCGATTTGCAGAGCAAGGGGGTACACATGGCGGGGCAGTTGTGTCCGCGCAAGTGTCGCATTCTGCTATGGCTGTTGATCGGAACTGGCAGGCAGCAGCTGCTGCATGGCTGGTTGCCACGTTAAGCAATCTGCCCGCAAAGCTATAAGCGCGGGCAGCCCTTCGGGCGTTGCTGTGCTAGGGTGCACACACTTTTGCTTCCCAGGATGTTCACCCATGCTCCCCGCACTCAGCGAAAAAGAACTCGACCGCCTCGAAGACCTGCTGATCACCTACGGCAATGACTACTCGGTACTCAACCTGGCCGAGCTCAATGGCTTTTTCACTGCACTGGCTAGCTCGCCGACCACTGTCACCCCGGAACAGTGGCTGCCCGCGGTGGCTGGTGGCAAGGTGCCGAAATTCAAGAAGCCGGCACATGAAGAGGCGTATACGGCATTGATGCTGCGTTATGCCAGCCAGGTGGCGGAGGAGTTGGGCGACGATGTCGACCACTTTGAGCCGCTGTTCGAAGAAAGCGAAGGCGAAGAGGGCAGTGTGATCATCATGGAGGAGTGGTGCTTTGGCTACATGCGCGGCACTCAGGTCGCTGGCTGGGCCGAGCTGCCGCCGGAGCAGGACCAACTGCTCAAGGCCATTTCGCTGCATGGGCTGGAGGACAACTTCGAGTTGCTGGACCAGATGAGCGAAGAGGACATCCAGGCTTGTGTGCCACAGGTGATCGAGGCTGCGCGTGGGTTGTTCCGGTATTTCAACAAGCTGCACTGATCTTGCACCTGCCTTTGTAGTAGCGGCCTTGTGTCGCGATAGGGCCGCAAAGCGGCCCCAGGATTCAGCAGCGATAAACCATCGTCGAGGGCCGCTTTGCGACCTACACAGGGGATACGCGGATCTGGATATTTCCATTATTCCGCCCCGCGAAATTATGGTTTCCCCGCCACACGGATTCTGCTGCCAGCCGAACCGGTGCAGCATGTGCTCCACCAGCCCACCCCGGTGCTGATCAGGAGCCAAGCCCATGTCGAACCCGATCAAGCTTTACAACTTCCCCAAGTCCGGCCACGCCCATCGCATCGAGCTGATGCTTTCGCTGCTGAACCTGCCCACCGAGCTGGTGTTCGTCGACCTGGCCAAAGGCGCGCACAAGCAGCCGGACTTCCTGGCCCTCAACCCGTTCGGCCAGGTCCCGGTCATCGACGACAACGGCACGGTGGTCGCCGACTCCAACGCCATTCTGGTGTACCTGGCCAAGAAGTACGACAACGGCACCTGGCTCCCCGAGGAACCCGCTGCCGCCGCCCGCGTCCAGCGCTGGCTGTCGGTCGCTGCCGGCCCGTTGGCCTTCGGCCCTGCTGCCGCGCGTCTGGTCACGGTGTTCGGTGCCTCGTTCAACACCGACGAAGTGATTACCCGCGCCCATACCCTGCTGAAGGTGATCGACGCCGAGCTGGCCAAAACGCCCTTCCTGGCCGGTAGCACACCCACCATCGCCGATATCGCCAACTACTCCTACATCGCCCACGCACCGGAGGGCAATGTGTCGCTGGAGCCCTATGCCAACGTACGCAGCTGGCTGGCGCGGATCGAGGCGCTGCCGGGCTTCGTGCCCATGCCACGCACCGTGATCGGCCTGCAGACCAGCGCCTGACATCCCGCCATTGCGAGGAACGCCGCCATGCAACAGAACCCGGACCACCACTCCTCGCCCTGGCATGCGGGGGAGAAGACCCTGCAGGAAAAAGCCGGTGTCGCGGAGCGCATGGAGGCGTTCGGGCAAAAGGTCATTCGTGACTACATGCCCGACCAGCATCGTATTTTCTATCACCAGTTGCCGTTCATGGTCGCCGCCAGCGTGGACGCACTGGGGCGGCCCTGGGCAACGCTGTTGGAAGGGCCGGAAGGTTTCGTCAGCTCGCCGGACCCGCGCCAGCTGACGATCGACACTCAACTGCCAGCAGACGATCCCGCTACCCCGGGGCTGGCTGCCGGGCAGGCGGTCGGCCTGCTGGGGATCGAACTGCACACCCGCCGGCGCAACCGCCTCAACGGCCAGATCCACCAGGCCGGCGACGGGCAACTGCAGGTGACTGTGGAGCAGTCGTTCGGCAACTGCCCGCAGTACATCCAGCTGCGTGACTACACCCGTGTCGCGGAACCCGCCCAAGGACGTGTCGATGCGACGACACTCGATGCCTCGGCTGTCAGCATGATCCAGGCAGCCGACACCTTCTTTGTCGCCAGCTATGTCGAGCATGACGACGGCCAGCGCTCGGTGGATGTCTCCCACCGTGGCGGGCGGCCCGGGTTCGTCAAGGTCGAAGGCAACCGCCTGACCATTCCCGACTATGCTGGCAACCTGCACTTCAACACCTTGGGCAACCTGCTGGTGAACCCGCAAGCAGGGTTGCTGTTCATCGATTTCAGCAACGGCAACGTGTTGCAGCTTTACGGGCATGCCGAGTTGCTGCTGGACAGCCCGGCCATCCAGGCGTTCGAAGGCGCCGAGCGCTTGTGGACGCTGGAGGTCGAGCAGGTGGTATGGCGCCCGGCTGCCGTTTCCCTGCGTTGGGCCTTCAAGGAGTACGCGCCGACCAGCCTGATGACCGGGACCTGGGCCGAGGCCGACATACGCCTGCAGCAACGCCAACAGCAGCGCCAATGGCAGGCTTGGCGTGTGCTGCGGGTGGAGCAGGAAAGCCGCGATATCCGCTCGTTCTACCTTGAGCCTCCTGCTGGCAGTGCGATGGCTTTTGCGCCAGGGCAGCATGTTCCGGTGCAAGTCCAGCTCGAGGGCGGGGCAGCACTGATCCGTACCTACAGCCTGTCCAGCGCGCCTTCGGACGGCTACCTGCGCATCAGTGTCAAAGCCCAGGGTCCTGCTTCGCGGCACCTGCATGAGCGTGTCGTGCCCGGCGATGTGCTGAACGTGCGCCCGCCGATGGGCAGCTTCACGCTGGACCAGCAGAGCACACGGCCGCTGGTGCTGATTGGCGCGGGTGTGGGTATCACGCCGTTACTGGCCATGCTGCGCGAGCAGTTGAGCAAGGGGCAGGCACGGCGCATTCATCTGTTCCATGGGGCGCGCAGCCTGGCCGACCTGCCGTTCCGTGAGGAGCTGGCAAGCTTGCGGCAACAGGCCGTCGGCCTGCTGCACGTGCACCGCGCCCTGAGCCAGCCGGAAGCGCATGCGCTGGCGGGGCGTGATTACGAGTTTGCCGGTCGGCTGGGTATCGAGCAGGTCAAGGCCACGCTGGCGCTGGACGACTACGATTTCTATCTGTGCGGCCCGGGCAGTTTTACCCAGGACCTGTATGAAGGGCTGCGCGGGGTGCATGTGCCGGATGCGCGGATCCATGCCGAAGCCTTTGGCCCGTCGACGCTCCGGCGGCACACCGACGATGACCAGCCCACCCTGCAACAGCCACCTGCTGCCAGCGAGCCGGTACCGGTGTACTTTGCGGCTTCAGCCAAAGAGGCACGCTGGGCGCCGGGTAGCGGGACGCTGCTGGAGCTGGCCGAGGCTCGCGGATTGTCGCCGGAGTTCAGTTGTCGAGGTGGGTCGTGTGGTACTTGCAAGACCCGCTTGGTCAGTGGTCAGGTACATTACCCGAAGGCGCCGGCCGAGCTGCCGGAGGCGGGGTCGGTGTTGATCTGCTGTGCCGTGCCGGCCCGGTCGGAGGAGGGCGCACAGGCGTTGGTGCTGGATCTGTAAGGTAGTTTGTCCCGGACCTTTCGCGGGCTCGCCCGCTCCCACAGGTACTTCACTTCCCTCAGGGATGGTGAATAACCTGTGGGAGCGGGCAAGCCCGCGAAAAGGCCGGCACAGGCAGCACAAAACGCTCGGATGAAAGATAATCCTGGCACCTCATGGACCTCAGGAGCCCGCATGGACCAGATCCACCTGATGAAGGTGTTCGTCGCCGTAGGCGAGCTGGAAAGCTTCGCCGCTGCTGCCCGCCGCCTGGACATCTCCCCAGCCGCGGTCACCCGTGCCGTCAGCGCCCTGGAAGATCAGCTTGGGGTCAAGCTGCTGCTGCGCACCACCCGTAGCGTACGCCTGACCGAAGCCGGTGGCCGCTACCTGGAAGACACCCGGCATATCCTCGCCAGCATCCACGAGGCCAACGAAGCCGCCGCCGGCATCAACGCCACGCCCAAGGGCGACCTGGCCGTCACTGCGCCCATCCTGTTCGGCAAGAAGTTCGTCATGCCGTGCATCGTCCACTACCTGCAGCAGTACCCCGAGGTTGACGTTTCCGCCTACTTCCTCGACCGCATCGTCAACATGGTCGAGGAGGGCATGGATGTGGCCGTTCGTATCGGCCCCTTGCCCGACTCCGGGCTCAAAGCACTGCGGGTGGGCAGGGTCCGGCGCATGCTGTGCGCCTCTCCCGAGTACCTGGCGCGCCATGGCGTGCCGAAGCACCCGTCCGACCTGGCGGAGCATGCGGTGATCGGCACCACCAACCTGTCGCCGCGAGCCGGTTGGCGCTTTGGGGTGACCGATGAGCCGACTCTGGTGCGCATGAAGCCTCGCTTGACGGTGACCAGCAATGACGGGGCAATCGCCGCTGCCAGTGGCGGACTGGGGATTGCCCGCCTGCTGTCGTATCAGGTCGCGGATGAGGTGGCCAGTGGGCAGTTGCAGGTGATCCTTGCCGAATACGAAGAGGCGCCGTGGCCAATCCATATACTGCACCGGGAGAGCAAGTACGGTTCGGCCAAGGTCCGCGCATTCATTGACATGCTGGCGCAGGAACTGAGGGCTCGGCAGCTGGACTGATTCAACCGAGCAGGGTGAATGTAAAGCAACCTGGGCACTGCTGTTCCAGCCACTCCTTGGCCCGTTCGCTCAGGAAGTACCCACGATAGACATCCCCTTTGAAGAAATCGGCTTGCTCGTCGGCCTTGAGCACCTTGAGATACTGGCCGAGGTCGGCAGGTTCATGCTGTGGGTCCTTGAGCAGGTTGAGCTTGCCCACTACGAATGCCTGCCAGTACTCCGGCATGCGCTTGGCAAGCCCAGGGTCATGCGGCAGGGAGTCGATGATCGAGCTCGGCCCGCCTTCCAGATCGAGGTAATCGGTAATGGGCTTGCTGGTGTCCCAGTGCAGCCAGTCGATGTGAACGATATGGGTCTTCTCCAGATGCTCGTAACGCCCGATCCCCTTCAGGCCGCTTTTTTCCAGGGCTTCCTTGACCGGCTGGGTGAGCACCAGCGAACCCGAACGTATGTAGGCGGCCGGGGTGTACGGGCCGGCCCGCTCGATGCTGTCTACATCGGTATCTTCGTCCCAGGCGATCATGCCCTGGAGCAGTACCGCGCCCCAGTCTCCCCAGGGAGTCGGCGCGTTGTCCAAGTGATAGATGTTCATGTCAGCCTCCGCAGCCCTTGCCATTCTTGCCGTAGCGACGCACATGGTTCCTCGTCGCCTTGGGCACATTGTATTGGCGCATCATCACCTTGATCTGCTTTTGCAGGTCCTTCTTGGTGAAGTTCGCGTTGTTGTTGAACCACTTCTTCCAGTCCTCGTTCCAACCTTTGGCGTGAATGTCGGCGTGGAATGCATTCGGAATGCGCGAGATCTGCTGGTCGATGTAGCGTTTGGGGTTGCGAATTCCGGCAGCTTTCATCTGGTTACGGAAATCGCGGTCTTCCCGCCACATTTCTTGCGGGATCATGTGGTGGTCACGCATTGAGGCCGGACCATGCCTGCTGCGCCAGGCTTCGGTGGTTCGCTTGATACCGCCCTTGGTATAACCGGTCAAGGTCAGCCAACCTAGTGGATCGACCCATGTCACCGGGTTTGGCGCATACCGGTACAGTTGGTGACCACCAGACAGGCCAATCGGGTCAGGCTGGGTAAAGCGGCCTACCTCCGGGTCATAGAACCTGAAGGTGTTGTAATGCAACCCGGTCTCCCGATCCAGGTATTGCCCCTGGAAGCGCAGATTCTGTTCCTGCAGGCAACTGGCCTGGCGGGACTCATCGAGGGTAGAACCCCAGCCCAGATAGCTGGCCTGCCATACCACGCGTCCCTGTTCATCGGTCAGCCACTCCGGGAGCCCCCCGAGGTCATTATGGAAGTGCAGCACCTGCTGGTTCGGCCCGCTGCCGTCGATGCGCGCCAGCGGCTCATAGCCGTCACCCTCGTACAGGTACAGGCTTACCTGGCCATGGCGCTGTTCCTGCAACAGGCGTAATCCGTCCCAGGCAAAGCGCGTCTGGCCGAGCAGCTGCCCGGCACCATCATGTTCGCTTTTTTCCACCCGCCGCCCGAGCGGATCGTAACGCATGCGTACACTGCGTTCCCGCCCTGCCTGGCGAGTGCGTACCTCTACCAGGCGGTGCTCTGCGTCGTAGCTGAAATGCTGTATGCCGCGCCGGCTGCTGCGCTTTTCCACCAGGCGGCCAAAGGCGTCGTAGCGGTAGCGCTTGTCCTGGTACGCCAGCAACCTGTCGTGCAGAACTGGGGCATTGGCCGTGGCATCCAGCAGGTTGCCGGCGGCATCGTAGCGGTAGGTTTCATGATTGCCGTTGGCAATGTCATGACTGCCCATCAGGCGCCCACCCGCATCAAGCTGGATGATCTGGTCATGCTGCACCCGGCCGGCTACCTGCCGCACGCGCCGGTTCAGGTCATCGCGCGGGTCGTATTCGAATCGTTGCTGGAAAGGTGCGGGTAATTGCACGGGTTGGCTGGCGGGCCTGCATCTGCGGGTACGCAAACGTCCGTTGCGGTCATATTCCTGGTGTGTGAGCAACGCGCCCTGGGTACGCTGCACTTCCCGGTGCAGGCGATCGCGTTCGTAGTCGTTGATGACATGTCCGTCCAGGTTGATCTGGTGCAGGTGACCGCTTCCATAGTACATGCGGTTGATCCAGCGGCCATCGAACAACTGGGTGCGGCACAGGTTGCCCAACTCATCGTAGCGATGGCGCAGTACGCCGTTGCCACTGTGCTCCTCGACCAGCTGTCCCAGCGCGTCAAAGCACAATTGCAGGGTTTCGCTGTTGCCGGCAGCATCGTCGAAATGAACCTCGGTAAGGTTGTCGAGCTCATCGTAGCCATAGGTGGTAACGCCATCCGCGGTCGTCTTGGTAATCAGACGACCCAGGGCATCACGTTCCAGGCGGTGGACGATCGGCTCGACCGAGCTGTTACCGGGCGTCGGGGTGTAGGCCACCTGCACCACATTGTGCAACGGGTCGTGACGGTACTCCCTGGCGGTTCCATCGAGAAACTGCTCGCGGACCAGGCGATTGGCGGCATCCCACCGGAAGTAAAAGTGCTCGCCGTTTTCGTTGGTCAGCGACAGCAGTCGACCGTAGGGGTCGACCTGGTAGCCAAGCGTGCGTCCTTGCGGGTCGCTGGACTGGAGCAGGACACCACGGGCATCGAAGCGGTACGCGGTGATACCACCAGCGGGGTCGATCGCTTGCGTCAGCCTTCCTGCCTCATCGTAGCGATAACCTTCACGGGTACCGTCTGGCCGTGTCACGCCAAGCAGAAGGCCATCGCTGTCGTACTCGAACTCGGTACGTTCGCTCAACGCATCGGTCACTGACAGCAAATGGCCGTTGCGGTCATAACGATAGCGTGTGATGTGGCCGGAGCAGTCGGTTTCCTGCAGAAGCAGTCCCAGGTCGCTCCAGCGCAGGGTTCGCGAATGCCCTGCGGGGTCGATGATCTCGGTCGGCTGGCCACGGTGGTCGTAGCGGTACTGCGTGACGTTACCTTGCGGGTCGGTTTCGCCGATACAGTTGCCGCGCGGATCATAGCGGTACTGCCAGCTGTTGCCGGCCGGGTCCATCGTCGAGCGCGGCAGCGACCAATGCTCCAGCCACTGCGTCGATTCGCTGCGCCCCAGCGGGTCGACGGTCTGGGTCAGGTTGCCCGAAGCATCGTAAAAGTATTGCCAGCGCCCTTCCATCGGATCGACCGCTGCGAGCAACTGACGCTCGTCGTCCCATTCAAACCGCCAGGTCGCGCCGACTGCATCAATGTATTCGGTGATCTGGTACTGGGCATTCCAGCGTCGCGTGCTGACACGTTGCAAGCCATCGGTGATCCGGGTCGTGCGCGCAGGGATGTCGTACTCGAACTGGTACTCATCCCCGCCACTGCTCCTGTAATGCACCACCCGCCAGTCGTCTTCGGTCAATGCCCATTCGTAGAAGCAGCGCAGACCAGCAGCGTTCTCATGCTCGACCAGGCGCCGTTGTTCGTCGTAGACAAAGCGGCGGCGCAGCCTGCCCTGGCGGTCGTACACTGCCGCCAGGTCGCCACAGGCGTCGTACTGGTAACTGACCAGCAACTGCAGGTCGCCATCGGCATGGCGACGTTCCAGGCGGGCGACCCGTTGTGGCCACTGTGGCGCATAGTGCAACTCGACCTGTACAAGGTCGAACGTGTCACGCAGCCGGATCAGGCGCCCGCTTTCGTCATAGTCCAGATAGATGCGGTTGTCGTTGCGGTCACCCATGGCGCTCAGGCGCCAGTGGCCCGGTTTTCCAGGGGAGGGCTGGAACAGGCGGTACAGCCCTTTGTCGATATCCTCGATCAGGATTTCGTCCTGTTGCGAGCGGCGTACGCTCAACCCTTCACCGGCGCTGAACACGGCATCGGCGCGGGCAATGTAGCCCATGTCGATGACTCGAGCCTGTTCATCGGTAAACGACAAGCGCTCGCTGCCATCGGCGTCCAGGTGCAGTTGCACGAACACCTCGTACTCGATGCTCCAACCTGCGCCGAACAGCCCTTCACGGCGCTCGTCGCGGCTGTTGTAGAGCCGTTGCCAATCCAGGGGCAGCAGCGCCTGCAGGCTGAAATCCAGCTCGTCGGGCCCGCACAGGATCTTTGCCCCGGTAGACGCGTGCACTGGGTTGGGTGAGCCGGACGTTGCCTGAACGATGGCATTGGTAACCTGCCCGGAGACGAAACTGCTCACCCCACCCAGCAGCATGCAGCCGAACTTGCTATAGAACTTGCCGCCACGCCCGCGCAGCAGCATCAACGCGGTCACTGCCAGGCCGATGCCCGGCGTCTTGCCGCTGCGAATCTCGCGCACCACGATCGGCTCGCCGCCGATGCGCACGTTGTTCGACACAAGGCCGCCATCGACGATCACCGCTTCGCAGGTGCTGCGGTCACCGCTGCGGCAGGCCGGGTGGCCATTGATCAGCACCTTGCTGGACCCCTCGGCCAGGTACTGCGGTGGCATCGGCGGGTGCTTGCTGCACAGCACCTTGTCGTCCGGGGCCGGCAAGGTATTGGCGGCGGGCGTGGCCACGGTCGGCCGCCACATTTGCGAGAAGAAGCCCTTGGCCATGTCGAGGAAGGTTTCTTCCTTCGCCTCGCCAGCCTCGGCCCCGGCCTGCGCCAACGGTGCCGGCGGGCCGGTGACGACGCCAGCAGCACGTGCTGCGCGCTTGCCGTTGGTGCGAGTGTTCGACGAGCCACTGATGATGTTGGCCTGCACCGACGGCGGGAACAGGAAATTGCCGATGCCCTCGCATAATCGGCTAAGGCCTGTATCGGCGCCGGTCTTGGCCATGACCACACCGACCACCAGGCCGACCACCGCGCCCAGCACGAAGCAGCCAAGGCCGCCAGTGGCCACGGTCAGGCCGAATGCCGCCGCCACTGCGGCAGTGGCCAGGGCGCCGATGGCCACCGTGGCGGCGATTTCCAGCACACCCCCGACGATGTCGGCCAGCATCGAGGTGTGCATCAGCGCGTCGCCTTCGCGGGCGGCCCACAGTGCGTCGGACATGGTGCGCGATCAGCCCAGGCTGTCGAAGTCGAGCGACTGCTTGATGCTTGCCCAGTGCGCCGCTTCGGCCGCGCCCAGCGGGCTGGCCTTGACGTAGCTCAGGGCAAACATCTTGCGCGTGCCGGGCAGCACCAGGGCCAGCTGGTACTGATAGACCTTCTCCTGGCCCTTGCTGAACTGGCTGCTCAGCTCGATGGCGGCGATCGCCTGCCCGGCGCCTACCTGCACCGCCTGGGCGGGCTGCATGCGCAGGTCCTTGACCTGCTGCTGCAGGCGCTGCAACTGGCCGTCGAAATTGCTCTGCAAGGTCTCGCCTTCGGCCAGCAGGCTGCGGCTGATGATCAGCGAGGTGGCCAGCGCCTCGAAACGCAGGATGTTGATACTGCTGTCCTGCACGGCGGCATCGGGCAGGGCCAGGCGGAATTCGTTGACGCGATAACTCATGACAGGTCTCGTTACTGGTCGGAGCCGGAGAAGATCGCCTTCACCGAGTCGTCGATGGTCTTTTTCACACCCTGGTTGTCGGGCGCGGTCTGCGCACCACTGCCGACGTTCAGGTCGAGGGTGCCGTCGGTATTGATCTCGCCATTCTGCTTGGCATGGAAGCTGAACTGCTCGCAGCTGATGTTGATCTGGCCACTGGCGTTGAGCTCGATGACGCTCTTGCCGCACACCAGGCGCAGGTTTTCGCCCACTTCGATCAGGTAGCTGGTGCTGACGCTATCGGTCTTGCTGGCGCCGACCAGCAACATGTCGTCGCGGCGCACGGCGCGGATGCGGTCCTGGCCGATGGTGATGGTTTCCAGCATGCCCACCGTCTGGGTGCGGTTGATGCCGACGGCCAGCGTCTCGCTCTGCTCGACCACGGTGTCCATGTTGCGCTCGGCATGCACGTAGATCTGCTCGGCGCCCTTTTTGTCTTCCATGCGGATTTCATTGAAATTGGCCGGGCTGCCGCCTTTGCTCGAGCGGCTTTTCATGCCGCTTTGCGTAGCATTGGCGGGCAAGTCGTAGGGCACGCTCTGTTCGGCGTTGTAGACGCGGCCAGTGATGATGGGCCGGTCGGGGTCGCCTTCGAGGAAGCTGACGATCACCTCCTGGCCGATGCGCGGGATCTGCATCGAGCCCCAGTTCTTGCCGGCCCAGGCCTGGGATACGCGGATCCAGCAGGAGCTGTTCTCGTTGGACTGGTCGTGGCGGTCCCAGTGGAAGTGCACTTTCACCCGGCCATACTGGTCGGTCCAGATCTCCTCGCCGGCGGGGCCGACCACCACGGCGGTCTGCGGGCCCTTGACGATCGGCCGCACGGTGCTGCCCTGCGGGCGGAAGCTCTGCTGTGCGTCGATGCAGCTGAGGTTGCTTTCGAATTGCGCCGCGCCGCTGCCGGTGCCGCTTTCCAGGCGCTCCTGATGCACGTAGTAGCGTGCGCCGACGATCAGGTATTCGCGGTTCTGGTCCTGGCGGGTGAAACCGCTGAGGCTGAACAAGTGACCGCTGCCCAGGCCACGGGCGTTGCCGCGCAGCTCGACCCGCTCGTGCAGGCTTTGCAGCGATTCCAGGCGCGTACGCGCGTAATGCTCGCCATCCTGGCTTTGCTGGTAGGCGCCGGGGTAGTCGTACAGTGGGTAGTCACCGGCCTGATGCGGGCGCGGCATGGCCGAGCGCACGTCGATGCGCGCGCTGGGGCGCTGGAAGTCGTAGTCGTTGAGCTCCAGGGAACCTGGCTGGACTTCCTGGGCCAGGTGCCAGTCGTTGATGTGGTCACGCTCGCGGTGCTGCCCGTCCGGCGGGTAGAAGGGCACGCTTTCGTAGCCAGGCACCTGCGGGTGCGCGCCATAGGCGTCGGCCAGCACCAGCACGTGGCGCTGCGCTTCGTGGCGGAAGAAGTAGTAGATGCCTTCCTCTTCCATCAACCGGCTGACGAAGTCGAAGCTGGTCTCGCGGTACTGCACGCAGTATTCGCGTTCGCGGTAGCTGCGGCTCAGGGCATCCTCGAAGTCGGAAAAGCCCAGGTCGCGAAACACCTGCTTGATGATCTGTGGCGCGCTCAGGTGCTGGAAGATGCGGCAGTCGCTGGTGCGGGTCAGCAGCCACAGCCACGGGCGCAGGGTGACCCGGTAGCTGGCGAACTGGCCCTGGTCCACCGACTGGCTGCAGCGGGCGACGATGCCATGGAAGTAACGTGACGTGCCGAGGCCCTGCTGCACGCTCAGGCTCATCGGCTTGCCCAGCAAGGCGTTGAGGTCGATGGCCGGGTCGTCGCTGGTCAGCTGCAGCTCGTAGTCGAACAGGCGGCCGAGCTCGTCGCTGCCGCCCATTTCGGCCAGGATCAGCTTGTCCGGCCCCAACGGGCTGTTGATCTGCGCCAGGCGCGTGAACTGCGTGAACAGCATGGTCGGTCCTGTCAGTCGGCTGCGCCGAAGTCATAGTGCAAGTCGTTGTCGCGGCGGCTGATGCGCACACTGGCCAGCGGCTTGCCTTCGAGCATGCGGGTGAGGAACTCGCGGCTCATGTCCGGCAGCAGGCCGTTGGTGAGGATGGCGTCGATCATGCGGCCACCGCTTTCGGTTTCGGTACAGCGCGAGACGATCAGCTCCACCACCCCTTCGTCGTAGGCGAAGCCGACCTTGTGCGTGCCTTCCACGCGCTTGCGGATGCGCTCCAGTTGCAGGCGGGTGATGGCCTTGAGCATGGCGTCGCTGAGCGGGTAGTAGGGGATGGTCACCAGGCGGCCGAGCAGCGCCGGCGGGAAGATTTCCAGCAGCGGCTGGCGCAGCTGGCTGGCCACCGTGTCCGGGTCGGGCAGGGCCTGCGGGTCGCTGCAGGTGCGCGCGATGAGCTCGGTACCGGCGTTGGTGGTGAGCAGAATCAGCGTGTTGCGGAAATCGATCTGGCGACCTTCGCCGTCCTCCATCACGCCCTTGTCGAACACCTGGAAGAAAATCTCGTGTACGTCCGGGTGGGCCTTTTCCACCTCGTCCAGCAGCACCACGCTGTACGGCCGGCGGCGCACGGCCTCGGTCAGCACGCCGCCTTCGCCGTAGCCGACGTAGCCAGGTGGGGCGCCCTTGAGGGTCGAGACGGTATGGGCCTCCTGGAACTCGCTCATGTTGATGGTGATCAGGTTCTGTTCACCGCCGTACAGCGCCTCGGCCAGGGCCAGTGCGGTCTCGGTCTTGCCCACGCCAGAGGTGCCGGCAAGCATGAACACGCCAATCGGCTTGTTCGGGTTGTCGAGGCCGGCGCGGGAGGTCTGGATGCGCTTGGCGATCATTTCAAGCGCGTGGTCCTGGCCAATGATGCGCCTGGCCAGCAGGCTGTCGAGGTTGAGCACGGTCTCGATCTCGTTGCGCGCCATGCGTCCCACCGGAATCCCGGTCCAGTCGGCCACCACCGAGGCCACTGCCTGGTAATCCACGGTCGGCAGGATCAACGGGCTCTCGCCTTGCAGGGCGCTCAGGCGCCGTTGCAGGTCGGCCAGCGTTTCGCGCAGTTCAGGGTTGCCTGGCACCTGCGCGTCCTGGTCGACCACCCCGGCCTGGTCGCGCAGCTGGGCGCGGGTGGCCAGCAATTGGTCGATCAGGGCCTTTTCTTCGGCCCAGCGGCTTTCCAGAGTGGCCAGGCGTTGGCGCTCTTCGGCCAGCAGGGTGTCGGCCTGGGCCTGGCGCTGCCCGGTAGGCACACCGATGGCGGCTTCACGGGCGATGATCGCCTGCTCGACCTCCAGCGCCTCGATACGCCGGCGGCTGTCGTCGACCTCGGCTGGCACCGCGTGCAGGCTGATGGCCACGCGCGCGCAGGCGGTATCGAGCAGGCTCACCGATTTGTCCGGCAGCTGGCGCGCCGGGATGTAGCGGTGCGACAGCTTGACCGCGGCTTCGAGTGCTTCGTCGAGGATCTGCACCTGGTGGTGCTGCTCCATGGTCGATGCCACCCCACGCATCATCAGCAGCGCCTTGGCTTCGCTCGGCTCGTCCACCTGCACCACCTGGAAGCGGCGGGTCAGGGCCGGGTCCTTCTCGATGTGCTTCTTGTACTCGGCCCAGGTGGTAGCCGCCACCGTGCGCAGGCTGCCACGGGCCAGTGCCGGCTTGAGCAGGTTGGCGGCATCGCCGGTGCCAGCGGCGCCACCGGCACCGACCAGGGTATGGGCTTCATCGATGAACAGAATGATCGGTTTGGGCGAGGCCTGCACATCCTCGATCACCTGGCGCAGGCGCTGTTCGAACTCGCCTTTCATGCTGGCGCCGGCCTGCAGCAGGCCGACGTCCAGGCTGCGCAGCTCGACGTCCTTGAGCGCCGGCGGCACGTCGCCAGCGACGATGCGCAAGGCGAACCCTTCGACCACGGCGGTCTTGCCGACACCGGCTTCACCGGTAAGGATCGGGTTGTTTTGCCGGCGTCGCATGAGGATATCGACCAGCTGACGGATCTCTTCGTCACGGCCGACGATAGGGTCGAGCTTGCCGCTTCGGGCCTGTTCGGTAAGGTCGACGGTAAAGCGTTTGAGCGCCTCCTGCTTGCCCATCGCCGCAGGCGCCACGGCGCCGCTGGCCTCGCCAGGCTGCCCAGCGCTGAAGCCGTCGGTGGCGGCCAGGTGGTTTTCCGGTGAGTCTCCCACGTACTCGTCGAAGCGTTCGCTCAACGCCTCGATCTTCAGCTTGGCGAACTCGTTCGACAGCCCCAGCAGGGCATGGCGCAGGCCAGGTGTCTTGAGGATGCCGACCAGCAGGTAGCCGCTGCGCACCTGGCTCTCGCCGAACATCAGGCTGCCGTATACCCAGCCGCGCTCGACGGCTTCTTCCACCTGCGAGGAAAGGTCGGTGATCGAGGTCGAACCGCGTGGCAGCCGGTCCAGCGCATCGGTCAGGTCGCGGGCCAGGCGCGCCGGCTCGATATCGAACTGGCGCACGATACGGTGCAGGTCGCTGTCCTGCAGTTGCAGCAACTGGTGCAGCCAGTGCACCAGTTCGACATAGGGGTTGCCCCGCAGCTTGCAGAACACCGTTGCGGCCTCGATGGCCTTGTAGGCGACGCTGTTGAGTTTGCCGAACAGCGCGGCGCGGCTGATTTCACCCATGGTCCTGGTTCCTTGTATGGTGGACGGCGGCCGGCTGGTCGGCGTAGTACCGGGCCAGCTTCAGGTCGCGTGCATCGTGCGGAGGGCGGCCGAGCCAGGTATCGAAGCCCAGGCGTTGGCCGGCATTGAGTTGCAGCGCAGGCACCTGGTCCTGCGCGAGGATCAGGTTGAGGTCCCAGTCCAGTTCCTGGCCCAGGTATTCGGCGACCCATGCCGCCAGTTCGACGAAGGCCTGTCCGCCAGGCAGCAGGGCGTGGTACTGGTCGAGGCTGAGCGGGCCGAGGCACAGCCGGAACTTGTGCTGGCGGTCCCAGGCGTAGCGGCCCAGGCACAGGTCCATGCCCAGGCGGTTGGCGCGCACGCCGAGCTGGCTGCGTTCGGGCAGCTCAAGCCACTGGCCGACATATTCTTCCAGCGTCACAGGCACGCCGAAATACCCGCTGAGGATGCTGCACAGGCCGTCCGGGTAGCGCGTTTGCGCGCTCAGGTGGCCGGACCAGTGCAGTTTGGCGGTGTCGGCCAGCGCGCCCTGGCCTTGCAGTTCGGGCTGGCCACGGCCACTGAGCGCCGCCAGGCGCGCGGCCCAGTAGTCATCCCCCGGGCGATCGTGGCTGACGGTCGGTCGGGCTTCGGCCCAGGCACGGTAGAACAGGCTCAGCAGGCGGTGATGGAAGACGTCGAGGAACGCCTTGCTGGTCGAGTCGGCATGGTTGCGCTGGCGCTCGCGCATGTATTCGGTCAGGTGCAGTGGCAGCGGCCCGTTGGGGCCACCGAGGCCGAAGAAAAACTGCTCCAGGCGCGCCGGCTGGTTGCCGTCGGCGCTGACCGAGGCCAGGGTCGACGGGGCGAACCCGCAGTCCAGGCGCTGGCCCAGGCGCACAGGCTCGTCGGCCAGGCGCAGGGAATGACCGAAGCGTGGCAGCTCGGGGTATTGCGCTTCGAGGCGGCGCAGCGCCTGGAAGAAGTCGTACGCCCAGGGCTCGTCCTGCATGGCCTGCAAGGTGTTCATAAGGTCGGCCTGCGCCCCGGTTTGGCCGACCAGCGCATGATCTCGCCGCGTTCGCTGGTGCGCAGTACCGTTTCGGTGAAGCTGTTGATCGACACGTAGCGGGTCAGGAAACGCTCGAACACCGCGCCGAGCAGGAACACGCCGGTCCCGCGGAAGGCGTTTTCGTCGAAGGTCAGGGTGATCTCCAGGCCACGCCCGAAAACGATCGGCCCGGGCATCGGCAGGCGTCGGGTGCAGGGCTTGCTGCTGACGTCGCGCAGGCCGTCGATCTGCAGGTTCAGGGCGCTGTCCTGCGGGTCGCCATACAGGCGCAGCAATTCGCGCAGGGCGGCGGCGCCCTGGCCGTGCTCGGCCAGAGACAGGTAGTTCAGCGACAGCTGGCTGATCAGGCGCCAGGCGCGGTTGTCGTGGGCATGGCTGGCCTTGGGCCGGCTCGGGCCGGCCAGGCAACGCACGCCGGCAACCGGTGCGCTGTCGGCCAGGCTGAAGTCGCTGCGCCCGTCGCCAACATTCATGAACAGTGGCAGGTCGCGGTTGCTGCACAGGGCGCTGATACCCAGCTGGCGCAGGTCGTGACGGTAGGGTGCCTGCTGGCCGTCGACCAAGCTGATGAACGTTTCGCTGCCCATGTAGCTGGAGCGGGTGCCATTGCGTCGCTGGTCGCTGGACAGCACCCGCGGCTCCCGGCGCACGATGTAGTAGGCCTGGTCGCGGCCGTAGCGCGACGGGTCGCGCACCGCATAGAACGGCAGGAATTCCTGATCCGGCCCGGTGCCGTGGCCGGTGACCCGCTGCAGGGAATGGATCTCGAAATCGGTGGGCCGGGTGCGGTCGGCGATCACGTGGTGCTCATGCACTCGATCGGAAAGGTGCAGGCGGTCGACACGGCGCGGGAACAGGTTGATCGCCGGAGTGCAGAACGGCACGAACTGGCTCGCGCCGACGCTGCTCTCCAGGCTCTGGTCGAAGCGTTCGAACAATACCAGCACTTCCAGCGTCTGGCCGGTGCAGCGCTGTACGGCCTGCTCCAGCCCGGCAAAATCGACGAACAGGAAGCGCTGCGGCAGGGCGAAGTACTCTTGCAGCAGGCGGTAGCCCTGGAAGGCCTGGGGCACCACCGGCAACGCCGCTTCACGGTCATCGAAGCCACACGGGCGCAGGGCCTGTTCGACCGGAATACGTTCCACCCAATCAGCGCCGGGTTGGCGCACGAAAACCGCACAGGCGCTGCCCAGCAGTTGCTCGTAGAGGCGGAACGGGGTTTCGTCGGCACCGTTGAGGTACAGCGGTAGATGGCTGAGCGGCAAGCTGGCGAACGGCACCTCGGCGCCACTGCGCAGGGTCAGGCGCAGGCCGGCGCGGGCTTGTGGCACGCTGCTGGCCAGGCGCCCGAGCACCGCCCCGGGGTTGCCGAAGTACTCGGCGCGGGCTACCTGCAAGGGCCAGAGGGTGACGTCCTGGGTGCTGCGGAACTCGCACGGGGTTTGCGAGTTGCGCCCCAGGTTGGCGCGCAGCACGCTGTCACGCGGCAGGCGGAACCCGGCGGCCAGTGAACCCTCGTCGGGGTCGGTCTGCAGTTGCACCACGGTCATCGACGGGGTCGGCGCCAGGTAGTGCGGGTAGGCGATCTCCAGCAGGTTATGGGTGAAGGTCGGGTACTCGGCATCCAGCTTCAGTTGCACCCGCGCGGTGAGGTAGGCGAAGCCTTCGAGCAGGCGCTCGACATAGGGGTCGGCACACTCGATCCCGGACAGCGTCAGGCGCCCGGCGATTTTCGGGTATTCCCGGGCGAACTCCGCCGCACTTTCGCGGATGTGCTGCAGCTCCTGGTTGTACAGCTCGAGCAGGCGCGGGTTCATGCACGCCTCCGGCGTTCGGCAGGGGCCACGCGCACATGGCCGGACTCAAGGTCCACCTCGGTCTGCAGCAGCAACGGCAAGGCCGCCGGCTGGGCCCACAGGTCACCTTCGATTTCGAAACTCAGGTCGTTGGCATTCATCTCGCCGGGGGCGGCCTGGGCACGCACCTTCAAGGTGTGGGCGAGGATGCGCGGCTCGTAGGTGGCGATGGTCTGGTGGATGATGCGCTCCAGGGCGGCCAGGTCGATGTTCGAGGCGCTGTTGCCGGCCAGGGCCGGCAGGCCGTAGTTGATCACCGAAGCCCCGGCCGGGGTGCCCAGGGTCGCGGCGCTGTCGAGCAGCGAAGTGGTGTTGAGCAACCAGGCGAGGTCGCGCAGTACCGAGGCCTTGAGTTGGTGCAGGCTGAGCACGCGCTTGTCCGGCGCTTCCTGCGGGTTGGCCGGGTCGTCGTCGGTCAGGCGGTCCAGCAGCGAGGGCTGCAGACGGTCGCGGGCGGCGATTTCGGCTACCACTCGAACAGCCCCACGAAGTTCTTCTGGTCTACAGGGCCGTTCGAGCAGCTGGCGCCACGTGCCAGGATGGAGGGCTCCAGGCGCTCGCCCAGCTGGCGAACAGCCTGGTACTGGCTTTCGCAACGGCCGGGTTGTGACGGGTCTGGCTGCACATGGCTGACAATGATGATCTGCGAGCCATTGAACTGCTCCACGCGAGGCTTGCCGCCATCTCGCTCCGGGCTGAGCTGGCAGGGCCAGGGCATCTCCAGCTGCAACAGCGAGGCATCGGCCTTGCGCAGCGCGCAGCGGCCTTCGTGGTTCACCAGCACGAGCTTTTTCCCGGCAAGGTTGACCTCAGGCGCCGCGTTCGACGAGGGAGCGGGGGGCTGTGCACAGGCATTCAGGGCGAACGCGACCAGCAGGGCCGGCATGGCTTTGGGCGCACGTTTCATTTCAGCTCCCAGAACCAGACGGCCTTGGAACGATGTGCCTGGTCGGCGAAATAGCCCGTGACCCGGCCTCTGTCCCACAAATCGATGTGATCGCCGGTACGGTTTTCGAATGCCTGCCCGGCACGGGCGAAGCAGTCCTTGAAAAAGATGATGCCGCGTTTTTCGCCGAGCTTGAGGCGGTCGCTTGCGCTGCCGCTAAGTTGCAGCGGGGCGCCAAGATGGTGCTTCCACAGCCAGTTGGCCAGCGATTCGGCACCCCGGGCATGGCCATGGGCACAACGTGGTTCGCTGTAGGTACCGGCGTTCACCTTGATGGTGTGCTCGCCGTTGAGCGCGATACTCATGCGGATGGCGCACTGGTTGTCCCAGCCGCCGTCGCAAGGCGAGGAGTCGGTCGGGTAGGCATTCCAGAGATTGATGAAAGAAGGCTTGGCCATGGGGTTCACCGTGAGCGGGTGAGGTGGGGGAAGGCGCCCGCGCCAGCCAAGGCGGCGCGGGCGCGGTCGGTCAGATCTTGACGTTGGAGCGGATGTTCCAGCCGTACTTGATCGGGCCGCCTTCCTTGGTGCCGTCGGCTTTCTGCGGCTGATAGTCGACGGTGACCTTGGCGAAGTTCAGGGTCACGTGCTCGGTCAGGCGGTCGTCGCTGCCCGAGCCACCAGTGCTCAGCGAGCTGATGATGACTTCTTCAAGGTTGATGATCAGGTACTCGACCTGGCTCTCGCCCCCGGCCTTGCGCACGGTCAGCTTGACCTTGTCGATGTGCTTGCCGCTGGAGCAGTGGGCCATCAGGTTGGGGCTGGCCTTGTCGATGTACTTGGTGATCGACAGGTCCTGGATGTTGACCTTGCCCGAGCCGCCGCCGCTGCCCATGTGCATGTTGCCGGACTGGGACATGCCCCAGCTCCAGTTGAGCACGTCGATTTCGTCCTTGTGGCCCTTGTCGTGGGACTCGCCCTTGATGTCGCCGATCTTGATGAAAATATCTACAGCCATGATGTCCTCGGTATTACGCGTCAGGTTGGCGGTTTGGTGCAGTTGGGGCTGCTGCGCAGCCCTTTCGCGACGCAAGGCCGCTCCTACAGAAGCTGCGTCGGTCTCTCACTCAACACACGACGTCGGCCCTCTGTGTAGGAGCGGCCTTGCGTCGCGAAAGGGCCGCGAAGCGGCCCCGAAGTCTGTCAGGCCCCTTTGGCCGAAGGCAGCTTCGATACCAGGCGCAGCGACACGGTCAGCCCTTCGAGCTGATAGTGCGGGCGCAGGTAGAAGCGCGAGTTGTAGTAACCCGGGTTGCCTTCGACGTCCTCGACCACAACCTCGGCCGCTGCCAGCGGGTGCTGGGCCTTGGTGGTCTCGGTGGAGTGCGCCGGGTCGCCGTCGACGTAGTTGAGGATCCAGTCCTGCAGCCAGCGCTGCATCTCGTCCTTCTCCTTGAACGAGCCGATCTTGTCGCGAACGATGCACTTGAGGTAGTGAGCGAAGCGGCAGGTAGCGAACAGGTACGGCAGGCGCGCAGCCAGGTTGGCGTTGGCGGTGGCGTCCGGGTCGTCGTATTCGGCCGGCTTCTGCAGCGACTGGGCACCGATGAAGGCAGCGAAGTCGGTGTTCTTCTTGTGCAGCAGCGGCATGAAACCGTTCTTGGCCAGCTCCGCTTCGCGGCGGTCGGAAATGGCGATTTCGGTCGGGCACTTCATGTCCACGCCACCGTCGTCGGTGGGGAAGGTGTGCGCCGGCAGGCCCTGCACTTCGCCACCCGACTCCACGCCACGAATGCGCGAGCACCAGCCGTAGTACTTGAACGAGCGGTTGATGTTCACGGCCATGGCATAGGCGGCGTTGGCCCAGGTGTACTTGCTGCTGTCGGCGCCGTCGGTGTCTTCTTCGAAGGCAAATGCCTCGACCGGGTCGGTCTTGGCGCCATAAGGCAGACGCGCCAGGAAGCGCGGCATGGTCAGGCCGATGTAGCGCGAGTCTTCGGACTCACGCAGCGAGCGCCAGCCGGCGTATTCCGGGGTGGTGAAGATCTTGGTCAGGTCGCGCGGGTTGCTCAGCTCCTGCCAGGAGCCCATGCCCATCACGGTCGGCGAGGCGGCGGCAATGAACGGTGCGTGCATCGAGGCGCAGACCTTCGACATTTCGCCCAGCAGCTCGACGTCGGGTGGCGACTGGTCGAAGTAGTAGTCGCCGACCAGGCAGCCATAAGGTTCGCCGCCGAACTGGCCGTACTCTTCCTCGTACAGCTTCTTGAACACCGGGCTCTGGTCCCAGGCAGTGCCCTTGAATTTCTTCAAGGTCTTGTGCAGCTCGGTCTTCGAGACGTTGAGCACGCGGATCTTCAGCTGCTCGTCGCTCTCGGTGTTGTTGACCAGGTAGTGCAGGCCACGCCAGGCGCTTTCCAGCTGCTGGAAGTCGTCGTGATGGATGATCTGGTTGACCTGTGCGGTCAGCTTGGCGTCGATGGCGGCAATGATCTGCTCGATCGAGCCAATGGCATCGTTGGACACCAGGCTGGTCTGCGCCAGGGCCTGCTCGGCCAAGGTACGCACGGCGCTTTCGACCGCTTCCTTGGCACGTTCGGTCTTGGGCTTGAATTCCTGCAGCAACAGGGCGGCGAACTCGCTCGGGTCCTGGGTGGCCGCTCCCGGCTGGGCCTGGGCGTCGCGCAATGGATCGTTCATGGGCTGTCTCCTCAGGCCTTGGGCTCGTTGTCGACGGGTTTCGGTGCGCTGGCCAGGGCTTGCAGCAAGGCAGGGTCCTTGATGGCCTTGAGGATGATGTCCTCGGCACCGGTCTTGCCGTCCATGTAGGTCAGCAGGTTGGCCAATTGGGTGCGGGCCTCGAGCAGCTGGTTGAGGGCGTCGACCTTGCGCGCCACGGCGGCCGGGCTGAAGTCGTCCATGCTCTCGAAGGTGATGTCCAGGCTCAGGTTGCCTTCGCCGGTCAGTTCGTTGGGCACGTTGAAGGCCACGCGTGGCTTCATCGCCTTCAGGCGCGAGTCGAAGTTGTCGACGTCGATTTCCAGGAACTTGCGCTCGGCCACCGCTGGCAGCGGCTCGGCCGGCTTGCCGGCAAGGTCCGACAGCACGCCCATGACGAACGGCAACTGGACTTTCTTCTCGGCGCCGTAGAGCTCGACGTCATATTCGATCTGCACCCGCGGCGCACGGTTGCGCGCGATGAATTTCTGGGAGCTGTCTTTCGCCACGTTGTTCCTCCTGGTCGCCGGTACGGCGGCGCTGTTCGTTGCGGGCGTCGGTGTTGATGCGGGCCGAGGACGTCAGTTGTCCTCGGGGCCGCGCAGGTTCTCGAATTGCGACCAGCCATCGGGGATCAGGTCGCGCACAATGGTTGCGAAATCGGCATGGACCAGCTTCTTCGCCCGGTGCAGCAGTACCGGCAGCGGGCTTGATGGTTCGTGGCGGGCGTAGTACTGCAGCAGGCGGTCAAGGCTCTGCTGCACGTCTTCGCGGCTGTTGACTTCACCAGGGCGGGCAGCCGGCCGTGTGCCCGGGGCGGCACTGGCGGTCGCCTGCCGCTCGTCATCGCGCTCGGCAGCCGGCGTGTCATCGGCTTGCGGGGCTGGGCCCGCCCCGTCGGGGCAGTAGTCAGCCAGTACCTGCTGCACCTGGCGCAGCGGCTGGCGCAAGGCTGACAAATCGATACCGCTGGCCGAACCGACCTGGTCGTTGACCCGGCTCTCGATGGCGTCCACCGCCTCGCGGGCCAGCCGCAGCGCCTCTTGGCATTGCTGCAGCTGGTCGGCGTCGGCGTCACGCAGGGCGGCGGCCAGCTCCTCGGCGCCGAGCTGTTCGCTGGCGAAATGCTGCACGCCTGCGGCGTGCAGTGCCGCGCGCAGGGTGACCGGGCCAAAGGCACGGGAGCGCACCAGCACGGCGTCACGCAGCAGCGCGATGTTGGTGTCGCAGGCCAGGCCGGCCAGGGCGTTGACCCGTACCGTAGGGTCGTTGTCGTCGGCGGCGTCCAGTTGTGGGTGCAGGTGCAGCCAGTACTCGCCGAGCAGATCGCGGATCAGTTCCAGGCTGGCGGCAAGCCCTGGGAGGCCGTGCAGGGCCAGGTTGGCCTGAAGCAGGAAATGGGTGATGCGCAGGTCCTTGCTGCGTTGCAGCAAGGTCGTGCTTGCCTGCTCGATATCGCGCCACTGTGGTGGCTCGGCAGGCTGGACGGCGTCGCCCATGACGCGCTCGGGGCGGCCCTGGGCGTCACGCTCCAGTTGCAGAAACTCGGCGTCATATTCGAGGTCATCGCCGCAGGGAAAGTCAGCGGAAACAGCGGCGAGCAGCGGCGATGCGTTCACCAGAATTCGATCTCCATATCGGCCCTTGGTGAGGGCGTGTTGTTGTGCGAAGTTGCAAGTGTGAACTGGCGCACAAACTTTCCAAAGAGTGCCGGGGTGATATCATGGTGATATTATTTTGGCACTTCGAAGTTGCGCATTTATGGTTTATTTATTCGCGAGTGTCAAGGTAAGCTACGCGCCCCCGAGTGCCAGCTGTGAATCCGTTGGCAGTTACCGAGCACCACTCGTCCGATTCCATTCGGTTAGCCTCGGCATTAGCGTTGAATAGCCGTCTTACGTTCGGTTGTGTGCACGAAGCCCCCGTGAATCAAGGGGTACAGCTGTATTTGAGTGGTTGTGGGAAAACAACTCAAATGGATGGATCGATGTTTTAAATGGATGCATGGAGGCGTGATGGCACTTTGCCTAACTATCACTAGTTACCACAAGATTACTCCCGGGCAATGCCCGGAGATGCGGCTGGAAACCGGTGCCATCACGCTTGGCCGTGCGGCGGAAAATGACTGGGTACTTCCTGACCCCGAGCGGTTGGTATCGGCCCGGCATTGTGTGATCCAGTTCAAGGAAGGGCGATATTTTTTGACCGATGACAGTACGAACGGTGTGGAATTAGTTCGTGCCGGTATTCGCTTGCGTCGCGGTAACAGTGAGCAGTTGCTGGATGGCGAAGTTATCCGTATTGGGGAATACGAGATACAGGCGCGCATCGAGGCGAACCTGCCTGGCGCCCTGGAGGGCGAACCCCAGGTACACAGTTTCGAGGCGCTGATGGCCAACCAGGTGGCGGCCCCGGCCGTTCCCGCCCCGCCGATTTCCGGTGCGCCGGCTGCGTTCCTGCAAGGTGCGTCGAACCACGACACGCTGCCTGACCTGTTCGACTTCCTCGGCCCCTCGAGCGTGCCGCCGGTCAGCCAGCCCGACCATGTGCCGGCTCAGCAGCACGACTTCCGCCCGCCAACCCCGGTGGTGGCGCCTGCCCCGGCCGCCGAACCGGCTGCGCCGGGGATGATCCCCGAAGACTGGAACCTGTTCGGCTCGGCACCGGCACAGACGCCGGCCCCGACCCCGACTGCGCCGCCTGCGCCAGCCGTTCCGGCAGCGCCTGTACAGCCTGCTGCAGGCGCACCAGTCGTCGCACCTGCGCCAGCCGCAAGCAGCGATGCATTGCTGCAGGCGTTCCTGCGCGGCGCCGGTATCGAGCACCTGCGCATCGACGCCGCCGACGCCGCCGCGCAAATGGAGGCCATCGGCCAAAGCTACCGCTTGATGGTGGAGGGCCTGATCGACGTGTTGCGTGCACGCAGCAGCCTGAAGGGCGAGTTCCGCATGCAGCAGACCACTATCGCCCCGGTGCAGAACAACCCGCTGAAGTTCGCCCCCAATGCCGACGAGGCGTTGCTGCTGTTGCTGCGTCACGGTAACCAGGCGTTCATGGCGCCGGACCAGGCCGTGCGCGAAAGCTTCGATGATGTGCGCGCCCACCAGCTGGCGGTGATGGCGGGCGTGCAGGCCGCAATCAAGCACCTGCTCGCGTGTTTCCAGCCGGCGCGCCTGGAGCAGCGCCTGGCACCTGCGGCGGGGCTGGCCAAGTTGTTCGGTGGCTCGCGCCAGGCCCACTGCTGGCAGCAGTTCACCGAGCTTTACGGGCAGATCTCCCGTGAAGCCGAAGACGATTTCCAGGAACTGTTCGGCCGCGAATTCAGCCGCGCCTACGAGGCCCATAGCAGCCGTTTGCAACGTAGTTGAGCGCACCCAGGAAGACCACGGTACGTCAAGAGGACAAGGATGAAAGCAATACGACTGGTCGCAGCCCTGAGCCTGGTGCTGCTGGCTGCCTGCAGCAAGGACACGCCGGTTGCCCCCGCTGCCGACAGTGCACCGGACAGCGCAGCCGTGACCCTGTATTTCAGTGCCGCCGAGGGGCTGAACCCGGGCCCTGGCGGCACGCCTGCGCCGGTACGGGTGCGCCTGTACGAGTTGAAGAACAGCGCCGCATTTGCCCGCGCCGACTACTTCGCCCTGGCCGAGCGCGCCCAGGCCACCCTCGGCGCCGACCTGATCGACCAGGACGAAGTGCTGTTGCAGCCCGGCGGCCAGTTGCGCCTGGAACGTCCGCTCGACCCTGCCACTCGCCACATCGGCCTGGTGGTCGGTTACCGCGAGATCGATCAGGCCCAGTGGCGCAGCGTGCTGCCGGTGCCGCCGCGGGACTATCAGATCAGCCTCGATGTGCGTGCCGTGCGCAGCGCCGTGGCCACCCCACAACCTGAACCTGCCCGCTAGGCAATCGGAGTCCCCATGTCCTGGAACAATCGCGTGGTGTGGTCGGAAGGCATGTTCATCACGACCCAACATTTCCAACAGCATGATCGCTACCTCGAACACCTGGTCGACGCCCGCAACCGGCCGCTGAGCGTGGCCGCGTGGGGTTTCTCCGAGCTGCTGCTCGACCAGGGCCTGCTTGCCCAGGGCAAGGTGGCGATTCTCAGCGCCCGCGGCTTGCTGCCCGACGGCACGCCGTTCGACATCCCCCGCGACGACCTGCCACCTGCGCCGCTGGAAGTGCCCGACGATCTGCGCGATGGCGTTGTCCACCTGGGGCTGCCACTCAAGCGGGCGGGGGCCCGCGACACCGTCGACGAGGGCGAAGCCGTCGCTGGCGCCCGCTATGTCAGCCGTGTCAGCGAGGTGCGCGACGACAACGCGCCGTTCGAAAACCGTGCCCCGCTGGCCCTCGGCAGCCGCGCCCTGCGCCTGCTGCGCAGCGAGGACGGCCTGAGCGACTACGCCGCCCTCGGCATGCTGCGCATCCGCGAAAAGCGCGCCGACCGCGCGCTGGTGGTGGATGACAGCTACATCCCGCCTGTACTCGATGTGGCGGCCAGCCAGCAACTGTCCGGCTTTTGCGGCGAGCTGCTGGGCCTGCTGCACCAACGTGGCGAAGCGCTGGCGGGCAGGGTGGTCGCCTCGGCCAATGGCGGGGCGTCGGAGATTGCCGACTTCATGCTGCTGCAACTGGTCAACCGCGCCCAGCCGCTGGTCGAACACCTCAACCAGCTGAGCCCGCTGCACCCCGAGCGGCTGTACAGCGAGCTGGTGGCCCTGGCTGGCGAGTTCGCCACCTTCACCCGCGATGGCCGCCGCCCGCACAGCTTCCCGGTCTATCAGCACGACGACCTGGCGGCGACCTTCGCGCCAGTGATGGCCGCCTTGCGCGAGGCCTTGTCGACGCTGATCGACAGCAAGGCGGTGGCCATTCCCATCGTCGAGAAGGCCTACGGCATCCACGTTGGCATGCTTGCCGACCGCAGCCTGCTCGACAGCGCCAGTTTCGTCCTGGTGGTGCGTGCCGATGTGCCCAGCGAGACGCTGCGTAGCCGCTTTGGCCAACAGAGCAAGATCGGCTCGGTGGAGCACATCCGCGACCTGGTCAACCTGCAACTGCCGGGCATCGGCCTGCTGCCGTTGCCGGTGGCGCCCCGGCAGATCCCGTTCCATGCCGGCTCCACCTACTTCGAGCTCGACCGGGGCAGCGAGCACTGGAAGCAGTTGCAACACTCCGGTGGCTTTGCCTTCTACGTTGCCGGCGAGTTCCCCGGCCTGAGCCTGGCCTTCTGGGCCATTCGAGGATAACCCGCGATGCACCCGGAAGATCCGCAGGCCAACGACCGTACCCAGTTCATGCCGCGCCCCGGTGGCCGTGCTGCCCCGCAACCCGCCGCGCCAGCGCCGCAGCCGCCGCCGTTGCAGGTACCGGCCGAGCCCCTGGCGCCTGGCCAGGGCGTGGGTGTCAACCCGCTCGAGCAGGCGGCCGGGCCGTTGCTGGCCTTGCTTACCCGCCTGCGCAACACCATCGCTCATTCGGCGCCGGCCAGCCTGCGGGCGCAGTTGCTGGCCTATCTGCGCCAGTTCGAGACCCGTGCCGAAGCCGCCGGGGTGGTGCGCAACGAGGTGCTGCTTGCGCGCTATGCGCTGTGCACCGCGCTGGACGAAGCGGTGCTCAGCACGCCGTGGGGCAGTGCCAGCGACTGGAGCCGCCAGAGCTTGCTGATCACGGTGCACAACGAGGCCTGGGGCGGTGAGAAGGTGTTCCAGCTGATGGAGCATTGCCTGCAGAGCCCGCGCGAACGCCTCAACCTGCTGGAGCTGTTGTACCTGTGCACCAGCCTCGGCTTCGAGGGCCGCTACCGGGTCATGAACGATGGCCGCGCCCAGCTCGAAGCGCTGCGCGAGCGCACCGCTGCGGCAATTCGCAGTGCCCGTGGCGAGCGTGAGCGCGAACTCTCGCCACACTGGCGTGGGGTGGCTGTCAGCCGTGACCGCCTGGCCCAGTTCGTGCCGCCATGGGTGGGCCTGGCGGTGGCCGCGGCATTGCTGTTGCTGCTGTTGTTCGGCCTGCGCCTGAAGCTGGCCGCCGATGCCGAGCCGGTGTTCCGGGGTATTCACGCGCTGGGCGAAATCCCGGTACAAGCCATGGACCGCCCGGTGCTGCAGCCCAAGCCCGTGGAGCGCCCGCGCCTGGCCGGGTTCCTCGCCGATGACATCAAGGCCGGCCGGGTTTCCGTCGAAGACGCGGTCGACCGCTCGGTGGTGACCATTCGCGGTGACGAGCTGTTCGCCAGCGCCAGCGCCAGCATCAAGGGCGATTTCCAGCCGCTGATGCTGCGCATCGCCGAGGCAGTGGCCAAGGTCAAGGGCAATGTCCGGGTCACCGGGCACAGCGACAACCAGCGCATCGCGACGTTGCGCTTCCCGTCCAACTGGGCGTTGTCGCAAGCGCGCGCCGAAGAGGTCAAGGGCATCCTCGCCGCGCGTACCGGGCAACCCGAGCGCTTCAGCGCCCAAGGGCTGAGCGACACCGAACCCCTGGCGTCGAACGACACCGCGCAGGGCCGGGCGAAGAATCGCCGGGTTGAAATCACCGTTCTGGCGGAGGGCGTCGAGTGAAGGCGTTTTTCAGTTTTGTCATACGCTGGGTGATCCCGCTGCTGGGCCTGATCGCCCTGAGCCTGATCATCTGGTTCGTCGGGCCGTTGCTGGACATGCTGGCGTCGCCCACGCCACGCTGGCTGCTGATCGTCCTGCTGTTCGCCCTGTGGGGCGGCTACCGCGCCTGGCGCATCGTGCAGGCGCGCCGGCAGGCGGCCAAGGTCATGCAGAGCCTGGCCGCAGAAACCGCCCCGGACCCTGCCAGCGTGGCCACCACCGAAGAGCTGGCGGCGCTGCGCCAGCGTATGGACGAGGCCCTGGCCCTGTTGAAGAAGGCCCGCCTGGGCGGTGACGAGCGTCGCAATCTTTACGAGCTGCCGTGGTACGTGATCATCGGCCCGCCCGGCTCGGGCAAGACCACCGCGCTGGTCAACTCCGGCCTGCACTTCCCGCTGGCCGCGCAACTGGGCGAGGGCGCCATCCGCGGTGTGGGCGGCACGCGCAACTGCGACTGGTGGTTCACCGACCAGGCGGTGCTGCTCGACACTGCCGGCCGCTACACCACCCAGGACAGCCACGCCCAGGTCGACAAGGCGGCCTGGCTGGGCTTTCTCGACCTGCTCAAGACCCAGCGCTCGCGTCGCCCCATCGACGGTGCATTCATCGCCATCAGCCTGTCCGACCTGCTGCTGGGCAGCGACGCCGAGCGCGCCGCCCACGCCGCGGCGATCCGCGCGCGCATCCAGGAGCTGTACAGCCAGCTGGGCGTGCGCTTCCCGGTGTACCTGATGCTGACCAAGCTCGACCTGGTGCCTGGCTTCATGGAGTTCTTCGACAACCTGGGCAAGGACGAACGCGCCCAGGTGTGGGGCATGACCTTCCCGCTGGATACTCTCGAACAGGGCGCTGACGGCCCGTTGGCGCAGTTCGACAACGAGTTCGCATTGCTCGAGCGGCGGCTCGGCGAGCGCCTGGTCGAGCGCCTGCAACAGGAACGCGACCCAGCCCGGCGCGACCTTGTCTACGGCTTCGTGCAACAGTTCGCCGCCCTGCGTGGCAACCTTAAAACCTTCCTCGACGGCATCTTCAAGCCCAATGCCTTCGAGGCACGGGCGTTGCTGCGCGGTGTGTACTTCACCAGCGGCACCCAGGAAGGCAGCCCCATCGACCGCCTGATCGGCAGCATGGCCCAGAGCATGGGCCTGGACCGTGCGCACCTGGCACGCCAGAGCGGTAGCGGGCGCAGCTATTTCATCGAGCGGTTGTTCACTGCCGTGGCCTTCGCCGAGCGCGGCCTGGTTGGCAGCAACCCCAAGGTGGAGCGGCGGCGCCGGTGGATCGCCCGTGGTGCGCTGGCCGTGAGCGTGGCGCTGGTGCTGCTGGTCGGGACCTTGTGGGCCCTCAGTTACCGGGCCAACCAGCAATACATCGCCGAAGTCGACAGCCGCCTTCAGCCACTGGGCAAAAGCGTGCAAGGCCTGAGCCCTGCGCAGCGCAATGTGGTCGACGTGCTGCCGCTGCTCAACGCCGTCCGCCACCTGGCGGACGACCCTCCCAGCTGGGCCGAGGGCCTGGGCCTGTACCAGGGCGACATGCTCGAAAGCGAATCGCAGAGCCTGTACCGCAAGCTGCTGATCGCCATTTTCGCCCCGCGCCTGGTCACCCGCATCGAGGAACAGCTGTATGCCGGGGGGCCATCCGATTACCTCTACGAAGGGCTCAAGGCCTACCTGATGCTGGCCGATGCCGAGCACTACGACCCAGACTTCATCAAGGCCTGGATCACCCTCGACTGGGAGCGCCAGTTACCCCGCGACCTTGCGCCCGACCTGCGCCAAGCCCTGGGGCAGCACCTGGCGGCACTGTTCGAGAAACGTCCGCCGAACGCACGCCTGGACCAGCGCCTGATCGACGACACCCGTCGCCAGCTGCAGCAGTTGCCGGTGGCCCAGCGTGTTTACGACCGGGTCAAGCGCCAGAAGCTGCCACGCGGGGTCGAAGACTTCCGCGTCAGCGACGCTGCCGGGCGTGATGCCGCCCTGGTGTTTCGCTTCAAGAGCGGCAAGCCGTTGAGCGAGCCGCTGCCGGGGCTGTTCACCGTGCAGGGCTACCGCCAGGCATTTCTCGCCGCCAGCCTGGCGCAGAGCACCACGTTGGCCGAAGAACGCTGGGTACTGGGCCGCGCGCCGGGCGAAGCGGGCGATGCCAAACGCCTGGCCGACGATGTGCAGCAACTCTACTACCAGGATTACATCCGCCACTGGGATGCCCTGCTCGACGACCTGGACGTCGTGCCTGTCACCAGCGTTGGCCAAGCCGCCGACGTGCTGCGGGTGCTGTCCGGGCCGACCTCGCCGATGAAGCAGCTGCTGCAGGCGGTGGCCCGTGAAACCAACCTGGCGCAGCCGACCACGCTCGACAAGGTCCAGGACAAGGCCGAGCAGGCCGGTGTCGACCAGCTGCGCCAGCGCCTTGGCGGGCTGCTCGGCGACGCGCCGCTGCCCGTCGACAGCCCCGCGGCCCGCACGCAGGACCCGGTGACCGCGCATTTCGCCGAGCTGGCCACGCTGGTCGGCAGCGGTGAAGGCCAGCCCGCCGCCATCGACGGCTTGCTCACCGACCTCAATGCGCTGTACGTGCAGGTCAGCGCCATGGTCGGTGCCAGCGGCGACGCCTTGCTCGGCGAGGCCAAGAACCAGGCCCAGGCTGCGGCGCAACGGGTAGCCCTGGGCGCGGCGCGCCAGCCCAGGGTGGTGCAGAACCTGGTCAGTTCGGTACTCGGCTCGACCCATGGCATCGTCATGGGCGGGGTGCGCAACCAGCTCAATGCCGCCTGGGCCAGCGAAGTGCTGAATGTCTACCGCCAGTCGCTCAGCGGCCGCTACCCGCTGGTGGCTGGCAGTTCGCGCGACGCCACCCTGGAAGACTTCGGCCAGTTCTTCGGGGTCGGCGGGGTGATGGACAACTACTTCCGCAAGTACCTGCAGCCCTACGTCAATACTTCCAGCACGCCCTGGAGCTGGCAGCCGGGCGCTGCGCAGAAGCTCGGGATCAGCGGCAATGTGCTGTACACCTTCCAGCGCGCGGCGACCATCCGCGATGCGTTCTTCCGCAGCGGTAACGGCCTGCAGCCAAGCGTGCGTTTCGAGCTCAAGCCGGTGGCGATGGACGCGAGCATCACCCAGTTCCTGCTCGATCTCGACGGCCAGCAAGTCAGCTACGACCACGGCCCGAGCCGCCCGGTGGCGTTGCAGTGGCCCAACCCGAACAGCATCGGCGTGGTTCGCCTGTCGATCGCGCCGCCATCGGCCAGCGGCCGTTCGGGGCTGACCGTGGAGGGCCCATGGGCGTGGTTCCGCCTGCTCGACCAGGCCGACCTGGTGGCTGGCAGCTCGCCGGAACGTTTCAACCTGCGTTTGCGCGTGGATGGCGCCAGCGTGTCGTACGAGCTGCGTGCCAGCAGCGCCTTCAACCCGTTCCGCAGCCGAGTGGTCAGCGGTTTCAGCCTGCCGGAGCATCTGTGAACGACGTGGGTTTCTACGGAAAACTGGCCTGCCGCGGCGACTTCGTCAGCCGTGGCTTGCCGCAGACCTTCATCCAGCCCTGGGACCAGTGGCTGGCCGCCGGTATCCAGGCCAGCCAGCAGGCGCTTGGCGAGGCCTGGCTGCAGGCCTACCTGGTCAGCCCGTTGTGGCGCTTTGCCCTGGCGCCTGGGGTGTGTGGCCCGGACGCGGTGGTCGGCGTGCTGATGCCGAGCATCGACCGGGTGGGGCGGTATTTTCCGCTGAGCGTGGCGCAGGTGCTGGAGCCCGGGGTGGCGATCGCAGGCATCGTTGGTGGGGCCGATGAGTGGTTCGAAGGTGTCGAGGCGGCGTTGCTGGGCACGCTTGAAGCGGATGCGGCTTTCGAGCATTTCGAGGCAGCCTTGCAGCCTTTCGACCAACCCCGGCCGCTGCTGCAGGGGCCACGTGTGGCCGTGGGCGGGTTGCAGCGGCTGGACGGCTGCACGCCGCAGGGCAGGGCGTTGGCCCTGGCCGAATGTGCCTGCGAAGGCATGAGCCTATGGTGGGGCCTGGGCAGCGAGCGGATCGCACCTGGCCTGCTGCGTAGCCAGGGCCTGCCGCGCAGCGAGCAGTTCGCCGCGTTCCTGCTGGGCAGCGAGGCGAGACCAGCATGAGCCGCGTGCACTACAGCGCGGCCAGCTACAGCCATGTAGGCATGGTCCGCAAGATCAACGAAGACGCCTGCCTGGAGCTGACCTGGGATGGCCTGTGGGCCGTTGCCGACGGCATGGGTGGGCATGCCGCCGGCGACTATGTGAGCAGCCTGGCCGTGGACAGCCTGCGCCAGTTGCCGCTCATCGATGGGTTGGAGGATTTCACCCAGGCCCTGCGCGACACCTTGGCCCAGGTCAACAGCGCCGTACGCGAGGAGACCTTGCGCCGGGGCGTGGCGATGATGGGCAGCACGGTGGTGATCCTGGCCGCCCGCGGCGACCGGGCGGTAGGCCTGTGGGCCGGTGACAGCCGCCTGTATCGGCTGCGCGATGGCCGCATCGAGCGCCTGTCGCATGACCACAGCTATGTCCAGGAACTGCAGGACAGCGGCCTGCTCAACGAGGCCGAAGCGCGCGTACACCCGCGCGGCAACATCGTTACCCGCGCCATCGGCGTCGAAGACCAGCTCGAACTGCAGGCGGTGGATGTGCAGGTACAGCCGGGCGACACCTACCTGTTGTGCAGCGACGGCTTGAACAAGACCGCCGAAGACCACGAGATCGCCGACGTGCTCGGCCACGCCGACCCCTATCAGGTGGTCCGCAGCCTGGTGCACCTGGGGCTGACCCGTGGCGCCCCTGACAACATCACCGCCGTGGTGGTGAAGGCGAAATGAAGAGCACCCCGAACATGCAGATTCCCGGATTCGACATCGACAGCGAGATTGGCCAGGGCGCCATGGCCAGCGTCTACCTGGCCACTCAGCGCTCGCTGCAGCGCAAGGTGGCGCTGAAGGTGATGGCCGCGAGCCTTGCCGCCGACCCTACCTTCTGCGAGCGCTTCCTGCGCGAAGGGCGCACCCTGGCGCGGCTGGCGCACCCGCACATCGCCACCATCCATGACATCGGCAACGTCGGCGAGCTGTACTACATGGCCATGGAGTACCTGCCCAGCGGCACCCTCAAGGAGCGCATCGCCGCCGGGCTTGCACCCGAGCAGGGCTTGCTGTACGTGCGGCAGATCGCCCAGGCGCTGGGTTATGCCCACGGCCAGGGGTTGGTGCACCGCGACGTGAAACCGGCCAACATCTTGTTCCGCGCCGACGGCACGGCGGTGCTCTCGGACTTTGGCATCGCCAAGTCGCTGGATGACCGTACCCAGTTCACCCAGGCTGGCTTCGCCGTCGGCACCCCGAGCTACATGAGCCCGGAGCAGGCGCGGGGCATGGACATCGACGGCCGCGCCGACCTGTATGCGCTTGGGGTGGTGCTGTACGAGATCCTTGTCGGCGAGCTGCCCTACCGTGGCACCGATGCGTTGTCGACCGCACTGGCCCACCTGACCGAGCCACTACCGGAGCTGCCCATCGAGCACGGGCGCTACCAGGACATCCTGCGCGGGCTGCTGGCCAAGGACCCCGATCAACGCTTCGCCGATGCCGACGCGTTGCTGGCCGCACTCGACCGCTTGCCTGCCGATGACCAGGACAGCACAGTGATCCGGCCGTTGCCGGTCGCGATGCCGGGCAAGTCAGACCTTGGCGGCTTGACGCCGGTGTCCATCGATATTCCGCAGGCCACGGCCGAGCCGGTCGCCTCACCCACGCCTGCAAAGGAGCCGTCCCGGCCCAGGCCCGCTGCGCCGCCGAAACCAGCCTCGGGCATGCCGGCCAAGGCCATGCTGGCCGTGGCCATAGCCGCGGCGCTTGGCCTGGGCGCGACCTTGTTCTGGTTGCGCAGTGGCAGCGACCAACCGGATGTGCAGCCGCCCGTGGCGCAAACCGCGAGCGAACCGCTGACGCCAACCGCTCCACCGCCAGCGGCCAGCGAAGACGGCCGGCCTTTGTTGATGCCGGGCAAGAAAACCCTGTTCCAACGCGTGCTGAGCAAGCCCGAAGCGCAACTGCGCGCAGGGCCCGGTAACAGCGCGGGTGAACCGCTGCCGGCGTTCTCGGTGCTGTACGTGTACCAGCGCAAGGACATCGACGGCCAGCCCTGGCTGGAAGTGGGCGCCTCCAGCAGCGGCCAGCGCGACGGCTGGTTGCCTGCGGCACAAACCAGCGACTGGAAGCAAAGCCTGGTGCTGAAGTTTACCGAGCGTTCCGGCCGTTCACCGGTGATGTTCATGCGCCAGGCCGATGACCTGCAGCAACTGCTCGACGACACCGGCAAGGCCCGCGCCGACCTGCTCAAGGCGCAGAACGAGCCCGACCAGGTGCCCCAGGTGCTGGCCCTGGAGCCAGCCGCCAGCGCGGTGCCGCAGAACCAGTTCTACCTGATGCCGATCTTCGATTACCGCGAAAGCTTCGGCGCCGACGGCCAGCCGGTGCAGTTGCTCAACGTCGCCTCCATCGACCCCGGCAGCAGCGTTCGCAGCCAGGCGGCCACGGCTGCCGGTGCGGCGGTGGCAACGGACAACCGCTTCCGTACGGGCATCGTCCTGGTGGTCGACACGTCGGTGTCGATGCAACCCTACATCGACCGCGTGCGCCAGGTGGTCAGCGAACTGCAGGCGCAACTGGCTGCACGGGGCGAGCTGGGCAATGTCAGCTTCGGCCTGGTGGGCTTTCGCAACAGCGTCAAGCGCACCCCGGGCCTGGACTACCTGAGCAAGACCCTGGTCAGCCTGGAGGAGGGCCGCGACCCGGCGCGCTTCCTCAAGGCTGCCGCGCAGGTCAAGGCCACCAGCGTCTCCAGCCATTCGTTCAACGAAGATGCCTTTGCCGGCGTGATGCAGGCCGTGGAGGGCATGGACTGGTCGGGCTATGGCGGGCGCATCGTCCTGCTGGTCAGCGATGCCGGTGCCCTGCGCAAGAACGACCCTTACAGCAGCACACAGATGAACGAGGCCGAGGTTCGCCAGGCTGCGTTGAGCAAGCAGATCAGGATCTACGCCCTGCACCTGCGCACCCCGGCCGGTGTGAATAACCATGGCGCTGCGGAAAGCCAGTACCGCGTGCTTACCGCCGACAGCAACCCGCAGATCGGTGACCTGTACGTGGCTGTGCCGGGCGGCGATGTGGGCGCCTTTGGCGAGCGCGTGCGCGAGATCGGCTCGACGTTCGCCGAACTGGTGCACCAGGTGCGTGAACAGCAGCCACAGCCATTGCCCCAGTTGGGCTCGGGCGCGAGCCTGGCGGCGAAGTCCCAGGCGATCGGTTATGCCATGCACATGGACTTCCTCGGCCGTAACGGCGCCAGCCAGGCGCCGCAACTGGTCAGCGCCTGGGCCGCCGACCATGACCTGGCCAACCCGGCGTTGCCGAGCCTGCAGGTGTGCGTGATGCTGACCAAGCTGCAGCTCAATGACCTGCAGCAGTCGCTGAAGCTGATCGTCGACGCCGCGCGCAAGACCCGCAGTTCGCCGGGTGATTTCTTCAACGAGATCGCCAGCGCGAGCGCCTACATGAGCCGCGACCCGGGTGCCCTGCGCAAGGGCGCAAACCTGGCCCAGGGCGGGGTACTGGGCGAATACCTCGAAGGCCTGCCGTACCGCAGCAAGTCCCTGAGCATGACCGAGGACCTGTGGCTGTCGCTGTCGGTGGCCGAACAGGAGGATTTCATCGACGAGCTGGACTCGAAGATCCGCCTGTACGAAACCTTCCACAACGACATGGCCAACTGGGTGCGCTTCGGCAAGGCCGAGCCGGGCGATGCCCTGTACCGTGTACCGCTGTCGACGCTGCCGTGATGATCAGCCTGCACGCGGTGCACAAGACGCGCGGCCAGGGGCCCCAGCGCTACAGCCTGCAGATCGACCGGCTGCAGCTGGCGGCAGGGGCACGGGTGGCGCTGGTCGGCCCCAGCGGCTGCGGCAAGAGTACCTTGCTCGACCTGCTGGCGCTGGTGCTGGCGCCGGATGCCGCCGAGGGCTTCGTCTTCGCCGGCACCGATGTGGCTGGCCTGTGGCGCCAGCGCCGCCTCGATCAGTTGGCGGCGTTGCGCAGCCGCCAGCTGGGCTATGTGCTGCAGGCCGGCGGATTGCTCGGTTTCCTCGATGTGCGTGGCAATATCAGCCTGCCACGGCAGCTGTTGGGGCTGGGCGAGGACGGCAGCGTCGAACGCCTGGCCGAGGCGCTGGACGTGCATGACCAGCTGGCCAAGAAACCTGCCGCGTTGTCGCTGGGGCAACGTCAGCGGGTCAGCTGCGCCCGGGCCCTGGCGCATGCGCCGGCATTGTTGCTGGCCGACGAGCCTACCGCAGCGCTGGACCCGGTGAACGCCGAGCGGGTCATGCAGTTGCTGCTGCGCGAGGCACAGGCGCGCCAGGTGACCTGCGTGCTCGCCACCCATGACGAAGCGCTGGCGCGCCGGGCCGGGTTGAGCGTGCTGCGCATGGCCTGCCGGCGCGATGCCGACGGCGGCGTCACCGCCACCTTGGCGCAGGCCGTCTGATGCGCCCGTGGCTGATCGCCGGCCTGGCCTGGCAGGACTACCGCAACGATGCGCGGCTGTCGGCGTGCAGCGTGCTGGCGCTGGTCGCGGTGATCGCGCCCTTGCTGGTGCTGTTCGGTCTCAAGTTCGGCCTGGTCGGCAGCCTGACCGAGCGGCTGCAACGCGACCCGAGCGTACGCGAGATCATTCCCTTGGGCGGTGGCCGTTTCCGCGCCGATTTCATCGATGCCCTGGGGCAGCGACCGGACGTCGCCTTCGCCATCGCGCGGACCCGGCAGATCGCCGCCACTGCAGAGCTGCTGCTGCCTGCCAAGGGGCGTGCGGTAACCGTCGAGATGCTGCCGACCGCTGCCGGTGACCCCTTGTTGCAACAGGTGCCGCCGCCGCAGGGCCTGCAGCAGGTGGTACTGAGCTTTACCGCTGCTGAGAAGCTCGGTGCCGCTGCCGGTGATGAGCTGCAGGCCAGCTTCAGCCGGCAGCAGGCCGGCCAGCTGCAATGGCGCCAGACGCGCCTGCAGGTAGCTGCCGTGCTGCCGTTGGCGGCGTTCGAGCGCGATGGCCTGTTTGCTTCCCTGGCCCTGCTCGAAGCGGTCGAGGACTACCGCGACGGGCGCGGCGTGCCGGCGCTGGGCTGGCCGGGCGAGGCCGCAGGCAATGATGCGCAGCGGATATACCCGGCGTTTCGCCTGTATGCCCGTGGGCTGGCTGATGTCGAGACGCTGCGCGCCTACTTTGCCGAGCGCAAGTGGCTGGTATCGACCCAGGCAGCGCAGATCGCCCAGGTGCAGGCCCTGAGCCGCAACCTTGACCTGGTGTTCTGGATCATCACCAGCCTGGCCGTGGCCGGTGCCGTGGCAGCCATCGCCGCTGGCGCGGTGGCGGCGGTACAGCGCAAGCAGCGTGAGCTGGCGGTGCTGCGCCTGCTGGGGTTCGGCACGGCCGCGCTGCTGCTGTTCGTGGTGCTGCAGGCGCTGTACAGCGGCGTGCTGGCGGCCGCAGTTGCCGGCGGCCTGTATTTGCTGGCCGAACAGGGCCTCAACCGGATCTTCACGCAGGTGCCAGGCGAATACGCCAGCCATTTGTTGCCCATGCATTACTTCGTTGCGTTGTCTGCGGTGCTGCTGGCCTGCACAGCCGCTGCTGCCCTGGGTGGCTGGCGGGTGACGCGCATCGATGCCAGTCAAGGAATCCGTGATGTCTGAACTTCGTCTCGGGGCTACGGCCCTGCTTCTGACCACGCTGGGCCTGGCGGCCTGTTCGCCGGGTACCGACGAGCCGGCTGCCAAGCCGGCCAACGCCGCTGCCGCCAGCGCCCCGGCACAGCCGGTCGACACCAGCAAGCTGGACAACCCCAAGCCCTTGCCGGGCGACGTCAGCCTGCCGCTGCCATGCGGCGGCGAACTGGTACTGCGCAGCGTCTACGTGCTGGCCCAGGGCAGCCTGGACGACCGCGAGGTCAACCTCGGCTACCCGTTCAGCGAGGGCGAGGCCGGCTACCAGCAGTCGTTCATTTCCGGTTATCGGCGTGACTTCATCAATGGCCAGTTCAGCCTCCAGGACCTTTCGCCCGCCTGGCAGAAGGCTGTCGCCCCCAACCTGCCCGAACTCGACCAGGCTGGCCCGCTCAAGCCGATGATGTATTTCATTGGCAAGTACGAGGTCAGCGCCCGGCAGTATGCCCAGGTGATGGCTCAGGCCCAGTCGCTGGCCAGCGGCGAGGCGGCGCCGGCCTGCCAGCCCGATACCACGGCGGCCGGGCGCCTGCCCAAGGTCAAGCTGTCGCGCTTCGAGGCCGAGCGCTTTGCCGCGGTCTACAGTGCCTGGCTGCTCAAGCATCACCGTGACTTGCTGCCGGTCAGTGGCCGGGGCAGCAAGGCCGAGGACGGCGGGGTCGGTTTTGTGCGCCTGCCCACCGAAGTGGAGTGGGAGTTCGCTGCCCGTGGCGGCTCTGCGGTAAGCCGCCAGGAACTGGAAGGGCGGCTGTTCCCGCGCAAGGTCCAGGGTAGTGACAGCGACGGGCCGCTTGGCGACTGGGCAGTGTTCAACCAGGTGGCTGGCGGCACCGGGCAGGCCGCACGCCTGATGCCGATCGGTACCCGGCTGCCGAACCCGCTGGGGCTGTTCGATGTGATCGGCAATGCCGCCGAAATGGTTCAGGAGTCGTTCCAGCTGGTGCATGCCGGCCGCTTGCAAGGCGCCTATGGCGGTTTCGTGGTCAAGGGCGGCAACTACCTGGAAGGCGAGGGCACGCTGTTTACCGGCATGCGCCGCGAGTACCCGCTGTTCGGCGCTGACGGTACCGAACAGCGCAACGAGACCACGGGCTTCCGGGTGGCCATCGGCGCCTTGTCGGCACCCCGTTCGCGTTACCAGGAACTGTTCGAACAGTGGCAAAAGGAAGGGCGCCTGGCCAGCCTGACCGACGATATTGATGCCGTGCAGGACCCGACCAAGCGCCTGGACAGCATCATCGCCGCCACCGCCGACCCGCGCCAGCAGGCCGAGCTGGGGCTGGTCAACGAAGAACTCAAGCGCAGCGTTTCGCTGATCGGTCGCCAGCGCGAAGAGGCTGCCGGCAACCTGATCCAGTCCGCCGCGCTGGTGGCCGAGACCATCAACAACTACAACATTCGCCTGACCAACCTGCGCAACACCCAGGCCGAGGCCAAGGCGCGTGGCGACCAGACCACCGTGAGCATGTACGCCGCAGCCATCACCAACGGCCGCGCCGCCCTCGATGGCGCCGTGGCGATCTACATCGACAACCTGGCCAGTGGTACGCGCTACACCGATGCGGTGATCCAGGCGCAGTTCCAGCGGGTCAAGGAAGAACTCAACCGCAAGCCGGTCCTGGGCAAGAGCCTGGTGAGCCGCGCGACCCTGTTCGTTCGCCACGTTGGGGAGTACCGCCAGAACCAGCGGGCCGACCCGGCGACGATCCTCAAGGAGCTCCTGGCATCGGCCGCCGCGCGGCCCTCGTAGTGGCTTCTGCCTGACGCAACCGCGGGGTGGCATGAAGCCCCCCGTTTTAACCACCCACGTGAGAAAGTGACATGTTCAAGACCATCTTCACGGCTACCCATGCCCGTTCCGCCCTGCTGCTCGCCGCCGGTTTCAGCACTGTCCTGCTGGCGGGCTGCTCCAGCTCTCCGGTGTCCAAGGTTGGTGCCACGACCAAGGTCGAGTACTACCCGAGCTGCTACGAGCCCGTGCAGCACCTGCGCTCCACCGACGGTGACATGACCCGCTCGGTTGCCACAGGCGCCGTCATCGGGGCCCTCGGCGGTGCCTTGACCGGCGCCCTGGTCGACGGCGACAACCGCGGCCGCAATGCTGCCATCGGTGCGGCGGGTGGTGCCCTGGTGGGCGGCGCGGCCGGTTACTACACCGAGCGCCAGAAGCAGATCAGTGACGACAAGCAGCGCATTGCCTCGTACGCCACCGACATCGACAAGAGCGCTGCCGACCTGGACCGCACCACGGCCTATGCCAAGGCTTCGCAGAGCTGCTACCAGCGTGAGTTCACCAGCCTGATCGACGGCCGCAAGGCCAACCGCATCAACGACACCGAAGGGCGCAAGCGCCTGGCCGAGATCGTCTCGGGTCTGCAGGAGTCGAACAAGCTGCTGGCCACCGTCAACGGCCGCGTTGCGGAAAACCTCGACAACTACACCCAGGCCTACGAGCAGGACCTCAAGCAGGTTGGCGTGGCCCGTACCGAGGTAGCGACCGTGGCTGAACCGCCCAAGACCACCACTGGCAAGAAGAAGACCCAGGCCGTCAAGGTGAACACGAAGGTGCCGCAAGAGGCGGTCGCCACCGAGAAGACCCTGCAGAAGGCCACTACCAAGAAAGCCGAAGCCCAGCAGGTGGCCAATGCTGGCGTCGACCAGGTCAACAAGATGTGCCGCAGCCCCGACATGGGTGACTGGGCGCCGGTGCCTTGCCCGAACGTGTAACCCACGCTCCGTTGCGCTCGCGCTGGTGCACGTGCAGCCCCTGGCAGGTCGCCTGACCTGCACGGGGCGTGCGTGGGCCGGCGCAGCGGCTTTTCGAATCAAGGAGAGTTGTCGTGACTGATCTGATGTCCGGCGCCCTGGGCGGCTACCGGCAGCAAATGGCGCGTCAGCGGCTGTTGTTGACCGTCGACCAGCAGAAGCTGTTCAGGGCCATCGATGCCGACCCGGGTATCGTGGGTGCTGGTGTTGTGTATATCGATGCCGAGTACAACGTGATCGTCCTGCGCGAATTCAAGCCTATCTGCAGCATTGCGCCCAAGCGTGTGATTCTGCAGGAGGCAGCACCTTACAAGTCACCTGAACAGTTCATGACCCAGCTGCAAACCGGCGCGCGTGAGCGCAAGGTGATGGCAGAGGCCGTGAACGCCAGTTTGGGTTGCCTCTCGGCCTATCTTGGTTGGGTCGTCATGTTCAGTGGCACCATTGCCGTACCGTTCACTGGCGGCGCCAGCATGGTGTTGACGGCGGTCGGTTATGCCGCCGCGGCTGCGGGTACCGGGCAGTGCATGATGGGCGGGTACCGAGTGTTCAACGAAGTGTTCGACCCAGGGCAGAACGACTGGCTCGACAGTAACGACACGGTCCAGACCGTGATGAGCATACTGGACGGCGTCGCGCTGGCAGGTGTGGGCGCATCGAGCCTGAACACCGTGCGGTTCCTGCAGGCTCGCAAAGCGGCTACCGGCAAGGGCTGGAGGGAGCTGTTCCATAGCCTGTCGCGGCAGCAACGCAAGGCGCTGGCCGAGGAGCTTCTGCTCATCAAGCATCCGTCGCTCACTGCCAAGCAGCTCAAGCTGAAGCAAGCGGCGGGTACTGCGATCAAACGTTTTACCCCTACCGAAATTCAGCATGCCACGCGTACCTTGATCAAAGACTCGATAGGCGGCTTGTCGGGCTTTGGCAGCAGTAGCTTCGTGCAATCGGTTGCCGTTGGGCTTTACGAGGAGATTACCGAGTGACCCGTGACCAGGAGCTGCAAGCGTTTCTTTCCCGTTATTTCGGCGTGTTCATTGCCGAGTTTTTCTTTTCCTGCATGGCGCTGGGCGGCACCGTCTCGCTGGTGTTCTCCACCTATATGCGCAGCTCAGACCCTGAACTCTCGGTGATGGTGCTGGCGGCAGTTGGTGTAGTGAGCGCCGCCTCGCATATCGCCATGGTGCGTGGCTTTGCCTGGGGCGTGCGCGGTGTGATCGGCATCCTCGTGGTTGCCTTGCTCGCCGCATTGCCCAGCTACGGTTATCGCCCGCACATGGGGGCGTACATTTCCGTCCTGATGTTCGGTTTGCTGGCTCTGCTGATCATCAACAGCCAGCGTTACCGCGAGATGCGCGTGCGCCTGGTGGAGTATCGGGACATCCGTAAATTCAACCGTCGCGCGGCTAAAACCTCTAAATGACACCTTTCTCTGATGTAACGAGGGGATCGGGATGAATCTGCGCCGAAAGCGTACCTGGCTCGGTGGTTTGCTATTGCCCTTGCTCGTTGCTTGCAATGGCCATAAGGTCGAGCGTGTCGTGGTCTATGAGAATAACGTCCATCACTGGCGCATCGAGCACGTGGTGGAGCAGAACTGGCCGGTGGGGCCTCGCCAGTATTATCAGGTGTTTCTCAAGGACCGCCTGCTGATCCTGCCTGCCAGTGTGTTCAACGACGAGCGCGACATTAGTGAGTTCGTTGCTGCGGGCGGTTTCGACATCAGCAACTGGCGCAACGACACGATCATCGTGGCGTTCGAGAACGTGCAAAAGCGCGAAGGTGGCAACGAGCATTTTGTCCGCTCGCTGATGATCACCCCGGAGTACAAGGAAGGGGAGGTGATACTGAGCGACATGGCGAGCCATATGCAGATCGTGGTGCAGCGAGTGGAGCCGGGTGGGGAGGGGAAGTAGCAGGGCAGTGGTGTTGTAGGCAAGCAAATGAACTAGCTGTGGATGTCACCGGCATTTGTGGGAGCGGGCAAGCCCGCGAAGCAGGCGCCTCGGTGGATGGCACCGGCTGCGCCGGTGTTCGCGGCTAAAGCCGCTCCCACAGGTACAGCGTGATCCTGAAGCCAGCGCAGTACCTGTGGGAGCGGGCAAGCCCGCGAATCAGGCGACGCGGTGCATGGCACCGGCTGCGCCGGTGTTCGCGGCTAAAGCCGCTCCCACAGTTACAGCGTTAACCTGAAGCCAGCGCAGTACCTGTGGGAGCGGGCAAGCCCGCGAAGCAGGCGACGCGGTGCATGGCACCGGCTGCGCCGGTGTTCGCGGCTAAAGCCGCTCCCACAGGTTCACCATGAACTTGAAGCCAGCGCAGTACCTGTGGGAGCGGGCAAGCCCGCGAAGCAGGCGACGCGGTGCATGGCACCGGCTGCGCCGGTGTTCGCGGCCACGGCCGCTCCCACAGGTACAGCGTGATCCCGGAGCCAGCGCAGTACCTGTGGGAGCGGGCAAGCCCGCGAAGCAGGCACTCGGTGTATGGCACCGGCTGCGCCGGTGTTCGCGGCCACGGCCGCTCCCACAGGTACAGCGTGATCCCGAAGCCAGCGCAGTACCTGTGGGAGCGGGCAAGCCCGCGAAGCAGGCGACGCGGTGCATGGCACCGGCTGCGCCGGTGTTCGCGGCCACGGCCGCTCCCACAGGTAAAGCGTTAACCCGAAGCCAGCGCAGTACCTGTGGGAGCGGGCAAGCCCGCGAAGCAGGCGACGCGGTGGATGGCACCGGCTGCGCCGGTGTTCGCGGCTAAAGCCGCTCCCCACAGGTACAGCGTTAACCCGAAGCCAGCGCAGTACCTGTGGAAGCGGGTGACGCGGTGCATGGCACCGGCTGCGCCGGTGTTCGCGGCCACGGCCGCTCCCACAGGTACAGCGTGACCCCGAAGCCAGCGCATTACCTGTGGGAGCGGGTTCACCCGCGAAGAGGCCCGCCCAGGCAAACCCGCCGCTTAAACCCCATGCAACCGCAGCGCCCGCTGCGCACACTCCCGCCAACTCAACTTCGGCTTCTCTACCGGAGGCAGCTGTTGCATTTCCCCAGCCAGCACCACCGGCACATCCCGCATCCTCACCCAAGGCTCACTCTGCCAATACAACAACGTCGCGCTCCGCCCCCCAGGCCAGCACATCTGCCCCAGTCGCGGAACATCCTCCACCCCGTCCTCCTGCCGATCACGCAGCACCGCCACCACCTCATGCGTCAGCCACCGGCGCAAATGCCGGTTCTCCGGTACATGGTGATGCGCCAACAAGGTATACGCCCCGGATTCGCTGACCATCGTGGTTTCCTGGTACTTGCCATAGCGCAGCAACTGCACGGAGCGGTACTGATCCGGGTCGAGCTTGCGCATGCAGTGTTCGTCATAGAAGTGACCACTCAGCCGGCCGAGTTCATGGGCGCAGAACCAGGCTTGGGATTCGAGCAAGAGGGTGTGGAGGGGGCGGTTGTGGCGGGTGAAAAGGGTGGGAGTCTGAAGGTCAGTCATGGCTGGCCTCCGTGGTCATTGGAGATTTGAGCAGGCAAGACGCATTTGCGAAGAGCCTGGAATTGCTGGATTTGGTAGGCATTTCCATTACCTCTACGTGATTTCAGCTTTCTTAGGGCTGGGAGTCGGGAGCTAAGAAATCCCACGTAGCGGACCGGACGTATTCCCCTTGCGGGTCTTGTATTAGTCCGCTCCCGACATAACACGTTTTCTGCGCGCAGGATTAAACCACAGGCACAAAAATGCCGCATCTGTCGGGGCGGATTGACCGCTACGTGAAGGCGTTTCTTAGGCGCCAAATAGAGGTTAGGCCTAAGATGTTAGCGGTGTCAATTAAGACTTTGTAGGAAGTTTCTGAATAGTGCCTTAACTGAAAATCTCGACCTTTCGGTGAATATTTTTAGGGAAACAGTGATTGTAGTAATTCAGTAACCATATATGTTTTCCTCTGATGGAAGAGGAGGTGGTTAGAGTTTGAGGTACAATGCTAGATATGCTGTCCCAAGCTTCTTCAGGGCTTCTGTCGTGTAAGTAATTTATGAAATAAGAGTCATCGCTCTCTTTGAGTATTAATGCATTTTTTTCTGGCGGTATGTCCGGGTGTAAAAGATCAATCAAATCTTTCGATATTACTATCCTGGGGTTTATGGATATGTCTTTTTCGATCTGGTAGGCATGTATCAGTCCGTTGCTAAAAAGAAAGTCATTTTCGAAATGATGCATGCCGTAAGAGATTCCACCGCGACATAGAATGTTTGCTTTTAAAAGCTCATACTGATAGTCGGCAACCAGTCGTGAAAAATTGGTGAAATTTTCCTTGTTGTAAGGGATAGCAAGAACAATCGAGTCGGAAAATTGGATTAGTTGTAGATCATCCAGTTGATTTTGAAGTTCTTTGGTTTTAGTATGAGCTGTTTTTAATTTGTCTATGTACTTTTGGGAGCTTACAGGATTCTCGCAGTCATGGCGGACCATGCTGCTGAAACCTAATAGATCAATAAAAGCAACAAAGTAATTGTTTAGCAGATTTGTCATATTACTTAAGCAGTTCTAATCGTTGAGAAATTTCCGCGATGCGTTGCTCGTAATTTTCCATACGCTCTTGCGCGCCAGTCCAAACCGGACCAGACCACGGTCGCCGCTCTTCATCCATAACTCGAGTGTCGTCTTGAGTGATGCTAAAGATGGGTTTTCCGTGTTCTTGCATTAGTGGGGCAAGGCTCTGGAAGTCACGAATTTTTGCTGCGACTAGATTATCCCCGGCTAAGCTTGAGGAAAGATCATGATTTCCAACGTTGAACTTTTTGAGCATCGGAATCAGCGATTCTTCAGCTTTGGTAGGTATACGGTCCATCCACATGCGGTAACTAGGTTTGGGTTGCCCGCCAAAAATTTTGAAATTTTGAAGAACGATGCCAAGGAATTTGGGGAGGCCGAGTCTTACTGGTAGGTCGAGGTCTTTGAAGCTTTGATAGATTTGTTGGTGCTCTTCGAGCCAGCGGTGAATGATGGCTGTTAGGGTTCCAATGGCCTGAACGTTAAATCTATCTGGCGATGTCGGAACAAAGAAACCATCGCAAGCAAGGAAGCATGTTCTAGTCAGCGCGCCAGAACTAGGGCCAACGTCAATCAAGATATAATCGATTTCATGTTCTTCACCGTATCTGGTGAGTAGATCGCCAAAGGCCACGTACGTTCTTTTTTCGTGCGTTTTGTTAGAGAACCTCTGAATGTGAGCCTCGGCGAATGCATCTTCAATGCTGCTTAAAGAAACGTCGCCCCGAAGAAGCTCCAAGTTTTCTTTGACTGGAATGGTTTTAACAGTTTCCAAATCAATTTGAGCTATCTCCCCTTCAATTCGCGGGGCTATTATTTCTAAAAGACTTGTACCCTCAAGTTTTTGCTCCTGTCCAGTGGTTCGCTCCAACTCATCAATTTTAGCAAGCAAAGGGGCTAGCATGAGTTCGGTGAGGTTGCACTGTGGATCTGCATCAATCGCCAAGACTCGTTTACCTTGATTTGCAAGGTAGTGTGCAAGATTGAAAGTTGTGGTGGTTTTAGATACTCCACCCTTGTGATTGTAGAGCGTAATTACTTTGGCCATTAGACTCTCTCCATAAAAAAACCCTGCATAGCAGGGTTTTTGTCTACGATTGACAGAGTTATATCATGTCATATTGATACTATCAATCCCAGCTCAAAGCCCCACCAGTCTGATACTCGATCACGCGGGTCTCGAAGAAGTTCTTCTCTTTCTTCAAGTCCATGATCTCGCTCATCCACGGGAATGGGTTGGTAGTCCCTGGGTACTCTTCCTTCAGACCAATCTGGGTCAGGCGACGGTTGGCGATGAACTTGAGGTAGTCTTCCATCATCGCTGCGTTCATGCCCAGCACGCCGCGTGGCATGGTGTCACGGGCGTATTCGATCTCCAGCTGGGTCCCTTGCAGGATCATCTGGGTCGCTTCTTCCTTCATCGCCGCGTCCCACAGGTGCGGGTTCTCGA
>Ga0268257_1000412_pt1 | contig 52938 bp, 40 predicted proteins | sample AgamicAtPrz_FD_200249 | JGI IMG/M metagenome (GOLD analysis project Ga0268257, IMG submission 200249) | Agave microbial communities from Guanajuato, Mexico - At.P.rz (v2) (version 3) | ecosystem: Host-associated > Plants > Phyllosphere > Phylloplane/Leaf | place: Guanajuato, Mexico | collected... | reverse complement strand
GACTCGTTCCAGGCCTCCAACTTCACCGTCATGCTGGTCATCTATCTGGTGGCCATTACCGCCGAAGCCATGTCCGGCGCCCTTGCTGCAGGCCGGCGCAATATGGACATCTTTGGCGTCGTGGTCATCGCCTTCGTCACCGCGCTGGGCGGTGGCACCATCCGCGACATGGTGCTGGGCCATTACCCCATAGGCTGGACCCAGCACCCCGAATATGTGTATCTGGTCATCAGCTTCGGCCTGCTGACCACAGTGATCGCGCGCCATATGCACCGCCTCAAGCAGGTGTTTCTGCTGCTGGATGCCATGGGCCTGATCGCCTTTTCGCTGATCGGCTGCAATACGGCACTGGAGCTGGGCTACCCGACCATCGTCGTCATCATGGCCGGCATGATTACCGGCATCAGCGGCGGCATTTTGCGTGACGTGCTCTGCAACCAGGTCCCCGTGGTGTTCCGCCGCGAGCTGTATGCCAGCGTGTCGCTGTCCGTATGCCTGATGTTCCTGGGCCTGCACTATCTGGAGGTAAGCTCCAATATCAGCACCCTTGTCTGTTTTGCAGGCGGTCTGGCCTTCCGTCTGGCCGCCATTCGTTTCAAGTGGCGCCTGCCGGTTTTCTCTTACCAGCAGCGCTGGGAGTGATCCAGACTCCCCTGTGGCGCTGCGCGCCTTCCCCCTCTCTTGCTACGCAGGAGGGGGCGCAGCCATCGCTGCGGGGCGGCCCTTGCTTGGCTGCTCTGAACTAGACTGCGCCTGCATTACCCATGTAGTTTCACTTTCCATGTCTGAACCGATCACATGGATGCCGGATGGCACCCCCTACAACACCCGATTTGGCGACCGCTATCACAGCGAGCTGGGCGGCCTTGACCAGGCCCGACAGGTCTTTCTCGGCGGCTGCGGTCTGCCTGCTGCCTGGGCTGATGCGGCTCAGTGGCGCATTCTGGAAACCGGCTTCGGCTTGGGCCTGAACTTTCTCGTCACCTGGGCGGCGTGGAAAGCCGACCCGAGACGCCCGCGCATGCTGCATTTTGTCTCGGTGGAAGCCCACCCGGTCTCGCGCGAGGATCTGCTCAAGTCCTTGCCCGCCGACGAGACACTGCGTCCCCTTGGCGAGCAGCTGGCCGCGCAATGGTGGGGGCTGCTGCCTGGCGTGCACCGCCTCTCGTTCGACGACGGCCAATTGCTGCTGACGCTCTATATAGGCGACGCCAAGACCATGTTGCGCAAGCAGCAGCTGACGGCAGACAGCGTGTACCTGGATGGCTTTTCTCCCCAGCTCAACCCTGAGATGTGGGACGAAGACGCCATGAAGAACATTGCCCGCCATTGCCGCCGGGGCACCCAGCTGGCCACCTGGTGCGTGGCCGGCCATGTACGCCAGGCGCTCAAGGCTCAGGGTTTTGAAGTCAAGAAGCGCGCCGGCGTGCCACCCAAACGCCATAACCTGCATGCCACCTACAACCCGGCCTGGGAACCGCGCCATCGCAACGACGGCCTGCCTGCGCCGGTGAGCCAGGCCGGTCGCTGTCTGGTGCTGGGTGCGGGTCTGGCCGGTGCCGCCGCCGCCGCCAGCCTGGCCAGGCGCGGCTGGGAAGTGACCGTGCTGGATGCGGCGGCCGCGCCTGCTGCAGGGGCCTCGGGCCTGCCCGCCGGCCTGTTCTGCCCGCATATTTCGCCCGACGACAGCGTCCTGTCGCGCCTGTCCAGAAGCGGCGTGCGCACAACGCTACAGAATCTGCAGCAACTGAGCCGGGCAAACAAACTGCAACCGTCCCGGGACTGGGCTCATGACGGAGTGCTCGAACACGACCTGAACGAGCCTTCCCATCTGCCCAGGTCATGGTTGCGCCCCGCAAGCGATACCTACCCCTGGGGTCTGCACTGGAGCGCACCCGTGCAGCCGGCTCAGCTGGCTGCGGCCCATCTGCCCGCAGACAGTCAGGCCGTCTGGCATGAGCAGGCGGGCTGGGTGCGCCCTGCGCAACTGGTGCAAGCGCTGCTGCAATCCCCCGGAATTCATTGGCAAGGCCATGCTCCGGCCTCAAGGCTGCTGCGCGATCCGCTGCGCCAGCTCTGGCAAGTGCAGGATGCCCAGGGCCAGACCCTGGCCGAAGCACCGATGCTGGTGCTGGCCCTGGGCCCGGACACCAAGCCCTTGCTGCAAGCCAGCGGCCTGGCTGCAGGCGAATGGGAGCTGCAAGCCATACGCGGTCAGGTCAGCGTGGCCGAGCATGATGCAGGGACTCTGGCAGCCATGCCGCCCTTCCCCGTCAACGGCCACGGCAATCTGGTGCCGGACTTTCCCTCGGCCAGCCATGCAGGTGCGCACCAATGGGTCATGGGATCGACCTTCGAGCGCGATGTGACGGAGCTGCCTCCCACCGCTGCCGATCAACAGGCCGCCCATGCCAGCAATGGCGAAAAGCTGGCTGCCCTGCTGCCCGGGTGCAGACAGGCACTGCACGCATTCTTTGAGGCGGCACAGCCGCCCGCCACCTGGGCGCGCGTTCGCTGCGCTGCCTATGACCGCCTGCCGCTGGCCGGCCCTGCCGGACAGACGGCCGACGAGCTGCCGGGCCTGTGGGTGCTGACGGGGCTGGGCTCGCGCGGGCTGACGCTGTCGCTGCTGTGCGGCGAGCTGCTGGCGGCACGTCTGCATGGCGAGCCGCTGCCGCTGGATGCCAGGCTGGCGCAGGCCCTGGGCACGCAGCGCCTGTGGAGCCGTGCCCTGCAGCAACCCAGGTAAGAAACTCGCAAAAAAATAGCACACAACGCTTTACAGACAAGCGCTACGTGCTGTTTTTAGTTGGGCTTTGCAGCCCGAGCTTATTCGCTGCCCAACGAGGCCACGGTGACCAGTGGCTCCAGCCGGGTCGCCAGCACCTTGTCCAGCGTCTTGCCGTCCATGTCCACGACTTCAAAACGCCAGTCTTCCCACTCCACCACATCGGCCTCGGCGGGCACGCGGCCCAGCAGCAGCATGATCATGCCGCTCAGGGTGTGATAGCGACCGCGCTCTTCCTCGGGCACGGCATGCAGGCTCAGCCGGTCCTTGAGTTCGGGTACGGGAATATGGCCGTCCAGCAACCAGCTGCCGTCTTCGCGCTGCACGGCCCAGCTGGTCTCAGGGTCGCGCGGCTGGAATTCACCGGTAATCGCCTCGATCAGGTCCTGCAGCGTGACGATGCCCTGCACTTCGCCGTACTCGTCGATCACAAAGGCCATATGCAGATCGGAGGTGCGGAAGTTGTCGAGCAACTCCATGCCGGTAATGGTCTCGGGCACATAGAGGGCCGCCTGCAAAGGCTGGTCCTTGAGCGCTTGCTGGCTCTTGTTGCGCAGGGCCTGCGCCAGCCACTGGCGCGCATTGAGCACGCCCACGATATTGTTCATATCGCCGCGCACGACCGGGAAACGCGCGTGATCGGCCTGCTCGACGCGGGCCAGAGTCTCGTCCAGGCTCTCGTCGATATCCAGGCAGATGACATCGCTGCGCGGCACCATCAGCGAGCCGATCTGACGATCGTCCAGACGGAACACATTGCGCACCATGGTGTGTTCCTGAGACTCGATCACGCCCGCAGTATGGCCTTCCACCAGGATGGCCTGGATTTCCTCTTCGGTCACCACGCTGCCGTTGCTCTCCTTGACGCCCAGGATCTTGAGCAGGGCGCGCGTCGATGCCGACAGCAGCCAGACAAAGGGCTTGGTGGCCAGGGCCAGGAAGTTGATGGGGCGCGAGATCAGGCGCGCCAGGGCCTCGGGATGGGTCTGGCCCAGGCGCTTGGGAACCAGCTCGCCGACCACGATGGAGAAATAGGTGATCAGCACCACCACCAGGCCGGTGGAGACATAGCCTGCGGTCTTGGCCTGCATGCCGGACTCGGTCATCCAGACGGCCAGAGGGCCGGCCAGGGCGGCTTCGCCCACGATGCCGTTGAGCACGCCGATGGAGGTGATACCGATCTGGATGGTGGAGAGGAAGCGCGTCGGGTCCTCTCCCAGTTTGATAGCAGCTGCAGCGCCGCTGTCGCCCTCATCCACCAGTCTCTGCATGCGGCTCTTGCGGGCGGTGACCAGCGCGATTTCCGACATGGCGAACACGCCGTTCAGACAGATGAGAGCGAAAAGTATGGCTATTTCCATAGTCAGGCACCCGCTTTCAATCCAGGCGCCTCAATCATTGAACAAGCCCCGATTCTAGAGAATGCGCGGCGCAGGGCCGCTCACAAAATGCAAGCGCGCAGAAAGGAAATTCGCCGAGGCACCCTGTTCGACCTGTGAAGCAGCCCTCTCACATATTCAATCAGATATATATGAAGCACTAAATAATCGTTTGTTTTTATATAAAGCCTCTCTACAGTTCAGTCCAACGATCCAAGTGCAATGCCACGCGTGGCAGGGCATACGCTCCACGGAAGAACTGAAGACATGTATCAATACACCGATTTCGACAAAGCGTTCGTCAAGCAACGCGCCGACCAGTTCCGTGACCAGCTCCAGCGCTGGCAGGCAGGCAAGCTCACGGAAGACGACTTCCGCCCGCTGCGTCTGCAAAACGGCTGGTATGTGCAGCGCTATGCGCCCATGCTGCGTGTGGCCGTGCCCTACGGTGAAATCAATTCCGCCCAGATCCGCGTACTGGCCAGGGTGGCGCGCGAGTATGACGAGCCCGAGGCCGAAGTCTTCAAACAGGCTCTGGAAGGCCAGGGCAAACTGGGCACCACCTATCTGCCCAAGAACTGCGCCCACTTCACCACGCGCACCAATGTGCAGTTCAACTGGATTCCGCTGAGCAAGTCTGCCGATGTCATGGACCTGCTGGCTTCCGTGAACCTGCACGGCATCCAGACCAGCGGCAACTGCATTCGCAACACCACCACCGATGCACTGGCCGGTATCGCACCTGACGAGATCATCGACCCCCGCCCCTACGCGGAAATCCTGCGCCAGTGGACCACGCTGCACCCCGAGTTCGCGTTTCTGCCACGCAAGTTCAAGATCGCCATCACCGGCGCCAGCGAGGACCGCGCCGCCACGGGCTGGCATGACGTGGGCCTGCACATGGTCAAGAACGAAGCCGGCGAAATCGGCTTCAAGGTCTTCGTGGGTGGCGGCATGGGCCGCACACCCGTGATCGGCACCGTGATCCGTGAGTTCCTGCCCTGGAACCAGATCATGAATTACATCGAGGCCATCGTCCGCGTCTACAACGAGCTGGGCCGCCGCGACAACAAGTACAAGGCGCGCATCAAGATTCTGGTCAAGGCCGAAGGCCAGGCCTATATCGACGCCGTCGAAGAGGAATTCCGCCAGATCGTCGACGTGGATGGAGGCCCTCACACCGTGCCTCAGGCCGAGTTCGATCGCGTGTCTGCGATGTTCACCACGCCCGCTCTGCCCGCGGTGGCCGATGCTGCAGGCGATGAGCAGGCCCTGGTCGAGCAGACTGCCAAGGAACCCGCCTTTGCACGCTGGATTGGCCGTAACGTCCACGCCCACCGCGTGGCCGGTCTGCGCGCCGTGACCCTGTCCTTCAAGCGTGTGGGTCAGGCCCCCGGCGATGCACAAAGCGAACAGCTCGACGCACTGGCCCATCTGGTGGACAAGTTCTCCGCCGGCGAAGCCCGCGTGACGCACGACCAGAACGTGATGCTGCCCTGGGTACAGGTTGGCCAGCTGCATGCGCTGTGGACCGAGGCCAAGGCCCTGGGTCTCGCCAGCACCAATGTGGCCCTGCTCACCGACATGATCGCCTGCCCCGGCGGCGACTTCTGCGCCCTGGCCAATGCCCGCAGCCTGCCGATTGCCGACGCCATCACGGCCCGCTACCAGGATTTGGATGAACTCGATGACATCGGCGAGATCGACCTGCATATCAGCGGCTGCATCAACAGCTGCGGCCACCACCACAGCGGCCACATCGGCATTCTGGGCGTGGATAAGGACGGCAAGGAGTGGTACCAGGTCACGCTGGGCGGCTCCGACGGCTCGACCCTGTCCGGCCAGGCCGTGGCCGGCAAGGTCATCGGCCCCTCGTTCAGCGCAGCCGAAGTGCCCGATGTGATCGAAGCCGTGCTCAGCACCTACCGCGACCTGCGCCAGCCCGGCGAGCACTTCATCGACGCCGTGCGCCGCATCGGCCTGGATCCCTTCAAGGAGGCCGGCAAGGCCGCCCGCCACCCTGTGGAAGCCGAAGAAGAAGCGCTGGCCTGAAGCCATAAGAACAAGGATAGAGTCATGAAAATTCTGGCAAGCAACGAATACCAGGCCCCCAGCGAAAGCACCGGCAATGTGCTGGTGCTGGCCAACGATGTGAACGCCCTCGAAGCGAATCTCGACGGCATCACGCAGGTGGATCTGCATTTCCCCAACTTCACCGACGGCCGCGCCTTCAGCCAGGCCTATCTGCTGCGTCGCCGCCTGAAGTTTGCGGGCGACATCCGCGCCACCGGCGATGTGCTGATCGACCAACTGGTTCAGATGGAGCGCACAGGCTTCAGCAGCGCCGTGCTGCGCGAAGGCGTGGACGCTGCCGATGCCCAGCGCCAGTTCGAGCGCTTTGGCGGTTTCTACCAGGCCGATGCCGTGCACACCCAGCCTCATTTCGCCGAGGTGCAAGCATGAGTCAGCTCGCCCCCGTAAGCACCCTCGACCTGGATCTGGCACCAATCAATGCCGAGCTGGGCCGCGACGCCCAGGCGCTGGTGGACTGGGCCGTGGGCCTGGGTCAATCCACCATAGTCACCACCAACTTCCGTCCCTTCGAGGCGGTGATCCTGCACATGGTGACGCGTGCCAACCCCGACGTGCCGGTGGTCTGGATGGACAACGGCTACAACACCGAAGCCACCTATCGGTTTGCCGATGCGGTGACCAAGCAGCTTGGGCTCAAGCTCAAGATCTACCTGCCGCTGCGCTCACGCGCCCACCGCGAGGCCGTGGAAGGCGCCACGCCAGCGCTGGACGATCCGCGCCATGCGGCCTTCACCGAAGAGGTGAAGCTGGAGCCCTTTGCCCGCGCCCTGCGCGAAACCGCACCCAAAGTCTGGTTCACCGCCCTGCGCGCCACCGACACTGCCGTGCGGGCGCAGATGGATCCCGTGAGCATCAACCCCGACGGTCTGGTCAAGGTTGCACCGCTGCTGCACTGGTCGTCCAAGGAGCTGTACGAATACTGCGAAAAGCACGGCCTGCCCAACAACTTTGACTATGTGGACCCCACAAAGGGCGAAGACAACCGCGAGTGCGGCCTCCATATCGCTCACTAAAAAATAGCAACCAGCGCTTGCTACATATGCGCTAGAGAACTGTTTCGCTTGAAAGTGTATTTATGAACGCCCGTGTGGATACTTCTGTGTTGAGCCATCTCAGCAATCGCCACCTGGATGCGCTGGAAGAAGAAACCATCTTCATCCTGCGCGAAGTGGCCGCCGCTTTTGAACGCCCCACCCTGCTGTTTTCGGGCGGCAAGGATTCGCTGGTCATGCTGCGCTGCGCCGAAAAAGCCTTTGGCGCAGGCCGCATCCCCTACCCTCTGCTGATGATCGACACCGGCCACAACTTCCCCGAAGTGACCGATTTCCGCGACCAGCGAGCCAAGGAACTGGGCGCCGAGCTCATCGTGCGCAGCGTGGAAGACTCGATGGCACGCGGTACCGTGCGCCTGGCCCACCCCGGCGAATCGCGCAATGTGCACCAGTCCGTGACGCTGCTGGAGGCGATTGACGAGTTCCGCTTCGACGCCCTGATCGGCGGCGCGCGCCGCGACGAGGAAAAGGCCCGCGCCAAGGAACGCATCTTCAGCCACCGTGACAGCTTCGGCCAGTGGCAGCCCAAGGCCCAGCGCCCCGAGCTGTGGACGCTGTTCAACACCCGCATTGCGCAGGGCGAGCATTTCCGCGTCTTCCCCATCAGCAACTGGACCGAGCTGGACGTGTGGCAGTACATCGCCCGTGAAAACATCGCCCTGCCATCGATCTACTACACCCACAAGCGCGATGTGGTGGAGCGCAAGGGCCTGCTGGTGCCCGTGACCGAGCTGACGCCTCCCAGGGACGGCGAAGAAGTGGTGGTGCGCGATGTACGCTTCCGCACCGTGGGCGACATCACCTGCACCTGCCCCGTGGAAAGCACGGCAGCAACGGCCGAGGACATCGTGATCGAAACCCTGGCCGCCGAGGTCAGCGAACGTGGCGCGACGCGCATGGATGACAAGACCAGCGAAGCGTCCATGGAAAAGCGCAAGAAAGACGGTTACTTCTAAGGCTCCCCCTGAGCGGCTACGCCGCTTCCCCCTCTCTCGCTTCGCTGCGCTTGCGGGAGGGGGACGACGCCATTGCCGCGAGGCGGCTCTTGCTTGGCGTCTTTGAGTTGGGACATGCCTGTTTGAGGAAAGAATGCGATGACTGAAACTATTAATTCCATAGCTGCTAGCGCAAGCCCATCAAGCGTTACAGGCCAATTTGATGCACATACTAACAGCGCGCTGCGCTTTATCACCTGCGGCTCGGTCGATGACGGCAAGAGCACGCTGATCGGCCGCCTGCTGGTGGACACCCGCGCCGTGCTGCAGGATCAGCTGGCCGGCGTCACCAAGTCCGGCGAAACCGATCTGGCTCTGCTGACCGACGGCCTGGCCGCCGAGCGCGAGCAAGGCATCACGATCGACGTGGCCTACCGCTACTTCGCCACAGAGTCGCGCAAGTTCATCATTGGCGATGCACCAGGTCACGAGCAGTACACCCGCAATATGGTGACGGCCGCATCGAGCGCCGATGCCGCGGTGGTGCTGGTCGATGCCACCAAGCTGGACTGGAAGAATGCCGATCTGGAGCTGCTGTCCCAGACCCGCCGCCACAGCCTGCTGGCCCACCTGCTGCGCGTGAACTCGCTGGTGTTTGCCGTCAACAAGCTCGATGCCGTGCAGGACCCGGCCCTGGCCTTTGCCCATATCAGCGCCGCGCTGCAGAAGTTCACGGCCTCCGCAGACATCAAGATCACGGCCACCGTGCCCGTGTCCGCGCTCAAGGGCTACAACGTGGTCAACAGCGCCGATGGCTGGGCCGGCTACCAAGGCCCCAGTCTGCTGCAGCTGCTGGAGCAACTGCCCAACACACCCACCGACAGCGATCTGGCATTGGCCTTCCCCGTGCAGTGGGTGGAGAAGTTCTCCTCCTCGTCCGACACCAGCCAGGGCCGTCGCGTGTTCTGGGGCCGTGTCGCCACGGGCCAGGCCCAGGTCGGTGCCCAGGTGCAGATTCTGCCCAGCGGCCAGCTCGCCACCGTGGCCCAGGTCATAGACCATGCCCGCGCACCCAAGGAAGTGGCTGCAGGCCTGTCCGCCGGCATCACCCTGGACCGTGAGGTCGATGTCTCGCGCGGCGACTGGATCATTGCCGCGCCCGTGCAAGCCGAAGTCGCAGACGATGGCTTTGATGCCCCTGCTGCCGCAAGCCCATGGCCCAGCAGCCGCGAGATCACCGCCACCGTGGCCTGGATGGACAACGAACCCCTGGTGCCCGGCCGTGTCTACTGGGCGCTGCATGGCCACCGCTGGGTCAAGGCCAAGGCCCGCCGCCTGGTGCACCGCCTCAACATCAACACGCTGGACAAGGAAGATGCCCAGCAGCTGGAGGCCAACGCCATAGGCCAGGTGGAACTGGTGCTGCAGGAAGCGATTCCGGCGGCTCCCTTCACCCAGGCTCGCCAGCTGGGCTCGCTGATTCTGGTGGACACCGCCAGCAACGCCACAGCCGGCGCCGCGCTGGTGAACTGAGGCAACCGAAGGCAGGGCCGTACCCCGATCTGGCTGTCAAACCGGATCTCCATACGGCCTTATCCGGCCAGGCACTGGCGCTGCGCGGGAAAAAACCTAAAATCAAGGGGTTTTACCAATCCCCACCCAAGAAGAAGATTCTCAATGACTCACGTCGTTACCGAAAACTGCATCAAGTGCAAGTACACCGATTGCGTGGACGTATGCCCCGTGGACTGCTTCCGTGAAGGCCCCAACTTTCTGGTGATCGATCCCGATGAATGCATTGACTGCGCCGTCTGCATTCCCGAATGCCCGGCCAATGCCATCTTTGCCGAAGAAGATGTGCCGGCCGATCAACTGGCCTTCATCAAGCTGAACGTGGACCTGTCCCAGCTCAAGAGCTGGAAGAGCATCACCAAGCGCAAGGCCTCGCTGCCGGACGCCGACGAGTGGAATGGCAAGCCGAACAAAGTGGATTTGCTGGAGCGCTAAGCCAGTCAGGGCGTGGACTGCGCTACGCTTGCCCGCATGAGCCTGTCCAACGCAACGACCAACGCTTTTCTCACTCAACAACAACCCGCCGTGGAAACCGACGCCATCATCATTGGCGCAGGTCCGGCGGGTTTGTTTCAGGCCTTCCAGCTCGGCCTTCAGGGCATTCAAGCCCATCTGATAGACGCCCTGCCCCATGTCGGCGGCCAGTGCAGCCAGCTCTACGCGCACAAGCCCATCTACGACATTCCCGGCATTCCTGTCTGCACGGGCCTGGAGCTGGTGCAACTGCTGGAAAAGCAGATCGCCCCCATGCAGGTGACGCGCCACCTGTCCCAGCAAGTACAGACCCTGCAGTCCCTTGAGGACGGACGCTGGCAGCTCGGCACCACGGCTGGAGCCGTCTTTCACACACGCACCGTTTTCATCGCTGCAGGCGTCGGCGCCTTTGTTCCCAAGGCCCTCAAGGCGCCGGGAGTGGATGGACTCGAACTAGGCCAGCTGCACTATCACCCGCAGCAACCGGACATGGCTGCAGGCCGCCAGGCACTGGTCTATGGCGGCGACGAGGAAGCCGTGGCCGCAGCCATTGCCTGCACTGCCAATGCAGCCAGAACCGTTCTCATGCACCGCCGCGACAGCTTCAATGCCGAGCCCGCGCAACTGGCCCAGCTGCAGCAACTGCGCGAATCTGGCGCCGTCGAAGTGCTGATTGGCCAGATCACCGAAGTGCGACACGACAACGGCCAGTTGCAGGCCGTGCAATGGATGGATGGCGAAGGCGAGGAACATACTCTGCCCGTCGAGCAGCTGCTGGTCTATCAGGGCATCTCGCCCAAGCTGGGCCCTTTGACGGACTGGGGCCTGGCGCTGGAGCGCAAGCAGCTGGCGGTGGATCCGGCAACGCTTGCCACCAGTGCCCCGGGAATCTATGCCATCGGCGACATCGTCAGCTACAGCGGCAAGAAGCGGCTGATCCTCTGCGCCTTTCATGAGGCCACCATGGCCGCGTTCGCGGCCGCCGAATATCTGCAAGGCAGCAAGCCTTTGCTGGAATACACGACGACCAGCGCCCGCCTGCATGCCATCCTGGGCGTGTCGCACTGAAGCGCTTGCGGCGCATTTCTCCCACTCTCGAGGCAGCGCCGCTTCTCAGACAGGCATAAAAAAACCGCTATCCCTCGTATGCGGGATAGCGGTGTAAATCACGACGGGGTCAAACCCCACCGCGCGCACTTTGATCTCGAGTCAATGACCATGAGCCGGTTTGACCGGAATGATGGGCACTTCCTTGCCTTCCTTGTCGTAGATCTTGCCACCTTCGACGCGGTCGCCATCGGCCAGCGCTTCAAGCACATGCTGGCTCAGGGCACGGCCATAGCCGGCTTCAAAGACGGAAGGCTGATCGGAATTGCCTTGCTTGAAGTGGTTGTAGAGCAGGTTAAGGGTCACGGCAACCAGAGCGGTCGCGCTGATGCCCGAGTGGAAAATCGTGGCAAACCATGCGGGGAACTGGTCATAGAACTTGGGAGCCACCACCGGCAGCAGACCCGCGCTCACCGAGGTGGCAACAATGATCAGATTCATATTGTTGTTGTATTCCACCTTGGCCAGGGTACGGATGCCGCTGGCAGCCACGGTACCAAACAGCACCAGGCCGGCGCCGCCCAGCACGGAGGGAGGCACGCAGGCCACGATACGCCCCATCACCGGCAGCACGCCGAAGACGATCAGGATCAGGCCGGAGAAAGCCACCACAAAGCGGCTCTTGATTCCGGTCACGGCCACCAGACCCACGTTCTGCGCAAAAGCGCTTTGCGTGAAGCCGCCGAAGATGGGAGCCACGATGCTGGACAGCATGTCAGCGCGCAGACCGTCACCGAGTCGACGACCGTCCACGGGGCTGTCCACGATTTCGCCCACGGCCAGCACGTCGGCCGAGGTTTCCACCAGGATCACGAGAATCACGATGAACATGGAGATGGTGGCCGCCATATCAAAAGTGGGCCAGCCGAAATGCAAAGGCGTGGGCACCGCAAAGATGGGGCCGTTGAACACCTGGGAGAAATCGGCCTTGCCGATGAACACCGCCGTGATGGTGCCCACCACGATCGCCACCAGAATCGACAGGCGCGACAGCATGGCATTGCCCAGCTTGCTGAACAGCAGCACCATGAACAGCGACAGCCCGGCCAGACCGATATTGCCCATGCTGCCGTAATCAGCCGACTTGGCATTGCCGCCCATGGCCCAATGTGCAGCCACTGGCATCAGCGACATGCCGATCACCGTGATCACGCAGCCATTGACCAGCGGCGGGAAGAATTTGGTGATGCGCGAAAAAACCGGTGCAATGATCAGGCCCAGTACCGAGGCGTACATGACAGCCCCCAGCACGCCCTGCATGCCGCCGCCGGTATGCAGAATGCTGACCATGGTGGCCACACCGGCGAATGAAACGCCCTGAACCAGAGGCAGGCGGCAGCCGAAGAAAGGGATGCCCAGAGTCTGCAACAAGGTTGCCACACCACCCATGAACAGGCAGGCGGTCACCAGCAGGCCGGCGTCGGCAGCGGACATGCCAGCCGCTTCGGCCACGATCAGAGGCACTGCCACGATGCCGCCGTACATGGTCAACACATGTTGCAATCCATACATGAGGTTGGCGGTGACGCCAAGATTCTCATCTTCGGGGCGCTTGACGGTCGCATCCCTGGATGCTCCGGTCTGATCGTTCATCTTTGTCTCCTAAATTACCAACTCACCAAGGCTCTTGAGGCCTTTTGCTCTGTCCAGTCGACTTGCAGCGACTGCCCTTGCAGCGATCTGTTTTCCGATCGCCCCAGCGAGGCCTTGTGCTGCAGCCAGTCGCTCTTCTGCGAGAGCGATCCGACCTATAGAAAAGAGCAAACCACTCTTTCATTCACCCAAGTCAGTCTTTCAATCTCCTTTGATTGCATGACATCCGCCGGACGGACTATTCCATTGCGCAATCAAAGCCATACCCAGCAGGGCATGAGTCGAGACTGTACGTCGCCAGGACACCAAAATTGTCTACAGTTTTGTATACAAAGTGCTGACCAGAACCTTTCCAAAGCACAAAAGCAGGCCAATTGCCTGCTTTTGTGCGCGAAAAAATTGACTTAAGTCACAGATACCCGGGCCTCAAAACCCGGCAAGAAACAAAAAGATGCAAGCTCCACTCCCATGGAGGCTTGCACCTGATGTAAGTCAGAGAAGGAACCGAGAGCGCCTGTCCGTTCAGGCTCAGTCGTCTTCGGCCTGCGCGATGCCGGGAAACAGCACATCGGTAAAGCCGAACTGGCTGAAATCGCGTACCCGCATCGGATAGAGCTTGCCCCAGAGGTGGTCACACTCATGCTGAACCACGCGCGCGTGGAAACCATCGACCGTGCGGTCAATCGGATCGCCATAGAGGTCAAAGCCGGTATAGCGCACCTTGCTCCAGCGCGGCACCATGGCTCGCAGACCGGGAACGGACAGACAACCTTCCCAATCCAGTTGCTCCTCTTCACCGATTGGGGTTATGACCGGATTGATCAGCACGGTGCGAGGCACTATGGGGGCATCGGGGTAGCGAGGATTGGGCTCGCCCGAACCGAACACCACCATCTGCAGATCCTCACCGATCTGCGGCGCCGCCAGACCTGCGCCGTTGGCGGCATGCATGGTGTCCAGCAAATCCTTGAGCAATAGATGCAGCGCATCGGTATCAAATTCAGTCACCGGCTTGGCAAGCCTCAACAGACGGGGATCACCCATCTTCAAAATGGCACGTACGGTCATAGATCAATATAGCGCGCAGCAACCACCGGGCCACTGCACTGTTTCATTCTTCAAAAGCATAGCGTCAGCCCCAATCCACCTAAACCCTGCGACCTGTTTGGGGCATCAGGCACAGAGAATTTGATGAAATTGTGATGAACTTCCTGCGAGCCTATTTTTACACCCTATAATCTAGGTCTTCTTCCTCAATAGCTCAGTCGGTAGAGCGCCGGACTGTTAATCCGTAGGTCCCTGGTTCGAGCCCAGGTTGAGGAGCCAAGAATTCCGATGCTTTGCGGATATCAGAGCATCAAACCGACATATTCCTCAATAGCTCAGTCGGTAGAGCGCCGGACTGTTAATCCGTAGGTCCCTGGTTCGAGCCCAGGTTGAGGAGCCAAATTTCAATCGCCTTGCAATCGTTCAAGGCGTGTCACACCGACACATTCCTCAATAGCTCAGTCGGTAGAGCGCCGGACTGTTAATCCGTAGGTCCCTGGTTCGAGCCCAGGTTGAGGAGCCAAATTTCAATCGCCTTGCAATCGTTCAAGGCATGTCAAACCGACACATTCCTCAATAGCTCAGTCGGTAGAGCGCCGGACTGTTAATCCGTAGGTCCCTGGTTCGAGCCCAGGTTGAGGAGCCAAAAATTCAATCGCCTTGCAATCGTTCAAGGCATGTCACACCGACACATTCCTCAATAGCTCAGTCGGTAGAGCGCCGGACTGTTAATCCGTAGGTCCCTGGTTCGAGCCCAGGTTGAGGAGCCATCAAAAAGCCTGTATGCACGCATACAGGCTTTTCTTTTATCCGCTCAGGCTGCCCTAACCACGCCCACGGACGCACCCACGGGCGGCGCATCTACGGCGACGGCCTTGTGTGCCGTGTGAGGAACATAGGGATAGTGGTGCGGCACGGCCGGAATATGGTGCTGCTCGCCCTCCTCCCAGGCCCGCAACTCCTCTTCCAGTCGCGCAGCGCGTTCGGCATACATCTGCGCAGAGGACTGGTAGTACTCCGCCGCGATGGAGTGCTCAAGAATGGCCATGCGAGCTTCCTGCAGATAGGCACGCGTGCGGCGGATATAGCGTGGTTCGGAACGTCCAAACCCGAAGATCTTGCCGAAAAACATGTCCAACCTCCTTTTCCGGTAACAACGCAAATCCGTCATACCCATCACGCGATGAGGCGCTGCTGTCAGCGTACTGTCTCTGGCACATGGCATCTGTCCCACAGCAAGAGTTCGCCTCGTAGGATGGAGACCCGCTCCCCACGACAAGCCGCCCCAAGCCAGCTCGCCGCCGCGCGTCGAAGGCCTTTCTGCATCACAAAGACACGGCCCGGGAATCAAAGAGACTCATTGCCGACGACTTTTACAGTGTCTTAGGGTGAGTCCCCAGCCTTCAAGCTGGCGTCTTGCATCTCCTGTGAAACACTAAAGCGCAATGGCGTTTCCGCCTATACCCATCCCAAGGGCTTGTCCGGCACCTGGAACGGGCCTTTGCAGTTTGAGACACCCTCCACTCGCAAGCCTTACGACCCAGGGGCCGCCGCCACGCCGCGAAACCCCTTAGAAATCAATGCAGCGCGCCTGCCGCCCAGGCCATCTATCATGGCCTCGCCGGCCTGCAAAAAGTCCAGGATACCTTGAGCCACATGAACGCCTGATGACAGACAGGCCGTAAGCAGATAGCCGCCCGTAGGAGCTTCCCAGTCCAGCATCTCCCCGGCACAGAAGACGCCGGGAAGTACCGCACACATGCCGCGCGCGTCCAGAGCCTCCAGACGAACCCCGCCAGCCGTGCTGATGGCCTCATCAATGGGGCGTGGCGCGATGGCGGTCAGGGGCACGGCCTTGATCGTGGATGCCAGACGCTTCATGTCCGCCATGCCGTCCTTGCCGAGCACCTCATACAACAAGCCCGTCTTGATGCCATCCAGCCCCAGACGTCCCTTGAGATGACTACTGAGACTGCGCGAGCCGCGCGGCCGCATCACTTCCTGCTGTACACGCTCCGCACTCCACTGCGGCAGCAGATCCAGCTCGAAGCAAGCTGCGCCCCGGCGGGAAATGCTGTCTCGCAGCAGGGATGAGACTGCATAGACAAGACTGCCTTCCACTCCGCTTTGCGTCGCAACAAACTCCCCCTGGCGCTCAAAGCGGACACCGTGATCATCCACGAACCTCAGAACCACTGACTTGAACGGCTGACCCGCAAAACGCTGGACGAACACCTCGCTCCAGCCTGCTTCACGCCCCTGCGACCAACCCACATCAAAGCCGCAATTGGCAGCCTGCAAGGGAGCAATGTCCACCCCCTTGTCCTGCAACAGCGCAACCCAGGCGCCATCCGAGCCCAGACGCGCCCAGCTGCCTCCGCCGGTCGCCAGCACCAGGGCCTTGCAGCCGATCTTGACCCTGGCTCCCTCTGCCTGGAAAACCGGCTGACCATCCTCCGACCAGCCTGTCCAGCGGTGACGCATATGGAATTGCACGCCCTGCGACTTCATGCGCACCAGCCAGGCCCGCAGCAGCGGCGCAGCCTTCATATCCGCCGGAAACACGCGCCCGGATGTACCCACAAAGGTATCAAAGCCCAGCTCCTTGACCCAGGCCCGAAGTTCGTCCGCCCCCCATTTTTCGAGCCAAGGGGCCAGATCGCCAGAGCGGGAGCCATAACGGGTCACAAAACTGGAGAACTCTTCGGAATGCGTGAGATTGAGGCCGCCCTTGCCGGCCATGAGGAACTTTCGGGCCGCCGAGGCTTTCGCCTCGAAGACCCTGACCGACAGGCCGGCCTTTGCCAGTTGCTCGGCCACCATCAGGCCTGCAGGCCCGGCACCGACCACAGCCACATCACAGGCCGATTCAACATCGGTCATCAACGGTTCCGGGACACTCATAGTTCTACTACCTCAATCAGCTCGCGACCAGAGGCCGCCAAAGGGTGCGCAGAATACCATCGACGGCATTTCTGCAATACCGCGGGCACTATTAGCGCGATAGCAGCAAACAACCACCCACACACCATGACGGGAGATGAGTTTCTGTCACAATCAACTCACTAGGCGAATAGACCGCCTACCTTTTTTGATTCAAGAAAATCCAGGACTACAAATGGCCAGCGAATTGATCAAGCACATCACGGATGCCAGCTTTGAATCTGACGTACTGCAACCCGGCACGACCGTGCTGGTGGATTACTGGGCTGAGTGGTGCGGCCCTTGCAAGATGATCGCCCCCATCTTGGACGATGTGGCCGAAGGCTACAAAGGCAAAGTGCAGATCGCTAAGATGAATGTGGATGAAAACCGTGAAATCCCCGCCAAGTTCGGCATTCGCGGCATCCCCACGCTGATGCTGTTCAAGGACGGTCAGTTGGCCGCCACCAAGGTTGGCGCGCTGAACAAGACTCAGCTGTCCGCCTTCCTCGATCAGCACATCTGATGTGTTTGACAAACAGGGCTCCAGATGGAGCTCTGTTTGCTTTCGGGGCTCCCTCTTTCACATCTGCCACAGGCCTTGCGCAGGCCGCAGATGACAAGTCCTCGATAAATAGCTTGCAAGCTGCGCCAGTTTTCCTGTCATAATGTACGAACCGCCGGCCACCGCATGGGACCGCGCTTGATTTTCTTCAGGCAAGCCTGCCCACTACTACAGTGTTTCGTTAGGCTCTACGCCTCTCCCCCCTGGTTATTCTCACTCCACGCTTGGAGTCATTTCATGCACCTTAATGAACTCAAGGCACTGCACGTGTCTGAAGTCTTGAAGCAGGCCGAAGCGCTTGAGATCGAAAACGTCGGTCGCATGCGCAAGCAGGAACTGATGTTCGCCATCATCAAAAAGCGCGCGAAAGCCGGTGAACAGGTTTTCGCCGACGGCGTGCTGGAAATCCTGCCTGATGGCTTCGGCTTCCTGCGTAGCCCCGATACCAGCTACACCGCCAGCACCGACGACATCTATATCTCGCCCAGCCAGGTGCGCCGCTTCAACCTGCACACCGGCGACATGATCGAAGGCGAAGTGCGCATCCCCAAGGATGGCGAGCGCTACTTTGCCCTGACCAAGCTCGACAAGGTCAACGGCGGCCCACCCGAGCAAAACAAGCACAAGGTGCTGTTTGAGAATCTGACCCCTCTGTTCCCCAAGGAGCAGATGCGCCTTGAACGCGACATCAAGGGCGAAGAAAACATCACCGGCCGCATCATCGACATCATCGCCCCCATCGGCCGCGGCCAGCGCGCGTTGATCGTGGCACCGCCCAAGAGCGGCAAGACCATGATGATGCAAAGCATTGCGCACGCCATCACCGCCAACCATCCCGATGTGCATCTGATGGTGCTGCTGGTGGACGAGCGCCCTGAAGAAGTGACGGAAATGCAGCGCTCGGTGAAGGGCGAAATCATTGCCTCCACTTTTGACGAACCAGCCACCCGTCACGTGCACGTGGCCGAAATGGTGATCGAGCGCGCCAAGCGCCTGGTGGAACTGGGCAAGGATGTGGTCATTCTGCTGGACTCCATCACCCGCCTGGCCCGCGCCTACAACAACGTCGTGCCCTCGTCGGGCAAGGTGCTGTCGGGCGGTGTGGACTCCAACGCACTGCAGCGCCCCAAGCGCTTCTTCGGCGCGGCCCGCAACGTGGAAGAAGGCGGATCGCTGACCATCATCGCCACGGCACTGGTCGACACCGGCAGCCGCATGGACGAAGTGATCTTTGAAGAATTCAAGGGCACCGGCAACAGCGAACTGCACCTGAACCGTCGCCTGTATGAAAAGCGCGTGTTCCCAGCCATCGAACTCACCAAGAGCGGTACACGCCGCGAAGAGCTGCTGCTGGCTCCCGAGATTCTGCAAAAGACTCGTATCCTGCGCCAGTTCATGTACAACATGGACGAGATCGAGTCCATGGAGCTCATGATCAAGAACATGAAGGCCACCAAGAACAATGTAGAGTTCTTCGACATGATGCGCCGCGGCGGCTAAGCTGCAGCGCCATGCAAAACAAAGCCTCGCTTCGCGGGGCTTTGTTGTTTCTGGAGCTTGACTGTCTTACTTGACATAGCTCAAACTGGTTTGCGAGCCGCCCCCCAATACTGGGGTTCACATCTATACAAATCTTGCGCCAAGCGAAAGCCAAAAGCTTTCAAGTCGCAGGTTCTGCATTCATGCCCCCATCAGCGAATCGCCAATCACCCCCTATCCCCACATCGATGCGCCTGCTGGCATCGGCCGCCTTGCTGGCCGCTCTGGCTGCCTGCAGCACCAGCGTGCCGATGCTGCAGCCACAGGCGCAGGCCAGGCTGCCGGGCCAGTGGCCCCAGGCCTGGACGCAGCAGAACAGCACCGCAGCGCCGCCAGCCTGGCAGGACTTCTATGCGGACTCGGTATTGCAGCAGCTGATAGAAGCGGCTCTTGCCCACAATCAGGACCAGCGCCTGGCGCTGCTGCGCGTGCAGGAGGCCCAGGCGGCCTACGGCATCCAGAGCGCGGCCAGACTGCCGACCATCGGGCTTGGCAGCAGCCATGCCAGAGCACGCGTGCCCGCCGACCTCAATGCCAGCGGCCGCTCCGTGGTTGCCGGCGATCAGGAAGTCTTTGTGGGCCTCAACAGCTGGGAACTCGACCTCTGGGGCCGTGTCAAAAGCCTCAGCGATGCAGCCCTCGGCAACTATCTGGCGCTGGATGCCACGCAGCATGCCGTTCAATCCAGTCTCATCAAGCAGGTGGCGCTGAACTATCTGGCCCTGCGCAGCCTCGATGAGCGCCTGGCCCTGACGGAGCGCACGATTGCCAGCCGCGAGGAATCGCTGCGCATCTTCAAGCGGCGCACCGAGGTGGGTTCCACCTCGCGCTATGCGCTCACCCAGGTACAGACGCTGGTCCACCAGGCCAAGCTCATAGGCACTCAACTAGCACAGCAGCGCGCGCTGCAGGCCAATGCGCTGCAGCAGCTCACGGGTCTGGATGCAGAGCTCTTGCCGCAGCAGCTGTCCACACCGGTCAACCTCAAACCCGTGGCCGAAGGCCTGCCCTCGGCTCTGCTCACGCAGCGTCCCGACATCATTGCCGCCGAGTACGGCCTGCAGGCCGCCAAGGCCAATGTGGCCGCCGCGCGCGCCGCGTTCCTGCCCCGTATCGCGCTGACCGGCAGCTGGGGCACGGCCAGCGCCGAACTCGACGGCCTGTTCAAAGGCGGCAGTCGTGCCTGGCAGTTCGTTCCTTCGATCTCGCTGCCGATCTTTGACGGCGGCCAGCGCCAGGCCAACCTGGATCTGCAGGCCGTGCGACAGAACATCGCGGTGGTCCAGTACGAGAAAACCATAGAGACGGCGATGCGCGAGGTGCTGGACGCACTGTCCAGCCGCAGCACGCTGGAGCAGCAGTTGCTGGTGCTGACCGAGCAGCGCGCGGCTCTCAAGGAGCGTGCCCGGCTGGCGCGGCTGCGCTATGACCAGGGAGCCTCGCCCTATCTCGATGTGCTGGATGCCGAACGCGACCTGCTGAGCGCAGAGCAGCAACTGGTCCAGGGCCGCGAAGCCCTGCTGTCCACCCAGGTCGCGCTCTATGCGGCCCTGGGCGGAGGCTACACCACCCCAAGCCAGAACAGAGCCCCCGCCCCTGCCGCCCTCCAACCCTGATCCGCAAATCCATGCCCATGAACAAGAAACTGACCATCGCAGCGCTTATTGTTGCCGCAGCCGCCCTGGGTGCCTATGGCTGGCAGCAATGGCGCAGCGCCCAGGCTTCCGAAGGCCTGGTCAGCGGCAACGGCCGCATCGAGGCCACCGAGATCGACGTCGCCACCAAATACGCCGGCCGCATTGCCGAAGTCCTGGTGCAGGAAGGCGAGTTCGTCAAAGCCGGCCAGCCCCTGGCCCGCATGCAGATCGAGAGCCTGCAGGCTCAGCAGCGCGAAGCCATCGCCGGCCGCGAGCGCGCCTCTCATGCAGTGACCTCGGCACGTGCCGAAATCGCGCTGCGCGAAAGCCAGTATGCGGCCACCATCGCCACGGTTGCGCAACGCGAGGCCGAGCTGGATGCAGCGCTGCGCCGCGTCAATCGCTCCGAAACACTGGCGCGCGAAGGTGCGTCCTCGGAGCAGGAACTGGACGACGACCGGGCGCGCGTGCGTGGCGCCCGGGCCGCGCTCAAGGCCGCCGAGGCCCAGGCTACGGCCGCCAAGGCAGCCATCGACGCAGCCAAGGCCCAGACCATCGGTGCGGAATCGGCGGTGACGGCCGCCGCCGCCACCGTCCAGCGCATCGATGCCGACGTCAAGGACAGCGAACTCACCGCCCCGCGCGATGGTCGCGTGCAATACCGGCTGGCCCAGCCCGGCGAGGTGATCGGCGCTGGCGGCAAGGTGCTCAATATGGTGGATGTCTCGGATGTCTACATCAGCTTCTTCCTGCCCGAGACCGTGGCTGGCCGCGTGGCCCTGGGCACCGAGGTGCGTATCGTGCTGGATGCGGCACCGCAATATGTGATCCCGGCCCAGGTGTCCTTTGTCGCCAGCACCGCCCAGTTCACGCCCAAGACCGTGGAGACGGCCAGCGAAAGACAGAAGCTGATGTTCCGCGTCAAGGCCCGCATCGCCCCGGATCTGCTGCAAAAGCATCTGACACAGGTCAAGACAGGCCTGCCTGGCGTGGCCTGGATCAAGCTCGATAAGGAGCGCGAATGGCCGGCCCGACTGGAGCTGCGTACCGGCGACGCTTCGGCCTCGTGAATACCGGGACCCGGTTTGCCATGACCCAGCATGTAGCCACCTTGCGTGAAGTGACGCTCGCCTACGGCAAGACGCAGGCGCTGCGCGGCCTGAGCCTGGAAATTCCGGCCGGCCTGATGGTCGGCCTGATCGGCCCCGACGGCGTGGGCAAGTCCAGCCTGCTGTCGCTGATTGCGGGAGCGCGTGCGCTGCAAGGCGGCGAGATACAGGCGCTGGGCGGCGATATGCGCAGCAAAAAGCACCGCGATGCAGTCTGCCCGCGCATTGCCTACATGCCTCAGGGCCTGGGCAAGAACCTCTACCCCACGCTGTCGGTGGAAGAGAATCTGCAGTTCTTCGGGCGCCTTTTCGGGCATGACGCGGCCGAGCGCCGGGCGCGCATCGACGATCTGACCCAGAGCACCGGACTGCAGAAATTCCTCTCCCGCCCAGCCGGCAAGCTCTCGGGCGGCATGAAGCAGAAGCTGGCGCTGTGCTGCGCCCTGATCCACGACCCGGACCTGCTGATTCTCGACGAGCCCACGACCGGCGTGGACCCGCTGGCGCGCGCGCAGTTCTGGGATCTGATCAACCGCATCCGCGGCCAGCGCCCGCAGATGAGCGTGATCGTGGCCACGGCCTATATGGACGAGGCCCAGCGTTTCGACTGGCTGGCCGCCATGGATGACGGCCGGATTCTGGCCACCGGCACGCCCGCCGAGTTGCTCGCTCGCACCGGCATGCCGGCGCTGGAGGCCGCCTTCATCACCCTGCTGCCCGAGGAGAAAAAACGCGGCCATGCCGCCGTGGTGATCCCGCCGCTGCAGACCCGCGATGACGACATCGCCATCGAGGCGCGCGATCTCACCATGCGCTTTGGCGATTTCGTGGCCGTGGACCATGTGAACTTCCGCATCCGGCGCGGCGAGATCTTCGGCTTTCTGGGCTCCAACGGCTGCGGCAAATCGACCACCATGAAGATGCTGACCGGGCTGCTGCCCGCCAGCGAGGGAGATGCCTGGCTGTTCGGCAAGAAGATCGATCCGCATGATGTGGCCACGCGCCAGCGCGTGGGGTATATGTCCCAGGCCTTCTCGCTCTACGGCGAGCTGACCGTGCTGCAGAACCTGGTGCTGCATGCCGAACTCTTTCACGTGGACCCGGCCGAGATCCCCGCGCGGGTCGAGGAAATGATCACGCGCTTCGGCCTTGCCGAGGTACGCGAGACCCTGCCCGGCAATATGCCGCTGGGCATGCGCCAGCGCCTGTCGCTGGCCGTGGCCATGGTGCACAAGCCGGAGCTGCTGATTCTCGACGAGCCCACCTCGGGCGTGGACCCCGTGGCGCGCGACCAGTTCTGGCGCCTGCTGATCGAGCTCTCGCGCCGCGACCGCGTGACCATCTTCATCTCCACGCACTTCATGAACGAGGCCGAGCGCTGCGACCGCATGTCCATGATGCATGCGGGCAAGGTGCTGGACAGCGACCGGCCGGCAGCCCTGACCGCCAAGCGCGGCGCGGCCACGCTGGAAGAGGCCTTCATCGGCTATCTGGTGGAGGCCTCGGGCGAAGCCGCACCCGTGCTCGATATCAAAAAAGAAGCTTCTACCGCTCGCTCTGCTTCATTTTCAGGCTTAAATCATGCTGATATCCAAGCTGGTGATGCGCAACAAGCTCCTGTTTCAGAAGCACATTCCCGCGACCCGGGCTTCAGCCTGCAACGCCTGTGGAGCTATCTGTGGCGCGAGTCGCTGGAGCTGCAGCGCGATCCCGTGCGCGCCACGCTGGCCCTGGTGGGATCGCTGGTGCTGATGGTGGTGATCGGCTTCGGCATCAGCATGGACGTCGAAGACCTGCGTTTTGCGGTGCTGGACCGCGACCAGAGCACCATCAGCCAGAACTATGTGAACAATCTCGCGGGCTCGCGCTATTTCATTGAAATGCCGCCCATCCAGGACTACGCCGACCTGGACCGGCGCATGAAAAGCGGCGAGCTGGCACTGGCCATCGAGATCCCACCCGGTTTTGGCCGTGATGTGCTGCGCGGCTCCAAGGTAGCCGTGGGCGCCTGGTTCGACGGCGCCATGCCCCAGCGTGGCGAGACCGTCAAAGGCTATGTCCAGGCCATGCACCAGCTCTGGCTGGCACAGCAGGCACGCGAGCGCCTGGGCGTGCAGCTAGCCAGCCAGGTCAGCCTGGAGACCCGCTTTCGTTACAACCCCGATGTGAAAAGCCTGCCTGCCATGGTGCCGGCCGTGATTCCGCTGCTGCTGATGATGCTGCCGGCCATGCTCACGGCCCTGGCCGTGGTGCGCGAAAAAGAACTGGGCTCCATCGTGAACCTGTACGTCACTCCCGTGACCCGCACCGAGTTTCTGCTGGGCAAGCAGCTGCCCTATGTGGTGCTGGCCATGCTGAACTTCTTTCTGATGTGCGCCATGGCGGTCTTCGTGTTCGGCGTGCCCATGACCGGCAGCTTCCCGCTGCTCGTCTTGGCTGCCCTGATCTTCAGCGTCATTGCCACGGGCATGGGCCTGCTGGCCTCGGCCGTCACCAGCAGCCAGATTGCCGCCATGTTCTTTGCCATGCTGGGCACGCTGATCCCGGCCACGCAGTTCTCGGGGCTGACCGACCCGGTGTCCTCGCTGGAAGGCGCCGGTCGCTGGATCGGCGAGATCTACCCGGCCACCTATATGTTCGCCATCAGCCGCGGCGTCTTCAACAAGGCGCTGGGTCTGCATGATCTGGCGCCGACCCTGCTGCCGCTGCTGATCGCCGTTCCCGTGATCATGGGCATTGCCATCTGGGCCCTGCCCAAGCAGGAGAAGTGATGAAGCTCCCCCTGAGTCGCTGCGCGCCTTCCCCCGTATGCACGGCGCCCTCTCTCGCTGCGCGGGAGGGGGACGACACCTTCGCTGCGGGACGGCCCTTGCTCGGTGTCCCTGCGTTGGGCCTGCGCTTGTTCAGAGCGTCTTCTGCTTCACGGCACACCTTGGACTTTTACGATGTTGCATAGCCTGAAGAATATCTGGCGCCTGGGCGTCAAGGAACTGTGGAGCCTGTGGCGCGACCCGGTGATGCTGGTGCTCATCGTCTATACCTTCACGGCCTCGGTGTACACGGCGGCCACGGCTATGCCCGATACGCTGCACAAGGCGCCGATCGCCATCGTCGACGAAGACCAGTCGCCGCTGTCGGCACGCATCGCCTCGGCTTTCTACCCACCTCAGTTCATGCCGCCGCAGATGGTGGATTTCAGCCATGTGGACCCCGGGCTGGATGCAGGCGACTTCACCTTCTCGCTGACCATCCCGCCCAACTTCCAGCGCGACGTGCTGGCCGGCAAAAAGGCCGAGTTGCAGCTGAACGTGGATGCCACCCGCATGAGCCAGGCCTTCTCGGGCAGCGGCTATGTGCAGCAGATCGTGCTGGCCGAGATCAACGAGTTCGTCCAGCGTTACCGGGGCGCGAGCGCCCTGCCCGTGGACCTGGAGCTGCGCGCGCGTTTCAATCCCGGGCTGGACAAGATCTGGTTCGGCGGACTGATGCAGATCATCAACAACGTCACCATGCTCTCCATCATCCTCACGGGAGCGGCGCTGATCCGCGAGCGCGAGCACGGCACCATCGAGCACCTGCTGGTCATGCCGGTGACGCCCACCGAGATCATGCTGGCCAAGGTCTGGTCCATGGGCGCCGTGGTACTGCTGGCGGCCGCCGTCTCGCTCAATCTGGTCGTGCGCGGTGCACTCAAGGTGCCCATAGAGGGCAGTCTGTTGCTGTTCATGGCAGGCTCGGCCCTGTGCCTGTTCGCCACCACGGCCATGGGCATCTTTCTGGCCACCGTGGCGCGCAGCATGCCGCAGTTCGGTCTGCTGATGGTGTTGACGCTGCTGCCGCTGCAGCTGCTGTCGGGCGGCATGACGCCACGCGAATCCATGCCCCAGCTGGTGCAGGACGTGATGCTGTTCGCCCCCACCACGCATTTTGTGGAGCTTGGTCAGGCCATTCTGTATCGCGGCGCCGGCATAGAAACCGTGTGGAAGCCCTTTCTGTGGCTGGCGGGCATAGGCGCCGTGCTGTTCTGGCTGTCGCTGATGCGGTTCAGAAAAACCTTGTCCAGCATGGCCTGATATCGTCCTCATGCCGCCATCCGGCGGCCTGCCACGCCGGCAACAAGGCGCAAGCCGCCTGCTTGTGCCAAAGATCTATCCAGTTCCAGCTCCAGGATTGCGCCCATGCCATTCACCACCGAAGAACGACAATCACTGCTTGCACTCAAGGGCGTGGGCCCCACGGTGCTGAGCCGACTCGAATCCCTGGGCTATGGCTCGTTTGCGCATTTGCGTGAGGCCAATGCCCTGGACATCGTCGCCAAGGCCTCTGCGCTCACAGGCTCCAGCTGCTGGAAGAACAGCCCTCAGGCACGCGCCGCCATTCAGGCCACCATCGACGCAGCCAGGCAGCAGGCAGTGCAGGAGAGCTAAGCACTCGCTGGAATCTGCGCTGCCCCGGCCTGCGCCTCATGCATATCTTTGCAGCAGCGCAGGCCTGAGCGGCAGGCGGCCTTTTCTCAGGAAGACGGTTGCGCACCAAGAATGCACAGCGTATCGCGGGCCGCCACCCACTCCTCGTTCGTGGGCTCCACGCCCACCAGCACCCGGCTGCCGGCCGCTGAGATCACGGGCGCATGCGCCGCATTGGCCCGGGCATCGAGTTCCAGACCCAGCCAGGCCAGATCGGCGCATACGCGGGCACGAATCTCCTCGCTGTGCTCGCCGATGCCTGCCGTGAAGACCAGCATGTCCAGGCCGCCCAGTGCCGCAGCCAGAGAACCGATTTCGCGCACGATGCGGCGCACAAAGAGCTCCAGCGCAATGCGTCCGCGCTCGCCGGCCTCGCCCGGATCCTCGATATGGCGCAGGATCACGCGCGGCTCGGACGAGATGCCCGATACGCCCAGCAGCCCCGAGTCGTGGTAGAGCAAACGCCCCACCTCTTGAAGCGTCAGCTTCTCGATCTCCATCAGATAGAGCACGGCTCCCGGGTCCAGCGCACCGGTACGGGTGCCCATCATCAATCCGTCCAGGGCCGAGAAGCCCATGGTGGTCGCCATGCTCTGCAGCTGCTGCATGCCGCAGAGGCTGGCGCCGCTGCCCAGATGGGCGACGATGGTTCGGCTCCTGGCCCTGTCGCCATGACGCTCGGCCAGTGCGGTCGCCATATAGGCATACGAAAGCCCGTGAAAGCCATAGCGGCGCACGCCGCGCTGCCACCACTCGTAGGGCAGCGGCAATATCTGCTCCACCTTGGGCAGGCTGTGATGAAAGCCGGTATCGAAGCAGGCGATCTGCGCGATATCGGGCCGCTCGCGCAGCAGGATCTCTATGGCCTCCAGCGCAAACGGCTGGTGCAGCGGTGCCAGCGGCACATAGCTGCGCAGGTCCTTCAGCACCTGCGCATCAATGCGAGTGGACTCGAAATACTTGCTGCCGCCATGCACCACCCGGTGAGCGATCGCGGCCACGGGCCGGTCCTTCAGCCGCGCCGTGATGCGCTCGCGAATGATGCGCAGCGCATCGCGATAGGGGTGCTCGGCGCCCAGCTCGATGGCAAAGGGCGGCGTACCGGTTTCGCCGAAGTCGGGGCCGGGCCCGCCAATGCCCTGCACCTTGCCGTTCCACAGGGGTTTGCGCGGCAGCGGCGTGGCGGCCTCGAATACGGCGAACTTGATGCTCGACGAGCCGCAGTTCAGGACGATGATGACGGAATTGCTCATGGCAGTACCTTTGTCTGCCGACAGGGCACAGACTGCAGCAACGGCCAGCCTGGCGCCATCGGCCATGCTTTTCAGGGCGGCGTCTGCCGGTAGTGATGTGCGAGCAGCAGCGCAATCGCGCAGGATGCAATGCGGGATTCGCGCGAATCCGCGCGGCTGGTCAGCACGATGGGCACCTTGGCCCCGAGCACGATGCCTGCGCTGGCGGCGCCGCCCAGGTACATCAGCTGCTTGGCCAGCATATTGCCGCTTTCCAGATCGGGCACCAGCAGGATGTCGGCCTGGCCGGCCACGGGCGAAGTGATGCCCTTGGTGCGCGCGGCCTCGATGGAGACCGCATTGTCGAAAGCCAGCGGGCCGTCCAGCACGCCTCCGGTGATCTGGCCCCGGTCGGCCATCTTGCACAGCGCGGCCGCATCCAGGGTTGCGGGCATGCTGGGGTTGACCGTCTCGACGGCAGCGAGAATGGCCAGCTTGGGCCTGGCCACGCCCAGGACCTGCGCGAGCTCGATGGCATTGCGTGCGATATCGGCCTTCTGCAGGAGATCGGGGGCCAGATTGATGGCCGCGTCGGTGACGATGAAGGGGCGTGGATAGCTGGCCGTCTGCAGCACAAAGCAATGGCTGACACGCCTCTTGGTGCGCAGCCCGGCACTGCCGGCAACGACAGCGGCCATCAGCTCGTCGGTGTGCAGACTGCCTTTCATCAGGCCCTCCAACTCGCCGCTGGCGGCAAGCCTGGCGCCATGCTCGGCGGCCGCGTGGCTGTGCGGCACGTCCTCGATGCGCAAGCCCTGCAGCTCGAACCCCTGCGCCAGCGCAATCGCCTCAAGCTTGGCGCGCGGAGCGATCAGGACCGGCTTGATCAGCCCCAGCCGATTCGCGTCGAGTGCCGCGGACAGACTGATCGCATCGCAGGGATGAACCACGCCCATGCGCACCGGCGGCAACTCCTTGACGGCCGCCAGCAGCCGGATCAGGCCATGATGGGTGGCCACGTCCAGCGGCTGCTCCGCCCCGCCCGAAGACAGGTCAGCCACCTGCGGTGACGCTGTGGTGAAAGCCTGGGCCTGTGCCTCGCGGGCGCAGCGCAGGGTCAACGTGCTCGCATCACGGGCGGCAACGGTGACATGAAGGCTGTCGCCGACAGCCAGGCCCTCGAACGGCTCCCACATCCCCTCTGGACTCGATTGACTCATCGCACTCCTTTCTTGCCGCGTGCTGCGGTCGGTTGACGTCGCGCGGCAGGCTTGGGCCGCGTGGCGGTGGCGGAAGCCCGGGCCGGCGCCAGCTGCGCCACCTGAGCCTCGTCCATCGGGGCCTGCTGCGCCAGCGCGGCCTGCTCGAACAAGGCCTGCACCTGCTGCAGAGCGCTTTTCACGGCCTGCTGCTCGGCCTTCGCTCCCGTATCGATGGCCGCCATGCTGGCAATCGCCTGGCTGGCCTTGCGTATGGTGTCGGCAGGCGTGTTCTTGAGCAGGCCTGGAATGGCATCGATGGCGGCACTACCGCATTGCCTCATCACCAGGGTCTGCTCGCGGATGGCAGCGCGCAGCTCGGCCAGGCTCCAGCGCCCCGGCGCCTCCTGCTCCAGCAATTGCGCGGCCAGATGGTAGTAGCGCTCGTCCACCGCCCGGCGCAGCGACAGCACGCTCAGCAAGCCGCGCAACGTGGCTTCGAGCACCCCGCCCTGATCCACACTGTCCTCGATCTGGCGCTGCCTGCCCGCCATCAGGGCCAGATGCTCGGGCGTGGTGCCAGGATGCTGGCGCACCGGCCCGCTTTCGCCATAGGCATGTCCGGCCAGTGCCTGCATCAGGGGCGAGCCGTAGAGCATGTCGAACCACAGGGCATAGATATGGTCGCGCCGGTCGCGAAAGTCATCGAGGGAGCGCTCCAGCGCGGCCGAGCCCTGCTGCTGCATCTGCAGCCAGGGATTGGCCTCGTCCACGGGCTGGCGATGTTCGCGTATGTATTCGGCACTGCCGCGTATCAGGGCGGCCAGCGGGTGCAGGCTGCTCCAGGCCTCGAACTGCAGGCGCATCGGGTGCATGGTCTGCAGCCAGCGCGCCGACTCGGAGGTGCTGAATGCGCGCACCCAGGGTTGCCAGAGGCTGCGGTACAGCGCCAGGTTGATGTCGGACACCCGGGCCGCCGCATCGAAGCGGCGTTCGGCCTGTGCATCGGGTTTGACGATATCGCGCACTTCATCAAGGCCGCTGGCACGGATGCTCAGCAGATAAGGATCGTGGAGCAGCTTCTGCTCCTGTGCCGTGGCGTCGTCCACGCTGGCGCGGTAGATGCCTGCGGGCAGCAGATTGATCTGCTCTATGGCGCTGGCGAACTTCCGGTGCTGCTTGCTGCCGACGGCGCCCGACACAAAGATGCCCAGGTGGCCGATGCTGTCATGCGTGCTGAAGATGATGGTCTGGTCATGCGCGCGCACGTCGTCGTCGCTGGCGTAAAGATCGGTGATCCAACCCAGAGCCTGGGCCGGCGGAGTGATGTTGTCGCCATAGGAACAGAACACCAGTATCGGCGAGCGGATATTGCGCAGATCGATGCGCACCCCGTCCGAGGTCAGCAGCCGGGCCGTCGAAAGCTTGTTGCCGATGAACAGGTTGTCGACGATGTACTGCATCTCCACATCGTTGAGAAAGACATAGCCGCCCCAGTATTTCTCGAAGCCTATATAACGCTCGGCCTCCGTGTCGGCATTGGCATAGACCTTGTACTGCTTGCTCCACAGCGTATTGGCCGGGTCGAGCTGCTCGAAGTTCTGCACCAGATGGGCGCCGTCGAAGCGGCCGTTGCCCAGATCGCTGCTCAGCGCCGTCATCCAGCTGCCGCCCAGGAGGCCACCCGAGTAGCGCATGGGATTGTCTCCGGCCCAGTACGACAGGGGCGCTCCGGCGACGATGATGGGCCCGAACAGCTCGGGCCAGACCGCTGCCGTCATCAGGATCTGCCAGCCTGCCTGACAGTTGCCGATGACCGCGGGCTTGCCCTCGCTGTCGGGGTGCAGCTCGGCCACGCGACGCATGAAGGCCGCCTCGGCACGCATCACGTCCTCCACCGTCTGACCCGGCACCGGATCGGGCAGAAAGCCGACGAAGTAGCAAGGGTGGCCGGCCTCCAGCGCTGCGCCGATCTCGCTGTGCGGCTTGAAGCCGCCAATGCCGGGCCCATGGCCGGCGCGTGGATCGATCACGACGAAGGGTCGCTTGCCCGGATCGGCCGGCTGATTCTCAGGCGCCTGAATGCGCACCAGGCCATAGTTGACGGGCCTGGGAAGTTCCAGCCCCGACATCACCAGCTCGGCAGGGAAATTCAGCACATTCGGCGTCCTGGCCTCGCGCTGCATGCGGTACTGATCGCCGACCTGGCGCTCGATATCGGCATACAGCACGCTGCGCTGGGCAGCATCCAGCGCATAGGCTGCGGCGGCTCGCCACCATGCCAAAGGATCGACAGATCCCTGAGTCGATGGGCCGGCCTCGCTAGGTTTGCTCATATCGTGCTCCCGAAGTCACAAGCTTCTCGCAAGAAGACTCAAAAACAATAGCTGTCGGCACTTTATGGCTCAGCCAAACGCCGAAAAGCCGGAATTCCTGCCATGACAAGGCCGCAGATCATCCGGCGACGAAGCGGCAGCCATGCTGCGGCCCCGCCCCTCTTTCTCCTTACTTCTGTGCCGTCTTGCCGCCCTTGGCCTGAGCCGCGTCCAGGCCCGGTGGCGTCCAGACGGACAGCCACTGCTTGAAGATGTCCTGCAGCGGCAAAGCGGGCAGATTGGACGAGCCGTCTGCACGCATGGCATCGGCCACGGCCTTCTGCCAGGCCTCCAGGGCTTGCTGCAGACCGCTGGCAAAAGCCTGCTGGTTCCGGATCGCGATATCGCTGGCGCTCCTGGCATCGCTCATGCGATCTTCAATCCTGCGCATGAAAGCCTCGGCGGGCAGGCTGGCCAGTGATTGCCAGTCCTCGGCCTTCAGCAGGCTTTGCAGCTCCGACGTGGTTTCGCTGATGCCGGTAGCACTGCTGTGCTGCGCCGCTTCCAGCCAGCGATGGCCACTCTCACGCATCAGCTGAGCGATGCGCAGTTGCAGCTCGGCATTGGCCTTGAACAGACTCAGGGGGGTCGCTTGGATGCTCATATCGGTCTCCCTATGGTGATGGTGGTGCCTATCGAGAGGCTGGCGGACCGTCCGGCCTATCACCGTGACCAGACGGCCTATGAAAACTCCGTGACTTGCGCAAACCCGGATGGCGCATGGCATTTCGTGCAGAGAAATGCCCGTCGTGCATCCTGGTCGGCGCAGGTCTTCAACTCAATGCTCGAGCACGTACCGGCCCGGAGCGTCATACAAAGGCTTGCCGCTCTTGCCGCCCATGCGCGGCGCAGCCAGCGGCGTACCGGATCTGCTTTGGAGCCAGGCACTCCATGCCGGCCACCAGGAGCCCTCGTGCCGCTCGGCTTCTTGCTGCCACTGCACGGCAGGCATGTCCTGTGCACCGGCGGGACGCATGCGCAGCTGGTAACTGCGGCGCGGATGGCCGGGCTCGCTGACAATGCCGGCGTTATGGCCGCCGCTCGTCAGCACAAAGGTGATTTCGGCCGTAGTGCGATGGTGCAGCTTGTATACCGATGGCCAGGGTGCCACATGATCGGTAAGCGTTCCCACGCTGAAGATGGGCACTCTGAGATCGAGCAACGAGACCGGCCTGCCGTCGACCGGATAACGGTTTTCGCTGAGATCGTTGTTCAGAAACAGACGGCGCAGGTATTGCGAGTGCATCCTCGCAGGCATGCGCGTGGCATCGGCATTCCAGGCCATGAGATCGCTCATCGGCGCACGCTCGCCCAGCAGGTAGTGATCGACCATGCGCGACCACAGCAGATCCTGGGAGCGCAGCATCAGGAATGCGCCGGCCATCTGCTCGGCGCGCAGATAGCCTTGCCGGGCCATCTGGGCCTCAAGCAGGCTGATCTGCGCTTCGTCGATGAACAGCCCCAGCTCGCCGGGCTCGGTGAAATCGGTCTGCGCGGCCAGCAGGCTCATCGATGCCAGACGGTCGTCGCCGTCGCGCGCCATCGCTGCTGCAGCAATGGCCAGCAGGGTTCCGCCCAGGCAATAGCCGGCCGCATGCACTTTCTTGCCCGGGACGATGCCGGTAACGGCATCCAGCGCAGCACGCCAGCCCAGCTCGACATAGTCGTCCATGCCCAGCTCCCGGTCATCGGCATCGGGGTTCTTCCAGGAAACGCAGAACACCGTATGCCCCTGGTCGACCAGATACTTGATCAGCGAATTGCCTGGGGATAGATCCAGGACGTAGTACTTCATGATCCAGGCAGGCATGATCAATACCGGCTCGGGGTGGACCTTGTCGGTGGTGGGCGTGTACTGGATCAGCTCTATCAACCGGTTGCGCAGCACCACCTTGCCAGCCGTGACGGCCACATCGCGCCCTGGCTGGAATGCTTCGGAACCCGCAGGCAGCTGGTTTGCAATCTGGGCCTGCAGGTCTTCCATCAGGTACTGCAAGCCGCGCACCAGATTCGCCCCGCCCTCTTTGAAGGTACGTTCCTGAACAATCGGGTTGGTGGCAAAGAAGTTCGCAGGCGAGCACATATCCAGCCACTGCTTGCCCCAGAACCCGACCAGGCGCGCGTGATGCGGTTCAACACCGGCAACGCCCTGGCTGGCAGCCTGCCACCAGCGTTGCTGAGCGGCAAAGCCCGCACTGATGGCATTGAACGGCCATTGCTGCCATTGAGCCGCCTTGAAGAGGCGATCTGGCTCAGTGGTCCTGGGTCCGCCATAGCAAAGACTTGCCCATTCCTCCAGCGCCAGCCAAGCGAGATCCAGTCGCTTTCCCGGACTGATGGCAAGATTGCCTGCCCAGTCCAGCCAGGCCTGCCATTGGGACTCGGGGGAAACCGACAGCCACTGCTGCGCCCACATCGCACGCACAGCCTGATCAAGCTGCTGGCTGGAACTGAACTGCGTCTCGGCCTCGCGGTCAACCATAGCGGCCCCTTTTTGCTGCATGGCAATAACGCAACATCTTATGTGCTGAAGAAGTTGTTGCATAGTCACCTCCCAAGGAGGCTTGAGCTTCATCAAATCCAGGTTGGCAAGCACTGCGGCGCCAGATGCCGAATGGCGCGGACTGCAGCGCGACAGGTAGAAGAACTCGGCGCCCAGACCTGCAGGCAATATCGGCAATGGCCTGCAAACGGCGGGCTCCGACCACCGCCTACCGACTCGTCAGGCACCGATTCCCCATTGTGTGCAATAATGGAGAGCTTTTATGCGGAAAGTACACCGGACAGGCTGGTGCGGCTCCCGCACTTGACCAAAGGAAAGATCATGAAAGAAGGCATTCACCCCAATTACCGCGAAGTTCTGTTCGTTGACATGTCCAACGGCTTCAAGTTCGTGACACGTTCTTGCGTTTCCACCAAGGAAACCGAGAACTTCGAAGGTAAAGAGTACCCTCTGTTCAAGCTGGATACCACTTCTGAATCGCACCCCTTCTACACTGGCACACAAAAGTCGGTGGACAACATGGGTGGCCGCGTGGAGAAGTTCCGCAACCGCTTCGGCAAGAAGTAAATCTTACTTTTTTGCTGAAAAGGCAGCTCGGGCAACCGTGCTGCCTTTTCTTTTTTGGGAGCTGCCCTGCAGCACCCCAATGCTCCTATCATCGGAGCACCAAGCGCTCCGAACCCGGGCGCTCTCGCCTGATCAGGCCGTGCAGACTCGCACCGCCGCTACCGGATTGATTGCGTGAACCAGCCCACACCTGCCATTGTTGCCCAAAGCGCCGTGCGCCGACTGCCGCGCTGGGCCCTGCTTTTGCTGTGCTTGGCCTATGTGATTCCCGGCTTTGTCATGCGTGGCCCCTGGCGCTCCAACGATATGGAGGCCTTTGGCTATATGCGTGAGCTGGCGCTAGGTCATACCGACTGGCTGTCTCCAACGCTTTCGGGTCTGGCTCCCAGCATCGATGGTCTGCTGCCCTACTGGCTGGGCGCCTTGTCCCTGTTGGGCTTCGAGTGGCTGCTCGGCGCTGAAATGGCGGCGCGCCTGCCGTTCATCGCCTTGCTGATCCTGACCCTGGGAGCCACCTGGTGGGGCGCCTACTATCTGGCCCGCACGCCAGGCGCACAGCCCGTGGCCTTCGCCTTTGGCGGAGAGGCGCAACTGATCGACTACGCCCGCGCCATGGCCGATGCGGCCTTGCTGGCCCTGGTTGCCTGCCTGGGTCTGGCCCAGCTCTCGCATGAAACCACCAGCTACGTCACCCAGCTGGGCTGCACGGCGCTGCTGTTCTTTGCGGCGGCAGCCATGGCCTATCACCCAAGGAAATCAGCGGCAGCACTGATATTCGGCCTGCTGGGACTGGCCCTGAGCGGGGCACCCACGCTTGCCGTGCTGTTCGGACTGGGCGGCAGCGTGATCGCCTTCACCCAGCGCAGCTGGGGCGACAATCCGGGCCGCTCACACCGCCAGGCACGCATCTGGGCCGCAGCCTGGATGGCCGCCACGGTGCTGGCCGCCAGCCTGACCACCGCACTGGATCAATGGGTCTGGCATCTCGTGGACTCGCTCAAGGACTGGAGCGCACTGCTGCAGCTGCTGTTGTGGTTCTGCTGGCCTGCCTGGCCCCTGGCTTTGTGGACGCTGTGGGTCTGGCGCCGCCAGATTGCCTACCCCGGCCACAACCCGCATCTGTCCATCGCCCTGCTGTTTGCCACCGTCCCGGTGGCCGCCTGCCTGAGCAGCACCCCGGCCGATCGCGCCCTGCTGCTGGGACTTCCTGCAATCGCCACCCTGGCCGCCTTCGCCCTGCCCACCTTCAGGCGCAGCATCAGCGCGCTGATCGACTGGTTCACACTGCTGTTCTTTACGGCATCCGCGATTGCCATCTGGGTGGTCTGGCTGGCATTCCAGACCGGATTTCCGCCCAAGATCGCCGCCAATATTGCACGCCTTGCCCCGCAGTTTGAAGCCAGCATCTCCTGGCCCACGGTCATCGTGGCACTCGTCGCCACTGCCGGCTGGTTTGCACTGGTGGTCTGGCGCACTTCGCGCAACCGCGCAGCTATCTGGAAGAGCCTGGTGCTGCCGGCCGGCGGTGCCACACTGAGCTGGGTGCTGCTGTCCACGCTCTGGATGGAGCCACTGGACCATGCTCGAAGCTATCAGTTCCAGATGACACAGCTGGACGACGAGCTCAGGCAAAACGGCGCCACAAGCTGCGTGCTGACCTATGGCCTGGGCCGCTCGCAGATTGCGGCCGTGCGCTACTACACCCATGTGGATACGGCACTGCTGCGCCGCAGCGATCCCGGCGACTGCGGCTGGGCGCTGGTCGATGCAGACCGCTGGGCGGGCGACCACAATCGCAAGCTGCGCCAGGGCTGGAGCGAGGTAAGCCGCATCACCCGTCTGGCCGGTCAGAAGGAAGTTCTGGTTCTGCTCAAGTACACCGGCCCCAAAGCCGCGCCATGAAGGGCGAGCTGCAGTACATAGGCCGCCATGCGGGTACGGTGCTGGCCGGCCAGCTGGCCGTCATGGCCTTCGGCACCACCGATACCATCGTCGCCAGTCGTTATTCCAACGAGGCCGTCGCCGCCCTGTCCGTGGGCTCGGCCATTTTCATCAGCGTCTATGCCTCGCTGATGGGCATTTTTCAGGCTCTTCTGCCCCTGTGGTCCGAACAGCGTGGCGCCGGCCAGCCCCAGGCCATAGGGCATTCGCTGCGCCAGTCCATGTATCTGTGTGCCGCGGCCTGCGTGCTGGGGATGGCAGTGCTGCTCATGCCTGACGCGCTGCTGCGCTGGACCGATGTGCCCGATGCGCTGCAGCTGGAGGTCAAGCGCTATCTCGCCGTGCTGGCCTGGGGCCTGCCGCCGGCGCTGCTGTTTCGCATCTACAGCGCACTCAACCAGGCGCTGGGCCACCCCAAGCTGGTCACCTGGCTGCAGCTCATCTCGCTGCTGATCAAAGTCCCCCTGTCCGTCTGGTTCACCTTTGGCGGCCTGGGCCTCGCCCCCCTTGGAGCCGTGGGCTGCGCCCTGGCCACGCTGCTGGTCAACTACACCATGTTTGCCGTGGCCCTGTGGCTGATGCGCACCCAGGATTTCTATGCGCCGCTGGCACTGTGGCAGAAGCTGGAGCCCCCTGACTGGCTGCAGCTGGGCCGTTTCTGCCGCCTTGGAATTCCTGCGGGTCTGGCCATTCTGGTGGAGGTCACCTCCTTCACGCTCATGGCCCTGTATGTGGCAAGACAGGGCTCGCTCTCGTCCGCCAGCCACCAGATCGCCGCCAATCTGGCCGCCATCTGCTATATGGTGCCGCTGTCCCTGGCCATTGCCACCAGCGCCCGCGTCAGCTACTGGCGCGGCGCAGGCGATGAAGCCCAGGCCAGAACGCTGATTCAGCAGTGTTTCAAGCTTGCACTGATGATAGGCATGGCGACAGCTGCCACCTTGTTTCTTGCTCGCAGCTGGATTGCAGACATCTATACCGACTCCCCGCAGGTGCTGGCCATGACGTCCTGGCTGCTGATCTGCGTGGCCGCATACCATGTGGCGGACTGCGTGCAGACCTACTGCATTTTCGTGCTGCGCTGCTACCGCGTGACCGTGGCGCCTCTGGTGATTTATTGCCTGCTGCTCTGGGGCGGCGGCCTGGGCCTCGGCTACTGGCTGACCTACCGGTGGCAGGCCGCTCCCGGCTGGCAGGATTGGCAGGCCACGCCCATGCCCTTGTGGATCTGCAGCGCGGCCGCCCTGCTGGTCACGGCCCTGGCATTCAGCACCATCCTGCACAAAACCATACGACCGCCCAGGCCCCGGACCAGCCACTGAAGCGCTCAATGAGACAGCGTCTTGGCCGGCACCTCGGTCACGGCCCGCACACGTCCGGGCGGAAAAGTCACAGCGAACTCCGAGCCCTTACCCAGCTCGCTCTCGATGCTCAGCTTGGCACCATGCCGCTGCAGCACATGCTTGACGATGGCCAGTCCCAGGCCGGTGCCGCCAGTGTCGCGTGAACGGCTGCGGTCCACGCGATAGAAGCGCTCCGTCAGGCGCGACACATGCTTTTCATCGATGCCGGGGCCTGAGTCCTTGACGGCAAAGCGGGCCGACCCGTCAGGCAGCAATTGCCAGCGCACATCGATCTGCCCGCCTGCAGGCGTGTAACGCATGGCATTGGCCAGCAGATTGGAGAACGCGCTGTGCAGCTCCGCGCTGGCGCCTGCCAGCTCTCCGGCCTGCCTGAGCGCCTGCTCGTCGGGAAAGTTCAGCACATGGGGCTTGGCCTGCTTGCGCGTCAAGGCATTGGAGAGGCCGCGCGCCTCGTTCTCGCAGCGAGTGAGCAACTGCGCCACCGAGACCCAGTCGTTGTTGCCGGGCAGCGGGCTGCCCTCCAGACGCGACAAGGTCAGCAAGTCTTCCACCAGATGCTGCATGCGCTCGGCCTGCTGGGCCATCAGCTCCAGATAGCGATTGCGCTCGTCCTCCTCCAGCGGCAGGTTCTGCAGCGTTTCCACAAAACCGGCCAGCACCGTCAGCGGCGTGCGGATTTCATGCGAGACATTGGCCACGAAGTCGCGGCGCATGGCTTCGGCCTGCTCCAGAGCCGTCACATCGCGCGCCAGCAGCAGCTTGCGTCCCTCGCCATAGCCGTAGAGCTGCACCGACAGCTTGACCGGCCGCGAAGGCGTGCTTTCGCGCCCCTGCATGACCAGATCGTGGGTGAAGTCCTGCGCCACGAAATAGGCACTGAACTGGGGATTGCGCACCAGGTTGCCTATGCTTTGCAGCACGTCGCGCTCGGCGTCGAAGCCGAACTGCTTGGCCGCAATCTGGTTGCACCATTCGATGCGTCCCTGCGCATCGAGCAGCACCACGCCATTGGGACTGGCCTGCAGGGCCGACAAGATATCGTTGAGCCGCTGATCGCCCTGCTGCACCTGCTGCACGCTCTGGCGAATCCAGCGGCGCATGCGCACGCCAGCCTCGCCCCAGATGCCCGCCAGATTGGGCACGGCACCCAACTCCGACTGGCGCAGCCAGCGCAGCAGGCGCGCGCCATTCCAGCTATCCACCAGCCACCAGATCCAGCCACCTATCAAGGCACCGGCCATGGCCGCCACAGATTGCTGCCCCACCGTCGCATCGGGTGCGACCAGATAGGCCCACAGCAGCCATACCACCATGGCTGCCGCGATCTGAGAGGCCAACAATCGAAAACCACGCCACCCCATATTTGCTTTCAGTTGTGATTTTTGTCGACCCAGCCAGACCGGGCCGAGGTTTTGGGGGAAGTGCTGTCAGGCCATGGCCTGAGCGCTGAAACGGTAACCTGCGCCGCGAACGGTTTCAATCAGAACACCTGCCACACCCAGCGATTCGCGCAGGCGCTTGACGTGCACATCCACCGTGCGCTCTTCGATGAAGACATGGTCGCCCCATACCTTGTCGAGCAGCTGCGCACGGCTGTGCACACGCTCCGGGTGCTTCATCAGATAGTTGAGCAGCTTGAACTCGGTGGGTCCGATCTTGAGCAGATCGCCCTGCCAGCTCACGCGATGGGCTGCGGCATCCAGCACCAGCTCGCCAATGCTGACCTTGTCCTGGACCTGCTCGGGCGCACGACGGCGCAGCACGGCACGGATGCGGGCCAGCAGCTCCTGGGTGGAGAATGGCTTGGTGATGTAGTCATCGGCTCCGGCATCGAGGCCTGCCACCTTGTCGGGCTCGTCGCCACGCGCCGTCAGCATGAGAATGGGCACGGCCTTGGTGCGGCTGTCGGCACGCCATTTGCGGGCCAGCGACAGGCCGCTGGCACCGGGCAGCATCCAGTCGAGCAAGATCACATCGGGCAGCACGGCATCGAGCTCGCGCTGCGCCGACACACCGTCTTCCGCCCAGACGGGCTGGAAGCCGTTATGCCTCAAATTGACCGCGATCAACTCTGCAATCGCAGGTTCGTCCTCCACGATGAGGACCATGGGCATCTTCTTCATCCCTGGGTAGCCTCCGTCTTACAACACCGCAGATTCGATTTCAGCCATGGTCTGATGGCGCACGTCCTTGCCCTCGACCAGGTAGATGATCAGCTCGGCCACGTTCTTGGAGTGGTCGCCGATACGCTCGATGGCCTTGGCCAGGAACAGCAGGTCCAGGCTGGCGGAGATAGTGCGCGGATCTTCCATCATGTAGGTGATGAGCTTGCGCACAAAGCCGTCGAACTCTTCGTCGATCAAATCGTCTTCGCGCAAGATGGCCACCGCCGCCTTGGTGTCCAGGCGGGCAAAGGCATCCAGGGTCTTGCGCAGCAGCTCGGAAGCCATCTGGGCAGCCATGCGCAGCTCGCCGCTGGGCAGGGAACGGGCGGCGCCGCTTTCGATGATGGACTTGACCATGCGGGCCATCTTGCAGGCCTCGTCGCCCATGCGCTCCAGATTGGCCGTGGCCTTGGAGAAGGCAATCAGCAGGCGCAGGTCGCGGGCCGTGGGTTGACGGCGCGCGATGATGGACGACAGCTCATGGTCGATCTCCACTTCCATGGCATTGACGCGCTGCTCGGTGCTGATGACCTGCTCCACGGCATCGGTGCTGAAGCTGGTCAGCGCATAGACGGCATTGCTGATCTGCGACTCGACCAGACCGCCCAGCTCCATGACGCGGGCGGAGACACGGTTGAGTTCGGAGTCGAACTGTGTGGACAAATGTTTTTCTGTCATTTTTGAGTCCTTAGCCGAAGCGGCCTGTGATGTAGTCTTCCGTTTCCTTGCGCTGGGGCTTGAAGAACATTTTTTCGGTGTCGCCGAACTCCACCAGGTCCCCCAGGTACATATAGGCCGTGTAGTCGCTGCAACGGGCGGCCTGCTGCATGTTGTGGGTCACGATGACCACGGTGTAGTCGTTCTTCAGTTCCGCAATCAGCTCTTCGATCTTGGCCGTGGAGATGGGGTCCAGCGCCGAGCAGGGCTCGTCCAGCAGCAGCACCTCGGGCTTGATGGCAATGCCGCGCGCGATGCACAGACGCTGCTGCTGGCCGCCCGACAGACCCGAGCCGCTTTGCTGCAGCTTGTCCTTGACTTCATTCCACAGCGCCGCCTTGCGCAGCGCCCACTCCACGCGGTCGTCCATGTCGGAGGCGTTGAGATTCTCGAACAGCTTCACGCCGAAGGCGATGTTGTCATAGATGGACATCGGGAACGGCGTGGGCTTCTGGAACACCATGCCGACCTTGGCGCGAATCAGTGCCACGTCTTGCTTGCTGGTCAGCAGATTGTCGCCGTCCAGCATGATCTGGCCTTCGGCGCGCTGCTCGGGATAGAGCTCGAACATGCGGTTGAAGGTGCGCAGCAGCGTGGACTTGCCGCAACCCGAGGGGCCGATGAAGGCCGTGACCTTCTTCTCGGGAATGTCGAGGTTGATGTTTTTCAGCGCGTGAAACTTGCCGTAATAGAAGTTCAGGTCGCGCACGGCCAGCTTGACGTTGGCGGGAGCAATGGTTGCAGTCATGATCTTGAACCTTGGAATTATTTCTGGCGGGTGATGAAACGCGCCAGGATATTCAGACCCAGCACAGCCACCGTGATGAGGAACACACCGGCCCATGCCAGTTGCTGCCAGTTCTCATAGGGGCTCATGGCAAATTTGAAGATGGTCACCGGCAGGCTGGCCATGGGCTTGCTCAGGTCGGCATTCCAGAACTGGTTGTTCAGCGCCGTGAACAGCAGCGGAGCAGTCTCGCCGGCGATACGGGCCACGGCCAGCAGCACACCGGTGATGACGCCGGCACGCGCCGCACGCAGCGTCACCATGATGATGACCTTCCACTTCGGCGTGCCCAGTGCATAAGCCGCTTCACGCAGGCTGGCAGGCACCAGCACCAGCATGTTTTCGGTGGTCCGGATGACCACGGGAATCACGATCAGCGCCAGCGCGATCACGCCGGCCATGCCGGAGAAACTCTTGAAACGCACCACCACCACGGTATAGACAAACAGACCGATGACGATTGAAGGAGCGGACAGCAGAATGTCGTTGACGAAGCGCGTGGTGGAGGCCAGCCAGCTCTTTTTGTCGTACTCGGCCAGATAGACGCCGGCCATCACGCCGATCGGCGTGCCGACAAAAGTGGCCAGCGTCACGATCATCAGCGAGCCCCAGATGGCGTTGGCAATGCCGCCCTCCTCGTTGGGCGGAGGCGTCATCTGCGAAAACAGCGCGAAGTTCAGGCCGCCCACGCCCTGGCGAATGGTTTCCCAGAGAATCCAGATCAGCCAGAAGACGCCGAACAGCATGGCAGCCATGGACAGGGTCAGCGCGATCTGATTGAGGCGCTTGCGCCTGTCGTACTTGGCCTGACGCACGGCAGCCAGGTCGGCCGCATCAAGCATCTTGGCGGAGGTGGAGGTCGAGCTCATGAGCGGGCTCCTTCGTTCTTCTGCAGGCGATTGAGCAGCATCTTGGAGCAGGCCAGCACCACGAAGGTGATGAAGAACAGCACCAGGCCCAGATAGATCAGCGATGCCTGGTGCAGGCCTTCGCCGGCTTCGGCAAACTCATTGGCCAGGGCCGAGGTGATGCTGTTCGCGGCCTCGAACACGGACAGCGAATTGAGCTGGTTCATATTGCCGATCACAAAGGTCACGGCCATGGTCTCGCCCAGCGCGCGGCCCAGGCCCAGCATGACGCCGCCGAGCACGCCGGTCTTGGTATAGGGCAGCACCACTTTCCAGACCACTTCCCAGGTCGTGGAGCCCAGGCCGTAGGCCGACTCCTTGAGCAGCGCCGGCGTGACCTCGAACACATCGCGCATCACCGAGGCGATGAAGGGGATGATCATGATGGCCAGGATGATGCCGGCCGAGAGAATGCCGATACCCACGGGAGGCCCGGAGACAAAGGCGCCCAGATAGGGCACGCCGCTCAGCAGGTTCTGCAGCGGCTGCTGCACATAGGTGGCCAGCACGGGGCCGAACACCATCAGACCCCACATGCCGTAGACGATGGATGGCACTGCAGCCAGCAGCTCGATGGCCGTGCCCAGGGGGCGCTTGAGCCAGGCGGGAGAGAGTTCCGTCAGAAACAACGCGATGCCGAAGCTCACGGGCACGGCAATCAAGAGCGCGATGGCCGAGGTGGCCAGCGTGCCGTAAATCATGACCAGGCCGCCGTACCGATTCTGGACGGGGTCCCAGACACTGCTGGTCAGAAAGCCCAGACCGTATTCCGAAATGGCGGGCCAGGCGCCGACGATCAGCGAAGCCATGATGGCCAGCAGCAGCACCAGCGTCAGAATCGCTGCACTGCGTGCCAGGCCACCAAACAAACGATCCGCCATACGTCCCGAGATCATCGGAGCACGTGGCGGAGAAGGAGAGCGTCGCTTGGCGGCATCGGTGGAGGCAGCAGCCAGCGAACTGGAGGGCGACGTAGTGGACACGTGAGCGCCTTTATTCGCAAAGGGTTGAAACAAGCAGCGGAGATGCCGTCCGGCACGGCAGTCCGCTGCTCACTGATTACACGAGATTACTTGGCAACAACCTTGCCCGAGGTGTCCTTGATGTCGTTCCAGGACTTGTAGATCACGTTCTTGACGGAGTCGGGCATGGGCACGTAGTCCAGATCGGCTGCAGTCTTGTCACCTTGCTTGTAGGCCCACTCGAAGAACTTCAGCGAAGTGGCGGCCTGGGCGGGCTTGTCCTGGGTCTTGTGCATCAGGATGAAGGTGGCCGAGGTGATGGGCCAGGCGCTCTTGCCGGGCTGGTTGGTCAGGATCTGGTAGAAGCTCTTGGCCCAGTCGGCACCGGCAGCAGCGGCCTTGAAGGTATCGTCGTCAGGAGAGACGAAAGCGCCGTCCTTGTTCTGCAGCTGTGTGTAGGTCAGCTTGTTCTGCTTGACATAGGCGTACTCGACATAGCCGATGGAGTTGGGCAGACGGCCCACAAAGGCGGCAACGCCTTCGTTGCCCTTGCCACCGGCACCGGTGGGCCAGTTCACAGCCGTGCCTTCGCCGACCTTGTCCTTCCACTCGGCGTTGACCTTGGAGAGGTAGTTGGTGAAGCCGAAGGTGGTGCCGGAGCCGTCGGCGCGGCGCACGGGAGCGATGGCGGCATCAGGCAGGGCCACGCCGGGGTTCAGAGCGGCAACGGCGGGGTCGTTCCACTTGGTGATCTTGCCCAGGTAGATGTCGCCCAGCACCTGGCCCGACAGCTTCAGCTGGCCGGGAGCCACGCCCTTGATGTTGACCACGGGAACAATGCCGCCGATCACGGTGGGGAACTGCAGCAGGCCCTTCTTCTGCAGCTCGTCATCGGTCAGGGGCGCGTCCGAGGCGCCGAAGTCCACGGTCTTGGCATCGATCTGCTTGACGCCGGCGCTGGAGCCCACGGACTGGTAGTTGATCTTGACGCCTGTGGCCTTGTGATAGTCGGCAGCCCACTTGGAATACAGAGGAGCCGGGAAGCTCGCACCGGCACCTGTGGCTTCCTGGCTGGCGTTGGCAATACCCGCGGCAGACAGAGCACCAGCCACCAGAACGTGAATCAAGGACAACTTCATGAAACGACCTCTTAGGGTTGAAAGATTCGATGGAGTGGACTTTAAAAACCTTTTATGACAGCGTCGTGACATGAAAATTTCAAGGCGCAACCGAGTGAAAGACGCCCGATCCGGTCATGCGATTGTCATATTTCATTCGCAAACTGCTGAACCTTGACCTACATACTCGGTCCCCGAGTAAAACCACAGGTAACAGCTTGTCGCAAGGCCGATGCCGGGGCGCTGGCAATGTATGACATAGTCTGTCACACAGCGTGAGCACCCCCTCGGCGGCGGCCCGGGCCGGCAATACCTGCAAATACCTGACTTGGCAGAGGCTGAACTTTCCCCCCTGATAGCCCGATGACGGCGCATATTGCATATTCCACTGCCCGATGCATGTGTCGTCAGCTCCCTCACGCTCATGCTCCACTCGTGCTCCAACCCGCATAACAACAACGCATTGATTGGCTCAGAAATGGCTCCAGAATCGCTGCTTGCCGCCGTAGACCTTGGCTCCAACAGTTTTCGCCTTGAAATAGGCCGCATCGGCTCGCATCAACGCATAGAGCGTGTGGAATACCTCAAGGAAACCGTGCGCCAGGGCAACGGCCTGAACTCGCGCCAGGAACTCTCGCGCGAAGCCATGGAGCGCGGCTGGGACTGCCTGGCGCGCTTTGGCGAGCGCCTCAGGGGCTTCGATGCCACGCATGTGCGCGCCGTCGCCACCCAGACCCTGCGCGAGGCCCTGAACGCCGACGAATTCGTGACGCATGGCAGCCAGCTGCTGGGCTTTCCCATCGAAGTCATTGCCGGCGAGGAAGAAGCTCGGCTGATCTATCGCGGCGTGGCCAGCTCGCTGCCGCCCAGCCAGCAAAAACGCCTAGTCATCGACATCGGGGGGCGCTCCACCGAGATCATCATCGGCCAGCACAGCCAGCCGCTGCAGGTGGCATCGTATGCGCTGGGCAGCGTCTCCTGGAGCAGCCGCTTCTTCAGCGATGGGGCACTGAACAAAGCCAACTTCCAGGCCGCTGTTGCTGCCGCCAAGCAATGCCTGGCCCAGGCCCAGTTCGCCTACCCCGGCACGGCCTGGGACTGCGCCTATGCCTCGTCGGGCACGGCCAATGCCGTGGCCGATGCCCTCACGGCCCAGGGCCTGGACGGACAGGTGATCACTCCCGCCAAGCTACGCCACCTCTACGAGATGCTGCTGGACATCGGCCATGTGGACCGTCTGCGCATGCCGGGCCTCAAGGAAGACCGCCGCCCCGTGGTCGCGGGCGGCATCAGCGTGATGATGGCCGTGGTCGACCTGCTGGGCATCACCGAGCTGGAAGTCGCCCAGGGAGCGCTGCGCCAGGGGGCCCTGCACGACCTGCTCGATCACGAGCCTCCTGCCGACAAGGAGGCCGCAGAAATCAGCGCCCTGCAACTGGACTTCGGCGTGGATGTCCCTCATGCCCTGCGCGTGCAGCGTATCGCCACCGAGCTGTATCAGCAGATGCTGCCCGCCGAAACGGCGACGCAGAGCGCGCAGGCCCTGGCCATTGCGGCGCAGCTGCATGAGGTCGGCATGCGCGTGGCCCTGAGCAACTACCACCGCCACGGGGCCTACATCGTCGAGCATTGCGGCCTGGCCACCTGGGAGCCGGAGCTGCGCCAGCGCATCTGCCAGCTGGTACTGGGCCACCAGGGCAAGCTGCGCAAGCTGGAGGACGCCATCGATGAGCCCCAGCTGGCCCTGCCGCTGATGGCGCTGCGCATTGCCGTGCAGCTGTGCCACACCCGCCGCGAGCCAGACATGAAGGGCATGCAGATCAAGCGCTCGGGTTCAGAATGCAAGCTCTCTACCCCCGCGGGCTGGATGCTGACCTATCCGCAATCCGCGCGCCTGCTGGAAGAGGAAGCCATGGCCTGGAGCAAGACGCCCTGGAGCCTCAAGTTGCAGCTGCGTTGATGCGACCGGCCATGCGGACGCCGCCCGGCAAAGACAAAGGGACTGCCTCGCAGTCCTTTTTTTTGCATTTTGTCTTCAAAAAGAGAGCTGCAAGCGCCTGTCAGATAATGATTTCAGCATGAAAAGCATCTGAAGTCCTTTACTAACAAGCGCAATCAGCTCCTTATTTGATAACTCAGAGGCTCTTGCCACCGTAGCGCACCATCAGCGCCTGCTGGGCGCCCTTGCCTTCCAGGGGACGCAAGGGCTTCTGGTAAGCGCCCGAGGCATCCAGCGTCCAGGCATCGCGGTCATCGCCCAGATAGGCCACCAGGCACTCGTCAATCACGCGCTGGCGCAGCTTTTTGTCCAGCACCGGCCAGGCCAGCTCCACGCGGCTGAGCATATTGCGGTTCATCCAGTCGGCGCTGGACAGCAGCAGCTCTTCCTCCTGCCCCCAGGCAAAGTAGAAGACGCGCGAATGCTCCAGGAAACGGCCGATGATGGAGCGCACGCGGATATTGTCCGTCACGCCCGGACGCTGGGCCGGCAGCATGCAGGAGCCGCGCACGATGAGATCGATCTGCGCACCCTTGCGGCCGGCGTCGACCAGAGCGCGAATCAGCGGCTCGTCGGTCAGCGCATTCATCTTGAGCACCATACGCGCCTTCTCGCCCCGCGCCGCTGCGGCCGCCACCAGGCCGATCAGCTCCAGCATGCGGTTTTGCAGATGGAAGGGCGCCATAACCAGCTTTTGCAGCTTGGGCATGGTGTTGTGGCTGGAGAGATGGCGGAACACCGCATCCATATCGGCCGTGATCTCGTCATTGCAGGTCAGCTGGCTGATGTCGGTGTACAGACGCGCACTGCGGGCGTTGTAGTTGCCCGTGGACAGATGGGCATAGCGCTTGAGCTGGTTGTTGCGCTTTTCGCGCCGCGTGATCAGCAGCATCTTGGCGTGGGTCTTGAGGCCGACCACGCCATACACCACCTGCACGCCCAGCGATTCCAGCTTTTCCGCCCAGTTGATGTTGGCCTCTTCGTCAAAGCGCGCCTTGAGCTCCAGCACCGCCAGCACTTCCTTGCCGCGGCTCACGGCCTCGGCCAGCAGGCTCATGATCTCGGAGTCGGTACCCGTGCGGTAGATCGTCTGCTTGATGGCCAGCACCTGCGGGTCGTTGACGGCCTCGCGCAGCAGCTCCAGCACGCCGTCGAAACTCTCGAAGGGCTGATGGATGATGATGTCGCTCTTGCGCATCTGCGCGAGGATGGAGCGGCCGGGCACGAGCTGGGTGGGCCAGGCCGGCTTCCACTTGGGAAACAGCAGAGCCGGGTCGTCGACCAGATCGATCAGCTGCATCTGGCGCACCAGATTGACCGGCCCCTTGACGCGGAACAGCGCCTCGGCCGGCAGGCCGTATTGCTCCAGCAGCAGGTCAGACAGCACCACGGAGCATGAGGAAGACACTTCCAGACGCACGGCCTGACCGTAATGGCGGTGGTGCAGACCCTGGCGCAAGGCCATGCGCAGATCCACCACATCGTCCTCATCCACGGCCAGATCGGAGTGGCGGGTAACGCGGAACTGGGAGAACTCGGACACTTCGCGGCCCGGGAACAGCTCGGCCAGATGGGCGCGCACCACGCTGGAGATGCTGACGAACAGCTTTTGCTTGCCCGAAATCTTCTCGGGCAGGCGGATCAGGCGCGGCAAGGCGCGCGGCACCTTGACGATGGCCACCTCGTTGGCGCGCCCGAAGGCATCCACGCCGTTGAGGCGCACAATGAAATTCAACGCCTTGTTGGCGACCTGTGGAAAGGGGTGCGACGGGTCCAGGCCCACCGGCATCAGCAGGGGCTGGACCTCGCGCATGAAGTACTCACGCACCCATTTGCGCTGCGCCACGCTGCGCTCGCCGTGTGAGACCAGGCGAATCGCATGCTTGTCGAACGCAGGAATGATGGCCTGGTTATAGAGCTGATACTGCTTGGCCACCAGGCCATGGGCCGTGGTCATCAGTCGCTCGAAGCTGGCACGCGAGTAAGTGCCCTGCTCGTCGCCCACCTTGGCGGCCGAGACATGAGGGGCGCAGCGCACCTCGAACCACTCGTCGAGATTGGAGGACACGATGCACAGATAGCGCAGGCGTTCGAGCAGCGGAACATCCTCGCGCTCGGCCCAGCTCAGCACGCGCTCGTTGAAGACCAGAATGCTTTGATCGCGGTCCAGCAGCTCCAGAGTCGGCTCGATCACAGGCGGCATGGCTACCTCGTTCTTGGACGCCGCCCGACGTCGGCGCGGCGCTTTGGCAGGGACGGAAGATGCCGCAGGGGCCGCGTCGGAAACAGCACCGGGCACCTCATGGTGCCCGGCCCCGGCGCCTTGCGCAACTGCAGGCGACTCCCCTGCGGCGCCCTTCACGCAACCGCCCTGCTCCGCTGTTGCTGCTGCCGGCACCAGCGAGAGATGCGCCAGCCCCAGGGATGCGGGCCCCGCCTCTTGCGACTGACTGGCGGTCTGCGAGGCTGCGGCGCAATCCTGCCCAGAAGAAGAAGTGGTGGAAGCGGAAAAGAAAGAATCGGAACCAGGTACGGATTGGGACATGTGGCAGCAGCCTGCGAAAGCTTGAAGCGCCCCTGAGGGCATGCCCGCAGTCTGCCGATGGTTTATGACAATTGCATGACCGAAATATGACTGTCATCGTTGTTCATGACAACCGCCCCTGGTTTGAACAGCGTCAGCTGGTCCTGACCACCTCGGCCAGACGCTCGGCACAGTTGCTGGCCATGTCCGCACTTCTGGCCTCGACCATGACGCGAACCAGGGGCTCGGTGCCGCTGGGGCGGATCAGCACACGGCCGTCGCTGCCCAGCAGTTTCTCGACAGCCGCCTGCTCGCCGGGGAGCTTGGCGTTGTTTTTCCAGTCCTGTCCCGGCTGCAGGCGCACATTGATCATGACCTGGGGAAACAGCTTCACGGACTCCAGCCACTGAGCCATGGTCTTTTTGGAGCGCACGCAGGCCTGCAGCACCTGCAGCGCACTGACCAGACCGTCGCCGGTGGTGTGCTTGTCCAGCGCCAGCAGATGGCCCGAGCTTTCGCCACCCAGCTGCCAGCCCTTGGCAGTGAGTGCTTCCAGCACATAGCGGTCTCCGACCTTGGCGCGCACAAAGCCCACGCCCTGTGCCTTGAGCGCCTGCTCCACCGCCATATTGGTCATCAGGGTTCCGGCCACGCCACTCACCGCATCGCCGCGGGCCAGACGGTCGGCCGCCATGAGATAGAGCAGCTCGTCGCCGTTGTACAGGCGGCCCTGCGCATCGACCAGTTGCAGCCGGTCGGCATCGCCGTCCAGTGCCACGCCGTAGTCGGCATTGTTGGCACGCACGGCCCTGACCAGCGCCTCGGGATGGGTCGCACCTACGCCCTCGTTGATGTTGAGGCCATCCGGAGAGCAGCCGATCTCCACCACGCTGGCACCGAGCTCGTGAAAGACCTTGGGAGCAATCTGGTAGGCCGCGCCATGGGCCGCGTCCACCACGATCTTCAGACCGCGCAGCGACAGGCTGTGATCGAAGGTGCTTTTGCAGAACTCGATGTAGCGGCCGGCGGCATCGGCCAGGCGCCGTGCCTTGCCCAGAGAGGCGGAGTCCACCCAGACGGGGTCTTCCTTGAGGGCGGCCTCCACATCCTCTTCCCAGGAATCAGGCAGCTTGGTGCCCTCGGCGCTGAAGAACTTGATGCCGTTGTCGTAGAACGGGTTGTGGCTGGCACTGATGACCACGCCCAGACTGGCGCGCTGGGCACGCGTCAGATAGGCCACGCCCGGTGTCGGCAGGGGGCCAAGCAGCATGACATCGACACCGGCAGAGTTGAAGCCCGATTCGAGTGCGCTCTCCAGCATATAGCCGGAGATGCGAGTGTCCTTGCCGATCAGCACCAGAGGACGCTCTTGCGTACGGCGCAGCACACGCCCGACGGCATGCGCCAGGCGCAGGGCAAAGTCAGGCGTGATGGGCGACTTGCCCACCGTGCCGCGAATCCCGTCGGTGCCGAAGTACTGTCTTGCCATAGTTTCGTTGTCCTTTTTAGATTCAATACTCTGTCATCAGGCCTGCAGTGCTTGCGCATCATGCATGGCCTGCCAGACTGCCAACGCGGCCACCGTGTCCTTCACGTCGTGGACACGCACAATTCTGGCCCCTCGCTCGACCGCCAGCAATGCCGCCGCCACACTGGGCACCATGCGCTGATCCACGGGCAGGCCACTGACCTGCCCCAGAGAACCCTTGCGCGACCAGCCTGCCAGCAGCGGGAAGTCTAGGCCCAGCAGCTCACGCTGATGTGCAAGCAAGGCAAAATTTTGTACCACGCTCTTGCCAAAGCCAATACCGTAGTCCCAGGCGATGCGCGAGCGTGCGACGCCTGCATCAAGCAGGGGCTGCGTCGCCTGCAGCAGAAAATCCCGCACCTGCGCCACGGCGTTGCCCTGCATATGCTCCAGATGCATGTCCTGCGGGGTCTTGTGCATATGCATCAGGCACACGCCACAGCTGCCGTGCCCGCTCACCACTTCGAAGGCGCCGGGCTGGCGCAGCGCCCAGATGTCATTGATGATGTCGGCCCCAAGATCCAGGGCTGCCGCCATGACTTCGGGCTTGTAGGTATCGATGGAGATGGGCACATCGAGCTTGACGGCCTCGCGCAGCACGGGCAGAACACGCGCCAGCTCGTCCTCCAGGCTGACTGCAGGTGAGCCCGGCCTGGTGGACTCGCCGCCTATGTCCAGAATATGAGCGCCCTGTGCCAGCAGCAGCTCTGCATGGGCCATGGCCTGGGATACCCCGGCATGCCTGCCGCCGTCAGAAAAGGAATCCGGGGTCACATTCACGATGCCCATGACCTGGGGCTTGTCGAGCTGCACGAGAAAACGCGAGGTTTGCCACTGTTGCGACATAGATCTTCCGATATCTGGGAGTACAAAAACAAAAGGCCCCTGAGGGACCTTTTGCAGCGGAGACTTGGCGCTTAAGCCGTAGTCGGTGAAGGCTCGGCATTCGATGCGGGATTGCCTCCGGAGGAGTTGCCGCCATCCGACGAGGGCGGATTGCGAGGCGTCCAGTCCTTGGGAGGACGAGGCTCCTTGCCAGCCATGATGTCGTTGAGCTGTTCGGCGTCGATCGTCTCCCAGTCCAGCATGGCCTTGGCCATGGCGTGCATCTTGTCGCTGTTGTCTTCGATCAGCTTGCGCGCCAGCGCATATTGCTCGTCGATGATGCGACGCACTTCGTCGTCCACCTTCTGCATGGTGGACTCGGACAGATTGGAGCCCCGGCTGAAGGTTCGGCCCAGGAAAGGCTCGCCTTCCTGCTCGGAATAGACCATGGTGCCCAGCGCATCGCTCATACCGTAGCGCGTCACCATGTCGCGGGCGATCTGGGTCGCACGCTCGAAGTCGTTCGAAGCACCAGTCGTCATCTGGTTCATGAACACTTCTTCGGCGATACGTCCGCCAAACAGCATGGCGATCTGGTTGAGCATGTACTCCTTGTCGTAGGAGTAGCGGTCCTTCTCGGGCAGGCTCATGGTCACGCCCAGCGCACGGCCGCGCGGGATGATGGTGACCTTGTGCACGGGATCGCACTTGGGCAGCAGCTTGCCGATCAAGGCATGGCCGGCTTCATGGTAGGCCGTGTTGCGGCGCTCTTCCTCGGGCATGACCATGGTCTTGCGCTCGGGGCCCATGATGATCTTGTCCTTGGCCTTCTCGAAATCCTGCATCTCCACGGTGCGCGCATTGCGGCGAGCCGCCATCAGAGCTGCTTCGTTGCAGAGATTGGCCAGATCGGCACCCGACATGCCGGGCGTGCCGCGCGCGATGATGGCGGGGTTCACGTCCTGGCCCACGGGGATCTTGCGCATGTGCACATTGAGAATCTGCTCGCGGCCGCGAATATCAGGCAGCGTCACATAGACCTGGCGGTCGAAACGGCCGGGACGCAGCAAGGCGGCATCCAGGATGTCGGGGCGGTTGGTTGCAGCCACCACGATCACGCCGAGATTGGTCTCGAAACCGTCCATCTCGACCAGCATCTGGTTCAGAGTCTGCTCGCGCTCGTCGTTGCCGCCACCCATGCCGGCACCACGCTGGCGACCGACGGCGTCGATTTCGTCGATGAAGATGATGCAGGGTGCATTCTTCTTGGCGTTTTCGAACATGTCGCGCACGCGGGCCGCGCCCACGCCGACAAACATTTCAACGAAATCGGAACCCGAGATCGAGAAGAAAGGCACCTTGGCCTCGCCCGCAATCGACTTGGCCAGCAGCGTCTTGCCGGTGCCGGGAGGGCCGACCAGCAGCAGACCACGGGGAATACGACCGCCGAGCTTCTGGAACTTGTTGGGGTCCTTGAGGAAGTCCACGACTTCCTTGACCTCTTCCTTGGCCTCATCGGCACCAGCCACGTCGGCAAAGGTGACGGTGTTGCTGTTCTCGTCAAGCATGCGCGCCTTGGACTTGCCGAAGCTGAAGGCGCCGCCCTTGCCGCCGCCCTGCATCTGGCGCATGAAGTACACCCATACGCCGATCAACAGCAGCATGGGGCCCCAGCTCACGAGCAGCGTCATGAGCAGCGAGCCTTCTTCACGCGGCTTGACGTCGAACTTGACGTTGTTGTTGATCAGGTCGCCCACCAAGCCACGATCCAGATAGGTGGCTGTAGTGCGGATCTTGCGATCATCGGTGGTGGTGGCTACGACCTCGGTACCGCCGGCACCTTCCTGAATGGTGGCGCTCTTGATACGGTTGTTGCGCACTTGCTCCAGGAATTCCGAGTAGCCAACATGAGAGGCACCGCCAGCACCTCGGGTGTCAAACTGTT
>Ga0268257_1000410_pt1 | contig 53047 bp, 47 predicted proteins | sample AgamicAtPrz_FD_200249 | JGI IMG/M metagenome (GOLD analysis project Ga0268257, IMG submission 200249) | Agave microbial communities from Guanajuato, Mexico - At.P.rz (v2) (version 3) | ecosystem: Host-associated > Plants > Phyllosphere > Phylloplane/Leaf | place: Guanajuato, Mexico | collected... | reverse complement strand
TCATCAGGGCGAGGTGATCGGTCATCTGGGGATGGAGCAATTTTCACGGGTTCGCCGGGCGCACTGCGCCAGCCTGGGGATGGGCGTCGCCGTCGCGTGGCAGGGCAAGGGCGTGGGCTCGATGTTGCTGGCGGCTGCCCTGGACGTGGCCGACAACTGGATGAACCTGCGGCGTGTCGAATTGACCGTGTACGCAGACAACGAGGCGGCTATTGCGCTGTACCGCAAGTTCGGCTTCGAAACCGAGGGCTTGATGCGTGACTACGCAGTGCGTGACGGGCGTTGGATGGACACCCTGGCGATGGCGCGGTTGCGCTGAGTGCTGCCAGGGCAGGCAAAAACCTGAGCATTGGCTATACCTGTAACTCGCCCCGTCTCGTATGGCTTAAAGGAGTGACAGCATGAAGCTTGCGTCAATGATTGGCACCGTATGCATCGCCTCGCTTGTCCTGGCGGGTTGCTCCAGCAAAGTCACGCAGCCGGATGAGTACTCAGGGTTCCTCGGGGATTACAGTCGTCTCAAGGAGGAAAAATCACCGTCGGGGGCAGAGGTGATGCGTTGGGTCGATCCGAAGATCGATCCGAGCAAGTACACCAGCGTTTATATCGAGCCGACCCAGCTGTATCCCAAGCCGCAGCCGACCGTGAAAATCCCCCAGGCGACCTTGTCCGGGATCACCGGCTACTACGACCAGGCGCTCCAGCGTGAGGCGGGAAAGTCCCTGCCCCTGGCAACCGCGCCGGGTCCCGGTGTGCTGGTGATGCGCGCGGCCATTACTGCCGTCAGCAGCAAGACCGAAGGCCTGAAGCCTTATGAGGTGGTACCGATTGCGTTGGTCGCGGCGGCGGTCAGCACCGCCAGCGGCATCCGTGACCAGGAAACCACCCTGGGCACCGAAGCGGTGTTTCTCGACGGCGGCAACAATGCGGTAGTGGCCCAGGTCGTGCGCAAGGGCACGGGCAAGCCTTTGTCCAACGAATCCCAGGTGATGAAGCCCGACGACGTCAAAGGCGTGATCGATGGCTGGGCGGCGGACTTGCACCAGTCGCTCCAGAAACTCAAGTCCAAATAAACAACCTGACGAAGTCGCTGAACCCGTGGCGAGGGAGCTTGCTCCCGCTGGGCTGCGCAGCAGACCTTTTTTGTGAGTGCTGCGCACTCAAGCGGGAGCAAGCTCCCTCGCCACAATGTTTGTCCAAATCTACGGCGCATGGTGTTGTCCCAAACCATGACTTTTTATCTCCAGCCATAGGTCGCCGCCCCATTTCGTGGTTAACTCCGGCCTCAGCCTTTTTCAAACCTGTCAGAAGGAATCCATTCATGGCTACAGTCACGCTCAAAGGCAACCCGGTCCAGGTCAACGGCCAGCTGCCGCAAGTCGGGTCCAAGGCGCCAGCCTTTTCCCTGGTGGCCGGCAATCTGTCCGACGTCACCCTGGCGAGCCTCGCCGGCAAGCGCAAAGTGCTGAACATTTTCCCAAGCGTCGACACGCCGACCTGCGCCACCTCGGTGCGCAAGTTCAACGCCCAGGCCAACGACCTGGATAACACCGTCGTGCTGTGCATCTCCGCCGACCTGCCGTTCGCCCAGGCACGTTTCTGCGGTGCCGAAGGCCTGGAAAACGTACAGAACCTGTCGACCCTGCGTGGCGCCGAATTCATCCAGGATTACGGCGTGGCAATTGCCGACGGCCCGCTCAAAGGCCTGACCGCCCGTGCCGTGGTCGTATTGGACGAGAACGACAAAGTCCTGCACAGCGAGCTGGTCAAGGAAATCGCCGAAGAGCCAAACTACGACGCGGCGCTCGCTGCTCTGAAGTGATGCTTGTGAAATAAGTGTCTTGAAATAAGCATTTATTACATTTGTTGACGGCCTGGCGCTAAGTCCAGGCCGTTTTCATTTGCGTTTCAAGGCTTTAGCTAAACGGCACGATTCGTAAGCCCAAGGTAAATTGCCGGTAAAGGCGCTTTGCTAAATCCCCGTCAGTGCTTATCGTTCAGCCTTCCGTATAAGAAGCCCATGCGCCCAATGGTTGACCACTCCATGCAATCCTCTGTTTCCCGCAATTCCCGTCGCTGGCTGTTCGGCCTGTTCATCGTCCTGGCCGTCGCGCTGCTCGCCTGGAAATTCTGGCCCACCGGCACGAGTTCCAAGCCCGGGGCAGGGCAGAAAGCGGCCGCCGGGCACATGGGACGCTCGGGAAGCATGCGGCCGGGGTTCGGTGGTGCGGCGGGACCGATTCCGGTGCGGGTGGCGCCAGCGGTGACCGGGGATTTCCCGCTGTACTACAAGGCGTTGGGCACGGTGACCGCGCTCAACACCATCAACGTGCGCAGCCGGGTGGGCGGGGAACTGGTCAGGATCGCGTTCGAAGAGGGGCAGATGGTCAAGGCCGGGGACTTGCTGGCGGAGATCGATCCGCGTCCTTACCAGAACGCCTTGCTCCAGGCCGAAGGCACGCTGTTGCAGAACCAGGCTCAACTGAAAAATGCCCAGGTCGACCTTGAGCGCTACCGTGGCCTGTATGCCGAGGACAGCATCGCCAAGCAGACCCTGGACACTGCCGCCGCGCTGGTCGGCCAGTACCAGGGCACAGTCAAGACCAACCAGGCGGCGGTCAACGACGCCAAGCTCAACCTTGAATTCACCAAGATCCGTGCGCCCATCTCCGGACGGGTCGGCCTGCGGCAACTGGACATCGGCAACCTGGTGGCGGCCAACGACACCACGGCCCTGGCGGTCATCACCCAGACCCAACCCATCAGCGTCGTGTTCACCCTGCCGGAAAACAATCTGGAAACCGTGCTCGCACGCTACCGCAGCGGCGCGAAACTGCCGGTGGAAGCCTGGGACCGTGGCGACGTGAAACTCCAGGCCAGCGGCGTGCTGCAAAGCCTCGACAACCAGATCGACGTCACCACCGGTACCTTGAAATTCAAGGCTCGCTACGAAAATCGCGACCTGTCGCTGTTCCCCAACCAGTTCGTCAACGTGCGCCTGCTCGCCGACACCCTCAAAGGCGTGGTGCTGGCACCGACCGCGGCCATTCAGTTCGGCACCAATGGCACCTTCGTCTACGCCTTGGAGGGCGAAAAGAAGGTCACGATCCGCAAGCTGAAGATCGGAGCCAGCGACGGCGAAAACACCGTAGTCACCGAAGGCCTGGCCGCCGGCGACCGGGTGGTGCTCGAAGGCACAGACCGCTTGAAGGAAGGCAGCGAAGTCGAAGTGGTCAACGACAGCCAGGACGTGCCCACGACGCCCACCGAACACCTGCAAGGCAAGACAGCGGCGGCCCCGCCTGAGCCGGCTGCGGCCGACAAGGCGAAAAAGGGCGGCGCATGAATCTCTCGCGGCTGTTCATCCTTCGCCCGGTTGCCACCACGCTGAGCATGCTGGCGATTGTCCTGGCCGGCCTGATCGCCTACCGCCTGCTGCCGGTGTCGGCCTTGCCTCAGGTCGATTACCCGACCATTCGCGTGATGACCCTGTACCCCGGCGCCAGCCCCGACGTGATGACCAGCGCCGTGACCGCGCCCCTCGAACGGCAGTTCGGCCAGATGCCGGGCCTGACGCAGATGGCGTCCACCAGCTCCGGCGGTGCGTCGGTGATCACCCTGCGCTTCAACCTCGAAATCAACATGGACGTCGCCGAGCAGCAGGTGCAGGCGGCGATCAACGCAGCCACCAACCTGCTGCCCAAGGACTTGCCGGCGCCGCCGGTCTACAACAAGGTCAATCCGGCGGACACCCCGGTACTGACCCTGGCAATCACCTCCAAGACCATGCTGCTGCCCAAGCTCAATGACCTGGTGGATACGCGCATGGCGCAGAAAATCGCCCAGATCAGCGGGGTCGGCATGGTCACCATCGCCGGTGGCCAGCGCCAGGCGGTGCGGATCAAGGTCAACCCCGAAGCCCTGGCGGCCAACGGTCTCAACCTGTCGGATGTGCGCACCCTGATCGGCGCGTCCAACGTCAACCAGCCCAAGGGCAACTTCGACGGCCCGACGCGGGTCTCGATGCTCGACGCCAATGATCAGTTGACCTCACCCAAGGATTACGCCGAACTGATCCTGGCCTACGCCAACGGCGCGCCGTTGCGGCTCAAGGATGTGGCGCAGATCGTCGACGGCGCGGAAAACGAGCGTCTTGCCGCCTGGGCCAATGAAAACCAGGCGGTGCTGCTGAATATCCAGCGCCAGCCGGGGGCCAACGTCATTGAGGTGGTGGACCGGATCAAGGCCCTGCTGCCCAGCATCACCGACAACCTGCCGGCCGGGCTGGACGTCACTGTGCTGACCGACCGGACTCAGACTATTCGTGCCTCGGTCACCGATGTGCAGCATGAACTGTTGATCGCCATCGCCCTGGTGGTGATGGTGACGTTCCTGTTCCTGCGCCGTTTCAGCGCCACCATCATTCCATCGGTGGCCGTGCCGCTGTCGCTGATCGGTACGTTCGGCGTGATGTACCTGGCGGGCTTCTCCATCAACAACCTGACGCTGATGGCCTTGACCATCGCCACCGGTTTCGTGGTGGACGACGCGATTGTCATGCTGGAGAACATCGCCCGCTACATCGAAGAAGGCGACAGCCCGTTGCAGGCCGCGCTCAAGGGCGCCAGGCAGATCGGCTTCACCCTGGTGTCCCTGACGCTGTCGCTGATTGCGGTGTTGATCCCACTGCTGTTCATGGCCGATGTAGTCGGGCGGTTGTTCCGTGAGTTCGCCATCACCCTGGCGGTGGCGATCCTGATTTCCCTGGTGGTGTCCCTGACCCTGACGCCGATGATGTGCGCGCGCTTGCTCAAGCGTGAACCCAAGGAAGAAGAGCAGGGCCGCTTCTACCGTGCCAGCGGCGCCTGGATCGACTGGCTGATCGCGGCCTATGGACGTAAATTGCAATGGGTGCTCAAGCATCAGCCGCTGACGCTGCTGGTGGCGGTCGGCAGTCTGGTGCTGACGGTGGTGCTCTACCTGGCGGTGCCCAAGGGCTTCTTTCCGGTGCAGGACACTGGGGTGATCCAGGGGATTTCCGAGGCGCCGCAGTCCATTTCCTTTGCTGCCATGAGCGAGCGCCAGCAGCAACTGGCCAAAGTGATCCTCGCTGATCCGGCGGTAGAGAGCCTGTCGTCCTACATCGGCGTGGATGGCGACAATGCGACGCTCAACAGTGGCCGTCTGCTGATCAACCTCAAGCCCCACAACCAACGGGATGACAGCGCCACAGCGATCATCGCCCGCTTGCAGCCGCAGTTGGACCGGTTGGTGGGCATTCGCCTGTTCATGCAACCGGTGCAGGACTTGACCATCGAAGACCGGATCAGCCGTACCCAATACCAGTTCAGCCTGTCGTCGCCGGATGCCGAGCTGCTCACCCTCTGGAGCGGCCGACTCGTCGAGGCCCTGGCGCGCCAGCCGGAGTTGACCGATGTCGCCAGCGATTTGCAGGACAAGGGTTTGCAGGTCTATCTGGTCATCGACCGCGACGCGGCCTCGCGCCTGGGCGTCTCGGTGGCGAACATCACCGACGCGTTGTATGACGCCTTCGGCCAACGGCAGATCTCCACCATCTACACCCAGGCCAGCCAGTACCGCGTGGTGCTGCAAGCCGAGGCCGGCGAGCGGATCGGGCCCCAGGCGCTGGATCAGATTCACGTCAAGACCGCCGACGGCGGCCAGGTCCGGCTGTCGAGCCTGGCCCACGTCGAAGAGCGTCAGGCCCAATTGGCGATTGCCCACATCGGCCAGTTTCCGGCCGTGATGATGTCGTTCAACCTGGCGCCCGGCGTGGCCCTCGGGCATGCGGTGGACGTGATCGAGAAGGTCCAGCAGGACATCGGCATGCCGATCGGCGTACAGACTGAATTCCAGGGGGCGGCCCAGGCATTCCAGGCGTCGTTGTCGAGTACGTTGCTGCTGATCCTGGCGGCGGTCGTCACCATGTACATCGTGCTGGGCGTCCTGTACGAGAGCTATATCCACCCGATCACGATTCTCTCGACCTTGCCCTCGGCGGCCATCGGCGCCTTGCTGGCGCTGATCCTCAGCGGCAACGACCTGGGCATGATCGCGATCATCGGGATCATCCTGCTGATCGGCATCGTCAAGAAGAACGCGATCATGATGATCGACTTCGCCCTCGACGCTGAACGCAACCAGGGCATGGACCCGCAGACCGCGATCTATCAAGCCGCACTGCTGCGCTTCAGGCCGATCCTGATGACCACCCTGGCGGCCCTGTTCGGTGCCGTGCCGCTGATGCTCGCCACCGGCTCCGGCGCCGAACTGCGCCAGCCATTGGGGTTGGTGATGGTCGGTGGGTTGCTGGTGAGCCAGGTGCTGACGCTGTTCACCACACCGGTGATCTACCTGTATTTCGATCGCCTGGGGCGGCGGTTTGCCCGGGTTGATGGGAAAGAGGTGCAGGCATGACGCTAAGCGCGAGCACCCTGTGGCGAGGGAGCTTGCTCCCGCTTGAGTGCGCAGCACTCACAAAAAGGTCTGCTGCGCAGCCCAGCGGGAGCAAGCTCCCTCGCCACAAAAGCGTCGGCCACAAAAGTGTTTGCTGCATGGCGCCTGATGGCTGGAGCGCTCGCCGATGAACCTCTCCGGCCCATTCATCCGCCGCCCAGTCGCGACCATGCTCCTGAGCTTCGCCATCATGCTGCTCGGCGGGGTGTGCTTCGGCCTGTTGCCGGTCTCGCCGCTGCCGCAGATGGATTTTCCAGTGATTGTCGTCCAGGCCAACCTGCCCGGGGCCAGTCCCGAGGTGATGGCTTCGACGGTGGCCACGCCGCTGGAGCGCTCGTTCGGTGCCATCGCCGGTGTCAACACCATGAGCAGCCGCTCCAGCCAGGGCTCCACCCGGGTGATCCTGCAATTTGACCTGGACCGCGACATCAATGGTGCCGCGCGGGAGGTGCAGGCGGCCATCAATGCCTCGCGCAACCTGCTGCCCAGTGGCATGCGCAGCATGCCCACCTATAAGAAGGTCAACCCGTCCCAGGCGCCGATCATGGTGCTGTCGCTGACCTCGGATGTGCTGGAAAAGGGCCAGCTCTATGACCTGGCTTCCACCATCCTGTCCCAGAGCCTGTCCCAGGTGTCGGGAGTCGGTGAGGTGCAGATCGGCGGCAGCTCCCTGCCGGCGGTGCGGATCGAACTGGAGCCTCAGTTGCTCGACCAGTACGGCGTCGCCCTGGATGATGTGCGCACCGCTATCGCCGATAGCAACGTTCGCCGGCCAAAGGGCTCGGTGGAGGATGACCGGCGCATGTGGCAGATCCAGGCCAACGATCAGTTGGAAAAGGCCAAGGACTACGAAACCCTGGTCATCCGTTACCAGGACGGCTCGGTCCTGCGGTTAAAGGACGTGGCGAAAGTCAGCGACAGCGTCGAGGACCGCTATAACAGCGGCTTCTTCAATGATAACGCCGCCGTACTGCTGGTGATCAACCGCCAGGCCGGGGCCAACATCATCGAGACGGTCAACCAGATCAAGGCGCAACTGCCGGCCTTGCAGGCAGTGCTGCCGGCCAGCGTGAAACTGAACCTGGCGATGGACCGTTCGCCGGTGATCAAGGCCACTTTGCACGAAGCGGAAATGACCTTGCTGATCGCCGTCGCCCTGGTGGTGCTGGTGGTGTTCCTGTTCCTCGGCAACTTCCGCGCCTCGCTGATCCCGACCCTGGCGGTGCCAGTGTCGCTGGTGGGTACGTTCGCGGTGATGTACCTGTACGGTTTTTCGCTGAACAACCTGTCGCTGATGGCGTTGATCCTCGCCACTGGCCTGGTGGTGGACGACGCTATCGTAGTGTTGGAGAACATATCGCGGCATATCGACGAAGGCGTGCCGCCGATGCAGGCCGCCTACCGGGGCGCCGAAGAGGTGGGTTTCACCCTGCTGTCGATGAACGTCTCGCTGGTGGCGGTGTTCCTGTCGATCCTGTTCATGGGCGGGATTATCGAGAGCCTGTTCCGGGAGTTTTCCATCACCCTGGCGGCCTGCATCATCGTCTCGCTGGTGGTTTCCCTGACCCTGACGCCGATGCTCTGCGCCCGCTGGCTCAAGCCCCATGTGCCCGGGCAGGAAAACCGCCTGCAACGCTGGAGCCAGCGAGCCAATGACCGCATGGTCCGCGGTTATGCCACCAGCCTTGACTGGGTGTTGCGCCATCGGCGGCTGACCTTGCTGAGCCTGTTGCTGACCATCGGCGTGAACGTCGCCTTGTATGTGGTGGTGCCGAAAACCTTCATGCCGCAACAGGACACCGGCCAACTGATCGGTTATGTGCGCGGCGACGACGGGCTGTCGTTCAACGTGATGCAGCCGAAGATGGAGATATTCCGCCGCGCCGTGCTCAAGGACGAGGCGGTGCAGAGTGTGGCCGGCTTCATCGGTGGCAACAACGGCACCAACAACGCGATCATGGTGGTGCGTCTCAAACCGATCAAGGAGCGCAATATTTCCGCGCAGAAGGTCATCGAGCGCCTGCGCAAGGAAGTCCCCAAGGTTCCCGGTGCCCAGTTGATGCTGATGGCCGATCAGGACCTGCAATTTGGTGGCGGTCGCGAGCAAACCACTTCGCAATACTCCTACATCCTGCAGAGTGCCGACCTGGCGTCCCTGCGCGAGTGGTATCCCAAGGTCACGGCGGCCTTCAGGGCCTTGCCGGAGCTGACCGCCATCGATGCCCGCGACGGCGGCGGGGCGCAGCAAGTGACGCTGGTGGTGGATCGCGACCAGGCCAAGCGCCTGGGGATCGACATGAGCATGGTGACGGCGGTGCTCAACAACGCCTACAGCCAGCGGCAGATATCCACCATCTATGACAGCCTCAACCAGTATCAGGTGGTGATGGAGGTCAATCCCAAGTATGCCCAGGACCCGAGTACCCTGGAGCAGGTGCAGGTGATCACGGCCGACGGTGCGCGGGTGCCGCTGTCGACCATCGCCCATTATGAGCACAGCCTGGAAGACGATCGGGTCAGCCACGAGGGCCAGTTCGCTTCCGACAGCATTTCCTTCGACATGGCCGAAGGCGTGACAGTGGAGCAGGGCACGGCCGCCATCGAGCGGGCCATTGCCAGGCTGGGAATGCCCGAGGATGTCATCGCGAAAATGGCCGGTACCGCCGATGCGTTCGCCGCTACCCAGAAGAGCCAGCCGTTCATGATCCTCGGGGCGTTGCTGGTGGTGTATCTGGTGCTGGGCGTGCTGTATGAAAGCTACATCCATCCGCTGACCATCCTGTCCACCTTGCCCTCGGCCGGGGTCGGGGCGTTGCTGTCGATCTACGCGTTGGGCGGCGAGTTCAGCCTGATTTCGTTGCTGGGGCTGTTCCTGCTGATCGGCGTGGTGAAGAAAAACGCGATCCTGATGATTGATCTGGCACTGCAACTGGAGCGCGCGGGCCAGTCGCCGCAGGACTCGATCCGCAGTGCCTGCCTTCTGCGCTTGCGGCCGATCCTGATGACGACCCTGGCGGCGATCCTCGGTGCCTTGCCGTTGCTGCTCGGCAGCGCCGAAGGCGCGGAGATGCGCCAGCCGCTGGGCCTGACCATCATTGGCGGGCTGGTCTTCAGCCAGGTCCTGACCCTTTACACCACCCCGGTGGTTTACCTCTATCTCGACAGACTGCGCCACCGGTTCAACCGCTGGCGCGGTGTGCGCACTGATGCTGCCCTGGAAACTCCGCTATGAACGACCGTTCTCTTTTCAACCTTGCCGCTGCGCTGGCGACTGCCCGTGGTTCGCGGGCGTTGAGCCTGGCGCTCTGCGCGGCGATGCTCAGCGCCTGCGCCATCGGTCCGGACTATCAGCGTCCAGAGGCTGCCGCACCGGCGCAGTACAAGGAGGCCCAGGGCTGGCGTCAGGCCAACCCCAGCGACGCGCTGGCCCGTGGCGCCTGGTGGGAGCTGTACGGTGACGCCCAGCTCAACGGCCTGGTGGAGAAGCTCAACACCTCGAACCAGACCGTGGCCCAGGCTGAAGCCCAGTACCGTCAGGCCCAGGCTCTGGCTCGCAGTGCCCGGGGGGCATTTTTCCCAACGGTGGACCTGACGGTCGGCAAGAACCGTTCAAGCCAGGGCACCGGCAGCAGCAGTTCGAGCCTGAGCAGCTCCTCCAGCGGCATTCGCGACACCTACAGTGCCCAGGCCGGGGTCAGTTGGGAGGCGGACGTCTGGGGCAAATTGCGGCGCACCCTGGAAGCCGACGAGGCGAGCGCCCAGGCCAGTTTCGCCGACTTGGCCGCGATGCGCCTGAGCCAGCAGTCCGAGCTGGTGCAGAACTACTTGCAGTTGCGGGTGATCGATCAGCAGAAGCGTCTGTTGCAGACTACGCTGGACAACTACCAGCGCTCGCTGAAGATGACCGAGAACCAGTACCGCGCCGGCGTTTCCGGCAAGGACGCGGTGGCCCAGGCCCAGAACCAGCTCAAGACCACCCAGGGCGACCTGATCGACCTGATCTGGCAGCGGGCGCAGTTTGAAAACGCTATCGCCGTACTGATGGGGCTGCCGCCGGCCGAATTCAGCCTGGCCGAAACCCAGGACGTCCCGTCATTGCCGCAGATCCCGGTGGCACTGCCTTCGCAGTTGCTGGAGCGCCGGCCCGACATTGCCTCGGCCGAGCGTTCGGTGATGGCCGCCAATGCCAACATCGGCGTAGCCAAGGCCGCCTATTACCCGGACTTCACCCTGAGCCTGAGTGGCGGCTACAGCAGCAGTACCTACGATAACTGGGTGAGCGTGCCCAATCGCTTCTGGTCGGTGGGGCCACAACTGGCCATGACCCTGTTCGACGGCGGCCAGCGCTCGGCAGAAGTCGACCGCACCGTCGCAGCCTACGACCAGACCGTCGCCACCTACCGCCAGACCGTGCTCGACGGCCTGCGCGAAGTGGAAAACTACATGATCCAACTCAAGGTGCTGGAAGACGAAGCCCGCGTGCGCCAGGAAGCCCTGGACGCCGCCCGCGAATCCCTGCGCCTGACCCAGAACCAGTACAAGGCCGGGTTGATTGCCTATCTTGATGTAGTGACCGTCCAGGCCACGGCGCTGAGCAACGAACGCAGCGTGCTGAGCCTGCAGCAGAGCCGGCTGATCGCCAGTGTGCAACTGATCGCTGCGTTGGGTGGGGGGTGGGATGGGCATATGGAGGCGCGCGATAAGTCTGAGTAAACGGTAGCGAGGAAACCCTATGGCAAGGGAGCTTGCTCCCGCTGGGACGGTCCGACGCCTCGGGCGCAGCGGCCCCATTTTTGTGAGCGCTGCGCACTCAAGCGGGAGCAAGCTCCCTCGCCACGGGTTCATTTTCAACGCAGCCATCAAGTCCCGCTTTTGGCCGATGCACTGTCTACGACCCGTCGTGTTGCCTTGCTATAGTTCAAGGCCTCTTCTTCAGCCGGTAAAGGATCACTGCCATGTCGCAATACCAAGCGTTCACCGTCGAACTTGCAGACAACATTGCCCATGTGCAGATCAATCGCCCGGAAAAGATCAACTCGATGAACGCTGCGTTCTGGAGCGAGATCATCGAGATTTTCCAATGGGTCGACGATACCGACGAAGTACGGGTAGTGGTGCTCAGCGGTGCCGGCAAGCATTTTTCCTCGGGGATTGACCTGATAATGCTGGCGGGTGTCGCCAATGAACTGGGCAAGGACGTAGGGCGCAACGCACGGCTGCTGCGGCGCAAGATCCTGCAATTGCAAGCCTCGTTCAATGCCGTGGACAACTGCCGTAAACCGGTACTCGCGGCGATCCAGGGCTACTGCCTGGGTGGTGCCATCGACCTGATCAGCGCTTGCGACATGCGTTACGCCGCCGAGGACGCGCAATTCTCTATCAAGGAGATCGACATCGGCATGGCGGCCGATGTTGGCACATTGCAACGCTTGCCCCGGATCATCGGGGACGGCATGCTGCGTGAACTCGCTTATACGGGGCGTACCTTCGGTGCCGACGAGGCGCGCAACATTGGCCTGGTCAATCGTGTCTACAGCGATAGCGCCAGCCTGCTCGACGGGGTGATGGGTATCGCTCGGGAGATCGCCGCCAAGTCGCCGATTGCCGTGACCGGGACCAAGGAAATGATCAGCTACATGCGCGATCATCGCATCGACGACGGGCTGGAATACGTCGCCACCTGGAACGCCGCCATGCTGCAATCGACGGACCTGCGTGTGGCCATGGCCGCCCATATGAGCAAACAGAAACCCGAATTTCTGGATTGATTGATCATGATTGCACGCTGGACCACCGCAGTACTCGATACCGATCTTCCCGGCGGCTGGGCGGTCGCTCGAAGCCCGGAAGGCTTTCTGTACGACGACAACGGCGCGCTGTTTCCTCGCGACTGGCTCAAGCGCCAGGACCTGTCGATCCTGGCCGAGCACGGTATCGGTCACCTCGATGGTGAGCCGGTCTACCTGCTGGAATTACACAGCTCGCTGGACATTGCCGGTTGCAACTGGAAAGGCCTGCGGGCGTTCATGCTCGAGGACGACCACACCTTGTACAAGGTGCTGGGCTACGCGGCGCAGATTGGCACCTGGGCGCGGGAACATCGCTTCTGCGGAAGTTGCGGCAAGCGCATGAGCCAGATCCCACGGGAGCGGGCGATGTATTGCGATGTCTGCGACCTGCGGCACTATCCGCGGATCTCGCCGAGCATGATCGTGCTGATCACGCGCGGCGATGAGATCCTGCTGGGGCGTTCCTACCGCTTCGTTCCGGGTGTCTACAGTACACTGGCCGGTTTTGCCGAACCGGGCGAATCGATGGAGGACTGCCTGATTCGCGAGGTGCGCGAAGAAGTCAGCATCGAAGTGAAGAATATCCAGTACATGGGCAGTCAATGCTGGCCGTTTCCTCATTCGATGATGCTGGGTTTTCACGCCGAGTACGCCAGCGGCGAGATCGTTTGCCAGGAAGAAGAAATCGAAGATGCCCAGTGGTTCAATATCCACGACCTGCCAATGCTGCCAGCCTCGCGTTCCATCGCGCGCTACCTGATCGATCTCTACGTGGCGCGGCGTCTAGGCCATGCTGAACCAGTGCTGCCAGGCTAGGCGCACGGTCAACCCCAGTACCACGGTGATGAACACCGGTCGGATGAACTTCGCGCCGCCGCTGATGGCGGTGCGAGCTCCGAAGAACGCACCGACCATGACCGACAGGCCCATGCTCAGGCCGATCACCCAGTCCACCTGCCCAGAGAAAATGAACACCGCCAGCGCCGCGATATTGCTGACAAAGTTCATGCTGCGCGCCACGCCGCTGGCCTTGACCAGGTCGATGGGGTAGAGCAGCAGGCTGCTCACCGTCCAGAACGCCCCCGTACCCGGCCCGGCCACGCCGTCATAGAAACCCAAGGTAAAGCCCTGGGGTGATTGCCATTTCTTCTTGATCGGCGCATCGCTGTCCAACGGTGCCTTGGGCGTGCCGCCGAACAACAGGTACAGGCCGCAGGCGAAGACAATCACCGGCAGCATCTTGTTCAGCCACTCGGCGGGCAGGTAATGGGCAACGACAGCGCCGGTCAGTGCGCCGATCAAGGTGCCGACCAGCGCATGGGCCCATTGCCGGGGATGGAACAGCTTGCGCCGGTAGAACGTGAAACTGGCCGTGGCCGAACCGAAGGTCGAACTGAGTTTGTTGGTGCCCAGGACCAGGTGAGGCGGCAGGCCGGCGGTGAGCAGGGCTGGCGTGGTCAACAGGCCACCGCCCCCGGCGATGGCGTCGATGAAACCGGCAATGAACGCGACAACGGCAAGGATAGCGAGGGTAGTAAGGTCAACGCTGAGTTCAAAAGGCATGGGATAGGCTTATTTGGCAGGTCGCAGAAGGGCTGCGGGAAAGACCGGTATGTTACCCACAATGGCGATGGGCTGCGACTGCCCGTCGGCCATCTATAAGTCTGTAGAGAGGGAGCGAACTCCCTCGCCACGATTCATTCCGGTCGAAATACTGCCCGCAGGCAATTCTCGCGTTTGTCCTTGAACAAGCCGTAGCCCTCGGCCGACTGCTCCAGGCCCATGGGATGGGTCATCAGGTAGGAGGGGTCCAGTTCGCCTTTCTGGATGTGTTCGAACAAGCGCTTCACATAGCGCTGGCCTGGTTGCTGGCCTGATCGCAAGGTCAGGGCCTTGTTGACGATGGCGCCCATCGGAAACTTGTCGAGCAATCCGCCATACACGCCGACCACTGATACCGTGCCCCCCTTGCGGCAGGCCCGGATCGACTGACGCAGCACCGTCCCGCGCTCGGTGTGCAGGCGCATTATCTGCTTGGTCTTGTCGTAGAAATAGTCGAGCTCGGTGCCGTGGGCCTCCATGCCGACGCAGTCGATGCAACGATCCGGGCCCCGGCCACCGGTCAGTTCCAGTAAGGCGGCATGCACGTCGGTGGTTTCGTAGTTGATGACAATCGCCCCGGCCTTCTCTTGAGCCAGGCGCAAGCGATCAGCAAAGCGGTCGATGGCGATCACTCGTTCTGCCCCCAGCAGATAGGCGCTGGTCATCGCCATCAGGCCGACGCCGCCGCAGCCCCAGACGGCCACGGTGTCGCCGGGCTGGATATCGGCGTTATCGGCGGCGAAGTAACCGGTGGGCACCGCATCGGAGACGAACACCGCTTGCTCATCACTGACGCCTTCGGGGACGGTGAACAGGTTCACATCGGCAAACGGTACGCGGATGTACGTTGCATGGCTGCCGGCAAAGCCGCCGAACGCGTGGCTATAACCAATGATGCCGCAGGCCGGTTGGCCGTAGGCGATCTCCGTCGCGGTGGGGTTGGGGTTGGAGTTGTCGCAGCAGGAAAAGTCCGAGCGCTGGCAGTGTTCGCAATGCCCGCAGCCGATAATCGACACCGTGACCACCCGATCGCCTTTCTTGAACTGGGTGATCGCCGAGCCGGTTTCCACCACTTCCCCCATGAATTCATGGCCGATGATGTCGCCAGCCTGCATGGTCGGTACATAGCCGCCCAACAGATGCAGGTCCGAGCCGCAGACCGACGACAGCAGCACGCGAACGATGGCATCGCGGGGGTTGAGGATGGAGGGATCGTCGACGGTCTCGACTTGCAATTTGTTCGGGCCTTGCCAAGTCAATGCACGCATCAGGCGATTCCTCCGGTGGCAGAAGTTGTGCTCGAGTCTTGAGGGGCATTGGCGGCTGGATGGACGAACAGGAAGTCCTTGGCGCCCTGGGCACGCATCCGATTGGTGGCGACTTCGCCGGTTTCCAGCTGTTGCTTGATACTGCGCAGCAGGTTCAACAGGGCCTTGTCGGAGAACTTCGAAATGGCGGCGGCCAAGGCATACCCGGCACCCCCAAACGAGGTATGGCAAGCAACGATCACCTTGATCTGCGTACCCCGGCCAGCCGGCGCATCGCTGAAGAGCATCTGAATGTCATGCTTGAAGCGGGTCTGTGGCGCCGCGATCCAGTGCAACTTGCGGCCATCCCTTGCTTCGCATTGTTCGAGCTCGCAATACAGGGTCTTGTCCCGAGGCCCAGTGGCGACCCAACGGTAGGTGCGCTCCCCGGTCTGCTCGATTGCATCGATCCAAGGCACCAGCGCGCCGAGATCTGCCGGATTACGACAGAACGCAAAAACTTCTTCGCGGGGCTTGTTCACCGTGATACTGCGGGAAATCACCTTGCTGCCGTCCCAGCCCCGATCCTGCTCGAAGGCTTGTTCGAACGGCGTGTGGGCCAGCGCACTCTTGATCCGGCAAGTGCCTGAATATCCACGCCAGGCGGCGCAAGCCCCAATCAGTGCCTGGGACCACCCCTTGAGCCCGCCCTGGCGCAAACCGTTAACAATCAACAGCGTACCGGCCAGCAGGGACACTGCACGTTCCGGCGTGCCGAGATTGGGACGCGATGGGGTCGGCAGCGCTGCCCGACTCGCAACCAGTTGGGGTCGTTCGGTCATGATGAGGATCCTTATAAAATCGGAGGAAGACATAAGGAATGAGCCGGGGAAGATCGTGGTCGTTCCATCTGTAGGTGTGCTTTCCGATAAGGAGGGCAGGGGCGTCGCTATCACCCCCCCTGTCTGGGTTGGGGGGCAAATCCGGCCGCGAGAGGCTGGCCGTTGGGCAATTTTTTTTTGAAATCAAGGGGTTGTCAGTCCAGGCAAATGAGTACATAATTGCGCCCATCGAACGCACTGAGGTCTAAAAAATCTCAATGTTTTCAAGGAGATAGCGCTCAGTGAGCGTCTTGATTCCTTAGCAGGTTTGTAAAGCGGTTGATGTGGCTCCATTGCATCAAGCGTACTGAGGCCGAATAGCAAAATGGTTATGCAGTGGATTGCAAATCCACCTACGCCGGTTCGATTCCGACTTCGGCCTCCACTATTAAAAGCCCCGTAGCTCAATGAGTTACGGGGCTTTTTTGTGCCCTTTATACGGAGAAGTGTTCCGCAATATTTCCGGGGTGTTCCGCAACATCAGCTGATTTTTGCCGGTACATCCAAAAATCTTGGTAAGCCGTGCTTCCTTCCGGCGATGCATAGTGGCACCATGACTCCATGTCGGTGGAGGGATAGTATGATTAGGGTTGGCGGTCGTAAGGTGATAATGAGTAACACCTTATTCGTTCCTGATGGTGAGGATGCGATAGTGGACTGTGTTATCGCAGAAGGGGATACCCTGACCTTTAAGTTTCAGTTTTTGCAGGAGGCTGATGTCGAAGTAGACGGCGTTTCCAGAAGTCCCGATCCTCGTTACGCTATCGAATACGTAACTGAAGAAGGTGAGAAGAAAATAGATCAGTTGGTTGTGACGTTCTATAACTTCAATAAGCCTTTCGGGCAATCGTTCAAAGAGCCTGCTGCTGTAGCTGATTCCAATAATAGGGAAGTTATCTATCTCTTTACTTCTCTTCAAAAGCTGGGCTTGGTTACAAGAATTGATTTTCAAATTATGTTGGAGGATAAAGTATGACAATGCCTCCAGAAGAACTTTCGAAAAATGAGGGCGTGCACCGCGGTGCGCGGAGAAAATCCTACCCGTCTGTTGTCAATGTTGATCAATTACATAACAACACTTCCCAGGAGGTTATCCATATCACCTCAGATAAGCTTAAGCTCGCGCTTATGGGGCACCTAGATTGCTTGGCTAAGAAAAATGCCTGGCATGTACCTTTGAGTTTGTTCGCTAGTGCTGTTGTTGTTTTCTTTACGTCGTCCTTTAAAGATTTTCTTGGGGTTAAGGCTGATCAGCTTCAAGTGGGTTTTTTTATATTTGCGGTGGGTTGTTTTATTTGGCTTATAAAGGCTGTTTATGGGGCCCGAAAATCTATGTCCATCGAAGAGCTTATAGAAATAATTAAGAACAAGTAATTTTAAGGTTGTATGGGTAGGCACGTCAGCTCCGCCCGTACATTACTTTGTTGGTTTTACAACCTCCCCGACGCGGCGGTAGATTCTCTTTGTTGTTTCCTCTTTCGAGTGCCCTAGCAGCCGACTGGCGTCGGATGTCCCTGAACTGAAAATTGACGGATGGTAGCGGCGAGTGTGGTGTCGCCGTCAACTGCTGCCTTCATCGCTGCTTTTTCCCGGGCTTCATCCCATCGGTTACGCAACATGGCATAGCTCATACGCAGCCCATCCTTGTTAGTTATCAGGCTAGACGTTCTGATTCCCCCCCATCGTTTTGTCGTCCAGTAGTCCGTCGAGAAAGGTGCTGAGGTTGGATGCATGGGTACCGTTGTGAAGTCGAATGCGCAAACGCTTCTGGGTTTTGCCTTGGTCGACCAACAGGAAGCCATTGTTTATGTCGGTTGCGGAGGCTTTCAGCACGTCAGAGGGTCGCTGGCCGGTTAGGTAGGCCAGGTCCATGGCGTCCTTCAGTTCGGGTGGCGCCTGGGCATACACTGCATCCCCGGCATGGAAGTCCCGAGGGGCTCTTTGTTCCGACGCAGCTGAGAGCACGGGTTTGCCTTGTCGGTAAGCCCCCATTCTCTGGCGTGGGTGAAGATCGTAGAAAGCAGGGCTATTTCCCTGTTGGCTCTCATCTTTGCCGACCTGGTATCACGATACTGTGCGATTACCTGCGGGGTCATCGCATCGACTGGGGCTTGTTCCAAGGAGTTGCGCAGTTGCTTCAGCCCCTTCCGATAGTCGTCCTGCGTGCCCTTGGTCAGGTAGTTGTGTGCGCCACCCTAGGTGTCAGGCCTCCTCGCGATGCTCGTCATATAAGTACCATTCCACTCGCGCTCTCGGACATGCTTAGGGAGAAAGTTTCCGATAGCAGGTACTCAGCTCATCAAAAAGCTCTTCCCTCGCACCTAGTAATTTGGTACGCCAAACTTGTGCCTGCTCCTCGGTCAACGGTGGCGAGTCCCGATGAACCTCACGGCGGAGGGACGTTACCATTTCTCCGTAGACTCGCGCCTTATTTTGGGCCAATTTGTATCCAAGAAGAAGCAGCTTTGCCTCTGCATTACTCATCTCTTTGAAAGAAGAAAAGAGTTCAGTTATGCATGCTTCCAACGCAGCCAAGCGGGCGTCTGGCATGACTCTTTCCGTCCGCTTGTATCTTCCCTATTCAACAATAAGAGCCCAATATTTCAGAGCGACATGGGTGAAAAGCTCAATTTGCTCTGCGGTCTGCTTGAGCACCTCAAATTCACGCTTGATACGTTCTTTTTCAAGTTCACGTGTATGCTGATGACGCCCAAGAAAAAATGTAGACAACCCGGCAATGAGAGCGCCTAGCCCTGTTTTTGCCGCTGAGTCTAATACCTCTAATGCTGTCATATGCTCCGCACTCCTGAATTTTTACTAATTCATGGATATCGAGACAATCGTCACCCCAGCTCATCACTTAAAGAATCTCATCGAGAGGTGTGCGAGCGACAAAGTTGGTGATATTCGTCAAAGGCCAGGACTTTTCAAGAAGGGCAGGTAACTTAACTATGTCTCCAGTTGGTAGTATTTCATGCGTTGCAGAAAAAAATAGAGTTGCCTTCACGTTATCAGTGATCAAACATGGCGGCTGAATATTGCCAATATTTTTACCGCCAAAAAAATAGCTTTTGTTTTCGGTTCTCTTCAATGAAAACAAATTTTCAATTTTTTTCCAGCTCTTGCCGTTTTTAAACGTGCAATTAACTGGAGCCATATTTATGGCTGACCCAAGTAGTATTCGCTGCACGCTACCATCCTCCACTTCAAGGTAATCTTGAAACATTAGCAGCGAGCGTTCGGGATTGGCTGAAACTTCATAAACAGTTTTTCCTCGCTCACTTTCTGGTAGTAGATCGCCGCTGGATATAGTGCGATTTTTTAGAGTTCTTGCTGTGGCATTTATTGCAAGTGAAAGCTGTAATGCTATTTCATTTGTAACTGCGGGGGTCGCTTGAGAGGTACCACTCATCAGCACAATGTCAGGGGAGTTTGATATCCATGATTTGATGTCACAGCCAGGAGCAGCCATGTCAACGGCATTTGATCCTACATTACTGAATTTTGCAATTTTGTGCTTGCCATCTATTGCTGCAACCGTAATGACATTTGAGCTTTTTGTTCCTCCTAGCGCGGCAGGGATCACCCCCCTGTCTTCGACTTCTGCTCCCCAATTGTTGCCAGCAGCCACTACGAATAAAGTATTGGCTGCACTGGAAAACAAAACCTGATAGTTGTCACGTACGTTTTTATCGACCAGGGAATCATGCGTAATTGAAAGATTAACAATGCGATAGCGATTACTATCCCGCAATTGCGAAAGTAACAGTTCATGAGCGCCTTTAACGAGGCTGCGTGCACCGAGACCAATATTCACGATTGCTACGGAAGCCCAAGGTTCTGAGCTCATTTTATCAAAATAAGGCGCTAGACTCGGGCCGCCAAGTGCAATCCCAGCGACATGAGTTCCGTGCCCGCTTTCTAGTGTGGGCTGTAGGCCGTAAGTGTAATTAATGGGCTGAAGGATGCGTCCAAGCGTGAAGGTCTGCGCTACAGTGTAAGTAGAATCTGCTTTAAAGTAATTTCGCCGAAACGGGCTACCATCAAAAGCTTTGGAAACAGGAGAAATAACCCGCGCACCAAAAAAACCATTATCAACGATCGCAAGTCTTGCTCGACCCCCTGTGACATTTATATCGTCACTTTTCGCCAGTTCCTTTGAAAACATATAAGCTTTGTAGATGGCTTCAGCATTCATGGGCGCAGATGGGCTTTCACAGTCTCCTCTAGTCGCTATTTCACCGGACGAGATACCCATTACAATTTCCCCCTCAACCTTTGGGAGTTCAATTACTTCTGATCCTTGCGGATCTAACTTGCGGACTTCCTCTATTAGAAATTCACTGCCGGATCTTACGAGTAATGGCACGGGTAGCGAAACAGCAGGAGCTTGAAGTTTATCCCCAGGCTTTAAGCTGCTAAGTGCTTCGATGGGCTCATTGAAATAACTGACGAGTTCCATTTGCGTCCCTGCGCCGCCAGTTCTTGTGCGATATAGGTTGTAAGCAATGTCACCAGTACGAATTGTTATTTGCGGGACTTCAGGAGGTTTGGAGTAATACAGGCATGCCGGTAGCGTTACCGTATGCTTGTCGAGCGGTTCATCGAGGTTTTGGGAACTCAAACCAGTTGTTTGTTCCTGTATGTCAACATACGCTTCTGAAACGCCGCCACATTGACGGATAATAGCTTGCCGAAGCGTATCCCCGGGCTCGACTCGGACATTGATGGGCTCCGCTATCTTGTTTATCAACTGGGTAAGTTTGGGAGAGGGTTCGCTCACGGCACGCATGGTCAATATTCGTTCTTCTTCATTGGCATTGGCCATTATAGAAGTTAATGTGCATATGATCGCTAGGGCATTATAAGGAGCTAAAATCCGCATTGTTTTTCCCCTGCTGTTAAATTCAATCCGCAGACTTCTGGCTTTAGCTTATTATTCTTTGAAATCCAGTCTTTCGCCCAGGATCGAAAGGAATAAGTTCCCGTGGCAGCAATGCGAGATATAAAATATTTTCCCGTAACAGAAATACTGGAGTTGACGCCTCGAATTCTCCTGTTTTGACTCGGATTGTTCGCTGTGATACCTGATAACAATGGCCCACCGGAGTCTCCAGGGCACAATGCGGGTTCAATACTCGTAATTGACCGTATTGTCACATACGAAGGTCGCCCTGGCTCCGAGCCTGCTGGCTTATCAATCACCCCGTCACCTATTCTCAGGCGGCCATCCGATACGCCTGCTTTTAGTTTTCCATTGACGACTTTCAGCTCTTTACAGCCATAACCAGTCATCACGATGTTCCCACCGCTCACCAAGACTGCGTCTGCATCGATAACCTCATATTGCATTGTTTTGAGCTGCTGTGGACGTTGGCCGCTATCGTCCAGAATGCACAATGCAAAATCATCGCTGCTTCGTGGAGCAAGCCCCATTAAGGGATGGCTAGAGTAGCCAGGGTGCATGTCGCAGTACATTGGTAGCGTCTGGTTTCCGATCGTCAAAGACGCTGATCGAGTCTTGCCGCCTTCTCTTTTCTGTTCCACGCAATGAGCAGCGGTCAATACCACGTTAGGCCCCACTAAAGAGCCTGTGCAGCTAGGTAGCGGCACATCCGACGGTTTTTTTTTTGAAGGCTTCGCAATGATTAGGGCCGGCCAGTCCCCAGCCGAGACTGTAACTCCGTTGACTAGTTGGGTGTAGGAGTCGTCGAGCACCTCCGTTGCTAACCTGAACTCTACAGATGGAGGTTCACTTAGAGACGTTGCTTCAGCCTCTGCATGGCCGATCGACGGGACCAGGTAACCCGTGGTGATAGCTACCGCTTGCCAAAATATCAGTCTTGAAATTTCCATGATGTCCCGTCCTAGGATCAATCGCTTGGAGGTGCGTTGGTGTCCTGACTCCAATGCGCAGACCGTTTCGCTCGCATTCAGGACACCGCTAGCGAACTTCACTATAGCTGCTACAGTCACGATGATGGCAACGTGCCTTACAAATATTTAACGTCAGGATGAGCTTATGCAAAAACGTCTATTGATCTTCTCAGGACTGCTGCTAACGTTAACCGGTTGCGCAACGGTGAATGAGAGTTGGGCGCCTTTTCCTGCTCCGGAAGAGATGATCTCCTTCAACGACCAGTGGGCGGTCGCTAAAAAAACTAGTAATCAGAGCGTATTTGATCTGCAGCGAGAGCTTGTGGTGTATCGCGACAGGATTTACAACCGGGCATTAGCACGCAACAAGCTCAATTGGGAGTCAAGTGGAGCGACGACGTATGGCGGTTTAGCGGCGGTTGTCGGCGGGCTGGCTGATCAGACCGGGCTGATGAATACTGGGGCTGGCCTAGCGGCACTCGGACTTACTAACTCAACCCGGTACAGATTTTCAGAACAGTCGCAGATTTATCTAACGGCATTGAAAAAAGTATCGTGCATCATCGGGAAAGTTAATGTTATGGACGATACAACGATTGCATTGGCCTCACGCTCAAGCGATCCGGCTGCGCAAAGTGCAGCGAGTCACTTTATAGAAAAGGTCGTGGCAAGTGTGGACGCCGTTCGCGCTGAATATACAAATTCACTTCTTGGGTTGGCTCCGGTGGTACCTTCAAGAGAAGAAATGATGGCGCTTGCTATCCAGTACCGTCCAACTGACTTGGCAACCTCCGCAGAAGACGATCCTGAGCAGCGAAGATATGATGCGGCGGGCGAGACAGCCGTTGCGTTGGTTACTGCAGTTCAGAGTTGTATATAAGGCTGGGTATATCTGTATCGGATCTCATCTGATCTGTAACAGGTAGCGTCTCGATTTAAGCCGGAAAACTATTTGCGGACGCCGGAAGAAATCAACCTCCTGATTGTTTGGGGCTCTTCGTCCGCCTGGTATTCCGGCGCCAAGGTGTACTCGATCAAGACATGATGCTCGGCGCCGGCGGTGATGGTGGGAACCAATCCGTCCATGGGCCGGCCGACGCAGTTTTGCGAAGGGTACACAGGTGGGCGGTCACCACATTCTGCTGGCTTCCACTTGTGGTGACCGCTGTCATTGGCCGTGTAGGGTGATGCCCAGGCGTGACGTTGTAGCGACCGTTGTGTTGCGCCAGGTACGCAACAGTCAATGCAAAGTGTCCCCTTTACATTGGCGCATATGGTCAGCAGCGGGGCGTCACCGGGCATGTTGCGCTGGACGCTACTGTTCGCGTGCTCGGTGAAGAGCGGTGCCAGCTGGGGCGTAACCAACGCGAAACCATGGGATTCAGTAGTAGTTTTTACTGGTGAATCGACAGAATGGACTCTTGAATCGTCACGTCCCGAATCGTTCAGGCTGACGATGAACGGATCTGCATGATCAATCACGTAGCGCTTGGCTCCTTGCGCAGGCGGTCCTTGGTCTTTTTGAGGAATGGTCGGCGTACACTAGGCGCGCGGCCTTCTTCTTATTTTGTGGTTGGATTACTTCTGGCCAAACCTAAAAAGTTTTCGGCACTGCAATAGCGCCCTGAGAAGTTCTAAATCGGATTGACGATCGAATCGCAGAGATGCGCCTGTCAATTTTTATCAGGCCCCATGAGCAAAGCAGTGACGCCGTCACTCCTAGGATAAGAGTGTATGCATTTTTATGGTCTGCGCTTAACAGATGGAACACCAAAAAACCAACCGGTATATGGACTAGATAAAAAGGATAAGAGTATTCCCCAAAGATTTCACTCAAATGGTTCTTGGGTAAGCGTGCCAGGTAGTCAATGAGCGGGGCGGCGCTGAACATAACTCCGTAATATCCAATGGTTGATAGCACTCTTTGGATCTCCGGTCTCATGCCTGTATATGCCCAATAGGCCGACAAGAGATAGCCGCTACAAAAAACGCCCAGGCAGGCCAGGAACACCGCTTTCGATTTCAGGGCGTCGGGCAGATAGAGCCGGGCGCATGCCCCTATAGCGAAGCCCAGTCCCCCAGCGGCGATGGTGCCGTATCGTGCCTCCCATGCTATGGATGGATCTGACGGATTCGCGCCTGCGACCAGATAAATGTGGTAGCCGGCAGCGACGAGTAACCATACGATGAACGTTCTAGGGCTGATAAGTAAAAGTAGGGGAATCAGGGCGTAGTAAAACAGTTCAACAAATAGAGTCCAGCTAGGAGGTACAGTCCGATTCTTTGAATAGAAGTCGAGGCCCATTAATGTCGAGTTTTTTATCCAGTCGATCATTGTGCCTGGGGTTGAGATGTTGCTGTCAAACTTTAGAAGCTCGGGTCGATCAAATAATGAAAAAAACGCTGCGGCGGTGAAGAATACAATCAGGTAGGTTGGGTAGATGCGAAGTAGTCTGTTAGTCGCGTATCGAGCCAGTCCTTTCGCAGTGGTTCCGTAAGTTTCCCTGATGATGGCAGTCATTAGGTAGCCGCTGATGACGTAGAAGGAGAACACGGCGAGTCGGCCAACACCATAAACAACCCAAAGGTGATTGAACGATACAAGTACCGCCAGGGCGAATCGCAAATATCCAAGCATCAGGCAGGAGTCCTCTTGGCACTCAAGGGTGCAGGTCATGTCCGTAAGTGAGCAGCAGTCGCTTCAGATTCTACCAAACGCCCGAGCCAAAGCCGGCGTTTTGTTTCAGCTCTTGATACAGCCAAGGGGGTGGCATCAGATCGAAGGTACCCTCGCACAGTTCTGAGCAAGCTCGAATCCACCGCCTTCCAGAGTCAGCACCAGGCCTAACGCGCCCCCGTGGCCCAATCCTGATTCCATCATCCGAAGCATGACGTTGTAATTTTGGAGTCGGTGGAGTCGATACAGCGTTCCGCAGGCAAGCCAAGCTTTGGACGGTGGGCTTGTAGCTCATAAAAATCAGTAGCTTACGGATTGTTCATACTGATAGGCTTTTGAATGAAGGGCTTTAGGATGAACTGGGTGTCCATTACGCTGGTTCACTTGCGACTTCGACCTTACCTTTTAAAAAACTCTGTAGCCCATTGATCTTCAGGGTTTTTTATTTATAGGCAAATGAAAGATTTTGTCTGGAAAAGGATGGATGCAGCCTTGCTTCACGGGGTGGGGATGTATATATTCCCACCTCTCTGCTGCACTGGCCTGGAAACAGGCTATCCCAAGCCCTCCGTTGGCTTGAACGCGCTACCGCCCGAATGGCGAAACTGGTAGACGCATGGGACTTAAAATCCCCCGCTCGTAAGGGCGTGCCGGTTCGATTCCGGCTTCGGGCACCATCTAAAATCAAGGGTTTGCGGGCGAAAGCTGATGCAAACCCTTGTTTGTTTCCGGTTCGCAATTTTGGAATCGGTCCGCAATTCACCTGGTAGGCTGCTGGGTACCAGTAATAAGCATTCTCGTAGTTCTCATCGCAGTTTCGTTCGCGTGGAGCGGGTTGTCCGTCCGATTCGACAGCTGCGAGCTGTATCGGGGCGCCCGGGTAGCCAATAACCTGTACATGAATTATATTTTTGTACAGGTTTTTAAGCGGAATGCAGCAAAGTGACTCCCCTCGAAAAGCTTATCGCCTGGCATGAAGGCTGGGCCCTACGCAATCAGACCGTGCAATGCAAAGGTTGCGGCGCGGAGCAGTCCGAGCAAAATCGGACGCGAAGGTTTGCTCATGAATCGAATTGTCCTAACGCCAGGTTCGGCGTTGAGCCCTGGCAGGCCTTAGATGAAGTGAGGGATGCGTATTGGATTCCCCCAGAGCAAACATCTGAACGGCCGGAGCCATCCTGAAAAATTACCTGCCCAGCACCGACTTCGAAGCCATTGAAGCAGAATTAAACGCGCTCTGTTGCGCCTCGACGCCGGACGAAACCCGCCGAAAGCCCAAGCGCGCCGCTGCCGCCGCAGTTCCAGCTCTTAATAGGCTGAGAATTACATTAATCAGACGCTTCTGAATCTAATGGTGTCGATGTGGGTATTTGCCACGCGGGTTGTTTGCCGTCCTGGCTGTCGAAAATGCGCCGGGCCTTGCGGAAATCCTCAACGTTTTCGACAACCCAAGTCCAGATAGGGGACATGCGGATCAACAGTTCCATCCCCAGCGGCGTCAGCTCATACTCAACGCGTGGGGGAATTTCACCATATTCCCGCCGAGCTACCAGGCCATCCCGCTCCATAGAGCGGAGCGTTTTCGTCAGCATCCGCTGAGTCACACCGGTCATCTGCCTTTTTATTTCGGCATGGCGCATCGTGCCGTACACCCCCAGGGCATGCAGGATACCTAACGACCAGCGGCTGCCTGCGTGAGCAAGCACCTCCCGCCTGACGCCATCATCCTCTTCTCTAAGCGTCCGGCAGATTGTCTCTGCCTGGCTGAGAGCCTCCTGATCGGTCATTTCCTTCTCTGGTATCACAGGTGTGCCTTCTTACGAGCGTTGCTTAATCGTGCAAGCATTGCCTCATCTTACAGGCAACAGGTCTCAGGAGAAATCATGACCGAAGTGACCCAGTTTTCCCCCCAATCCATTCTCGTCCTGGGCGCCGGCGAGCTTGGACTGCCGGTTTTACGCAATCTTGCGAGAGTATCAAAGCGCGCACCCGGCTCCACAATCAGCGTGCTGCTCAGGCATTCAACCATCAACTCTCAAGTGCCCGAGAAAAAAGCCGAGATCGATGAGCTTCGTGGCCGCGGCATCCAGATGGTGGCCGCGGACCTCGTGAATGACTCAATCGATCAGTTGGCTGAAGTATTCGCACGTTTCGATACCGTAATCGGCTGCGCGGGCATGGTTGCAGGCCGGGAAACCCCGATGAAACTGGCTACCGCTGCTCTGAAGTCCGGTGTGAAGCGCTACTTCCCGTGGCAGTTTGGTGTCGACTTCGAGGTAATCGGTCGGGGCAGTCCTCAGGATCTGTTCGATGCTCAGCTTGATGTTCGCGAATTGCTTCGAGCCCAGGATAAAACTGAATGGGTAATCATCTCGACGGGTATGTTTACCAGTTTCCTGTTCGAGCCTGTATTCGAAGTGGTTGACTTCGAAAGCGATACGGTAAACGCGTTGGGCAGTCTTGAGACCAGCGTGACGCTTACGACTCCAGACGACATTGGTGCGTTGACAGCGGAAATCGTTTTCTTCGAACCTCGCTTGCGCAATCAGATTGTGTACCTGGCGGGAGACACTGTGACGTACGGAGAGGTTGCGAGCCTCCTCGAACGCGTACTGGGCCGCCCGTTCAAACGTAACGTATGGACTGTTCCGTACTTGCTCCAAGAATTGGAGAAAGACCCAACGCATCACATCAAGAAGTACCGCGCTGTGTTCGCTCAGGGCAGAGGCGTGTCCTGGCCTAAAGCGGGCACCTTTAACGCGCATCAGTCAATTCAGGTCACGACCGCTGAGAAGTGGGCCCAGGCAAATCTGACAACCTCTTAAGCGCAAGTGCAGTAGCCGAACGAACGTTTGCGCGCATCGTCCGGCGAACGCACCTTCATAGTCCCTCATCATGGCAAGCGTTTGATTAATTCTTAAAAGACTATTACAGCCTTCGCCGAAATGCCTCCAGAATCTCCCGCGTGCCTTTTTTCAGTTGTAATTGAGCGATGGCATCCAAAGGGTGCCAAAGGCAATCGCTGATTTCATTCTGGGGCCTGGCTTCTGCAAGATTGGCGGCCGACGCTTCATATACGTGGTGTTCGGTGGTGCCGTCATTCATCTGCATCAGGTAAAGCAGGTTTTCGGCGTTCAGGCCGGTTTCCTCCGCAAGTTCCCTGATCGCTGCATCGACGTGGGTTTCTCCGCGCTCGACCGTGCCACCCGGCAGCATCCAGCGGCTGTTGGGCTTGCGCACCAGCAAGACCTGGCGCGCTTCTTCGCAGATGACGGTCGCTCGAATTTTCATGTCATGCCTGGCACGTTCTGTCATAAAAGTGAAATGTGACTGCAATATTTGCGCCCGGGTCACCTGTGTGTCGTTAAATTTCCAACCTTCTACCAATCCGACCGCAGCCAAGTGGGAACGGCTGACTTTCATTTCATGCCTTTCGGCGGGCGCCATGGGCGTTGACCGGCCATCGCCTAAAATGAATCAGATGGCAAAAAACGTATCCATGTTGGGTGAACGGCAGACCCCGGCATGGGGAGGTGAGGAGAAATGACCAGCGTCGATGACTTTCGCGTCAAATCTCACGAGCTTCTGATGGAGCTCGACGCAGCGACAGCAGAAATGATGAAGCTCATTTGTGCCCATCAGATGACCGGGACGACCTGGGAGGAGGCGGTTCGGCTCCAGCATGAAGCCTATGAGCGTTGGGTCGAATACCTGAACGAGCGGGTCTAGGCGAGTGGCGACGGGAAGGCAGCGGCAGATTCTTTGAACGGTCCCGACAGGGTTGTGCCTAATCCATAGACCGACAAAGAGGATTAGGCCATGTCTGAATTAGCCAGTTACTTCTGGATTGCCGTTGCGGTGTTGTTGCTGCTCGTGGATTTGTGGGCGATCGTCAGCGTGTTTCGAAGCGACAAGTCAGCCGGCACCAAGGCGGGCTGGGCGCTGCTGCTGATTATTCTGCCGGTGCTGGGCCTGGTCATTTGGGGCGTTGCTGGCCCGCGCGGCGTCAAGGAAGGTCCGACGTCGCCCGAACATAGCAAGGGTTGATGCACGGAACGGCAAACCGCCTGGTCGCTGGTGTCCAGCGGCCACGGCTGGGTCCGCATGCCTGTTTCCGCTCCTGGCACCGACGAGTACGCACGGCTCAGCGGAACCTGGGCAGTGGTCGATCGACAGGCTTGAGCGAGGTCAGCGCGCTTTGGATCGACGGGGCATCTTTTTCGATGTCATTGAGCCGGTCACGGATCCGCACGGCGGTGGGGTGGCCGCCCTGATTGTCGACCCAGTCGGCAATTTCCTTGCAGGCTGCCGCCAGCCGGACCTGACGTGATTCCAGCAATGTAAGCAGGGTGGTGATGGACTCTTTTTCCGACATGTCACACCTCCGTTGATGAGTGGAAAGGGCAGCACAAAACCCACCAGAAGTGGGTCGCACTATTGATTAAGCGTAGTTGAGTTATTTCGGGTCTGTCGAAGAATTCGGCGCCCGGCTGGACAGCCGGCGCGCCGAAAGATGAGTTCTAAAGAATCAGCCGGACTCCTTGATCCAGGACGGCGCTACGCTGGCACGCCAACGAACGTCAGTAATGCCATATTTCTCTGCAAGGGGTTTGGATACCCGCTTGACCTTTTCCCTGCCGAATTTGGGTATGCGCCCAACACCCGCGTCGCAACTGGCCCAATGCCAAGCTTCGGAGTTATTCATCACCTCGGCGCGGATGATGAATGACTTGGGCTCGCCATGGAGCATGTAGTCGATGATGTAAAGCGATGGCCCGCCCATAAATCCTCCCTAATTAGTCCTATACGGATGGATACGGAGGCGCGTGGAAAATTCCATCGGATTTTCCCGACGGTCGAAATGAGACCCGTGGTCCACCCGAATGGCGGGCGGACGACCTTATGAATATGCATTGCTCACGCCCCGGAACCAAACCCGGTTAACCTTCTCCAAGGTGAGCTTCGACACCTTGGGCCAGGGATCAAAGGCAGGGCAGTGCGGCATTACATAAGGCAAAACATGAAATCAATCACCAGGGCGCTGGTTATCGCAGTCCTCGCCATCGGTGTGTCGGGGTGCATCGGCCCGCCCATCGAGCTGACCTCGCAGACCGAGCAACGCTTGCAGGCACAGCCTCCGATCCGTTTTCTGCTGACCTTCGATGACGGCCCCAGTGCGTCGTCTTTCTGGAACCCCAGCGAGCAGGTGCTGGACGCCCTTGCCGATAATCCGGTGCAGCCCGGTATCAAGGCTGTGTTCTTTGTCCAGACGCGGGCACCAAGAGCTGGCAATAGTGATATCGGACGCTCGGTGATGCATCGGGAGCAGCGCGAAGGCCATGTGCTGGGCTTCCATACGGCGACGCATTGGCACACCAATCATCGTTCCCTGAGCCCAGAAGAGCTTGAGCGTTCACTCGTCGATGGCAGCGCTGATATTGCGGCGATTGCTGGCGCAGCGCCGGTCCTGGTAAGACCGCCGTTCTGGAGCTATGACCGGCGTACCTTCGCAGCTTACCAACAGCATGGGATGCATGTACTGCTGACGGACCTGAGCGCCAACGATGGCAAGGTCTGGGGCATCACGGCCAGCCCGCGGCGGCGAATCAACCTGATCCGCCAGCTCTCTGAAGTGCGTGAGCGAATTGCCGCAGGAGAATTGCCGGCTGTCGATGGCGTGATCCCGGTGGTGGTCACGTTTCACGACCTCAACCGCTATACCGCTCGACACGCCCGGGAATACCTGGAGATCCTGATGGACGCGGCTCGTGTCACCGGGGTAAAGACGGACGCCAAGCCTTTTTATGATGAACGCTCGGCGCTGGAACGAGCGGCCATGGCCCGGACGGTGAAGAATGCCGGCCAACCGGTGCACCTGCCTGGTTTATGGGACTGGCTGTGGGATTCGGACTCTCACTGAGGGATACCCACGTCGATGATGCTCGGCAGCCGTTCAGGTGGGAGCCGGCTCCAGTGGAATCTCCAGCGTAAACAGGGCGCCTTGCCCCGGGCCGTCGCTGTACACGTGCAGGCGGCCCTTCATCTCGACGGCTGCCAGCGCACAGCTGTGCAGGCCGAAGCCATGGCCATCCTTGCGGGTCGTGAAGCCGTGATTGAAGATGCGGGCAAGGTTCTGCGGCGCGATGCCTTCGCCTCGGTCCTTGACGCTCAGGCACAGTGTCGTCTGGTCGACGATACGGATGCCCAGCGTGATCTCACGCGGCTCAGAGACATTGGACATGGCGAATTTGGCGTTGCTGATGAGGTTGATCAGGATCAACAGCAACCGGTGTTTGTCACCCATGATCGTCGGGGTGTCCTGATAATCCTTGATGACGGTCACGTGATGGCGGGTCAGCGCGCCGGAGTTCATGCGCAAGGCATCTTCGAACAGGTCGCTGACGTTGAGCGGTTCGATCAGCCTGGCGGCTCCTGCGTAGGATTGTTGAGTCGTCACGATTTCCTTGATGTGGTCGATGCTTTTGGTCAACTGCGCCAATTCGTCGATCAGCACTGTCTGTTCCGCAGCGATAGAGGTGACCAGCTCGTTGAAGTAACGCGGCAGCAACTTGCCCTTTTCATCATGAGTGATGAAATGTCCGAGGTCCTCGGCATGCTCGTTCATCATGTTGACGGCTTTGCCCAGCCCGATGGTCTTGCTGCTTTTCAACTTGCGAGTCACCAGCTCGGCTGAAATGTTCACGCTGTTGAGTACATTCCCGACGTTGTGCAATACGTTGGTGGCGATCTCGGCCATGCCCGCCATGCGTGCGGCATCCATCAGTTCGCGTTCGGCCTCTACCAGTTCACGGGTGCGCTCCTGCACACGGTCCTCGAGCCGCTCGTTGGAGGATTGCAGTTGCTGGTTGATCTGGTTGATAACGGCATAGCTGCGAACCAGGCGTACCGCCAGATAGATCATTACCAGGGCCATGAGGCTGGCACACACCGCCAGGTAAAGGTGGTATTGACGGTCCGTCGCGGCTGTTCTTCGTTGAGTCTCGTTCAGCAATTCATTGATGTTATCCAGCTCTTGGGCAACCGGAATGACACTGATGCGATCGAGCAGGTCGTTGACGACAGGCTGTTCCTGGAGAATGGTACCGACGTGTGCCGTCAGCCTGGCAAAAGAGGCTTGAGAGGCTGGCGACAACTGCTGGATAAAAGGTGTCAGCTTATCCAGTTGGCTTTGTACTTCCTGGGCTTTATTGGCTGTCACATCCAGGGCGAACTCCAACGTCGTCAGCGTCAGCTCAAGTACATTGGAGGCGGCGGTCAGGCGCTGCGCGGGGCTTTGGCTGTCCAGTTCCTTGAGCAGGGTTTGAATCTCGTCCTCGACGATGGGTAGCGCATCCAGCGCCGTGCGCAGACTGGCATTGTGTTGCTGGAACTCATCGACCAGTGCGGTCTTGTTTTTGACGGCCTCCACGTAACCCTGGCGCCTGGACGCCCAGAGCGTCGCCAGGGGGCCTGAGCTATTGAGACGCTCCAATTGCTCCCAGCGACTGCCTGCTTCGGCGGGAGGCGCCAGTGACAGATTGTTGTTAACGCCGATCTTCTTCTTGAGGATTTTGACGTTCCAGTTGGCGTCCGACTGTTTGAGCTGACGGATGAAATCCCGGGACTCAAAGTACGTCGAGGAATCGTAGGTGTAGGACTTGATCAAGAAGAATATCAAGGCGCTGAAGACCACAAGCGCGACGGCCAGCAAGGCGGGCCATTTGTATTTTTTGATAGCGTTGTTCACGCCAGTCTCCTGTACAGGGCATCTATCGAAGGAGTCGGTGAGTTCCCGAGCGGGAAGCGAGGCTCAAGGCTTGAGCCGGGGAGGGCGCTGGATTGGTCGTATCGCGTGTGGCGTCGGTCTGCTTTTACCTGGATACACGTTAGCTCTCCCTGCTTTACGGTGATGTCGGGTTCTACCTGAGGCGTGAGTGTAGCGTTAACGCGGCGGGCTATGTATCGGGCGGGAGAGTGCTGAAGGATGGCGCGGCCTGCCTGGCGTCAGGAAGGAAGTGGGCGTCATTTCTCCCACTGTTCCAGCAGTATCGAGACGAATTTTTCAGCTGCCGGGGACAGTGAGGCGCCTCTGCGGTAAACCAGTCCCAGCGATCGGTTGACGACTGGTTCTATCAAAGGGACGCTCACCAGCGTTGGATGATCCACATCAGGCATTGCGAGGCTCGGCATTGCCGAGACTCCTAATCCAGCTTCGACCAGGCCCAGCGAGGTCGAAAGATGTTGCACCTCATAGAACCACTGCGGACGCCAGCTCAGGCCCGACAAGGCATGGTCGAGCAACATCCGGTTGCCACTCAGGCGACCGACCCCGATGAGGCGGTAGTTGCTGAGTTCGGACCAGGTGACAGAACTGCGCTGCGCCAACTCATGATCGCGGCGGCAAGCCAATACAAAAGGTTCGTTGACCAAGGGGACGAACTCTATGTCGGGGTGCTGGCCGCTCATCATGTTGATGCCGAAGTCGGCTTCTCCCCGTAGCACAGCCTCCAGCCCTTCGTTCGCACTGAGATCCAGCAGGCGGATGCGGATTTGCGGATAGCGCTCGTTGTAGAGGCGGATTACCGAGGGCAGGAAATAGAAGGCGGCGGTCGGGATGCAGGCAAGGGTTACGCGTCCGCTTTGTCGTTCCGCCAACTCTCGGATGTTAAGTATCGAGTCGTCGAAGTCATCCAGTAAGCGTCGGGCCTTGGGTAGAAAATCCCGCCCTACGCTGGTGAGACTCACCCTCCTTGTCGTTCGATCGAGGAGGGCTGTTCCCAACCCTTCCTCCAGCTTTTTCATCCTCCGGCTCAACGCCGGCTGGGACAGATGCAATGCATCGGCCGCCTCATGAAAACTCCCAAGTTCGGCGATCTTCACGAAAGATCGTATGTCGTTGAGCTCATAATTCACAGGATGCGTCTCAGCTGAAGGGGGATCAAGCGCAACTCATCCTAGGTAAATCATTCGTTAAACGCAATAATGCGGCTGATATTTGCATTGGAAACATTTTTTAAAGCCTGCGACTCTTGCTTCCACAACATCAATTGCTCCGATTGATCAACAAGAGTCAGTTTTCATGCAACGAATTCCCTGTGTGCTTATGCGCGGTGGTACTTCCAAGGGCCCGGTATTTCTCGCTTGGGATCTTCCGGCAGCGATTGAAGAGCGTGACGAACTGCTCCTCAATCTGATGGGCTCTGGCCATGAGCTAGAAATTGACGGTATCGGTGGTGGTAGCCCGCAGACAAGCAAGGTCGCCATTGTGAGCCCGTCGCTGCACCCCGATGCGGATGTCGACTATTTGTTCGTCCAGGTCATGGTTTCCCAGCGTCGCGTCGATACCGCCCCCAATTGCGGCAACATGCTGTGCGCCGTCGGCCCGTTTGCCATTGAGCAAGGGTTGGTTAAAGCCTCCAAAGATCTGACTTGTGTGCGTATTCGCAATCTCAACACCGGGACGTTCGTGAATGCTGAGGTCCACACCCCCGGTGGGACAGTCAGCTATGAAGGTGACACCGCGATCGATGGTGTACCGGGCACTGCCGCTCCTGTGCAACTGACCTTCCTTGATGCCGCAGGCAGCAAGACCGGCAAACTTTTTCCTACTGGGCAGACCCAGGACTGGATAGACGGGATCCCTGTGACTTGCATCGACATGGCGATGCCGATGATGATCGTCGAGGCCGGCCATTTGGGTAAATGCGGTGATGAAAGTCCTGCTGAACTGGATGCCGACAAAGAGTTCCTGCGTCGTCTGGAGTCCCTGCGATTGCAAGCCGGCCTGGCGATGGGGTTGGGTGACGTCAGTGACAAAGTGATCCCTAAGCCAGTACTCGTGTCACCCGCCAAGGCTGGCGGGACGATTCAGGTGCGCTATTTCATGCCACACAACTGCCATCGTGCGTTGGCTATTACGGGCTCTATCGGCTTGGCCACCGCATGCGTGACCGAAGGCAGTGTGGTTGCTCAATTGCTTGGCAGGGCGAGTGAGCCTCGTCTGAAACAGGTTCGGATTGAACATCCCAGCGGTGCCATCGACGTCGTATTGTCCTACACCGGTGTCCGGGGTGAGACAATTCGTGCCTCGGTAGTGCGTACCTCGCGCAGGTTGTTTTCCGGTTACGTCTACGCCGCAGCTTCCCAACGACTCGCCGGATAATTGCCCCTGGTCATTTGCGTTTCTGCATCAGCACAATTCTAAAAAATGGGTGATGCCATGAAATTTGTAAAATCGCTCTACTTCCAGATCCTCTTCGCCGTGCTGTTGGGCGTGCTGGTAGGTCATTTCTGGTCACAACAGGCCATTGCCTTGAAGCCGCTTGGTGATGCCTTCATCAAACTGATCAAGATGATGATCGCCCCGGTGGTGTTCTGCACGATCGTCACCGGAATTGCAGGCATGAGCGACAAACGCTCGCTCGGGCGTCTGTTGAGCAAGACCATGTTGTTGTTCCTGGCGCTGACCATCATCAGTCTGATGATCGGACTGGTGTCGGTCTATCTCTTCAAGCCTGGGGTGGGGATGAACATCGATCCCTCCCATTTGAGCACCAAGGGGTTGTCGCAATACACCGATTCTGCCGCGAAGCTGGGAGTGGTCGAGTTTTTCATGCATATCATCCCGGACACCTTCATCGGTGCTTTCAATAAGGGTGAAGTGCTGCCGGTGTTGTTCATTGCCGTGCTTTGCGGTTTTGCCCTCTCGTCTATCGGCGAGCGCGGCAAACCGGTACTGGATGTGCTGGAAGCCGCCTCGCACATGGTCTTCAAGATCTTTTCCTACCTGATGCGCTTCGCCCCGGTCGGTGCCTTCGGCGCCCTGGCATTCACGGTAGGGCAGTACGGCATTACCTCGCTGGGCTCGTTGGCCAAGCTGATCATGACGTTGTACATCGCCTGTGCTTTCTTCGTCTTTGTGGTGTTGGGGAGCATTTGTCGAGCCCATGGCTTCAGTCTCTGGAAGTTGCTGCGCTACTTGCGCGAAGAGTTCCTGGTGGTGCTCGGGACTTCTTCGACCGAGCCGGTGATGCCGCGGATGCTGGAAAAACTACAGGCCCTGGGCTGCAAAAAAGGTGTTGTAGGGTTGGTACTGCCAACGGGGTACTCGTTCAACCTGGACGGTACGGCGATCTACCTCTCGCTGGCTGCGGTGTTCATTGCACAGGCCTGCAACATCGAGCTGAGCCTGGCCCAGACCGTGACGATGTTGGCAATCATGTTGTTGTCCTCCAAGGGTGCTGCGGGGGTTACCGGCTCAGGTTTTGTCGCGCTGGCCTCGACGTTGACTGTGATCCATGACATTCCCCTGGCCGGTCTTGCCCTGCTGATCGGTATCGATCGCTTCATGTCGGAGGCACGAGCTTTGACCAGTCTGGCAAGCAACGCCGTGGCGACCGTGGTGATCTCTCTTTCGGAGAACGCCTGCGATCGCGAAACGCTGGTACAGACGCTGAACGGCAAACCTTTGTCCGCTGCGACACCCACCCAAGTCCAGAACCTGGACTGGAAAGGCTCGAAGGTCACCGAGCAGGTCTGACCGGTCGCGGCTGGATCGCAATTCCTTAAACACTTCAATGACACCCCCCGCCAGGCACCGTTGATCGTGCCGTCTGGCGGGCACGGCGGCGCGCGCCTGTACGTCGGCCACGCTAACTATAAAAACAAGAGAATTGACCTATGCTCGCAATGCTTGGCTTGGCCATGGTGGTGGTCTTCACCTTCCTGATAATGACCAAACGGTTGTCGCCGATTGTCGCCCTGACGGTGGTGCCGATTGTGTTTGCGGTGATTGGCGGTTTCGGCGGTACGACCGGCAAGATGATGCTCGATGGCCTGAAAATGGTCGCCCCTTCGGCTGCGCTACTGCTGTTTGCAATCTTGTTTTTCGGCTTGATGATCGATGCCGGTCTGTTCGACCCGCTGATCCGCAAGATCCTCAAGCGCGTCAACGGCGATCCGATGAAAATCGCTGTCGGCACGGCGCTGCTGTCGTTGGTGGTGGCCTTGGACGGTGATGGCACCACCACTTACATGATTACTTGTGCGGCAATGCTCCCCCTTTACAAGCGTATCGGCATGAATCCGATGATTCTGGCGACCATTGCCATGCTTTCGCTGAGCATCATGAGTGGCATGACTCCTTGGGGAGGGCCAGCAACCCGTGCGATCGCAGCACTGGGCCTGGATGCCGGCGCCTACTTCGTTCCGTTGCTGCCGACCATGATTGGCGGAGCGATGTGGGTGGTGTTCACCGCGTTTCTGTTGGGTCGTACCGAGCGCAAGCGCATCGGTAACATTCAACTGGAGAGCGGCGGCGGTAACTGCTACATCAACGCAATACTTGAAGACACTCCGTACAAGCGGCCGAAACTGGCCTACGTCAACCTGCTGTTGGTCATCGCGGTGATGGTCGCGCTGGTGATGGGGATCATGCATTCCGCCATCCTTTTCCTGATCGGGTTCGTACTGGCGCTGATGATCAACTATCCGCAATTGGACATTCAGAAAGAACGCATCCTGGCTCATTCGGGCAACGCCATGACCGTAGTGCTGCTGGTATTTGCCGCAGGCATCTTCGCCGGGATTTTCTCCGGAACGAAAATGGTCGATTCCCTGGCGCAAACCCTGGTTGATTGGATTCCGCCTTCCTGGGGGCACCTGTTTCCTCTGGTTGTGGCGATAACCAGCATGCCGCTGACGTTCGTTCTGTCCAATGACGCTTATTACTTCGGTGTGGTGCCTATTCTGGCTAATGCTGCTGCGGCCTATGGCATCGCTCCGGTTGAGATCGCCCGCGCTTCGATTCTGGGGCAACCGGTACACCTGATGAGTCCGTTGGTTGCCTCGACTCTGTTGTTGGTTGGTATGGTCGATCGCGATATCGGCGATTTCCAGAAAGCCACCGTCAAATGGGCCGTCCTCACCTCATTGGTCGTCACGGCGATAGCCCTGTTGACCGGGGCGATCAGCCTCTTCACCTGATTCAACCCAACCATCTGTTTTTCCAGACGCGCCTCGCGGGTGAGGCGCGCGATGTCCTGCACCTCAAATAACAACAATGAGTCGTTTGCTATGAACACTTCGTACACCCAATGGGCGCTGTTTTCAGTTCTTGGTTTGTTGCCGCTGGCCAGTGCCAGTGCAGAAGGATTTATCGATGACAGCAAGCTCAAGCTGCAACTACGCAACGTCTATTTCAATGAAAACTTCCGCGATGAGCATGGCTTGAGCGCCAAAGCGGCCAGGACGGCCAAGAGCGAGCGAACCGAGTGGGCCCAGGGATTCTTGCTGGATTATCAATCGGGATTTACCCCCGGCACGATCGGGTTTGGTGTCGATGCCCTTGGCCTGATCGGGGGCAAGCTCGACTCCGGCCGTGGGCGCAGCGGTACTGGCTTGTTGCCGGCCCATGATGACGGTCGTGCGGCTGACGAATTCGCAAGTCTGGGGATGACCGCCAAAGCCCAACTGGCCAAGACCACCGTCAAATACGGCAGCTTGCTTCCCAAGACCCCGGTATTGATCTACAACGATGCGCGTCTATTACCGCAAACCTACCAAGGCACACAGATCAATAGCGTGGACATCCAGAACCTCATTCTCACCGGTGGCTATCTGGATCGCTTCAAGTTACGTGATTCCAGCGACAGCATGCCAATCGTCCCTGACGGCTACAGCGGTGACAAGTCCGGAGATTTCAGCTATGCCGGCGCCGAATACAAGCTTGGGAAGAACCTTCGTCTGAGCTACTTCTACGGTGAGCTGGAAAATTTTTATCGTCAGAGCTTTGCAGGTATCCAGCACGATCTGCCCTTGGGCGGCGGTGTGCTGACCAGTGATTTACGCTACTTCAACAGTGCCGACACGGGCTCTGCCTACGGCGGCAAGATCGACAACAACATGCTGAGCGGGCAATTGTCCTACGTTATTTCCGGTCACACCTTCGGTGGGGGATACCAGACCCTCAGCGGCGACGCCGGTTTGCCCTTCATCAGTGGCGCGACTGTCTACTCGTTCAGCAACGCCGGAATCGGTAAATTCATCGAGGAAGACGAGAAGACCTGGATGCTCAACTACGGTTACAACTTCGCCGCCGCAGGTGTACCCGGCCTGACATTTTCCACCCGCTACCTGAGCGGTAACGACGGTAAGTCCAATACCACGGTCAGGGAGTGGGAGCGTGACGCCGAACTCGCTTACGTAGTGCAACAAGGGACGTTAAAAGGCCTGGGGGTGCGGCTGCGTAACTACGTTTACCGCTCGGATTATTCCCGAGGTCGGGACAGTAACCGGATCTACGTCACCTACGACATCGCGCTCTGGTGATTCGCGGGTCGCGGCCTGTGGTTTGCTCTGGTATGCAGACACAAAAAAGCCCTGAATAATCAGGGCTTTTTCGTATAAAGATGGCGGAGGCGATGGGATTCGAACTCATGGACCTGTTACAGTCGACGGTTTTCAAGACCGTTGCCTTAAACCACTCGGCCACACCTCCGTATTGCGTTGCGGGCGCCATAATACCCGAATGAAACACACTGTCAAACTCTCTACGTAGCTTGTTACAGAGCGTCTGTTATTATCCTTGCCACTGAATGTTTCAAAACCGGAGGAGTGTCGCCATGCGCGAACAGGATTACGCAGTGAACAACAGCGTGCAGGCTGAGCAGCTAGAGGTTAGCCGCGTCCTGCGCAACACATATGGCCTGCTGGCACTCACGCTCGCTTTCAGCGGTGTGATGGCCTACGTCGCCCAACAGATGCGGGTGGGTTACCCGAACATCTTCGTCGTGCTGATCGGTTTCTACGGCCTTTTCTTCCTCACCAACAAGCTCCGTGATTCGGCCTGGGGCCTGGTATCGGCTTTCGCTTTGACCGGCTTCATGGGGTTCCTGCTGGGCCCGATCCTCAATCGCTACCTGCAGATGCAGGGCGGCGCTGAAGTCGTCAGCTCGGCTTTCGCCATGACAGCGCTGGTATTTGGTGGCCTGTCGGCGTACGTGCTGATTACCCGCAAGGACATGAGCTTCCTGGGCGGCTTCATCACCGCCGGCTTCTTCGTGCTCCTGGGCGCGGTACTGGCCAGCTTCTTCTTCCAGATCAGCGGCCTGCAACTGGCGATCAGCGCGGGCTTCGTACTGTTCTCGTCGGTCTGCATCCTGTACCAGACCAGCGCGATCATCCATGGCGGCGAGCGCAACTACATCATGGCGACCATCAGCCTGTATGTGTCGATCTACAACCTGTTCGTCAGCTTGCTGCAGCTGTTTGGCCTGATGGGGCGTGACGACTGATCGCATCGCGGTTCATAAAACGGCGCTTTCCCGAGTAGGGGAAGCGCCGTTTTTTTTATGGCCGGATCGAGGTCATTTTGCTCATCCTGTGGGAGCGAGCCTGCTCGCGATGGCGTCGTGTCATTTAATATGAAAGTCGGCTGACACACCGTCATCGCGAGCCTGCTCGCTCCCACAGTGGTTCTATGCTTCTAAGCCATCGGCGGCAATCGCCGCTTGACCGGGGTCTTCTTGACGATTGCGGTATTGGTCTCGGCGTGGACATTGAGCTTGTCCAGCAGCGTGTCCAACTGCTCCATCGAGCGCACGTGAAGTCGAGCGATGAAACAGTCGTCACCGGTCACTTTGTCGCATTCGGTAAATTCGGCGATCGCCTGGATCTGTCGTTCGACTTCCTGCAACTGCCCCGGCAGCGGGCGGATCCGCACGATGGCCTGTAGTTGATAGCCGAAGCTCTTCGGGTCCACCTCAACGGTATAGGCCCTGAGCACACCACGTTCCTCTAGCCTGCGCAGACGCTCGGCAACGCTGGGCGAGGACAGGCCACTCAGGTTCGCCAGGGCCTTGAGGGAGCGGCGGGAGTCCTCCATCAGGGCGCTGATGAGGATCTGGTCGATGTCGTCAGTCATTTCGACTCCGTTAGGCGAATCAGCAAAATTGCCTTGATAAAAAAGGTTGAAACACAGTCTAGCCTTTTTCAAGCCATGGAGAAGGTCTGTGTTGGCTCGGCATACTGTGCTCACTTGCTGAAGGAGCCTGAAGATGGATAAGTCCCTACGCCGCGGTTCGCTGGAAATGACGGCCGCCATGTTGATTTCCGGAACCATAGGCTGGTTCGTGCTGGTCTCGGGCCTGCCGGTGCTGGATGTGGTGTTCTGGCGCTGCGTATTCGGCGCGGCGACGTTGCTGTTGATCTGCGCCGGTTTCGGCTTCCTGCGCCCGGGGATCCTGACCCGGACCACCTTCCTGCTGGCGGTGCTCAGCGGCGTGGCTATCGTTGGCAACTGGGTGTTGTTGTTCGCGTCCTATTCCAGGGCTTCGATCGCCATCGGCACCGCTGTCTATAACGTCCAGCCGTTCATGCTGGTGGGGTTGGCGGCGTTGTTCCTCGGGGAAAAGATCACCGCGCAGAAACTGTTCTGGCTGGCGATATCGTTTCTCGGAATGCTGGCCATCGTCAGTGCCCACGGCGAGCAGGGGCAGGGGGGCGACCAGTATCTGGCGGGCATTGCATTGGCGTTGGGTGCGGCGTTGCTGTATGCAATCGCGGCGTTGATCATCAAGCGCCTGACCGGCACGCCACCGCACCTGATTGCGCTGGTGCAGGTCAGCACCGGTGTACTGTTGCTGGCACCCTGGGCGAATTTCTCGGCGTTGCCGCAACAGCCCGAAGGTTGGGCCAGCCTCATCACCCTCGGCATCGTCCATACCGGCGTGATGTATGTGTTGCTGTACAGCGCGATCCAACGCTTACCCACGGCGATTACCGGGGCGTTGTCATTTATCTATCCTATCGCGGCGATCTTCGTCGACTGGTTTGCCTTCGGCCATCAACTCGAACCGCTGCAATGGCTGGGCGTGGCGGCGATCCTGCTGGCGGCCGCCGGCATGCAACAGGGCTGGGGTATCAAGCTGCGTCGCCCAGCCCTGTCGTAATGCGCCGTCAGAAGATGTAATCGGTGGTCAGGAAGTTTGAATCCCGCTCCCGGATGATGTCGCTGATCAAGGCCTTGTTACTGTCCTGGAATTTGGTCGCCACCAGCGTGCGGATGGAGAACGTACGCAGCGCATCGTGAACCGACAACGTGCCCTCGGCCGAGTTTTTCCGGCCGTTGAACGGGAATGTGTCCGGGCCGCGCTGGCACTGGGCGTTGATGTTGATGCGCCCGACCTGGTTGGCGAAGGTGTCCACCAGTTTGCCGATCTGTGCCGGATCAGTGCCGAAAAGGCTCAACTGCTGGCCGAAATCGGATTCGAGCACGTAATCGACCACGGTATCGAGATCGCGATAAGGCACGATGGGCACGACCGGGCCGAACTGTTCTTCGTGGTAGACCCGCATCGCGGTGTTCACCGGGTAGAGCACCGCCGGATAGAAGAATGAGTTTCGGGATTCGCCTCCGTGGGCATTTTTCACTTCTGCGCCTTTGGCGACCGCGTCCGCCACCAGTGAATGCAGGTAATCGACCTTGCCCGCCTCGGGTAGCGGCGTGAGTGCCACGCCGTCCTCCCATGGCATGCCGGGTTTCAGGGCGGCAAGCCGCGCGTTGAATTTTTCGATGAAGGCCGGTGCCACGTCTTCATGGACAAACAGGATTTTCAGCGCGGTGCAGCGCTGGCCATTGAAAGACAGCGAGCCGGTCAGCGCCTCGCTGACAGCGTTGTCCAAGTCCACATCCGGCAACACCAGGCCGGGGTTCTTCGCGTCCAGCCCCAGGGCGGCACGCAAGCGGTGTGGGCGCGGATGGAGTTTTTTCAGGTCACTGGCGGCCTTGTTGGTGCCGATGAACGCGAAGATGTCAATTTTGCCGCTCGCCATCAGCGCACTGACGGTTTCCCGGCCGCTGCCGTAGATCACATTGATCACCCCCGCCGGGAAACTGTCGCGGAAGGCTTCGAGCAATGGGCGTATCAGCAGTACGCCCAGCTTGGCCGGCTTGAACACCACCGTGTTGCCCATGATCAGCGCAGGAATCAGCGTGGTGAAGGTTTCGTTCAGCGGATAGTTGTAAGGGCCCATGCACAGCGCCACGCCCAGCGGCACGCGACGGATTTGTCCAAGGGTGTCCTGTTCCAGCTCGAAACGGCTGGAGCGGCGATCCAGTTCCTTGAGGGCATTGATGGTGTCGACGATGTAATCGCAGGTGCGGTCGAACTCTTTCTGCGAGTCCTTGAGGTTCTTGCCGATTTCCCACATCAGCAGCTTGACCACCGCTTCGCGCTGTTCACGCATGCGCGCCAGGAACGCTTCGACATGGGCGATGCGCTCGGCCACGCGCATCGTCGGCCACTGGCCCTGGCCGCGATCATAGGCGCGCACGGCGGCGTCCAGGGCGGTGAGGGCCGTGTCGGCATCCAGCAGCGGCGTGCTGCCGAGAATCACTTGTTCATCGCCATGGGCGCCTCTCAGGTAGACCGGGCTGCGAACCAGCGCCAATGGTCCTTGCCAGGTTCGCAGCACGCCGTCGACCAGGTACTCACGCTGCTCTGTCGGACCATCGAGGCGATAAGCGTCCGGGATGTCGGTAGGGCCAGGGAACAGGTCGGCGAGAAAAGGGGCTGTGGTCATGTCGTTACTCCATCAATGAAATGAGCCATGGGCAGGCTTGCAGGCGTAGATCGCTGCTAGGGTTATACGCCTTTATTGAGGTGTTTTTTAAGAGAGGTGGGCCGGCGCTGGTGTTTTTGCTGTTTTCGACCCCAGCGTGAAACGCCGGCCCTGCACCGCAGGTTTTACCAACGCATCCGCACACCCATGCTGGTGATGATGCCGTTCAGGTCATTGTCGTCGACGTCGCTGCTGTAGTCGGCGCTGACATACAGGCTCACCGCCGGCGTGACCCGCGCCACCAGGCCCAGGCCGACCTCAACGGTGGAAGACTTGCGACTGCTGCTGATCTTGTCGACCTTGTCCAGGCTCAAGGTCTCGGTGTTCTGCACGGTGTGCCACAGGTTGGTGCGCACGTAGGGCTCCACGCCCAGGCCGTTGAGCTGGTAGCTGCCTTTGAGTCTTGCGCCGACGCGCCCGCTCCAGGTGCTCATTTCATTGCTGTTGCCGTTCTCGGTGTTCGGCGTATCGAGGGAGACGCGCTGGTTGATCAACTGCGCCTGGGGTTCGACCACCCAGTGGGTGGTGATGCCGATCGGAAAGCCCCCTTCGACCGACAGCGTCACCGCGCTGCCTTCGGCCGCCTGGCGTTGACCTTGTTCGGTCCGGCTGTAGCCATTGACCCGGCCACCACTGGCACTGAGGTCCACATGCCAGCCCTCCTGGCCAGTCAGGCTCCAGTAGGCGCCGAGGCTTGGGCCGCGCAGGTTCAGCGCGTCAGTCTCGGGCTGGGCCATGATGGGCGTCACCAGCACGCCGCCCACGGTGGTAATGATTTGATTCTGCCCGCTGATCAGGCCCATGCGCTGGGTGTGGCCGCTATCGTTACGCAGCGTGAACAGGGCGGGGCTTCGGTTCGACACGTCCCTGTCAGGGGCGGCGTTCAGGCTTTCCGGTGGGGGTGAACCATACCAGGGCGTGGTTGATTCCTCGGCGGGCCATGCCTGTGCTTCCATGGATGAAAGTAGCAGCAACGAAGTCGAGACGGTATAGAGCGTTGTGGTGATCTCTTGTGAACGGAGGGGCGTTTTCATGGAGGCCTGCCTTGCAATCGCATGCGTTTCTCGCTTTCTGGCGTCTCTCCTACCCCGAATGAGGGGCGACCGAATGGATTGGGGCAAGCCTTTGGCGGCCCGTGGTTGCGGGTTCCAGAGGCTGCCCCTGACTGTGTTTCCGGGGGTAGTACGCTGTAGTCAAGAAGACCGTTGCGGCTGCGTCAAGAAAACCACCAAAGTATAGAAATACTCGATCGGACTGCATAAACGAGTGATTCTGTTGGCATATTTTATGTCAATGGATTGTCGTTCGTTACCAGCTGATACGCACGCCCAGATTGCCCGCCACACTGCGCTGCTGGTTGCTGTCCAGGTTTTGGCTGTAGTCGGCGCCTGCGTAAAGGCTGACGGCGGGCGCAAGGCTCAGGATGATCCCGATGCCCAGGTCGGCGGTGGAGGCGCGCTGCTGGGTATCGACCCGGTCGGTGTTATCGAACGTCACGGTATCGGTGCCGGAAAAGGTATGCCAGAGGTTCGCACGCAGGTACGGCTCCACCGGCATGCCGCTGACCTGGTAGCGGCCCTTGAGGCGAGTACCGAGCCGGCCGGTCCAGGCACCGTCGGAATCGAATTCGACCCTGGAGACCCCATCGTCCTGGGTGTCCAGGGACACTTTCTGATGGATGATCTGGACCTGAGGCTCCAGCACCCAGTCGTCCGCCACGGCGAAGGGGTAACCGGCCTCCGCCGAGAGGGTCAAGGCGTGGCCGCGGTTATCGATCTTGAGGCCGCGTTCGGAGCGGCTGTCGCCATTCAACCGGGTGCCCATCACCACCGCATCGACATAGCCGCCGCTAGGGTCGATGAGCGTCCAGTAAAGTCCATAGCTGTCGCCATCAAGGTCGACTTTACCGGCGCGCCGGCCTTCGAAGCCGAGGTTGAAGCCCTCGACGTTGCCATTCAATTCGGTATGGCCGACGAAAAAGCCGATGCGTTGAGTCTGGCCGCTGGAGGTCGTTGCGCTGTACAAGTCGTTGCCCACCTGGAAGCCCTTGATGGACCCATCGAAGCGCGGCGTGACCGTGCCGGCCCAGGTCTGGTCCAGATCCTTGCCATAGACTCGGCCCCAGCCGGCCCCAAAGGCGCCGGTTTCGGTCAGCAGGCGCTGGTCGCCCTGACGGTCATGGAACGTGCCCAGGGCCATCAGCGTCAGTTGCGCGGCGACTGGGGGCATGGCCGACCAGGTGGGCACCTCCGGACGATACAAAGGAATCGGCGCAGCGCCCGCGACGGGCACCGGCAGCGGCGGCAACGGCGGCGAGGCGGGTGCGTTCGGCAGTGACGGGGCGGGGGGCGCCGCGAGTGGTCCGGCCACTACCGTCGAGCGCAGGTACCAGTTGTTCGCGTTGCCCGTCATGCCGCCCTTGAACAGGCGATAGTCGAACGCACCGGCCGAGACGGACTGGGCCAGGGAAAAGGCGCCGCTATCGCTGACCGCGCCGCCTTGAGCCTGGACCACCTCGATCCCGTCCTGGGTCGTCAACCCGCCAGCTCCGCCGGCATTGGTGACGGCAATGGCGGTGTTGCCGGTGAGCGTCCCGCCATTGACCACCAGTTTGTCGCTGGGTGAGCCGTCGGCACCGAGCACCGTTTCCAGGCGCAACTGGCCATTGCTGCCGACATAGTTGCCCTGCACGGTGAGGCTATCGTTGGTGCGGGTATTGTCGCGGGTCAGGTCGATCGTGCCGCTGTTGTTGAGGGTGACCAGTTGGCCTGCAGTGAACGGATTGACGCTACCCTGGGTCGACGTCAGTACGCTGCTGCTGTCGATGTTCAGCACGCCGGTGGCGGTGGCGGAGTCACCCAGTACCAGCGTGTCAGTCAGGTCCAGGCGCGAGCCCTGTGTCAGGTTCACCGTCTCCCAGCTGACGTAGCGGGCGCCGGTGCCAGAGGTCGAGGCGTCGAAGGTCAGAGTGTCCTGGCCCAGTCCGCCATCCAGGCTGGGGGTCGTTGCGAGCAGGGTTTCATCCAGGTTGCGCAACAGCGCCGTATCGGTGCCGTCGCCCATCAGGATCGCCGAGCGTATCAGGCCGCCGCTCCATTGGAGCCGGTCATCGCCGAAACTGGTCCGGACCTCGCCGTCGATTTCGCCGCCGCTCACGGTGATGCTGTCGTTGCCGCCGCTGACACTCACGTTGCCGCCGATGCGTCCGGCGGACAGGATAATCGTGTCCTGGCCGAACCCGGTCACCAGGTTGCCGAGAATTTCCCCGCCTGACATATCGAAGACGTTGTCATCGAGTTTCATGTCGACCCGGCCGATGGTGCCCCCGGTCATGCGTGCGTTATCACCGTCTTCGAAGGCGCCGACGATGGTGCCGCCGGTCATCAGAAAGGTGTCCAGGCCATCGCCCTGGGCCAGGGACTGGATGGTGCCGCCGTTCATGACGAAATCGTCGATGCCCGAGCCTTGTTCCACGTCACCGGTGATGACCCCGTTGGGGTTGATCTCCATGTGGTCGGCGCCGGCGCCAAAGGTGACATCGCCCTGGATGATGCCGCTGCCGTTGGCCGGCATGGTCAGCGTGTTGTTGCCCGAAAGGTCCGTCAGTCCGGCGCTGGTGCCGCTGTCGCAGACATAAGTGTCGTCGCCCGCCGTTGGCGTCAGGGTGCAGGCCGCCATGGCGGGCGGGGCGTTGAGGTGGAACAGGGCCGAAACCCACAAAGCGTTGAACAGCCGAGTGTATCCACGATCGGGCAGGCTCATGTGCTATCCCTCTGCATCGGCATCCCTGGGGCGCCGGTTTCAGCATTGGTTGCACAACGGATGGCACATCGGGGCCTGGCAACGCTCGCTGTATGGGATGGCACCGTAACAACGAAAAAACAGCGCCGCTACTGTCAGAACTTACAGGTCGGCGCATGGCGAGTAGGGGCGGTGCGTGGATTACAAATGCACTTCCACCGATAACGGCAGGTGGTCGCTCAAGTGCGTCCAGGGCTTGTTACCGAGGATTCGCGGAGCGTGGCTGGTAGCGTTGCGCAGGTAAATGCGATCCAGGCGCAGCAGCGGAAAACGGGCCGGGTAGGTCCGTGCGGGGCGGCCATTATGGTGCTCGAAGGCCTCATGCAGGTAGCCGCGGCGAGCGAGGGCGATGTTGCCGCGTAGCTGCCAGTCATTGAAGTCGCCGGCGATGATCACCGGAGCGTCCTCGGGCAATGACTCCAGCAACTGGCAGAGCAATTTGAGTTGCAGCTGGCGATGACTTTCCAACAGGCTCAGGTGCACGCAAATGCCATGGACTTCGGCGTGACCCGGTACATCCAATACGCAATGCAACAGGCCGCGGCGCTCTGGGCCGGTGATGGAGACGTCGAGGTTGCGGAACTGGCGAATCGGGTATTTGGACAGCAGCGCATTGCCATGGTGGCCATCGGGATAAACCGCATTGCGACCGTAGGCGTAGTCGTTCCACATGCTGTCGGCGAGAAATTCGTACTGGGAGGTCTGGGGCCAGTTGTCGTAGCGTGAGGCGTGTCGGTCATGTTCGCCCAGCACCTCTTGCAGGAACACCAGGTCGGCGCCAGTGCTGCGCACCGCTTCGCGCAATTCCGGGAGGATGAAACGTCGGTTGAGGGCGGTGAAGCCCTTATGAGTATTGACCGTCAGCACCCGCAACCGATGAACCGTTGCCGGCGTGTCCAGTGGCATGGTTTCCAGGGCCTGCCTATCGGGATCTCGAGTCACGTTCGCTCCTGAATCAGACGTACCTGTTCATGCGACTGGCGAGAGGCTTGGGCAGTTCCGGATTTTTCATGGCGGCTGCCGAGCGCGTCACAGCCTGAGGTACCGCCATCGCGAGCAGGCTCGCTCCCACAGGGAATTGCGGTGAATTCGAGCCACGAGAGCGCCACAAACCCATTGTGGGAGCGGGCTTGCCCGCGAAGACGGCGGCACATCCGACATCAACTCAAGCTGACCCAGCGCTTTCGCGAGCAAGCCCGCTCCCACAGGGTTTGTGTAGGGCCTGGAGTCCAAGGGCATCGCAGGTCCAGTGGGGAATTCAGATGAACACAATCTCATACGGCATGCCCATGCGATCGAGGATGACCCGGGGCACCAGCGGGGCGATGCCGTTGGCGGGTTCGCCGTTCAGTTGGCTGGCGTAGGCGTACATGGCGTGGCGTTTGCGGGCGGTGGTCCAGACGTCGAGGCGCAGTTTGCGGGCGCGGTGCCAGGGGATTTTATTCTGGTCGCGGACCGGCCAGTGCCAGGCCCACACGGGCAGTTCGTTGAAGGCCGCCCCAATATTTTCGGCGGCCAATGCCCCGGCGCGGCCGACTGTGTCGTGGTCGCTGTCGCCGTCCTTGCGCCAGGTGCTGAACACGACGTCACCAGGACGCAAATGGCGGCTGATAAAAGCCGTCAGCTCAGCCTCATGTTCGGCCAGGGCCTTTTCCGGGAAGCCGCCGCGCACCCACTGCAGGGCATGGGTCGCAATGCCCAGGCGATCCAGGGCATCCACGCTTTCCTGGGGATGGGGACGGTGATTGCGCAGACGTTCGTCGGTCCACAACGGTGAGCCGGGATGATTGAGGGCGCCGTCCGTGACCGAGATCAACAGCATCGGGCGGTCCAGGTTGTTCAGCAGTTGGAGCAAACCGCCACAGGCGCCGATTTCATCCCCCGGGTGCGGCGAGAGAATGACGGCGCGGGCGCCGGCAGGAATGAGCGTCTGGGTGCTGATGATGGGAATGTCGGCCAGTTGCGCAGAACTGTTCCAGATTTGCGGGTGTTGCCGGCCTTGCAAGCGAGAGGCAGGTTTCATGAAGACGTCCTTGTTATGTATTCAATCTCTCAGTCCGACATCGAGCCTCCGCCCGATGACGCCCGTAAGGGCATGACTGCGATCTGCGGTGTTCCGAATCCTGGAAACTCCCGCACAGGGAGTATTGACCATGTTGACCGATCCGTCGCGTCGGATGTGTGGCTGAACCGGTTTTTTTTCTGTGAACTGCGATGCATGACCGAAAACCGCTTCCCTGCGGTTTATCGCCAGTTTTATCGCCAGATCAGTCCTCTTCCTCGCGTTGCAGCTCGAACAGCAGCAGCGAACGGCCCGTGACGGCATATTCGGCGTCGAAGTCGAAGCGCTCCTCACCACGGATCGTCGGCTGGTTGGTGTCGATCATGCAGGTCCAGAAACTGCCCTCGGGCACTTGCGGCAAGCGGAAATTGACGATGTCATGGTGCGCGTTGACCACCAGCAACAGCGTCGCATCACCGCCCTTGCGGCGGATCCCGGTTTCCTGGGCGCGGCCGTCCATCAGCATTCCCAGGCAACGACCGTGACCGTCCTGCCATTGTTCGGTGGTCATCTCGTTGCCGTCAGGGGCCAGCCAGGTCACGTCCTTGACGCCGATATCCTCGTTGTAATTACCCACCAGGAACCGTCCGCGACGCAGGATCGGATAGGCCAGGCGCAACTTGATCAAACGCTTGACGAACTTGAGCAGCGCCGCGCCGTCCTCGCTCAGGTCCCAGTTGACCCAACCGATCTCGCTGTCCTGGCAGTAGGCGTTGTTGTTGCCGTGCTGGGTGCGGGCGAATTCGTCACCGGCCACGATCATCGGCGTGCCCTGGGCCAACAGCAGCGTCGCGAAGAAATTGCGCATCTGCCGGTGGCGCAGCGCATTGATCTCAGGATCGTCGGTCGGCCCTTCCACGCCATGGTTCCAGGACAGGTTGTTATTGCTGCCGTCCTGGTTGTTCTCGTCATTGGCCTCGTTGTGCTTGTCGTTGTACGACACCAGGTCATTGAGGGTGAAGCCGTCGTGGGCGGTGACGAAGTTCACCGAAGCGTAAGGGCGTCGGCCCCGCTGGTTGAACATCTCGCCGGAGGCGGTCATGCGGCTGGCGAAGTCGGCCAGCTGGCCGTCGTCGCCTTTCCAGAATGCACGGACGGTGTCACGGAATTTATCGTTCCACTCCACCCAGCCCGGCGGGAAGCCGCCGACCTGATAGCCGCCGGGGCCACAGTCCCAGGGCTCGGCGATCATTTTCACCTGGCGCAGCACCGGGTCCTGCCGACAGGCCACGAGGAAGCTGTGGCGCTCGTCGAAGCCATCGTGGTAACGCCCCAGGATGGTTGCCAGGTCGAAGCGGAAACCGTCGACGTGCATTTCCGTGGCCCAGTAGCGCAGGGAGTCGGTGACCATCTGCAAGACGCAGGGGTGGCTCAGGTCCAAGGTGTTGCCGGTGCCGGAGTCGTTGATGTAATAGCGTTTGTCGTCGGGCATCAGCCGGTAGTACGAGGCGTTGTCGATACCGCGCATGGACAGGGTCGGGCCTTGCTCGTTGCCTTCGGCGGTGTGGTTGTAGACCACGTCAAGGATGACTTCCAGGTTGGCCTCGTGCATGTGCGCGACCAGTTCCTTGAACTCGGCGATCTTGCCGCTGGCCAGGTAGCGTGGGTCCGGGGCGAAGAACGCGATGCTGTTGTAGCCCCAGTAGTTGGTCATGCCCTTGTGCAACAGATGCTGGTCGTTGACGAAGGCATGGATCGGCAACAGTTCTACCGAGGAAACCCCCAGCTTGCGGATGTGTTCCAGTACGTCGTCGACCATCAACCCGGCGAACGTGCCGCGCAGGTTTTCCGGCACGGCGGGGTGGCGCATGCTGATGCCACGTACGTGGGTTTCATACAGGATGGTCTTGTCCCATGGCACGCTGACCCGGTGATCGTGGCCCCAGGTATGTGCGGGGTCGATGACCTTGCATTTGGGGACGAAGGGTGCGCTGTCGCGCTCGTCGAAGCTGAGGTCGCCATCGGGATGGCCGATGGTGTAGCCGAACAGCGCTTCGGACCATTTCAGCTCACCGACCAATTGCTTGGCGTATGGGTCGATCAGCAGCTTGTTCGGGTTAAAGCGGTGGCCGTTCTCCGGGTCGTACGGGCCGTAGACCCGGTAGCCGTAGATCAGTCCCGGATGGGCGTCGGGCAGGTAGCCGTGGTAGATCTCGTCGGTGTATTCCGGCAGTTCGATGCGTTCGAGCTCGACTTCGCCGGTGTCATCGAAAATGCACAGCTCAACCTTGGTGGCGTTGGCCGAAAACAGCGCGAAATTGACCCCGAGGCCATCCCAGGTCGCACCGAGTGGAAAAGGCAGCCCTTCACGAATCCGCGAAGCCTCGATAACCGGCGGCGGCGTGGTTTTTTTTGGACGGGTCATAGTTGCTCCTGCAAAAGACAGATACGGCAATTCAATTCACGTAGGACGGGTGACATGCACTGCACCTGTGGCGAGGGGATTCATCCCCGGTGGCGTGCGCAGCACGGCCAAAAGGACCGACTCGGATCAGCCGGTCACCCTGGGCCTGATGGTGGGGCTGCCATAGCAGCCCGGCGGGGATAAATCCCCTCGCCACAGAGGGCTGTTCGCGGTCAGGGAGAGCTTCAGACCGCCGGCGGCTTGCGTGCTGCTCGCGGCTTTTTCTCGGCGGCAGGCTTACTCACCGATGGCGCGGCGGCAGTGCTCGCGGCGGGCTTGGACGCAGGCTTGGCCTTGGGGGCTGCGGCTTTGACAGCCGGTTTGGCAGCGGCAGGCTTGCTCGCTACGGGCTTGACCCCGTCAGCCTTGGCGGCCGCTGGTTTGGCGGCAGCCTTGGCCGGTTTGCTCGGTGCCAAGGCCTCGGCTTCCGCCAGTTTGCGCGCCATCTCCCAGTGGCGCTCCTCCTGCCCGCTAGGCTTACCCTCGGACTCCCAGATCTGATAGGCGAATTCGCGGATGCGTTTATCGTCGGTACTCATCGCAGTGCTCCTGACTAACTCAAGATTGGATAAAGACATTGACCGGGAAATCCCCCAGTGCGGCGCTGACCATCAGCTCCCCTTGGGGTGTGACTGCTGCGCTTGCAAAAAGTCCCTTCAGTTTTCCATCCCCTACGGCGAACGGCAGCGACACGCGGGTATCGCCCCAGTCCGAAGCGGTGACCAGCGGGACCGCACCGTTTTCCAGCAGGCGGGCAGCGTGGATCGGCACCACGATGATCGCCCGTTGCTGCTCGTACTCACGCATGAACGCCAGTACCCGTTGAGCCTGTTCGCCGCGCACTTCCAGCGGTTGGTAGCTGCCCCTGTGGAACAGCTGCGGGTATTGGGCCCGCACCGCCAGCGTCCGGGTGATCAGCGCCTGTTTGATCCGGCCGTCGCGCCAATCGCTGATCAATGTCGCCGGCGCGCTGTCGACCTGCATCGCCTCGCGGCGTGCCTGGTAATCCACCGGGCGACGGTTGTCCGGATCCACCAGGCTGAAGTCCCAGAATTCGTTGCCCTGGTACAGGTCCGGAACGCCGGGTACGGTCATGCGCAGCAAAGTCTGCGCCAGACTGTTGAGCGCGCCTGCCGGAGCGATGGCCTGGACCGCCTCGGCAATTGCACTGCGCAAAGGCAGTCCTTCGTCCCCGAGTAACAAGCGTTCGAGGAACATCTGCGTCGCCTGCTCGTAGGCATCGTTGACCGCCGCCCAACTGCTTTGCAGTTTGGCCTCGCGCAGCGCCTTGCGTTGCCATTGCCATAGACGCTCGTTGTATTCGGCCAGGGCCTTGTGATCTTGCAGGTCGAGGTCCAGCGGCCAACTGCCGAGCAGCGCCTGGTAAAGAATCAGCTCATCGCCGGCCGAGGGCGCCGCCGGATCGCTGTGCAGGGATGGCGAAAGGATTCGCCATTGCTCCACGCAGGCGGTGTACCAGTCGGCTCGCTCGCTGAGCACCGCCAATCGGGCGCGGGTGTCTTCGCCGCGCTTGTGGTCGTGGGTCGCAGTGGTCATCAGGTTGTCGGGGAAATGTTCCAGGCGCTCGATACACGCGTTGTGGAATTCC